>Ga0209181_10000463_pt1 | contig 75270 bp, 62 predicted proteins | sample MAT05_FD_187208 | JGI IMG/M metagenome (GOLD analysis project Ga0209181, IMG submission 187208) | Freshwater microbial communities from Lake Fryxell liftoff mats and glacier meltwater in Antarctica - MAT-05 (SPAdes) (version 2) | ecosystem: Environmental > Aquatic > Freshwater > Ice > Liftoff... | reverse complement strand
GCCGGCATGCCGGCGACAGCAGCACCGATGGCTTGCCCCGGTCGCTGCCATGGCACTGCTACGGGTCCGCGGTGCTGCGGGAGTTCCGCGCACGCCCGTGCTGTCGGCCTTTGGCCGGCCGCCACGCGGTGCCCCGGTCCACCCAACCCCATGACCTCTTTGCCTTTTCCGAACGTGATGGCTATACTTTGCGGCTTGTTTTTCGCCAGCTCCAGCCAAAGGTCGCGTCATGAAAGTCCTGTCCTCATTGAAGTCAGCCAAGACCCGTCACCGTGACTGCAAGGTGGTTCGTCGTCGTGGCAAGCTGTTCGTGATCTGCAAGTCGAATCCGCGGTTCAAGGCGCGTCAGCGCTGAGTTGTGCCCGGCGCTGCGGTCTGCCGACTGCAGCGTCCGCAAATCGCATAAGCAAAAGGGCCGGCGAAAGCCGGCCCTTTTGCGTGCGTGTGGCTGCTGCTCATGGTTCCCGCCATTCGAGGCACTGCCGGGCAGCGACAACAATCGCTCGACCGACGGCAGGGACCTATGCGCATGACGTGTTCGGCCGTCGGTGCATAATGCGCATCACCCTGCCCCGGTAATGCAGGCGCCGGCCGGCGATTGACAGGCCGGGCGCTGCCGAAGGGGCAAGAGGTTCGTGGAACCGTCACCCGCATTCTGCTAATAATCGCGCTGAATCAGGTGCCGCAGTCGCCAACGGAGACCAGCCATGCAAGCCATCATTCGATCCGCCCTGACATCCGCAGTACTGGCCGCAGGCGTGTTCGCACTACCTGCCAGCGCCGACAACCTGAGAATGCAGGGCTCGACGTATACCAGCAGCATGCCCGCCCGCGGCACCCACATGAATACGGTGCTGCGCCAATTCGGGCAGCCGAGCCAGCGTCTGGCAGCCGTGGGCGGCGGCGTGCCGCAGCAGCCGCCGATCACGCGCTGGGTGTATCCCGGCTACACGGTGTACTTCGAGCGTGAGATGGTGATCTCGGCGGTAGCCAACCGCAGCGTGGCGCAGCCGTCCGCGTCCGCACCACCGCAGTAGGTTTGGCCTCGATGTCGCTTTGGCGCCTGCCGGCCGAATGGGAGCCGCAGGACGGGGTTCTGCTGGCCTGGCCCCATGAGGGCACCGACTGGGCGCCCACCCTTGCCGCGGTCGAGGGCAGCTACGTGGCGCTGCTGACCGCCATCGCGCGCCATTCGGCGGTGCTGCTGGTGGTGGCCGATGCGACGCTGGAAAGCCGTGCCCGAGCGCTGCTCGAGCGAGCTGGCGCGCGCCTGGATCGCGTGCGATTCCTGCAAGCGGCCTACGACGACACCTGGTTGCGCGACTCCGGGCCCATCACCCTGACCAACGGCACGCGCTTCCGGCTGCTCGATTTCCGCTTCACCGGTTGGGGCGGCAAATTCGAAGCCTCGCGCGACGATCTGCTGGTGGAATCGCTCGCAGCGACGGGTCTGTTCGGCGCACAGGAGCGACTGCGGATCGACTGGGCGTTGGAAGGCGGCGCGATCGAGAGCGACGGCGAGGGCACCATCCTCACCACCTGGCGCTGCCTGCACCACCGGCATCCCAAGCTCACTCGTGCGGAACTCACCGAGCATCTGACGCGCGATCTGGCCGCGCAGCGCGTGCTGATCCTCGAACGCGGCTGGCTGCAGGGCGATGATACCGATGCGCATATCGACACCTTGGCGCGCTTTGCGCCCGGCCAGCACATCGTGTGGCAGGGCTGCGACGACCGCACAGATGTGCACCATGAAGAACTCCACGCGATGGGTGTCGAGCTGGCGGCGCTGCGCACGCTGGACGGCGCGCCCTATCGCCTGAGCCCCCTGCCCTGGGCGCAGCCGATCCGCGACGCCGACGGGCGCCGGCTGGCCGCCTCCTACGCCAATTTCCTGGTCATCGATGGCGCGGTGCTGATGCCGGCCTACGACGATCCGGCGGACGCTGCCGCGCTCGCGGTACTGGGCGCTGCGTTTCCGGGTCGCGAGGCGATTGCGGTACCCTGCCGGCCCCTGATCGAACAGAACGGCAGCCTGCATTGCCTGACGATGCAGTTGCCGCGCGGAGTATTGAATGACTGCAAAGACCCTGCGCGTCGCGCTGCTGCAGGAGCGTAATCGCGGCAGCATCGAAGCGAACCTGGCGGCCATTGAAGTGGCCACCGCGCGGGCTGTCGTCGACGGTGCGCAGTTGGTGCTGCTGCAGGAGCTGCACAACGGCCCGTACTTCTGCCAGCACGAGAGCGTGGATGAGTTCGATCGCGCCGAGGCGATCCCGGGCGACAGCAGCGAGCGGCTGTCCGCACTCGCCCGCCGCCATGCGGTCGTGCTGGTCGCTTCGCTGTTCGAGCGCCGCGCTGCGGGGCTGTATCACAACACCGCGGTGGTCTTCGACACCGACGGCAGCCTGGTCGGCAAGTACCGCAAGATGCACATCCCGGACGATCCGGGTTTCCTCGAGAAGTTCTACTTCACGCCGGGCGATCTCGGCTTCACGCCGATCGACACCAGTGTCGGCCGCCTCGGGGTACTGGTGTGCTGGGACCAGTGGTATCCGGAAGCAGCACGCCTGATGGCGCTGGCCGGTGCCGAACTGCTGCTGTATCCGACTGCGATCGGTTGGGATCCGGCCGATGCCGATGCGGAGAAAGCGCGCCAGCGCGAGGCGTGGATCACCGTGCAGCGCGGCCACGCGGTGGCCAATGGCCTGCCGCTGCTGGCGGTCAATCGGTGCGGCTTCGAAGCCGCGCCCGACGGCTCGGGGCGTGGCATCCAGTTCTGGGGCTCGAGCTTCGTCGCCGGCCCGCAGGGCGAGTTCCTGGCGCGGGCCGGCGAGTCCGAGCCGGAACTGCTGGTATGCGATATCGATCTGGCGCGCAGCGAATCGGTGCGCCGCATCTGGCCATTCCTGCGCGACCGCCGCATCGATGCCTACGGCGATCTGCTGCGGCGCTATCGCGATTGACAGCACGCGCTGGCCGCCTCTGCCGCATGCGGCGGATTGTTTCTGCCGCATGCAAGGCACCCTGACCCGATGACGATTACCAGCAGCGAATTCGATGGCCAGCCGGTCCGGCGCGTTGAGCGCGACGGCGCGCAGATCGTGCTGCTCGGCACCGCGCACGTCTCGCGCGCCAGCGTCGATGCGGTACACGCCCTCGTCGCTGCCGAAACTTTCGACGCGATTGCCGTGGAACTTTGCGCGCCGCGCGCCGACGCGATCCGCAATCCCGGAGCGATTCGCGAACTGGACTTGTTCCGCGTGCTGCGCGATGGCCGCGCGGGGGTGGTTGCAGCGGGGCTCGCGCTCGGGGCCTACCAGCGTCGTCTCGCCAAGCAGTTCGGCATCGAGCCGGGTGCCGAGATGAAGGCGGCGATGGAGATCGCCGCTGCCCGCGACCTGCCCTGCTGGCTGGTCGATCGCGACGTCGGCATCACCCTGCGTCGCTCGCGCGCGGCGGTCGGGTGGTGGGAGCGGGCCAAGCTCAGCAGCGGACTTCTGGCAGGCTTGCTCGACGATAGCGACGTCGACGAGGCGCAGATCGAAAAGCTCAAACAGGGCGACGTGCTGGAGGGCGCATTCACCGAGTTCGCCAGTTCCTCTCCGCCGCTGTTCGAGGCCCTGATCGCCGAGCGCGATCGCTACATGGCGGCACGCGTGCGCGAAGAACTGGCGCGTTCGGGTGCGCGCAAGGTGCTGGTGGTCATTGGCGCTGGCCATCTGGACGGCATGGCGCAGGCACTGGATACGCAGCACGATGCGCCGGCGGTGGTGCTTGCGCCGTTGCGGGCAGAGCCGCCACCCTCGTCGTTCGGCCGCTGGTTCGGGATCGCGCTGCTGGTGCTGGTGGTGGGCGGTTTTGCGTGGGCCTTCACCCAGAGCGCCAGCGTAGGCATCGAGACGGTCATGATCTGGGTGCTGACCACCGGCATTCTTGGCGCCATTGGTGCTGCGGTCGCGGGCGCGCACCCGCTGTCGATACTCGCCGCATTCATCGCCTCGCCGATCACACCGCTGCATCCGGCACTGGCCTCCGGCATGGTCAGCGGTGCGGTTGAACTATGGGTGCGCAAGCCGCGGATCGGCGACTTCGAGAGCCTGCGCGACGATATCGACAGCGTGCGCGGCTGGCGCCGTAACCGCGTATCGCGCGTATTCCTGGTGTTCTTCCTGACCAGCCTCGGCACTGCTGCAGGTGTGTGGATCGCCGGCTTGCGTCTGCTGGGTCGGTTGGTTTGATCTGGCATTGCGGTGGGTCGAAACCCACCCTCCTCAGTGACGCCAGACCGCGCCCTCGCAGGGCGGGGCGTCCCCGACCCGCCGTCCAGGTCGCCGCAAGCGCGATCAATCCGAAGCAACCTCCGACGCGCCTCCCGTCGTTGGCCTGGTGCCGATCCGGCGCACCCAACTCGACGTGCCGATGCGCATGTCGTCTAGCATCGCGTAGATGGTCGGCAGGAACAGCAGGCTGACCACGGTGGAGAACAACAGGCCGCCCACGATGGCGCGTGCCATCGGAAAGTACGGCGGTCCGCCGCCGCCGAGCTGGGAACCACTGAAGCACAATGGCAGCATGCCGAGAATCGTGGTGCCCATGGTCATCAGGATCGGGCGTAGTCGCTCCTTGGCGCCTTCCACCAGCGCCTCGGTGCGCATCATGCCCTCGCGGCGCCGGTTGTTGATGTGTTCGATCATCACGATGCCGTTGTTGACCACCACGCCCATCAGCACCAGGATGCCGATCGAGGCCATGATGCTGAACGAGGTTCCGGTCAGCGCAAACAGCCAGATCACGCCAAGTGCGGAAAACACCACGCCACTCATGATCGCGGCTGGAAACAGCATCGACTCGAACAGTGCGGCCATCACGACGAACACCATCAGCAATGCGATCAGCGTATTGAACGCCATGCGCTGGCCCGCACGGCTGTCCTCGTCAAAACTGCTGCCAAAGGACCAGCCATAGCCGGTCGGCAGATTGACCTCGCGCAGGACTTCTTCGAAGGCCGTGCGCGCATCTTTCATGGTGACTTTGTCGGCAAGATTGGCCTTCAGCGCGAGCGAGGTACGCCGATTCTGCCGCGAGATCTGCGAGGCGCTGCGCTCGACGTCGACATCCACCAGCGCCATCAGCGGTACCGAGGTGCCGTCGCTGCGGCGCAAGTCCAGACCGGACAGGTTCTCCAGACCCATCTGCTCGGCACCGGCGAAGCGCACCCAGACCGGAATCTCGCCATCGCTGGTACGGAACTCGCGCAACGGCGAGCCGCGCAGCGCGATGCCGATGTAGTCGGCAACCTCGCGGGCACTGAAGCCGAGCGCGGCAGCGCGCTCGCGGTTGACCGATACCCGCACCTCGCTGTTCTCATCGCCGATATCCAGCCGCACGTCCCGCAGCTCTTTCCGGCCCGCAAATCGCGGCAGGATTTCGCGCGCGGTCTTCTCGAGCAGATCCGTGGAGTCGCCGGTGAGCAGGACCTGGATGCCCTCCTCGCCCTCGCCACCGCCCGGTGGTCCAATATCGTTGTCCTGAAACCCGATCTCGGCGCGGGCCAGTTTGGGCAGGTCCTTGCGCAGCTCCTCGGTGATGGCCGCTGGATCGCGCAGGCAGGTCGAATCATCGGCGAACCCGACCAGGCGCTGGATACGCGAGGTCAGGCTGCTGCACATGCGGCCACTATCGAGCAGATCCAGATTGATGCCGCCGAAGCCGCGCTCGCCGTAGTACGAATAGATCTGCGTGATCTGGTACTTGTCGCGGTTGCTGTCGAGAAACTGCTCGATCCGACCGACCTCGTCTGACATCTGCTCGAGGCTGTAGGCGCCTTTCCACTCGAAATACATCTCCAGCTCGCGGCTGGCGCTGGCCGGGAACATCTCGAACTTGACGAACTTGAACGGCACCAAGCTGACCAGGACGATGCCGACAATCGCGAGCAGCGACAGAAACCGGTGCGTGAGCGACCAGTGCAGCGCACGGCCGTAGCGACGCGTGAGTTCGGGCACGAATCCATGCGCGGCGGATATCGCAGCTGGCGTGCGCAGGCGTGCAGAGATCATCGGAATCAAGCTCACTGCCACCAGCCACGAAGCGAGCAGCGAGATCGTGATGGTGATCGCCACCTGACCGAGATAAATACTCACCACGTTGCGCTCGCCGAACAGATTCGGAATGAACACGATGATGCTGGTGAGGGTGCCGGCGCTGATCGCCAATTGCACGCTGCGAGTACCCTCCAGCGCGCAGCGCAGCGGGTCATTGGGATACTTCTCGCGATACTGATAGATGCTCTCGACCACCACGACCGCGTTGTCGACCAGCATGCCGATGCCCAGCAGCAGGCCCATCATGGTCAGGATGTTCAGCGTCATCCCGGCAAACGACATGATGCCGAGGGTGATCACGATGCAGATCGGGATCGCCAGGCTCACCATCAAGGTGCTCGGCCAGTGGCGCAGGAAGTAGTACAGCATCAGCAGCGACAGGATCGACCCGATCACGCCTGCTTCGATCAGCTCGTTGACCGAGCTGGTGACGCTCTGCGCCTGGTCGGAGATGATCAGGAACTCCACACCGCTGAGTTCGGGCTCGGCCTTCAGGGCTTCGAGTTCGGCATTGGCGACCTTCGAGACGTCGACCAGGTTTGCGTTGCGCTCGCGATAGATCTGGATACCGACCGCGGGTCGGCCCTCGAGCCGGCGCGCCACATCCTGTTTTTGCCGCCTCTGCCGCACATCGGCGATATCCGACAGCCGCAGCCCGCGCTCGTCGAGCACCAGATTGCGCAGTTCATCGAGTTCGCGGATCTCGCCCACCGGCTGCACCCGCAGGCGCTGCTTGCCGGTGTCGATGGAGCCCGCGGATACCGAAAAGTTCACCGAGCGCAGCTTGTCGGCCAACTGGTTGAGACTGATGTTGTGCGCACCGATGCGCGCCGGGTCGATCGCGATCTCGATCTCCGGTGGCGGCGCGCCGGTGATGTCGACGCGCGCCACTCCCGGCAGTCGCTCGATGCGACGCTGGAACAGGCGCTGGATCATGAAGTATTCGCCGCGCAAATCGCGGTTGGACGCAAAACGCACCTGCATCAGCGGCGCGTCGCTGGGCGAGAACTTGAGCACGAAGTAGCGCTGGAAGTCGCTCGGCAGTTCGGCGCGGATCGCGTCAAGCCGATCGCGCGCCTCGGATGCGGTCAGCTCGATGTCGCGGCCCCAGTCGGTGAAGCGCAGGAATACGCTCGCACCGTCCGCGCGACTGACCGAGTTCATCGCACCGATGCCCGGCAGGGTCGCGAGCGCCTCCTCGGCCGGGCGCGTCACGCTGCGTTCGACCTCCTCGGGTGTCGAGCCTGGATACGGCAACTCGACCAGCACGAACGGCAGGTTCACCTCCGGAAACTGCTCCAGCGGCAGGCGCACCGCCGCAATCAGCCCGATCACCAGCAGTGAGACATAGAACATCACCGCCGTCACCGGCCGCTGCAGGCTGAGCTTGGCGATGTTCATGCGGTTTCCTGGGTGCCACCGCTCTGCGCGGCCAGATTCGCGCGTGCGCGGAAACTGGCATCGCTGCTGCGATCGAGCAGATCGTAAACCACTGGAATCACCAGCAGCGTCAACAGGGTCGAGACCGCAAGTCCACCGATCACGGTCAAGGCCATCGGTGCGCGTACTTCAGCGCCCTCACCGCCGAAGAACGCCAGCGGGGCAAAGCCGAACAGGGTGGTCAACGTCGTCATGATGATCGGTCGCAGACGCGATTCGGCGCCTTCGCACAAGGCCTGTCGTTTGGGCATCCCGGCCTCGCGCAACTGGTTGACCTTGTCGATCAGCACGATCGCGTTCTTGACCACGATGCCGACCAGAAGTATCAGGCCTATGAACACCACCACCGACAGCGGCGAGCCCGACAGCCACAGCGCCAGTACCGCGCCGACCATCGCCAGCGGAATGGTGAACATGATCACGAACGGATGCAACAGCGATTCGAACTGCGAGGCCATCACCAGGTAGACCAAAAAGATCGACAGCGCCAGTGCGAAAATCAGCGACCGCGCGGAGGCATCGAGCTCCTCGCTCTGCCCGCCGAAGGCTACCCGAACCTCGGCACCCAGCGGCTGCTCGCGCAGCAGCGTGCGCACCCGCGCCACTGCGGTGCCGAGATCGACATCGCGCAGGTTCGCCGACACGATCGCCACCCGCGTCTGGTCGATGCGATGGATCTCGCTCGGGCCCACGGTCTCGATCACTTCGGCGACTGCGTCGAGTGTGACCGGACGTTCGCTCTGCGGATTGACGATGATCTTGCGGATGTCCGCCACCGAGGCGCGGTCCTGTTCGCGTGCGCGCACCAGCACGTCGATCTTGCGATCGCGGAAGCTGTAGCGGGTCGCCACTTCGCCGCGCACCTGGCGCACCACCTGGTCGGCGATCGCGCGCGAGGTGAGGCCCAGAGCCGCTGCGCGTTCCTGGTCGAAGCGGATCTGTACCTCCGGATAGCCCTGCTGCACGGTCGACTTCAAGTCGGCGAACTCCGGCTGCGAGGACAGCATTCTGGTCAGCTGGCGACCGGCGCGTTCGAGGGCGGTGAGATCGCCGCTGGTCAGTTCGATTTCCAGTGGGGTCGAAAAACTGAACAGTTCAGGGCGCCCGAAATCAACCTGCACATCGGGAAACTGGCCAAATGTGCTGCGCATGCGCTCGATCACCGCCGCTTCGGTCGCGCGGCTGTAGCCGCCGCCGAGCACCACGGTGAGCTGGGCGATGTTGTCGCCCGACTCGGTGGGACTGGCGTCGAGTCGGGTGCCGGTGCCGCTGACGCCATACAGGGCCTGGATGTCGGCATCGCCATCATGGGCGAGCTGGATCGCACGCACCACCGCATCGGTCTCGCGCAGCTGCGCGCCTGGAGACAGCCGTGCGGTCGCTTCGAATCGATCCTGTGCCAGCTGCGGGATCAGGTCGGTACCGAGGCCTGGCACCAGCAGCATGGTGGCGAGGAATGCAGTCAGCGCCGGAGCGAGCACCAGTGTCGGCCGCTCCAGTGCGCGCGGCAGCACACGATGGTACGCGTGCGCGGCCCAGTCGTAGGGCTTTAGCACCCAGCCGCCGATCCAGCGCAGCACTGTGCCGATCACGCGACCAACGCCACGCGCGACTGCCAGCATTGCACGCACGATCACCGAGACGACCTTCGACACGACCCTGGTGATCGGATCGATGATCGAGCGCACCCGCCGACCCCAGCGCGAGCTCGGATTCCACTTCGGGCGCGGCGGATCCTGCGGGAACGCAAGCGGAGCCCGCGCCTTGATCGCCGACAGCATCGGAATCAGGGTCAGCGATACGACCAACGAGATGCCGATCGCGATCGAGACGGTGAGAGCCTGGTCCTTGAACAACTGGCCGGCGACCCCCTGCACGAATACCAGCGGGAAGAACACCGCGATGGTGGTGAGCGTAGAGGCGGTCACCGCCATGCTGACTTCCCTGGTGCCGACAATCGCCGCTTCGATCGCGCCCAGGCCACGCTCGCGCGCCTTGGCGATGCTCTCCAGCACCACGATCGAATCATCGACCACCATGCCGGTGGCCAACGCCAGTCCCGACAGCGACATCACGTTCAGGCTCAGGCCCAGCAGATCCATGAAGAAGAACGTGGTGATGATCGACACCGGCAGCGACAGCGAGATCACGAACGTGCTCCAGCTGTCGCGCAGGAAAAAGAAGATCAGCAGGATCGCGAACACGCCGCCCATCAAAGCTTCCTTGCGCACCTCGGCCAGCGCGTTTTCGATGAAGATCGACGAGTCCTCGACGGTGCGGATGGGGATGCCGTCGATGCTGAAGTCGCCGCGTTTGGCAGTCGCAGGCTTGGGCGCGTCGTCGGCGGCCTTCGGTTCGGATGCGATGCTGCGCGCCTGCAAGCGTGCCAGCGCCTCGCGCACTGCGGTGGCGACCGCCACCGTATTGGCATCGCCTTCCTTGTAGATCGCAAGCTCCACCGCCTCGCGGCCGGCGAGCCTGATGATCGCCTGGCGTTCCTTGTACGACTGCCGCACCTCGGCGACGTCGCGCAGTTTGATCGGCACGCCGTTCTGGGTTGCGACCAGCATCTCGCGGATCTGATCGAGGTCGGCGAACTGATTGACCGTGCGCACCAGATAGCGCTGCGAGCCCTCCTCCAGACGGCCGCCGGAGATGTTGACGTTCTCCTGCCGCAAGCGTTCGATGATGGTGCCGATGGGCAGGTTGAGCTGGGCCAGACGCGCCTCGTCGATCAGCACCTGCACTTCGTCTTCGAGTCCGCCGGCGACCTTTACCGCCGCGACTCCTTCGACCGGCTCGAGGCGCTTCTTGAGCTCATCGTCCGCATAGCGGCGCAGGCGCATCAGTTCGGCCTGCTCGGTGCCAGCGATGTTTTCCGGCACCGTCATCACCAGGCGCATGATCGGCTCGGTGGATGGATTGAAGCGCAGCAGTACCGGCGGCTTGACGTCCAGCGGCAGCGACAGCACTTCGAGCTTGTCGCGCACCTCGAGTCCGGCGCGATCCATGTCGGCGCCCCACGCGAATTCGAGCACCACATCGCTTTGGCCGGTGCGCGATACCGAGCGCAGCTTGCGCAGGTTCTTCACCACGCCGACCGCTTCTTCGACCGGCTCGGTGATCAGGGTTTCAATCTCGGCCGGCGCCGCACCGGTGTATTCGGTGCGCACCGTGAGGGTCGGAAAGCTCAGGTCGGGCAGCAGGCTGACCTTCAGCTCGCCCAGCGCGATCGCGCCGAACAGCACGAAGCTGAGGGTCGCCATCGCGACCGTGACGCGGCGGCGGGTGGAGAACTCCGCGATGCTCATGCTGCGGGCTCCAGCACCAGCACCTTGGCGCCATCGCGCAGCGTGCTCGCACCGACAGTGACGACCTGCTCGCCCTCCTTCACGCCGCTGAGCACTTCGACCAGCCCCCCGCTGCGCGCGCCGACGCCGATCTCCTGGCGCACTGCCTTGCCCTCGCGGACCACGAACACCGCCGGCTGTTCATCGTCTTCGAGCACGGCTTCGCGCGGGATCGACAGCACATCGCTGCGCTGGTCGAAGATCACGCTCAGGCGTCCGAACATGCCCGACTTCAGCTGCCCGCTGGGGTCGCGAAACTCGCTCGTCACGCGAAAGGTGCCGGTCTGCGCGTCGACTACCGGGCTGATGCGCGCGACCTTGCCCTCGAAGTCCTTGCCCGCCAGGGCGTCGACCTGCATCAGCACGGTCAGTTCGGGACGCAGGGTGCGCAGCTCGCGCTCGGGCACGTTGAGCACTGCCAGCAGTGGGTCGAAGTCGTCGATGCGGAACATCGGCGACTGCAGCTGGATGAAGTTGCCCTCCTTGACCATGCGCGCGCTGACCACGCCAGTGATCGGCGCGACGATGTTGGTGTAGCTCAGGTCGAGCTTGGTCAGGTCGTAGGCCGCTTTCTGGGTCTCCAGTTCGAAGCGGATGCGGTCGTGCGCCTCCGAGCTGACCAGCTTGGCGCTGAACAGCTCCTGCGAGCGGCGGAACTCATTCTCGAGTCGTCGCAGGTTGGCTTCGGAGCGCGCGACTTCGAGCTTGGGTCGGTCCGGATCGAGCTGGGCAAGCAGCTGTCCTGCGCGCACCACATCGCCTTCTTCGACCATCAGGCGCAACAGCACGCCGCTGGTCTTGGCGACCACGTCGGCCTGCCGTTCGGCTTCGAGCGAAGCCGTGCCGGTGTAGCTGGCCAACATCGGCTGGCGCGTTGCCGTGGCGATCTCGACCGGGACAGCGGCGTCTTCGTTCTTCTTCTTCGCATCAGCAGCGCTTTCGGGCGAACCGGGTGGCTTGCCGCAGCTTGCGAGCAGGGTGACGGACAGCAACAGCAGGGCCGATCGCAGCATGGTGATCAATCTTTCGTTGATTGCTTTGGGGGCAGTACAGCAGCAGTGTCATACTTTGATACAACACCAGCACGGAAGCTACATGACCAACAGCCTATGGCCACGGGCGCGGAATTGCTCGGGCCGCAAGTAACGTCTGTCGGTCGACGGTTGAACGTGCAACCAGACGGGCGCGTTGGTCGGTTCGAGTATCGCGCGAACCTGCGTGCAACCGGCCACGCTTCTGGTCAGCCCGTAGCCGCGTCGCTACAATTGAGCAGTTGAATCGGCTTGCTGCAGCGGATGCCGCGGCTCACAGGAAATCCATCGAATGCGCAAGCTTGTTTCGGCCACGATTGTGTTCCTGGCCTGCTTGATTACCTCCATTGGCGCGCCGGCTGCCGATGGAAATCCGGACGACGGTCGGGTCAAGGCCTATACCTGCGCTGGATGCCATGGCATTCCGGGCTACCGCAATGCCTACCCCAGCTATCGGGTGCCGAAGATCTATCGACAGCACTATGAATATCTGGTGGCATCACTGAACGCCTACCGTGTGGGCGATCGGGTCCACCCAACCATGCAGGCGCAAGGCGAAAGCATGTCAGACCAGGACATCGCGGACCTCGCGCGCTTCCTGGCCGGCCCCGCCGCGCCGCCCGCGGCCCCGTAGGATCAACGCGATGACCGATCTCAAGACCGCGGCACTTTTTACCCTGCTCGCGCTGTCGCCCAGCGTAGTGGTCAGCAACAACGTGGCGGGCGATGCCGAGCGCGGACGCCGCCTGCACACCGGGGAACAGACCATTCCCGGCGTCACAGCCTGCATTAGCTGCCATGGCACCGATGGCAACCAGACCCAGGAACCGGGCTTTCCGCGCATCGCCGGCCAGTACCCCGACTATCTGCTGCATGCGTTGCAGGGCTACAAGTCGGGCGCGCGCAAGAACGCGGTCATGCAGCCGATGGCCTCGGCGCTGAGCAGCGAGGACATGCAGGACCTGGCGACCTTTTTCGGCTCACTCTCGGGTGATCTCGAAGACCTCAAGAAGCATATCGACTGAAGCCCGCAGTCCAGCGCTCCCGAACCCGCAAAAAGCCCCGCCACGCGGGGCTTGTCTGCAGCCGATCCGAGCGGTCGAATGCGCTCAGCCGGTACGCCGGATATAGGGTGCCGCACCGGTGTCGTGATCGGTCGCATCGCGCACCCCCAGCACTTGCGGCACGCGTTCGCGCAGGGTGCGTTCGACGCCGTCGCGCAAGGTCGCCTCGACCATGCCGCAACCATGGCAGCCGCCTCCGAAACGCAGCACCGCGATGCCGTCGGCTTCAAACGCCACCAGACTGCAGCGCCCGCCGTGCGAGGCGAGGCCGGGATTGATCTCGGCTTCGAGCACGTGCTGGATGCGCTCGGCGATCGAGGCATCGGCGGCGGGTTGACGGCCCTTGATGTGCGGTGCGCGCACGGTCAGCTGGCCGCCGGTGGCGCTCTTCTGGAAATCGAGCTCCGCATCGTCCAGCCATGCACAACTGCTGGCCTCGATGAACAGGTTGAAACCTTCGCAGGCCACTACCAGCTCGTCGCCGCGCAGATCGCCAGGCTCGCAGAATTCCAGCTGGCAATCGGCGGTCGGAGTGCCGGGGCGCAGTACGCGCAGGCGCACGCCCATGCCCTCCACGCCTTGCTGGGCCACCAGGCGCTGGAAATGCTCCTGGGCGGTGGGTCCTATTGCGATCATGCTGGTCTCCAATGGCAGGCGGGCAGTTTACCTGCAGCAGATCGTTGCTGGCAGAAACTGCGTCGAACTCCTATGCAACGGGCAAGATTCCCGATAGCGTAACGCGGCAGCGCCGGAATGACGGGGGTACGCAGCAGAACAATGGAGCACTTCCATGTCGAATTCATCCACCGAACTGGCCTCCCGCCACTGCCAGCCACTGAAGGGTGCGGAACACGCGCTCAGCGTCGGCGAGATCCAGTCATTGCATACTACCCTGCCCCAATGGGCGCTGTCCGACGATGGCAGGGCGCTCAGCCGTGACTTCACGTTCGAGAACTTCCACTACACGATGGCCTGCGTGAATGCGATCGCATGGATCGCGCACCAGCAGGACCATCACCCGGACATGGAGGTCGGCTATGACCGCTGCCAAGTCCGCTTTACCACCCACGATGTCGGCGGGCTTTCGATCAACGATTTCATCTGTGCGGCCAAGGTCGAAGCACTGGCTGGCGGACACCGATCAGAGGCGCGACCGACATCCAGGCCCAGAATCGTGTCCGGCGCAAACGGCACGTAAACAGGCCTGAGTCAGGGTTTGGCTGACCGCGCAGCGGGAAGCCGATCAAGCACCTCACGCAGTGCGTCTGCCAGCGGCGCGCTGAAGTCGTAGGCCAACCCGTCGGCGGTCTTGAAGCCGAGCTCGGCGGCATGCAGGAACAAGCGTCCCAGGCCGAGCTCGCGCAGCGCCTTGTTGGCCGCAGCATCGCCATACTTGGGGTCGCCCGCGACCGGCAGGCCGGCGTGCGCGGCATGGACCCGGATCTGGTGCGTGCGACCGGTGTCGATCAGCACCTCGACGAAAGCGTAGTCGCCGCGCTGCTCGAGCAGCCGGAACTCGCTGCGCGAGGCCTTGCCGCCGGGGTCGACCCGCACCATCCGCTCGCCGCCCTGCAGCACCGATTTTTCCAATGCCGCGTCGATCCGCAGCCGCGCTTGCGGCATGCGCCCGACCAGCAGCGCGAGGTAGCGCTTGCGCGCGCTGCCCTCACGCATCGCGGTCTGGGCGGCCAGCAGCGCCGACCGCTTCTTTGCAAACAACAGTATCCCGCTGGTGTCGCGATCGAGCCGATGGACCAGTTCCATGGCCAGATTCGGGCGCAGCTGACGCATCTGTTCGATGGCTCCGAGAGAGATCCCGCTGCCGCCGTGGCTGGCCAGGCCACTGGGCTTGTCGAGCGCCAGATAGCGTCCGTCTTCGGCCACGATGGCCGATTCCAGCGCCTGCAGACTGCGCTGGTTGGCGCGCGGCGGATCGCCCGGAACCGCTGTGCGCACGGGTGGAATGCGCAGTTCGTCGCCGGCGGCGACACGCGTGTCGGGCTTGGCCCGCTTGCCGTTGACGCGCACCTGTCCGGTGCGCAGCAGGCGGTAGACGTGGGTCTTGGGCACGCCCTTGAGCAGGTTGAACAGCAGGTTGTCCAGGCGCTGGCCGTCGCGCTCTTCAGCGACCACCACCTTCTTCACGCCGACGGCCGTTTGGCCGTCGGCAGACGCTGGTCGTTGCTGCGGTGTCGTGCCCATTGCTATGATCCCGGTCCGGCGCCGCGCGTCGAAGCTTCCGGGCAATCAAATACTTGCATCCGGAAGCAAGAAACGGCGTCAACGCTATGCATTACGTTCGCCCGCCGGTTGGGCAAGGCGTGCCTCCGGGCATGCGATCCCCGAGATCAACGACAACCGGCATCGCGACATCGTACCGCCAGCGCAGGTTGCTGTATCGCTCCGTCCACGGGGCTCGGGTGCCGACGCGGCCCCGATCGTGGTTCGATTTGGCTGTGCGCAGGATGGATGCGCGCCCTGTTCCGGTCCCGCGAGATCGGGTCAACGCAGTGGACCCGCACGGCGGGTTCTGCGAACCGGGCAGTCCGCGCGCCATCAGGTGCACGCCGAGTCGGGCCGTTTGTTTTGGTTTTTGATCGCGCTCCGCCGACGGCGTGATGCGCCCGCCAGCCGACCGCTGGCCCGCTTGCCGCGACCCGTGAAGGTCGCGCTGCGGTGCTGCGGTCGTGGTGTGTGCGCCTCCCGATCGCCTCTGGAGCGCCAAGGAAAGGTTTCCCAATGAAGCGCATGTTGATCAACGCAACTCAGCGTGAAGAGTTGCGGGTGGCTGTCGTCGATGGCCAGACCCTGTTCGACCTGGACATCGAAATCCCGTCCAGGGAGCAGAAGAAGTCGAATATCTACAAGGGGCGCATCACCCGCGTCGAGCCCAGCCTCGAGGCGTGCTTCGTCGAATACGGCGGCGAGCGCCACGGCTTCCTGCCACTGAAGGAAATCTCCAAGGAGTTCTTCCCCGAAGGCGTGGACCACAACCGCGCCGGCATCCGCGAACTGATCCGCGAAGGCCAGGAACTGGTGGTGCAGGTTGACAAGGAAGAGCGCGGCACCAAGGGCGCGGCGCTGACTACCTTCATCAGCCTCGCCGGTCGCTATCTGGTGCTGATGCCCAACAATCCGCGTGCCGGCGGCGTATCGCGCCGCATCGAGGGCGACGACCGGCAGAACATGCGCGAGGTGATGGACCAGCTCAAGCTGCCCGAGGAGATGGGCATGATCGTGCGCACCGCCGGCGTAGGCCGCGATGCCGATGAGTTGCAGTGGGACCTCGACTATCTCCTGCAGGCCTGGAAGGCCATCGCCGAGGCGGCACAGAGCCGTTCCGGGGCGTTCCTGATCTACCAGGAATCGCGCCTGATCATCCGCGCGCTGCGCGACTACCTGCGCGGCGATATCGGCGAGATCCTGGTCGATAGCGACGAAGTATTCGCCGACGCGAGCGACTTCATGCAGCAGGTGATGCCGCAGAACCTGCGCAAGCTCAAGCTGTACAAGGAGGAAGTGCCGTTGTTCTCGCGCTTCCAGATCGAATCGCAGATCGAAAACGCGTTCGAGCGCCAGGTTCGCCTGCCCTCCGGCGGTTCGATCGTGATCGACCAGACCGAGGCGCTGACCGCGATCGATATCAACTCGGCACGCGCCACCAAGGGCAGCGACATCGAGGACACCGCGTTCAACACCAACCTGGAGGCTGCGGTCGAGATCTCGCGCCAGCTGCGCATTCGCGATGCCGGCGGCCTGATCGTGATCGACTTCATCGACATGGAGAACCCGCGCCACCAGCGCGAGGTAGAGGACAAGCTGCGCGACGCGCTCAAGCTCGACCGTGCGCGCGTGCAGGTCGGCCGCATTTCGCGCTTCGGACTGCTGGAGATGTCGCGCCAGCGCCTGCGCCCGTCGCTGGGCGAATCGACGCAGATCCTGTGTCCGCGTTGCGATGGCCATGGCCGCATCCGCGGGGTGGAGTCGCTGTCGCTGTCGATCCTGCGGCTGGTCGAAGAAGAAGCGATGAAGGACAGCACCGCCCAGGTTCTGGTGCAGGTACCGCCCGACGTGGCCAACTTCCTGGTCAACGAAAAGCGCAAACCGATGGCCGAGATCGAACTGCGTCATGAGGCGCAGATCGTGATCGTGGCCGATCTCAATCTGGAGACGCCGCACTACGAGGTCACCCGCATCCGCGCGAGCGAACTGGGCGACCATCAGAAGGTCAGCTACGAGCGCGTGAGTCCGGTGCAGGCAGTCACCGCGCCGCAGGCCGCACCGCCCTCGAGCAAGTTCGAACAGCCGGCCGTGACGACCGTCGCACCCATGGCGCCAGCCCCCATCCGTGGCGAAGACGATGTGGTCGAAGCGCAGGTCAAGGCTGCGGCAAAGCCGACCGCAGTCGCCGCGCCGGTGGCGATCACGCCGACCGCAGCAGCGCGGTCGGTGCCTGAACGCAAGGGTTTCTTTGCGCGCCTGGTGGCACTGTTCACCGGCGACGATGCGCAGCCTGCAGCGGCCGCCAAGACCGACAGCCGCGACAGCCGCCCGCGCCGTACGGATGACGGCAATCGCAGCCCGCGACGCGATGGATCGCGTGGGCCCGGTGGCAACAATCCGCGCCAAGGCCAGCGTCAGGACAAGGATCGCGACGGCAATCGCGACAAGGACAAGCGGCAGGTTGGTCAGGGTCAGCGAGGCGCTCAGGGCCAAAGCGGCGGTTCGCGCCGCGACAACGCGAGTGCCAACGCCGGTTCCAATGGTGCCGCGGGTGGACAGCGTGGCGCGCCGGCGTCCAATGGCGCTCGCACTGGCGAGCCGCGTTCGCAGCCCGCGCAACGACCGGCACAACCGCAGCCGGCTCCGGCCGCTGAACGCAACCGTCCGCAGCAACCCGCCGCCACGGCGGTGCTTGCGTCGGAGCCAACCGCCGCGGAGTTGCTTGAGCCTGGGATAGCACTCACCGCGCCGATCGACGCCCAAGGTATTGGCGACGACGCCGCAGGCGCGGTCGACGGCGCCACCCGGGCACGTCGACGTGGCCGTCGCGGCGGCCGCCGCCGCCGCAAGGGCGAGCGTGCAGCGCCAGGCGCCGAGCACACGCCGGGTCAGACCACTGACGCAGCGCAGGAGCCTGAGTTCGACGACGAGGATGGCGAGGAGGATTCGGGCGTGGGGACGGGCGGCTCGGTGGACTCATCGCGCGAGCACGCCAAACCTGCGGTCGACGCCGGTGAGCGAGCAGAAACCCAGCAGCGCAGCTACACCACGACCGACGCGCAGCAAAACCTCGCACCAGGGGATGAGCCCTCTGCAGATGGCGAACAGCGCGCACCTGCATCAGTCGCGGGTGACGCCGCCGACTACGGCTCGCCGCCGGTGGTTGAGCCGGCTGCACCGCGGCCTGCGGCACGCGCCCAGCCGCAGCCACAGGCGGCCGTGGAAGCAGCGCGGATCCAGCCGTTGTTTGATGTCGATGTCGCCCCCGGGGCGGCCCCGACCGCAGAAACCGCGCGTGCGCCAGTAGTGCAGACCATTGCTGCGCCGGCGGTGCAAACCATCGCCGCACCGTTCGTGTTGGTGGAGCAGCCGATCACGCCGATGTCCGCACCGGTGGTTTCGCCCGCCGCTGCCGCTTCGATAGTGATCGCGCAGCCGGACGTAGCCAACCGCCAGCCCGATCCGACCGCCGACAGCGTCGTTGAGCCGGTCGCACCGCGCAGCGACAGCGAGCGTTCTGCGCCCTGAATGGTAAACGCGCATCGGCATCGTCCGATGCGCGTTTGACAACACCGGCGCAGGGCTGCGCCGCGTGTGTGTCTGGATGGTTGGGCAACACCCCCACCCCATCACCACCCCTCGATCCGGCCCGCGCTACTCGCGCGGATGTCCGGTGGTGCGTGGCTGTGCCGCGGAATGTACCGCCTCAGTCATCGGCAGAACGTCCAAGGCGCTTCGTCGTCAAGGCGCTTCGTCGTCAAGGCGTATCTCGATCAGCCGCGCTTGCCCAGCAGGCCGTAGCGCGCGGCAAGGTTCGCCAGCGCCACTTCGCTGTCGACGCCGAGTTTGTCGAACAGTCGGTACTTGTAGGTCGCAACGGTCTTCGGACTCAAGTTCAGCAGCTTGGCGATATGCGGCATGTCATCGCCTTGGGCGAGCTTGATCGCCACCTCCAGTTCGCGCGCCGAAAGTTCGCTGAACGGCGATTGGCCATTGCTGCCGGGCATCGAGGACAATGCGAGGGAGCGTGCGATGTCGGCGCTCAGGTAGCGCCCACCATCGGCTACCTCACGCACCGCCTTGACCAGTTCGCTGGCGGGACATGCCTTGGTCAGGTAGCCCGAAGCGCCGGCCTCGAGCACGCGGCGCGGAAACGGCTGCTCGTCCTGCGCGGTGACCGCAATCACACGCGTGATCCCGCCTGCGCGCACGATGCGCTCGGTGGCCTCCAGCCCGCTGATGCCGGGCAGGTGCAGGTCCATCAGGATCACATCGGGCTTGAGCTGTCGCGCCAGCGCGATACCGTCTTCGCCGGAGGCGCCCTCGCCGACGACCTCGATATCGGCTTCGCGGGCAAGGATATGTCGAAAGCCGGTTCGCACCAGCTCGTGGTCATCGACCAAGGCAACGCGGATCATGCAACCCCCTGCAGTAGCGGACGGACATCATCCCGGTGCCGCCCGAACGCACCCCCGTGCGCGACTGCATGCTACCCCAATGTGCGCTTGCAGTTCAGAAGGTGATGTTGAGAGGATGCACGACGACTTCGCGCCACGCGCCGCCGCTGAGGTAGGGGTCCGCAAGCGCCCACTCGCGCGCGGCGACCAGCGATTCGAACTCGGCCACGATCAGGCTGCCCACGAATCCTGCCGGGCCGGGGTCCGGTGAATCGATCGCCGGCATTGGACCTGCAAGACGCAGCCGCCCGGCATCGCGCAAAAGCGCGACCCGCTGCAGGTGCGCCGGGCGAAGTGCCAGCCGTTTGGGCAGCCCTTCCGCTGCATCGGTTCCGAGGATCACGTACCACATGGCTGCAGGCTCCTTCGCGTCGGCGGCAGGATACTGGACTTGCCGCGCGCTTTCCGGCTACCCTGCGGGTGTCGTCCGTTGCCTGCCGCGTTCGCTTCCGAGCGGCCCAGCAGCGGCTCATCAGCTTCAGTCCCGCAGCGTTCGGCGCGCGACCTTGGCTGGCACTCGCAAAGCCAGTGTTTCCCGAGTCGCAGGTTGCGTTCGTCATGCATGCGGGTTGTCATCCGGGGATCCGGCTACGGCACGGCCATGAAGGCTGTCGCCGCCATTCCGGTCATCAAGCACCGCGCACTCGCCCTCGCCGGCGGGCCGATCGCGGGAGTGAAGTTCCAGTCGCCGCAACCACTCGTCATCCGCGCCAGCATGCGCAGCAAGGTTTACTCATGAGTTCCGATCCGGCCGAGTCGTTGCCGGCGCACGTATTCGTAGCGCCGCCGCAACAGCAGGAAATGCCGCTGGCGATGGTCAGGGGACAGCCATTCCTGCAGATGCCGCAGGATCTGTACATCCCGCCCGACGCGCTGGAGGTAATCCTCGACGCCTTCGAAGGCCCGCTCGATCTGCTGCTTTATCTGATCCGGCGCCAGAACCTCGACATTCTCGACATCCCGGTTGCCGAGATCACCCGCCAGTACATGGACTACATCGGGCTGATGCAGGACATGCGGCTGGAACTGGCCGCGGAATACCTGGTGATGGCCGCGATCCTGGCCGAGATCAAGTCGCGCCTGCTGCTGCCGCGCCCGCCGTCGGTCGAAGGCACCGAAGACGATCCACGCGCCGAACTGATGCGGCGCCTGCAGGAATACGAGCGGTTCAAGAAAGCGGCCGCAGATATCGACGCTTTGCCGCGCATGGAGCGGGACTTGGCGCTCGCCTCGGCCCACGTGCCCGACCGCAACGTGATCCGGCTGCCGCCGCCGGTCGATCTGCGCGAACTGCTGCTGGCGCTCAAGGACGTGATGCGGCGCGCCGAGCTGTTCGGGCATCACACGGTCGCGCGCCAGGGGTTGTCCGTGCGACAGCGCATGAGCGATGTGCTCGCCATCCTGTCCGACCATGAATTCCACGATCTGGTCGCACTGTTCCGCGCCGAAGAGGGTCGTGGCGGCGTGGTGGTGACTTTCCTCGCCGTCCTGGAGCTCGCCAAGGAGCACCTGGTCGACATCGTGCAGAACGAACCTCGGTCGACGATCTACGTCAAGTCATCGGCCGCGGCAGCGGAACAGGCAGCGGACCAAGCAACTCAATAATGAGACTTATGGAAATACAGCAAGTCAAACCCATCGTAGAGGCCGCACTGCTCGCCGCCGGCCAGCCGCTGTCGTTGGGGCAGATCAGTGCCCTGTTCAACGACAGCGAGCCGGTCGGCTCCGAAACCGTGGCGCAGTCGCTCGCCCAATTGCAGGCAGATTGCGCAGGCCGCGGGGTCGAACTGGTCGAGGTCGCCAGCGGCTTTCGCTACCAGGTGCGCCAGGACGTGCATTCGTTCGTCGCGCGCATGTGGACCGAGCGGCACACGAAATACTCGCGTGCGCTGCTCGAAACCCTGGCCCTGATCGCCTATCGGCAGCCGATCACGCGCGCCGAGATCGAGCAGATCCGCGGCGTGGTGGTGTCCAGCGGCATGGTGCGCACACTCGAAGAGCGCGAGTGGATTCGCGTCGTCGGCCACCGCGACGTGCCCGGCCGCCCTGCCCTGTTCGGTACCACCCGCCAGTTCCTCGACTATTTCAACCTGAAGAGCCTCGATGAGCTGCCGCCGCTGGCCGCGATCCGCGATCTCGAGGAACTCGAACCGCAGATGCAGTTGCCGCAGTCGGAGTTGGAATCGCATTCGCTGCCGCTGCTGGCGGTCGACGGCGATGCGCCCGATACGACAAACGCCGAAACAACCGACAACCCGCCAGTGATCGACGCGACGGAGGCAGCGGCCGTGCCGAGCGCGGCGGTGACTTCGCCCGACCCATCCACCCTTGCGCCCCACGACGACGCGAACCCTGCAGAGCACCAAGCATCATGAGCAATTCCATCAATCGGTCCAAGCTGTCGCTCAATCGCGAAGCACGCGCATCGCTCGGCATCGAGGAGCGCCTGCACAAGGTGCTGGCCAATGCCGGCTTGGGTTCGCGGCGCACGCTGGAGGAACGCATCGAAGCGGGCGAGATCCGCGTCAACGGCGTGGTCGCGGAAATCGGCACTTCGGTGCGCTCCGGCGATCGCGTCGAGCTCGATGGCAAGGCCTTCATGGCGGTGGCCACCGAGCCCGAAGAAGCGCAGGTGCTGATCTATCACAAGCCCGAAGGCGAAGTGACCACCAACGACGATCCCGAGGGCCGACCTACCGTATTCGAAAGCCTGCCACGCCTGAAGACCTCGCGTTGGGTGTCGGTCGGCAGGCTCGACATCAACACCACCGGGCTGCTGCTGCTGACCACCGATGGTGAGCTGGCCAATGCGTTGATGCACCCCAGCGGTGAGGTCGTGCGCGAGTACGTCTGCCGCATCCATGGACCGGTCGACGACGAGATGCTCGAGCGCTTGCGCAGAGGAGTGGAGCTCGACGACGGCCCGGCGCGCTTCGACGATATCGCGGTGATCAACCTGGGCGAAAACCACTCGTGGCTGCGCGTGACCCTGACCGAGGGACGCAATCGCGAAGTGCGCCGTCTATGGGAAACGCAGAACGTGCAGGTCAGCCGCCTCAAACGAATTCGTTACGGCAGCGTGGAACTTCCGCGCGAACTGCGCCGAGGCCACTGGCGCGTGCTGCCGCCGGAAACCTATCGCGCCCTGCGCACCGAGTCGGGTCTGTCGGAAGCGCCACAGACGCTGACCCTGCAATCGGTCATCGGCGTACGCCGCGCATCCAAGACGGCCAATGAATTCCGTCCCTCGGGCCGGGCCAAGAGCAGCTTCGACTTACAAGGGTCCGACGAGGCGCGCGAGCTGCGAGCATTCGATTTCGTGCGCGACGAGCGGCCCGCCGGCCAACGGCCCGGCAAGCGTTTTCCCGGCAAGAAGCCGGCGCCCGGCATGCGTCGCGGGCGCGGCGCTCCCGGCGCAGGCTCCGACAATCCCGCAGCCAAGCGCACCTGGTCTCCGTCGGGCCCCAATCCGGGCCCATCCGGCGCGGGTGCGGGCGACGCCCAACGCGGCAAGCGCAAGTTCGGCGGCGCGCGGCCCGGTGGCCAGCCCGTGATGCCGTTCGGTTTTCCATCCGATCACGCCTATGCGCGTCGCGACGAGTCGGGTGGCAACGCGCCCCCGCGCGGCCCGCGCCGGGATGACATCGGCAATCGTGGTCCGCGTCGCGACGATGCCGGCAATCGGGGCCCGGCGCGTTCGGATGCCGGAAATCGTGGTCCGGGGCGTCCTGATGCAGGCAATCGTGGTCCGCGCCGCGATGATGCCGGCAGTCGCGGACCGCCGCGCAACGATGGCGGTAATCGCGGTCCTGCACGCAACGATGCGGGCAACCGCGGGCCGCGGCGCGAGGACAGCGGCAATCGTGCGCCGCCGCGGGCCGATACAGGCACCCGCCAACCGGCTCGCCCCAACAACGGCAATCGCCCGGCCCCGCGCCGCGACGATGCCGGCGGCAATCGTCCGCCGCGCAGGCCAGGCAGTGGCGGCGGCCCTGGTCGCGGTCGACCGCGGACCTGAACCAAAAAAAACGCGGCGATGCCTTGCGGCCCGCCGCGTTGGTGTTTCGACCAGCGCAGGCCTATTCGTCGAGATCGAGCGCGCCGCGGGTCTTCTCGCGACGCCGCGAGTCCTTGGCGTCGTATGCATTCTCGCAGCTGTCGCGCTGCACCATCACGCACGACAGGTAGTCGGTGATCTCGACCAGTGCTGCGCGGATCGCCTTGCCGGCCGGCGTCTTGTTCTCCTGCGAGAGCGAACCGCCGAAGCCGCCGCGGTACAGGCCGATGCTCATGCCGCCGCCTTTGGCAGTGCCCTCGATGGTGCGCACGAATTCGATCGTGCCGGTGGTCGCGTTGATCACCCGCAGGTCGACCGCGAGGTAGGCCTTTTCCGACTTTCCGCCGAGCGAGACGCCGCCAAAGCTGATGCCGCCGCCGGTGCTGGCGGTCTCTTCTTCGTAGGAGGTCACGGTGCCGGCGATCAGGTACTGCGCGCCGAGCAGCTTGCCGATCCGCGCGCCGGTGCCCGCGCTGACGCGGCCAGAGGCGCCGAGGTTCTGCTCGGACAGCACGTCCTCGATCTTGCTGCGCTCGACCACGGTGAAATTCTTGGTCGCGACCAGCTCATTGGACAGCATGCCCGACAGCTCCCAACCCACTCCGCCGCGCCACCAGGCAGCCCCGGATTCGTTCTTGAATTCCGCCACCGCAAGTACGGGCTTGCCGCGACCCTGCGCCGAGGCGGGGTCTGCCGCCAGTGCGCCCAGAAGCGCGATCGCGACCACCAACAATTGTTTCATGTCGAATCCCTCGGAAACTAAATGGAAGGCAACACGCCACCGGGAACTCCGGAAGTCGTGGGGGCGTGAGCATAGCACCGTGCTTTGCGCGCCCCTTTATGCATACGCAACGCAGTCCCGAAACACGCAACCAGGCCTCAGCGGCTTTGCGTGCCGGGCGCCTGCGGTCGATGTACGCTGCGGCGGGCCGATTGGATGCCAGGCGTTGATCGAAGCGTTGCCAACCGGGCGCTTGGCGTCGGATCCAGCGTTGGGTTACATTCCCGACTCGCGCACGGCCACGCGCGCTTGCAGCACATAACGATGGCCGGAGGGGGATCGGGCGCCTACGGGCGCCCGGTTCGTTTCTAGCGCCGCAATCGCGTACCGCTGGGGAGCGCGAACCTGAACCCCGGAGTGCGCAGACGCGCTTGCAGGCGTGTCGCGTTCAGCACGCCTTGGCACTGCGCGCCAGGCGCCATGCCCCGATCCGATGTGTCATTGCAGCATTGGATTCGGCGCACAGCAGCTCCCCCAGTGCAAACGCCTGCACCTTCAACTGCCTGCGCAGGCGCGCAATGTGCTTGTCGACCGGGGCGAGGTCGGGCGCGTCGCCCTCGCCCTTGTGCAGGCCTGCGATGAATGTCGACAGCAGCTGCAGGTCACGCTCGCTGCCGAGCAATTGCGAGAGCTTCTTCGCCTCGGCGGCCTGCGCGGATACGACTGCAGGCCAGGCTTCGGTGACCAGTTCGAGCTGCAGCCAGTGCACTCGTGCCCGCTGCCGAAAGCGATGCAAGGCATCGCTGGCGGGTACTGCTGCACCCGCGGCGTGCATGGCCTTGCGCAGCCGACGTCGCCCGAGGCCAAGGCCTGCGGCCAACGCGGCCGCATCGAATTCGCTGAAGGCGTTTCGCAGACCCGACCCAAAGCTGGCCAGTGCGGCATCGGACGCAGCAATCACGGTTGCCGATCGCCGACTCGCCTGCCCCCGCCGTCGCCGCAGACCACCCAGCAGACGCTGCAACGTCGCGGCAGGAAACTGCATGCCGGTCTGTTGCAACTGCTCGACCGCCTCGATCACCGACTGCGCATCGCGCAACGGCGAAAGCACACGGCCGGCCTTGGCGATCGTTGCCGCCAACGCGTCCCAGGCGTGATCTTCCAGCTGCGGTCGGAGCAAGGCCAGTGCGGCGCGGGCGCGACGGATCGAACGCCGTGCGTCGTGTATGCCGTCGTGCAGTTCGGCGCCACTGCGTTGCAGATGACCGCGCGCTGCCTCGAGCTGCTCACCGATGCAACGAGGTAGTGCGCTGGGCAGCGGTTCGTCGACTTCTATCCGGTATGCCATGGCGTGCCGATTCGATGGGCGTGTGCCTGAAGCCACGGCACTGGGCTCATTATGGCCATGGATCGCAACGCGCAGCGATCGCGGGCGAGGCCGACGTTCTCCATCGGTATCCCGCGACGGATTCCGCCCGCGCTTTTCGATCTCCTGCAGCCGGCCTGCACCCGCAGCGGGCCACAGCGGAGCCGATTCAACGCCGTGGACGGTCGATTCGAGTCCACAGCCAGCTGGCAACAGCGCAGCGGCAATACTGGATTTTTGCAGCCTGCGGAGTTATCGTCGGCGCGCTGTGCATGTAAAGCCGGTTGTCAAGTGCCCGTAGTCCGGAAACGGATGCGGGTCGGGGGGGGCCGGTGAGGGCATCCAGTGTCATGGTGCGTCGACGGGGACGCACTTACTTCGAAACGGGTTGAGGCTACATTCCAATGAGCGACCAAGAGATGGGCATCGTCAAGTGGTTCAATGACGAGAAAGGCTTCGGATTCATCAAGCGCGACAACGGTCCTGACGTGTTCGTGCACTTCCGCGCGATCGTCAGCGGCGGCGGCGGCCGCAAGTCCCTCGCCGAGGGACAGCAGGTGCAGTTCAAGGTGGTGCAGGGCCAAAAGGGCCTGCAGGCGGAAAACGTCGTTCCCATGTAACGGGACCGCGGCGCACATCGCCACGAGAAAGCGCGGGCCCTGTGCCCGCGTTTTTTTTGCCTGTGGAGCCCCTGGGCAAGTCGCCCGCCCGCGAGGGAAGTTGTTCAGGTCGTGCCTTGCGCTACCACTCGATGCTGCGACGCGCAGCCTTCGTCCCATCCGGATTCCAGGTCTGCTCGATAAATCGGCCGCGGTCGGGCGCCAATGCCAGTACCGTCGAGCAGCGAGTGCCGTAGCCCGGGGTGACAATGAATGCCGCCGACAGTGCGCGCTCGCGCAGCAGTCCGATGCCGGTGTCCGGCAGAGACTCGTCGGCAGCGATGCTGCGGTCGCCAAGCGCATCGAACAACGACGGTAACGGGTCGGGCAGCAACGCGGCAGCCTGCATTCGCGCCTGCAGCTGAGTCACCTTCGGCCACGGAGTATCCAGCAAGTGATTCGACAATCCGTGCACGCCCGGCGCCAGTGCTTCAGGCGCACCCGCCCGGCTGCCGACGTACCACAGGTTGTTAGCGTCGCCGAGCAACAGGTTGAATCCGCGATACAACGCTGCCGCATCGGCGACCTCGCGCGCGTAGTCCGCCGGAGTCTGCGCGCCAGAGAGATATTCCGATACCAATGCACCACGAGAGCGTAGGCGATCCCCAGGCTCGCTCGGATCGCGAAAGTTGGTGACCGCGGCGAAGCGCCGGTTCTCGCTCGCACCAAGCCATGTCCCACCCGCGGCAAGGTCGCGCCCGGCGATGTATCCGTGCATCTGGCGCGCGGCCGGCGCCGCTGCACGCGCATGAAACTCATCGCGATTGGCAGCCAGCAGCAGCGGCCAGTCGTCGCGGATTCGCCACGCTATCGCGATCAGGCACATCAGCGCATCTTGGTGGTGCGCATCGTCAGCACATTCGGTGGCGCGTCGAAACGGTCCGCGCGTGCGGCGTCCCAGAACACCCGGAACACCGCGTGAGAGGGCACGCCGCCGAGCAACTCGTTCGGCTGCACCCAGTGATACAGCGCCGCGATCGAGCGCACTTCGGTCGATGAGATCCTGCGGATGACGTGTTCCGGACCGACCTGCTCGGGATGGCTGAGCCCCGCTGCTGCGATCAACTCCTTGAGCGCCTTGAGCGTGTTCTGGTGGAAGTGCAGCACCCGATCGGCCTTGTCGGGCACCACCAGCGCCTGATAGCGGCGGGGATCCTGGGTAGTGACGCCGGTCGGGCACTTGCCCGTATGGCACGACTGCGCCTGGATGCAGCCCAGCGCCAGCATGAAGCCGCGCGCGGAATTGCCCCAGTCGGCGCCGAGCGCGAAGGTGCGCGCCAGATCGAAGGCGGTGACGATCTTGCCGCTGGCGCCGATCCGGATCTCGCCGCGCTTGCCGATCCCGACCAAGGTGTTGTGGACCAGCATCAGGCCTTCCTGCAGCGGTGCGCCGACATGATCGGTGAACTCCAGCGGGGCCGCACCGGTGCCGCCCTCGCCACCATCGACGACGATGAAATCGGGCGTGATCCCGGTCTCGAGAATCGCCTTGGCGATGCCGAACCATTCCCACGGATGGCCGATCGCGAGCTTGAATCCCACCGGCTTTCCGCCCGACAGCTCGCGCAGGCGCGCGACGAACTGCAGCAGACCGATCGGGGTGGAGAACGCCGAATGGCGTGCGGGCGAGATGCAGTCCTGACCCTCTGCAACACCGCGTGCGGCAGCGATCTCGGCGGTGACCTTGGCCCCGGGCAGCACGCCGCCGTGGCCGGGCTTGGCACCCTGCGACAGCTTGATCTCGATCATCTTCACCTGCGGCGAGGCCGCGTTGCTGGCGAAGCGCTCCTCGTTGAAGGTGCCATCGGGATTGCGGCAGCCGAAGTAACCCGAGCCGATTTCCCACACGATGTCGCCGCCGGGTTCGCGGTGGAAGCGCGAGATCGAGCCCTCGCCGGTGTCGTGGAAGAAGCGGCCGCGGCGCGCGCCATCGTTGAGCGCAAGGATCGCGTTCGGCGACAGCGCGCCATAGCTCATCGCCGAGATGTTGAACACGCTGGCCGAATAGGGCTGCGTACACTGGCTGGAGCCGACCATGATGCGGAAATCGTGGCTGTCGATTTCTGCCGGCGCCATCGAGTGGTTGATCCACTCGTAGTCCGGGGCGTACACGTCCAGCTGGGTGCCGAAAGGTCGCTTGTCCACCACGTCCTTGGCGCGCTGGTACACGATCGAGCGCTGGTTGCGCGAAAACGGCTGCGCTTCGGTATCCGACTCCAGCAGGTACTGGCGGATCTCCGGCCGCACCTCTTCGAGAAAGAACCGCATATGGGCCAGGATCGGATAGTTGCGCCGTATCGATTGACGGGTCTGGGTGACATCGCGCACGCCGACGATGGTCAGCGCTGCCGCAATCGCGGCAGGCAGCCACCACACAGCGCCCTGCCCCGACCACGCGGCGGCTGCAGCGCCGATTGCGACCAGCCCGCAACCGAGCATGAAAAAATAGCGCGACGGCAAAATCCCGGACATCGTCTCCCCCGATCGGTGACCCGCTGGCAATGATGCCCGTTCACGGGCGTTGGCGGTACCGGATTAATTGCCGATTCATTCGCCGCGTCGATACTAGGCCACCTGCCCCCGACCGGAACCACCCATGCGCGTGCTCACCACCCTCGGAACACTGCTGATGCTGCTCGGCTCCATGAGTGCAGTTGCCGCGGCGATAACTCCACTGGAGCCCGAGGCGATCGAGGTGCGCCAGTTGCTTCGCGAAAACCGGGTCGACGATGCGATCGCGCGCGGCGAGCAGGTCACCGAGCAACTGCCGCAAAGCGCCAACGCGTGGCTTTGGCTGGGCAATGCCTACGGCCGCAAGGCATTGTCGGCCAATCTGCTGGGCAAGGCCGGTTGGGCCGCCAAATGTCGCGACGCATACGAGAAAGCGGTCGCACTGGCGCCGCGCAATCCCGATGCGCGCTTCGCGCTGATGCAGTACTACGCGCAGGCACCCGGCTTCCTCGGCGGCGGGATCGACAAGGCGCAGGCGCAGGTAGTGGAGCTTCAGAAGATCGGCCCGGCCTGGGGCCACATGGGTCGCGCGATCCTGCTGGCCGTGGACGACAAGACCGAGGAGGCGGTTGCTGCGTATCGCGATGCCGTCGCAGCGGAGCCGGGCAATTTTCGCGCGCTGCTTGGCTTGATCTCGCTCCACCTTCGGGCCAGCCAGAACGCAGAAGCCCGCGCGGTCGTCGATGCGGCGCTGGCGCGGGATCCGCAGGACCCGGTCGGTCTGTACATGCTGGGCCGGATCGCCGTCGAGGATGGTCAGCGGATCGACGCGGGCATCCAGGGCCTCGACGCATATCTAGCGCTCGACAACCGCCCAGACGAGCTTCCGGTTGCCGCCGCGTGGTGGCGTAAAGGCCTGCTGCTGGAAAAGGCCGGGCGCAAGGACGAAGCCGTGGATGCGCTCAAGCGGGCCGTGTCGCTGGATGCCAAGCTCGACGGCGCGCAGAAGGACCTGCAGCGGCTCGAAAGCTGATCGCGTCTATTGCCCGCGCGCGCGCCGCCCGTAGATTCCGGTCAGGCGCGCGATCAGCAGGGCCACGAACAGCACGCCCACCACCTGTTCGACCATCACCAGCGAGCGCGCGTGCGAGGTCACCGGCGTGATCTCGCCGAAGCCGACGCTGGTCAGGGTGGTGAAGCTGAAGTAGACCAGATCCCACCAGTTCACCACGCCGTCGGTATTGTTGGCCGGATTGATGAAGAACGAACCAGGGGCCAGGTGCTCGAGCACCGAGAACACGCAGGCGAATGCCATCGCCAGCAGCACATAGATGCTGGCCGCCGCGAACAGCTCGTCGGTGGTGGCTATCTCATCGAGCATCACGTACTGCAGCAGGCACCACACCGCATAGGCCTGAAACAGTCCCAATGCCACCAGTGCCAGCGCACCCATATCTGCGATCTCGCTGAGAAAATATGCAGCCTGGCTGACAACCACCGCGACCGCCAGCGTGAGGGCAACCAGCTGCCGCCCTGGTGTATGCGCGACGGCCCGCACTACCAGCACGATCACGGTCAGATGCAGTGCGTCCAGCGCGAGCTTTCCGGCGATGCTCGATTCGAGCCACGGAAATGCAAGGATCAGCACCAACTGCGACAGCAGCAGCTGCACGCAGGGCATCCGCAGCAGCCGCCCATCGATCATTCCGGCTTGCCGCCGCCAAGAAACTCGGCGCTGACCCGCAACATGCTGCGCAGACCCGTGTCCAACGCCGCTTCATCGACGTAATACAGCGGCGAGTGATTGGCCGGCGCCGTGCGCGGGTCCTGGTCGGCCGGCGTGCTGCCGACGAAAAAGAAGAATCCGGGCACCTCTGCGGCGAAGTAGCCGAAGTCTTCCGCCACCGTCTGCAGCGGCATGAGCTTCGCCTTGTCCGCGCCCACCACGGCTGCCAGTGCCGGCTTCAGTCTGCGGGTCAGGGCCTCATCGTTGCGGGTCACGTTGGTTTGCCGCTCGAGCACCACCTCGGCGCTGGCGCCGGCTGCCAATGCGGTGTGTTCGCTGATGCGCCGGATGTCCGCGAAGATCGCCTCGCGGGTGTCGTCGTCGAAACTACGCACCGTGCCGAGCAGCTCGACCTCCTGCGGGATGATGTTGTGCCGGTTGCCGCCGCGAAAGGCGCCGACCGTCAGCACTGCCGGCGACTCCACGGTGTTGATCCGGCGACTCACGATGGTCTGCAGGTTCATCACCAGCTGCGCACCGGCCACGATCGGATCGATGCCTGCCCATGGCTTGGCACCATGGGTCTGCACGCCGCGCAGCACGATGCGGAAGCGATCGGACTCGGCCATCGTGGGTCCGCCACGCACGCCGACCTCGCCCGCGCGCAAGGTCGAAAACACATGCAGGCCGACGATGGCATCGGGCTTGTAGCGCTCGAACAGGCCTTCCTTGAGCATCAGCGCCGACCCGCCTTCCTCGCCATCCGGCGCGCCTTCTTCGGCCGGTTGAAAAATGAACACGATCGAGCCGGGCAGCTCGTTGCGCACCTTGACCAGCGCCTCGGCGGCACCCATCAGGATCGCGACATGTGCATCGTGGCCACAGGCGTGCATGACGCCGACGGTCTCGCCGCGGAATTGCGTGGTAGCCGTGGACTTGAACAACAGGTCCAGCTGCTCGGTCACCGGCAGGCCATCCATGTCGGCGCGCAGTGCGAGGCGCGGTCCGGGTTTGCCGCCTTCGAGCAGTGCGACGACGCCGGTGTGCGCCACGCCGGTTTCGACTTTCAGCCCCAGCGCCTTGAGGTGCGTCGCTACCTTCTCGGCGGTGCGGAACTCGCGATTGCCCAGCTCGGGGTTCTGGTGCAGGTCACGTCGCCATTCGACCACGCGCTCGCGCAATGCAGCGGCCTGCGCATCGAGGCGGCCCGCAAGGCCAGCTTCGGCGTGCACGGCGGAGACGCTCAACAGCAGCAGGGGCAGCAGTGCGACTCGCATCGTCGTTCTCCGTCAGGCAACCGGCCGTCAGCATGCCGGGCCGGGCTTGCGGCGTCCAATATCCTGGCCAACGGTGCCGCGACTTGTGTGTGTTCGGCCACCCGCTTAGGCTCCAACGTCCGGGGGGAGGGGTGATGACACAGCACGAGCAGGGCGCGGTACCCGCAGTTGGCGACGCAGGCCTGGTGCGGGCAGTCGGTTTCGGTGGCCTGACTGCATCGGTGATCAACGTGATCGTCGGTGGCGGGATCTTCATGCTGCCCGCCGCACTGTTCCTTGCGATCGGCCCTTCGGCACCACTGGCGTTCGTCGCCGGCGCACTGGTGATCGTGCCGGTTGCACTGTGTTTCGCCGCTGCCGGCAGCCGCGTGATCGCGACCGGCGGTCCTTACAGCTATGTGGGTGCTGCGTTCGGGCCGTTTGCCGGATTCGTCGCCGGCGCGCTGATGTGGATCACCAACGTCACCTCCAGTGCCGGCGTGGCGGCGGCACTGACCGAGCAGGCGCGCAACGCGATGCCGATGTTCGGCGAGCCGGTGTGGCGCAACGCGCTGCTGCTGGCCGTCTACGGACTGCTGATCGGACTCAACGCGATGGGGGTCAGGATCGGAACCCGCGCCATCGTCATCCTCGCCACCCTCAAGCTCACGCCGCTGTTCATTCTCGCGTTCGTCGGCATCTGGTTCGTCGACTGGGGTCAGGTGAGTTTCCTCGCCCTGCCCTCGTGGACTGCACTCGGTTCGGCGATGGTGCTGGTGATGTTTGCGTACTCGGGTATGGAGACTGCGCTGATTGCCTCGGGCGAGGTCAAAAATCCATCGCGTGATGTCCCGCGCGCGACGATGGCAGCGATCGCACTGGTGGTGCTGCTCTATGTCGGCATCCAGATCGTCGCCCAGGGCGCGCTGGGCGCGGGGCTGACAGACAGCACGGCACCTATCGCGCAGACTGCCGGTGCACTGTGGTCGCCAGGTTTCGCGCTGCTGCTGGCCACCGCATCGGTGTCGATGCTCGGATTCCTGATGGGCAACCTGTTCGGGTCCTCGCGCATGCTCTATGCGCTCGGTCGCGATGGCTGGCTGCCGCGGCCGTTCGCGCGCCTGACGGCAGCGCGCAAAGTCCCGCTGGTCGCGGTGGTCGTGCACGGTGGGGTCGGATGTCTGCTCGCGATCGAGGGTGACTTCCAATCGCTGGCGCTGATCTCCGGCGGTGCGGTGTGCGTGATCTACATCGCCGTGGCAGCCGCGTGCTGGCAGCTGCAACGCAGCGCGCGCGCGGATCACGGCACGCCCCTGCGCCTGCCGGGCGGACCGCTGGTGCCGCTGATCGCTGCCGGCGCGATGCTGGCCATCCTCACCACGCTCAAGCCCGACGAGTGGTGGGCGATCCTGTGGTCGCTCGGGGCGATCATCGGGCTGTATCTGGTAGTGCGCCTGATCCGGCCAGCACGGTCTTTCAGGTAGTTCGCCGGCGGTCTTTGCCGCATGGCTAGAATGCCGTGTCGATGCCTTTCGTCGCGACTGCACACGCAGCCACCCGCGATCCGACGCACAATTTCTCTTCTCCCGGGATCCGGAGTTCGTCATGGCTCGACTGTGTTTGCTGTTGCTGACAGTGCTGCTGCCGATCGCTGGGCACGCAGCGGCTCCTGCCTCTGCTGCGGCCGCCGATGCCGATAAACCCTATGGCGCCCTCGCCTATCGTCTGATCGGGCCTGCGGTCGGCGGACGTATCACCCGCGTCGCGGGCGTTGCGGGCGATCCGCAGATCTTCTATGCGGCAGCGGCCCAGGGTGGCATCTGGAAGAGCGCGAACGGCGGCCGCGACTGGAAGCCGATCTTCGACGACCAGCCGACGCAGTCGATCGGCGCCATCGCGGTCGCAGCTTCCGATCCCAACGTGATCTACGCGGGCGGTGGCGAAGCCAATCCACGCGGCAATGTGGCGATCGGACTGGGCATCTGGAAGTCGATCGATGCCGGTGCGAGCTGGACCCAGGTGTGGAAAAACCGCGGGCAGATCGGCACGCTCGCCATCCATCCGCGCAATCCGGAAATCGCATTCGCCGCCGTGCTCGGCTCGCCGTTCGGACCCGGTCCCAATCGCGGCGTGTACCGCACGCGCGATGGCGGCAAGAGCTGGGTGCAGGTGCTGAAGAAGGACGCCGACACTGGCGCGTCCGATGTGCATCTGGATCCGAACAACCCCAACATCGTCTACGCCGGTCTGTGGCAGTTCCGACGCAGCCCGTGGCAAACCACCAGCGGTGGACCCGGCAGCGGCCTGTATCGATCCACCGATGGCGGCGACAGCTGGAAGCAGCTCAGCGGCGACGGTCTGCCCGAGGGCGAATGGGGCAAGGTCGGCATCGGTATCGCGCCGAGCGATTCCAGCCGCGTGTACGCGCTGATCGAGGCCAAGCAAGGCGGCTTGTTCCGCTCCGACGACGCCGGCGCGAAATGGACCCGCATCAACGCCCACCGCGCTGTGCGTCAACGCGCCTGGTACTACACGGTGCTCACCGTCGATCCGCGCAACCCCGACGTGCTGTGGGTGCCGCAGGTGCCCTTGCTGCGCAGCATCGACGGCGGCAAGACCTTCGCCCAGGTATCCGGCCCGCACCACGGCGACCACCACGACCTGTGGATCGATCCGGCCGATCCGCAGCGCCTGATCTCCGGCAACGACGGCGGCGTGGATATCTCCACCGATGGCGGCAAGACGTGGTTCGTGCCGCCGTTGCCGCTGGCGCAGTTCTACAACATCGATGTCGACGACCGCGTGCCCTACCACGTGGCCGGCACCATCCAGGATTGGGGCACGGCGGCTGGCCCATCGCGATCATCGGTCAACGACAACAACCCGCTTGGCAACTGGCTGGGGATCGGCGGCGGCGAGGCGGGCGACGTGGTCTGGGATCGCGGCGTGCCCGGCGCCATCTATGCCGGCGAGTACGGCGGCTACATCTCGCACTACGCCGAGAACAGCGGGCAGTATCGTGCGGTATCGGCGTGGCCGGCCAATCCATCGGGATTGTTGCCGGCGGAGTACAAGTTCCGCTTCCAGTGGACCGCGCCGATCGCACCCTCGCCGCACGATCCCGACCTCGTCTACCACGGTGCCAACGTGCTGTTCGCCAGCCGCGACCGTGGCGCGAGTTGGACGGCCATCAGCGGCGATCTGACCCGCAACGACAAGACCAAGCAGCAGTGGTCGGGCGGCCCCATCACCGGCGATATCACCGGTGTGGAAACCTACGGCACGATCTTCTCGGTCGCCGAATCGCCACTGGCCGCCGGCACCGTGTGGGCCGGCAGCGACGATGGACTGGTGCATGTGACCCGCGACGGCGGAAAGTCGTGGAACGACGTCACCCCCAAGGCCCTGCCCGAGTGGGGCACCGTCGAGGCGATCGAGCCCTCGCGCGCCGACGCGGGCACCGCCTACGTGGTCGTGCACAAGTATCGTCTCGACGACTTCCGGCCGTACCTGTTCCGCACCCGCGACTTCGGGCGCAGCTGGCAGAAGCTGGTGCACGGCTTGCCCGACGATCTGCCGCTGTGGGTCGTGCGCGAGGACCGCGAGGATCCTCGCGTGCTGTATCTGGGTACCGACCGCGGCATCTGGTGGTCGTCCGATGCCGGCGCCAACTGGCGCGAACTGACGCTGAATCTGCCCGCGACCACGGTGACCGACCTCGAGGTAAAGCATGGCGATCTGGTGGTGGCCACCCGCGGCCGCGCGCTGTGGGTGCTGGAAGATCTTGCCGCACTGCGCGGGCTCGACGCTGCGCGATCGCTGGATTTCGCGCTGCTGCCGGCGCGCGCCACCTATCGCTCAAGCGCGGACAGTCGCTGGGACTTCCTGGTCCCCGGCGGCACTCCCGATCCGCCCGCAGGCGCGAGCTTGAGCTATTGGCTGAAAGACGTGCCGAAGGAGCCGATCACGCTCAAGATCACCGATGCCAGCGGACGACTGCTGCGCACGCTATCGTCGGTGGCAGTGCCCGCGAAGTATGCCAAGGATGATGTCGACGAGCCGACCGAAGAGCCCAAGCCCGCACTCACGACCGACAGGGGATTCAACCGCGTGACGTGGGACCTGCGCCACGAGGGCGCACGGCGCATCCCTTCCAAGCTCGATGCGGGCAATCCCGAACGCGGACCGCTCGCGGTACCCGGGCGTTACACCGCCACCCTCACGCTCGGCGCACGCAGCGCATCGGGCGCCTTCGAGGTGCTGGCCGATCCGCGCTCGGCAGCGACTGCCGAAGACCATGCCGCAAACCTGGCATTCGCCCTCGATCTGCGCGCCACCATGAACCGCACGCTGGCGACTATCGAAGCCGTGCAGGCGATCCGCAAGCAGGTTGGCGACATCAAATCCCGCGCTGCGGTCGCTACCCCATCGCTGAGTGCCGCGGCCGACGCGGTGCTGACGCGCTGCGACGCGATCGAGGGCGCCCTGCACAATCCCGAAGCCGAGGTAGGCTACGACATTCTCACCGGGCTGGGCGGCGGCGCGAAGCTCTATTCGCAGCTCGCACCGCTGTACTCGTGGGCGCAGGACAGCGAGCACGCGCCGACCCAGGGCATGCGCACGCGGCGCGACGAGCTGCTGGCCGAGCTCACCACGCGCGAGCAGGCGCTGGTCGCATTGCGCGCCGGCGAACTGGCGGCTTTCACAGCAGCGTTGGAGGCGGCAGGAATACCGCGGGTCATCGTGCCAGGCGGGTGAGCGTTCGCGCGCCGCGCGGTGGGTCCGGTCGGCGAGTAGGGATTGCAGAGTCTGCCGCGCACGGCATCGTGCGCGGCAGCGGCAAGCACGATAGCGTCGAGACGGCACACGGCGCTTGATCCTGCGCTGACCACCCGCATACTGTTGGGGTGGAACTGATCGACTCGCATGCCCATATCGACGCGCCCGAGTTCGATCTCGATCGCGACGCGGTGCTGTCGCGTGCGCGTGCCGCTGGCGTGTGCGCGCAGGTGGTACCGGCGGTGTCGGCGGCCGGTTGGCCGAAACTGAAGGCTCTCGCGCAGGCCCATCCAGAGCTCCACCCCGCCTACGGACTGCATCCGATGTATCTGTCCGAGCACCTGGAGGAGCATCTCGACGAGCTTATGCAATGGATCGCGCGCGAACACCCGGTCGCGGTCGGCGAATGCGGCCTCGATTTTTTCGTCGAAGGTCTGGATCCCGAGCAGCAGCGCATGGTGTTTCGCCGCCAGCTCAAGATTGCCCGCGATGTGCAGCTGCCGGTGATCGTGCACGCGCGCCGCGCCGTCGACGAGGTGATCGCCAGCATCCGCAGGATCGGCGGATTGCGTGGCGTGGTGCACAGCTTCGGCGGCAGCATCGAACAGGCGCGGCAACTGCACGCGCTCGATTTCAAGCTCGGTATCGGCGGCCCGATCACCTACGAGCGCGCCGCACGCCTGCGCCGGGTGGTGGCCGAAGTGCCGCTGGCACAGCTGCTGCTGGAGACCGATTCTCCCGACCAGCCGCTCGCCAGCCACCGCGGCGAACGCAACGAGCCGGCCTGGATGCCGCAGGTGCTGGCCGCCGTCGCACACGCGCGTGGCGAGAGCGAGACCCGGATTGCCGAAGCGACCTGCGCCAACGCGCGTGAACTGTTCAACCTCTCCTGAGGACCCCCGATGCCGAATCCAATCGCCGCAATCTTTTTGAGCCGCCTGCGCAAGCTGCGCTTTCCGACCCTGGCCGTGGTTACTGGCACGCTGTTTCTGCTCACCCTGGTGGTGCCCGACCCGATTCCATTCGTCGATGAACTGCTGCTTGGCCTGATGACGCTGCTGTTCGCCAGCTTCAAGCAGCGCCGCGCGCCGAGCGTGGATCCAGCCTGAATGCGCTGCGGCGCTATCGACGCGCCGGTTGCAGGGCTCAGCGCGGCCGCTCGCCGCGCGCCATGCCGATCAGGCGTGGAATCAACTCGGCTACCGCCACCATCGCGAATCCTGCGGTCACATGCATGGCGGCACCCAGGCCGCCCGCACAGTCCAGTCGCGCGGCGTCCTGCATGTCGTTGGGCTTTGTGAACGCGGTACTGCCATCGGCCTGCGGATAGCGCGGCTGCTCGGTGGTGAACACCGCCGGCACGCCGAAATAGCGGTCCGGGTTGCGCGTCCAGCCGTACTCGTCGCGCAGATGGCGGCGCACCAAGGCCAACAGCAGGTCCCTCTCGGTCTTGGCCAGGTCGCGCACCTTGATCAGGCGCGGATCCGTGCGTCCACCGGCCGCCCCGATCGTAAGCACCGGCAGCTTGTTGCGGCGGCACCAGTAGATCGCCTCGACCTTGACCCGGAATGCATCGCAGGCATCCAGTACATAGCTGTAGCCGCGGCCGAGCAACTCGCCCAGATTCGACGGAGTCAGGAAACTGGCGATCGCATCGACCTCGATGGCCGGATTGATCGCCCGCAGTCGCTCGGCCATCGCATCGACCTTCACGCGGCCATATTGGCCATCCAGCGCGATCACCTGCCGGTTGGTATTCGACACGCAGACCTCGTCGGCGTCGATCAGGGTGATCCACCCTACCCCGCTGCGCGCCAGCGCCTCGGCGGCCCACGAGCCGACGCCACCGATCCCGATCACCGCCACGTGCGCGCGGGCGAGAATCGCGAGTGTGCCCGCGCCGTACAGGCGATCGATCCCGGCGAAGCGCTCGCGCTGCAGATCGATCTGCGCCATCAGGACTGCATCACCTGCGGCACTACCCAGTTCACGATCTGCTGTGCACCCATCGCACCGCTGTGCCGCGCGATCTCGCGTCCGCCGCCGAACAGCGCGAGGGTCGGAATGCTCTGCACGTTGAACTGGCCGCCGATCTGCGGATTCGCCTCGATATCGAGCTTGAGCACGCGAACGCGCGGCTCGAGTTTCTGTGCCGCCAGTTCCAGCTGCGGTGCCATCGACCGGCACGGCGCACACCACGGCGCCCAGAAATCGACCAGCACCGGCAGATCGGTGTCGGCAAGCATGCGCGCAAACCCGGCGGCGTCCACCGGCACTGCGCGGCCTTCAAACAGCGGCTTGTGGCATTGCCCGCACTGCGGCTGTTGATCGACCCGCTCCGGCGGCACCCGGTTGGTCGACAGGCATTGTGGGCAGACCAGATGGATACTCATGCGCTGCTCCCGGCAAAGCTTCGAGATGGGGTGAAAGTGTGCATGTTCAAGCATGCCAGTGCGAATGGCCAGCAGTCAGGCGGCCGCACTAGACTGCGCGGCTTGCAAGTTCCCGAGTCCGTGCCATGCACCTGATGCGCAAAGCCCTTGCCTGCCTGTTCGCGATGGCGCCGGTTGCCGTGCTCGCCGATGCGAGTTACCACCCGCTGGCCAACGGGCCGCTGACGCAGGACTGGAGCAACGACGCGCAGATCAGCGCGCCAAACAATTGGGCCGACGTGCCCTCGTTCGAGGGTTATCGCAGCGGCAATGTGCCGGGTGCCACCAACGATCCGCGCACCATCGTCGATTTCGCCGGTGCTTTACTCAACGTCACGCCGGACGTGGCCAATCTTGTCGGTTACGGCCCAGCCGGTCTGATCGAAGCCACCTTGCCCGACCCGGCGCTGGGTCTGCAGGCCACCAACAACAACGATGTAGTGTTCCTGCTGCTGCATCTGGATACGACCGGCTGCAGTGCGGTGCAGCTGGACTATCGCCTGCGCGATCTGGATGCCGACACGGCGATCCAGCCGTATCTGTTGCAGTCGCGGCTCGGCGCCAGCGTGAACTTTGCCGCAGTGCCGGGCACCTTTGTCGCCAACGCCAATACCGGCATTGATCTGCCGTTCTCGGTCGCCCTGCCCGCTGCTTTGCTCAACCAGTCGCAGGTGCAGCTGCGCTGGATCACCAACAATGTGGCCGGAGCCGACGCGATCATCGGGGTCGACGATATCGCAGTGAGCGGCACTTGCTCGGGCGGCGTCGACGGCACACCGGACCCATTGCCCGCCAACGTGCAGTTCGGCTTTACCGTGGTGGCCGACGCGCCGCCGACACTGGCTTCCTCCTCGCCAGCCAACGGCGCGATCAATGTGCCGCTGGCGGGCAACCTCCAGCTGGCTTTCAGCGAGCCGGTGAGCGTCAGCGGTGCGTGGTATGCGATCAGCTGCGCGAGCTCGGGCAGCGTTGCGGCATCGGTCGGCGGCGGGCCGCAGAACTGGGCCCTCGACCCGCTATCGAACTTCGCAGCGCTCGAGCTGTGCACGCTCACGCTGCAGTCCGCCCTGATCGGCGATCTGGACGGACTGGCTGATCCACTGTCGGGATCGGCCACTATCGGCTTCACGAGCGGCTCCTCGTCGACCGACTACTACGCCGGTGTGAATACCACTAGTCCCGCCGCGCTGCGCAGCACCCTGCACGCGCTGATCGACGATCACACCGCGTTCCCGTACAGCTCGAACACCGCTACCGATACGTGGGACATCCTCGAAGTAGCCGATCAGGATCCCACCGACACCAGCAAGGTGCTCGACGTGTATCGCAACCGCAAGTACACCAAAATCGTCGACCGCTCCGGTGCGACCGGCCCTGGCACCTACAACCGCGAACATACCTGGCCGAACTCGCTGGGCTTCAACGACCTCAGTGGCCCGGATGCACAGTCACGACCCTACTCGCCCTATGTCGACACCCACATGCTGTACCTGTCGGCATCCGATTACAACGGCAATCGCGGCAACAAGCCGTATGCGACTTGCTCGGCAAGCTGCAGCGAGAATCCGACCGACGCCAACAATGGCCAGGGCGGTGGCAGCGGGATCTATCCTGGCAATTCGAACTGGGTGCAACAGCCCGACGGCAACACCGGCACCTATGAAGTGTGGACACGCCGCAAGGGCGATATGGCGCGCGCGATCCTGTACATGGACATCCGCTACGAGGGCGGCAGCGCCGCCAACGGGCAGCCGGAGCCCGACCTGATCGTCACCGACAACCGCGGCCTGATTGCGCACACGCCCAGCGGTCAGGTCCCGGCGCTGGGCTACATGGGACTGCTCAGCGCGCTGCTGGCATGGCATGCGGCAGATCCGCCGGACGCACAGGAGCAGCTGCGCAACGAAGTGATCTTCAGCTTCCAGGGCAATCGCAACCCGTTCATCGATCGGCCGGAATTTGCGGCCTGCCTGTGGCAGAACCAGTGCGCACCGGGCGACAGCGTGTTCGGCAACGGATTCGAGCCGTGATCGGCGACGTTCACGCGCCGCCGATCAGGCGTGCGAATTCGCCCGCAGCACCGCGCCCGCCAGCGCGCTGCCGCTGAGCCACGCGTCCTCGACCCGTGGGCCACGCAGCCAGTCGCCGGCAAGGCCCAGACCGTTGTCCGCATCGTAGGCATACTCCGCGCCGACCGTGGGATCGGCGAGCGCGTAGAGCCAGCGGTGGGCGACCGCGGTCGACACGATGGGCTCGGCCTCGCCCAGTGCCTCGCGCCACGAGTCGATCAATCGCGCACAGACCATTTCGGCGGCGGTCTCCAGGTGCGCAACCGACCAAATGCCCCGCGCCTGAAGTACCCAGTGCAGCCCCTGCGCTGATCGACCGGGCTTGCTGTCATCAAGCGCGAACCACGCCAGCGGGCCGCTATCGATGCGCGCCGCGTCGAACGCCAGTGGCAATCGAGCGGCCAGTCGCAGCATGACGGTCCAGCACGGCTGCATCGACGCCGATTGCGCGCGTTGCAGCAGCTTCGGGCTCGCGGCAAGCAGCGGCACGGCCTGCGCCGGCGGGATTGCGAGCACCACGACATCGTGCTGGCCAACCAAGGCCTGCCGCTCGTCGAACAGCTGCCAGCTTCCGTCGATGCGGCTCAAGCTTGCGATTCGCACAGCGCAGTGCAGCGCAATGCCCTCGAGCGCATCGCGCGCCAGTGCGGTCATCGAAGGTATGCCGACCAGTCGTTGCGACTCGGCGGATCGACCATGCAGCGGATCGGCAGCCATGTTCAGCATCCGCGGTCGCCACTCGGCGGCTATTCCACGCGCACGCCAATCCGCGACCACCTGCGCGAAGCGCGGATCGCTCACGTCGAAAAAACGCGCACCGTGATCCCACTGGCCTGCGTCCGTGCGGCGGGTCGCCATCCGGCCGCCGACGCCGCGCGATTTTTCGTACACGACCACGGCATGTCCCTGATCGTGCAGTGCGCGCGCGGCCGCAACACCCGCCATGCCGGCGCCGATGACGCCGATGCGCAGCCGCGCTGCACCCGCGGGCCGCTCGACGTGCTGTCGATAGGCCTGCAGGTCGAGCCGTCGCGCATGGCTTTGCGGATCGCGCGGCCGCACCGTGCCGAGCACCGAAAGCTCCGGCGAATACGGTCTGTCGAACAGCCCGAGGCACCACAACAGTCCGCCATACGACGAAGGATCGTTGCCGTCGAGCGCATAGCGGTGGTTGAGCTCGACCAGGGTATCAAGGGCCGCCTGCGGATCCGGACGCCAGCCCACGATCGCCTTGCCCCAGGTCATGCGCAGGTTGTTGTGCAGCTCGCCGTGCTGGCGCAGCGAGTCTTGTGCAGCATTCCACAATACGCTGTCGGTTTGCGAACGCGCCAACTGCGCTGGCGTGTAGATGTGCCCGCGCGGATCGGCGGCATGTACCTGCAGCGTCTGGCGTGCCCATTCCGGCAGCGCCTGCAGGCGCTCGGGCTTGGCCGTGTGAAAGCACCAATGAAATGCCAGCTCGCGCCAGGTCAGCAACTCGTCGAGGAACTTGTCAGCCCCGCTGCCCCCGGCGGTCTGTGCTTCACGCGCAATCCGCAGCGGCGAAACATGGCCGTGGTGCAGGTATGGCGACAGCCGCGATACCCCGCGTGGCCATCCGATCGCCGCGTCGTTGCGCAGGGTTGCATACGACCCGAGCCCCTGGACCTTGAATGCCTCCCAGCGCGCATAGCCGGCACCGCTGCCACCCGGCGTGTGCAGGATCGGCGCGATGGCATGCTCGATCGCACAGTCGGCGATCGCGGCATCGAGGTCCGATTCAAGATCGAAGGCCGCGAACCCCGGATCGATGGCGGTCGCTGCCGGCAGCTGCGCGGTGTCGACTTCAGGCCACCCGCTCGCCAGTCGCTCCGCCCACAGCGGCTGCATCGCGCTGCGGAACGCGAATGCGCGCTGCGGCGCGGCGCGACTTGCGCGCATCGGCGCGATGCAACTGGCATCCACTGCCACTACGGCACAGCGGGCCCGACGTGCCCAGGCCGCCGTCCAGGCTGCCATCGGAGGCGCCGGGTAGTCCTCGCAAACCAGCAGCGCCGCGTGGGCACCCAGTTGTGCCAGCGGACTGGGCAGATCGTCGCGCTGCGGCAACCAGAACAGATGCCGGATTCCGCGCGCGGCGAGCTCGCGTTGTGCATCGCGTGCGCCTTCCAGGATGAATCGATGATGGCGATCGCTGTTGAAGCGATGGCGACCACCGAGGCCCTGGTACACCAGCAGCGGTTTGCCGAGGCTTGTGGCAGCCACGATCGCGACATCCAGCGCAGCATTCTCATGACCGCGCACGGCGTGATGCATCCAGTACACGACGAATTCGGCGCGCGGGTCGACGTCGATCGCGTTCAGCGAGCGGATACGCTCGGAAAGATGCGCTGGAAGTGCTGCAATCGAGATCATCACGCCATTGGAACACTGCAGAAGTGATGGATGTATCGCCGCTGAACTCGATCCGCCCGATTCGCGCGTGTGTTGCGCACCATACTTACCGATTGACACACAGTCCGTCATGCTAGTCGACATGACGGTATGGCTTACCCTTTTGATGGCGCCACTTGCAGCTGCGGCTGTCGATGCACCGGCGCCAGCTGCCGCGCAACCTGTCGCGCCGCAGGCCGCTGCCGCAACCGCGGCCCCCGAGACTGCTGCACCCAGCGCAGAGCCGGGCGTGGTGGAGGTGGACATCGAAGGCATCGAGGACGAGCAGCTGCTGGCGGTGCTTGCCGCACTCGATATCGCGCGCTACCAGCAGCGCAAGACCATCGGCAGTGCCCGCCTTGAGCGTCTTGTCGGCGAGGCGCCGGAACAGATCCGCAGCGCACTCGAAGTGTTCGGCTACTACGACGCGAAAGCACAAGTCACGCGCACGTCGCTGCCCGACCGACGCCATTGGGTGCGCATCGTGGTCGATCGCGGCGAGCCGGTCCGGATTACCGGGGTCGATGTGCGGGTCGAAGGGCCTGCCGTGGCGGAGGATTCCCTGCGCAAACAGGTGCAGCAGTTTGAACCTGGCAAGGGCGCAATCCTCGATCACCGGGTCTACGAGAATGGCAAGGCCACCATCGACCGCACACTGCAGCGCTTGGGCTACTTCGACGCGCGCCTGCGCGATCGCCGCGTCGAGGTGCACCGCGCCGAGCGCCGTGCCAGCATCGATCTGCGTTGGGAATCCGGTCTGCGCTATCGCTTCGGCCCGACCCGTTTCGAGGGCGCGCAGTTTCCGGACCCGTTCATGGCGCGATTCATCCCGTGGACCGAGGGCGCGGACTACGAACAGCGACACATCGAAGACCTGCAACAGCGACTGGCTGCTGTGGGGTATTTCGGTGGCATCGAGATCGAGCCGCAGGTCGAGGCCCGCGCCGACGGCCTGGTACCGGTGCGCATCGTGGTGCAGCCAGCCGCCCAAACCGCTTGGTCGGTGGGCGCCTACTATGAAACCAACTATGGCGCCGGACTGCGCCTGGGCGTCGATCGGCGCTGGGTCAACGATCGCGGCCACAGCGCACGCGCTGAAATCGAAGCCGCGCAAGCATTGCAGGCGCTGACCGTCGAGTACCGTATTCCGCATACCAGCGTGCAGGGCGCGCAGTGGTTGGCCGGCATCGGCGCTCGCAACGAGGACACAGATACCGTGCAAGGCCGCAGTGGCTTGCTGCGCGCGGGCGTGCTGGGAACCTGGAACAACTGGACGGGCTTGGCCTCGCTGAATGCGCTGCGTGGAAGCTTCCGCGTCGGCTCACGTGCAGTCTCGATCGATCGCAGCAATGCCACCGTGGTCTATCCCGAGCTCAGCTTCAGCCGAGTGTTCGCGCGCGATCGCATTCGGCCAGTGCGCGGCGGCTCGCTGCGCTTGACCACCCGTGCAGCGTCCGAAAGCCTCGGCTCCGAGCTGGATCTGCTGCAGGCGCGGGTCGAGGGCCGCTACGTGCTGCCAGCCGGCGCAGGTGCGCGCCTGCTCGGACGTGCGGAGTTGGGCTGGACCAGCACCGATCGCTTCAACCTCCTGCCGCCTGAGCTGCGCTTCTTCGCCGGCGGCGATGGCAGCTTGCGCGGCTACGGCTGGCAAGACCTTGGGCCGCGCGATGCCGCAGGCGATCCGATCGGCGGCCGCAACGTGGCGACCTTCTCGCTCGAATACGAGCGCAATTTCAAGCCCGACTGGAGCTGGGCGGCATTCGTCGATGGTGGCAACGTATTCAACGGCACGGATTTCACGCCGGTGTATGGCGTCGGCGGCGGCGTGCGCTGGTCGTCCCCGATCGGACCGATCCGGCTCGACCTCGCCCACGGTCTGGACAACGACGACGCCAGCGTGCAGCTGCACTTTTCCGCCGGCCCGGACCTGTGAAGCGCCGCCTGCTGATCACTTTCATCGTCATCGTGGCGCTGCTGGGCGCGTCGATCCTGTGGCTGCTCGGCACCACGCAGGGTGCGCAGACCGTGTTGAGTCGCGTATCGGGCCGGGTGCCCGGATTGCAGGTCGAAAGCGTTGAACGCAATGTGCTCGGCGGCTTGACACTCGGCGGACTGAGCTGGCGCAACGAGACCACCGAGGTCAACATCCGCAAGGCCACCGTGGACGTGTCGATCTGGAGTACGACCACCGGCACGCCACGCCTGAACGCGGTGTCGATCGAAGGTCTGCAGGTAGTCCACCGATCCGCGCCGGACAGCGGGCCCGGCGATCCGCTCATTCTGCCGGCCTTGCGCATCGAAGCGCTGGACGTGCGCGAGGTGCGGATCGATATCGATGGCACCCAACTGCTGCTTGATCGCGCGCAGGGTGCGCTGCGCATAGGCACCTCGCAGATCGAGATCAGCAAACTTCACCTGGCCGGGCCACAGATCAGCGCCAGTGGCGACCTGAAGCTGGATCTTTCGACGCCGCAGCCGCTGCGCAGCGGCAAACTGGCCGTACGTCACGTGAGCGCCGAGGGCACCGTCTGGAGTGGAACCCTGGATTCCAGTAGCCGGACACCGGATGCCACCGAGGTGGCGCTGGCTTTGCTCGAGCCATTGCAGGCCACGGCCGCCGGCACCGTTGCACACGATCTCGATGCGATGGATATGCTCCTGCAGGTGCCGGCGCAGGATGGCGCGATGCTCGGCATCGCTGGCAACATTGCAGCCGATTTGCGCGTGCAGGGTGCGGCAGGTGTGTGGCAGCCCAGCGGGTCGCTCAGCGTCGGCGCGGAGGCGATCGAAATCGTCGCCGGCAGCGTGCGCCGTAGCACCAGTGCATTGGCCATCGATGGGCTGCAGATCGCAGTGCGCGATCGTGGTGAACTCCTGCTCAGCGGCAGCGTGCCGCTGGACGACAGCGCGACGTGGTCGCTGCGGGCGCAGACCACGTCGCTGCTGGTGCCGCGTGGCGGACCGGATCGGTTGACCGTCAGCGGCAGCGCGACCGTCGAAGGTCCTCGCAACTCGCCGTCTTTCAAGCCGGATTTGCGCCTGAGCACCCCGGGCCTGCCTGCGGGCACACTCAGCGGACAGCTGACGTACGCAGATGCAGGAATCACCGCGACTGGCTTGCTGCTCGATCTTGGCCGCGGAACCGCCACCATCGACGGTCGACTCTCGTTCGCCGAGCCAGCGCCGCTTTCACTGCAACTTGCCGCGCTCGACCCTTCACTGTTCGCAGCCGAGTGGACGGGTGCGATCGATGCTCGCGTCGATTGGAACGGCGCATGGACTGCCGGCGGTGCATCGGGAACGCTGCAACTGTCGAAACTGTCGGGCACCCTGCGCGGCAAGCCAGTGACCGGCAGCGGCTCGCTGGCAATCGAGAACACGATCGTCAACGCAGGCCAGGTGTCGCTCGATTCCGGCAGCGCCCGTTTGCGCGCCACCGCTGCCGAAGCCGGGCGCACGCTCGAGGTCTCGCTGATTGCAGCCGATCTGGCCGATCTCGCGCCACAGTTCGGCGGCAGCCTCGATCTGGTCTGGCAGCGCGGCAACGGCGATCGCGTCGACGCTCGCGCCAGCGCGCTGCGCATTGCCGACGTGCGGATCGAGGCGCTTGAGGTCGCAGCGACGCGCGGCGTCGGTGACGATCCTCCAGCGAGCGCGCGGATCGACGCGCAGGGCGTGGAGTTGGGCGACTATGCGCTGAGCACGCTGCAGCTCGATCTCGAAGGACGCATGAGCCAGTTCACCCTGGGCATTGCCGCGCGCGGCGAGCAACAGCAGATCGATCTCGCCTTCGAGGGCGGCTGGGACGCGCAAGGCTGGCGCGGTCGCCTGCTGTCGCTGGAAGGCGCCGCGGCCGATGTCGCGCTGCGACTGCGCGAGCCTGCCGCGTTCAGCGCCCACCGCGCACGCTTCGAAATGGACCCGGCCTGTATCACCGCCAACACCGGCTCGCTGTGCATCTCGGCACGTCTCGCCTCCGGCGAAGGCTCGCTGGATGCGCAGCTGGAGGGACTGTCGTTGGCTACGATCGGCGCGCTGCTGCCGATCGCCGATCTGCCGCAGCTCGAAGGCCTGGTCGAGGGCAGCGCGAAGCTCGCCTGGCGCGACGGTCGGCCTACCGACGGGGCCATCGACATCCAGTCGGCGCGCGGCCTGGTTCGACTGCCGGATCGCCCCGATCTGGACCTCGGCTATCGCGCGCTATCGGTAGTAGGCGATTGGAAGGACGGCACGGGTTCGATCACCGCGGGTGCCGATCTGATTCCGGATGGGCGCATCGATGTCGCGGCACAGATCAGCCGCGACGCGGCCGGTGCATTCGGCTACGACGCGACCGTCGACGTACTGGTGCGCCAGCTCGACGGCATCGAGGCGTTTACCACCCAGATCGCCGAACCCGAAGGCGAAGTGCGTGGGCAGTTGCGTCTGCGTGGTGGCAATATCCCGCAGAGCATCAGCGGCGCCGTCGCACTGACCGGCTTCACCGCCCAGGTGCCCGAACAAGCCCTGCGTCTGCGTGACGGCGTGTTCGTGCTTGCCGGCGTGCCGGGCAAGCTGATCGTGCGCGGCTCGGTGGTGTCGGGCGATGGCACGCTTGCGGTCGATGGCCGGATCGATACCAGCGATCCGCAACCTGCCCTGCTGCGCATCACCGGCACCAACGTGCGGGTGTCCAACACGCCGACGCTGTCGATCGTCGCCAGCCCTGAGCTTACGCTTGGCCTGCGCGATGCGCGCTGGAACCTCGATGGCAGCATCGATATTCCGCGCGCGCGGATCGACGCCAGCAAGCTCGAGGGCGGCGTCGCTCGCAGTCCGGATGTGATCGTGGTCGATGCCGAGCAGCAGCCCGATCCCCGCCGCCCTTGGCGGGCGCGGGTCGCAGTCACCCTCGGCGACGACGTCAAGCTGACTGGTTTTGGTTTCGACGGCAGCCTGCAGGGTCGTCTCGACATCACCCAGCGGCAAGGCGCGAGGGCCATCGCCAATGGCGAGATCACGCTCAAGGGACGCTACGACGCCTACGGCCAACGGCTGACGATCGCGCGTGGCGGGCTGCGCTACGCGAACAGCCCGCTCGGCGAGCCCACGCTCGACCTGCGCGCCGAACGCAAGGTGCGCGAGCAGACCGTGTCGCTGGTGGTCACCGGCAATGCAACGCGTCCCGATTCGCGGATCAGCGGCACCGGTGGCATGACCGACACCGAGGCCTTGTCGCTGCTGGTGACCGGGCGTCCGCTCAGTAGCGCCAACGCCAGCGACCGCAATCAGTTGTCCGATGCCGCAGTCGCGCTGGGCACGGTCGGCAGCGACCTGCTCACGCGCGACCTGCGCGGTCGGCTGGGCCTCGATGAGCTCGGGGTGTCGAACGACACCCAGCTCGATGGCGAGGCGTTCACGCTCGGCAAGTACCTATCGCCGCGCCTGTATGTGGGCTACGGCATCGGCTTGCTGACCCGCGGCGAGGTATTCACCGTGCGCTATCTGGTATCGGAACGACTGGAGCTGGAAGCCACCACCGGCGCTACCACGCGCGCATCGATCAACTATCGGATCGAGCGCTGAAGCGCAGCGATCAGGTCGCGTACAACATCGAGTTGTCGATGTGGATCCGATACACCGCGATTCCCTCGGCGTCGATCCCGAACACGTTGGCCAACGGCACTGCCGATACCGAGCCGTCATGCCGGGTTCAGGCCACGCTGCCGTGGCACACGACGCCGCCGGGAACCTCCCAGACCTTCTCAAGCGTATGCGACACGCTTGCGATCGATGCGAAGAACTGGTCCACGAATGCAGCGATCGCGTCGCGTCCGCGCACCACAGGCAGATTGCCGAACCGGAATTCGCACTGCGGCGACAGCAGGCGCGCAAACTGCGCGGCGTCCTTGCGGTCGATGGCTTCGAACAAGGTGCTGGGCATGTCGCGGGTCCTCGGGTGCATGCGTCTCGCGGCGGATTGCGCAGCCTTTGGGTCAGTAGGCAATCCGCGGCGTGTCGCGGCGCGCCACGCCCGTGAGTGATGCCGCAACAACACCCCGAACGCGCCACGAACTTGGTTCGCACGCCGCGCTTGGATACTGTGGGTGCATCGTTCCAGCCAGCAGGAGTCCAGCCATGCGTACCATCTTCGCTACGGGCTTTGCCGCGCTGTTGCTGCTCAGCGCCTGTGCTGCAAAGGCCCCGACACCCGTCGCGCCAGCAGCCGCGCTGGAAGGCACGCTGTGGACCTTGCGCGATTTCGCTGGGCAACCGGCATCCGGGCAACCGCTCACCCTGCGTTTCGAGTCCGGCACGGCCAGTGGGCGCGCGCCGTGCAATTCTGTTTCGGCCAGTTACACCCGCGATGGCGATGGGTTGCGCTTTGGCCCGATCGCGCGTTCGAAGATGTACTGCGCCGACGCATCCGCCCTCGAGGACGCCTACCTCGCAGCACTGCGTCAGATCGACCGCGCCACCATCCAGGTCGGGGTCCTCACGCTGTCGGGCGCACGCTCCAGCCTCCACTACGACAGCACCCCGGGCAAGTAGCCGCTGAATGCGGGCATAAACAGCACTGCTAACTGCTGTAGATCGGCCCCCGGCAAGACGGGCCCCACGCCCCTCTTGGCAAACCGGCGCCGGCTCGGCATCTTAGGCCCCAGGGATGCGCCAGTACCTTGGAAACCGGCGGTTCTTACCGTCGGCTTTGTGGGTATGGACCAGGGTAAAAACTGGCTGGCAACACCGCGGCAGGGGCTCAAGACAAGTGCGGCTTACCGCGTAAGCAACACTGTCAGGACTCGGTTAGCGGTGCTGTTCGTACGGACCTGCGACGCATCCTTTCCATCCACTGGTCGTTTTGCGCAACTTCGCATCCTTCAGATGCAGAGTCGCCAGACAAGGCCCCGGCCGAGTCTGGCAGGCGGTCCACGGAAGGACCGTTGGCGCCCTGGGCGGCGCGCGTCTGCGCAAAAACTTCAGCGAGGGATGCCGGTCCAGGCGCAGCCTGTGGATTGCGTCCCGCCGAGCGTCAACTCGATCTGCCACGGTGTGCTGCGCCGCGCATCGCCATCGGTGCAGCGTGCACCGTGCAGCACCAGATCGAGCTGCTCGCCCTCGGCTTGCGCGCTGAATCGCAGCGCGCCATCCGCACCGCGTGCAAACGGCCGAAAGCGGAAGAACAGCGGCCGCTTGCCGACCTGCCGGATGCTGACATAGCGCCGACTGACTTCCATGGTCCAGCTGCCATCGCTACCGATCGCACGCCAGATGAAGTCGCGCAGATCCTCCGCGCAGCGCGGACCGTCGCGATAGGCGCGGTGCACACGATCGATCCGCCAGCGGCCGTCAGTCTCGCGGGCAAGGTCGGCGTCCAGAAAAACCACGCCGTCGCTATCGTCGTTGAATCTGCTGACCACCAAAGCCAGATCGCCGGCACCGGGCGCGGCGTAGGCGATGCCGGCGGTTCCGTCGCAAGCTGCAAAGCCCAAGGTGCCGCGCGACAGGGCGAGTTCGCCCAACATGCGCGTCGCACTTGGGGCCAGCGGCGCGGCCGGGACCACAGCCGAATCCGCCGCTGTGGCCGGGCTTGCTGCGGCCATGCTTGCCAGCAGCACGAGTGGAAGAATGCGCATCGGGTCGTTTTCGGTAGGCGGCAAGGCAAGTCGACAGGTGCTCACTTGCGCGGGCTCACCCGGCAGACGGCGGCGGAAACCACAGACCGATCGCCAGCTCCGGCTCGAACGGCGGCACATTGCATGCGACCTCCGCATCGTGCGGAATTCGCAAGCTCGCACCGAGCACATCGACGCGCAGCGGCAGGCTGGCAACATTGCGCTCGACCAGCAGCGCGGTGCGAATCGAGCGCGCGGCCGCGGCGACCAGCCAGCGCACCGCGCGCAGCAGCGAATGACCCCGGTACAGCACATCATCGACCAGCACGATGTCGCGCTTGTGCACGGCAGCCGCGACATCGGGGCCGTCTTCGGTCAACCGGGTGTCGGGATGCAGCAGATGCAGATCGTCGCTGCAGCGCTTGATCTTCAGATCCAGACGGCACAGTGGCGACATGCCAACGCTCGCCACCAGACGCTGCCCCAGCGCATCGGCCAGCGGCACGCCGCGACGTCGAATGCCGATCAGCAGCGTCGTCGCCGGATGGCCAACCAACGGCACCAGCGCACGCGCCATGTCCTCGAGCAGCCGATTGGTGGCGGTACTGTCGCAAAGGCGGAAGCGGCGTTGCTCGGTCATGCGGTTCTCCGGGAACGCGCATGGTGCGCGCAGTTCACGCGCTACGGAAGTGGGTGCTTGCTATCCTCAGGCACTGGTCATGCGGTGGGCGGACACTTGAAGTACCTGTTGATATTGCTGATCGGTGTGTTCGCCGGCGGCTCGATGGCGTTGTTCTACGCCAACCTCGACCGCGCCCAGGGTGCCTATCCACGCGGCGTGATGGCCGCCATGCAGCATCACTACAAGGCGCTGCAGTCGGGACTGCGCGATCCACAATGCCCACCGCAGCGCAGCCTGCCCAGCTTGCAACGACTGCGCACGATCAGCGACGAAGTCGTGCCCGCGTTCATCCAAGCGCGCCAACCCGGCCCGGACTTCGAGCAGCGCCACGCCGGCCTACTCACCGTACTGGACGCCGCAATCGCCGCCCCGCCCGCCGATTGCGTCGCGCTCAATGCGCTGACCCAGGACATCGGCGACCGCTGCGACAGCTGCCATGCGGCGTTTCGCTGAGTCGATCGCAGCGCAACGCACGCCGAAAAAAAGGCCCCGCTTTCGCGAGGCCCGGGGAAAACATGGTGCCCGTTGCCGGGCACCGATCAGTTCGCGTATTTGACCGAGCAGCCGTAGGGTTGGGTGTTCGCCACGCCGACCGGCTTGCCGGATGCCAGTTCCGCAAGGGCGACCCTGACGTACTGCGTTGCGGCCGGAATGTCGGCCGGGTCGGCGCTGGGGTTGGAGTCGATTGCACCTGCGTAGCGCAGCACGCCCTCGCCGTCGATCACGTACATATGCGGCGTGGTCTTGGCGCCATAGGCCTTGCCGGTGGCGCCTGCATCGTCGATCACATAGGCGGTCTGCTTGCCGCCGCTCGCAGCGATCAGCGCATTGGCAGCCGCGCCATCGAGGTTGCCCTGCTTGCCGGGGGCACCCGAGTTGACTGTCAGCCAGACGACATCGCCGGCTGTAGCCTCGCCCTGCTGGGCCTGCATATTGTCAGCGCCATAGTGCTTCTCCACGAACGGGCACTCGGCATTGGTCCACTCCAGTACAACGGTCTTGCCCTTGAAATCGGCCAGCGAATGCGTCTTGCCATTGCTGTCGGTGACAGTGAACAACGGTGCAGCCTGACCGACCACTGCCTTGGCGTAGATCGAGAAGCTGGCAGCGCTCAACAGTGCGCCGGCGAAAAGGGTTGCGATGCGGGTCATGGCTTGAGGTCCTTGATGACTGGATAGACTGCGGGGCTTGTACGCGGTCTAGCGTCGCGCGGCGCGGGTTAAGGCAGCGTCGACGCCGTCGGGTGTCAGGATTTGCGGCAGCAGTTCCGGTTGGCCGCCGCCGGATGGATACAGCGCGTAAACCGGCACGCCGTTACGCCCGAACTGAGCCAGATAGCGCGTGATGCGCTCGTCGCGCTGTGTCCAGTCGCCTTTCAGATAAGCAATGCCGTTTTCGCTCAGGCTCCGACGAAACGCCGGCGACGACAGCGCAACCCGCTCGTTCGCAAGACAGGTGATGCACCACGCGGCAGTCATGTTCACCAGCACCGGACGCCCCTCGGCGCGCAGTTCGGCAAGCCGCTCCGGCGACCACGGCTCCCACGCCGCCGATGCGCGGCGCTCGCCTTGGCCGCTGACCGCCGCCACACCCTGCAACGAGACTACCGCGGCGACCGTGGCGACCAAACTCGCGGTGATCAACCCGCGGCGCGCCCAGCCACCAGCGCGCCCCAGCAGCCACAGCGCGAACGCCAGCGCGACCGCACCAAGCAGCACGATCGCCATGCCGTTCACGCCGGTCTGCTGGCCCAACACCCACAGCAGCCACACTGCGGTCAGATACAGCGGGAATGCCATGAACTGCTTGAAGCCTTCCATCCATGCGCCGGGGCGCGGCAGGCGGTTGGCCAGTGCAGGCACGAACGAGATCAGCACGATCGGCAGCGCCAGACCAACGCCGAGGGCGACAAACACCAGAATTGCGCCGAGCGGCGATTGCGTCACCGCGTAGCCCAGCGCAGGACCCATCAACGGTGCGGTGCACGGGCTGGCCACGACCACCGCGAGTACGCCGGTGAAGAACGCACTGCGACCGTCGTGACCGGAGGCCAGCGACTGCCCTGCCCCCATCCACGCGCCGCCGATCTGGAACAGCCCCGACAGCGACAAGCCCATCGCCAACATGACCAGCGCGAGCGTGGCGACCACCCACGGCACCTGCAGCTGGAATCCCCAGCCGAGCTGTTCGCCAGCCGCGCGCAGCGCCAACAGCAGGCCGGCCAGTCCAACGAACGTCGCGAGCACGCCAGCGAGGTACAGCAATCCGTGCCGGCGCGAGTGGGCCGGATCGCCAGCGCTTTCGGCAAGCCCCATCGCCTTGAGCGAAAGCACCGGAAACACGCACGGCATCAGGTTCAGCGCGATGCCGCCGAGCAGTGCGAACGTGAGTGCGAGCAACATGCCCAGCGGCGCGGGATCGGTGCCACCGGCAACCGTGCCGTCGCCTGCGCGACCGGCCGCACCGGTCGCCGCCGCCGGCTCGGCGATGAGCGTAAACGCACGACGCGTGTTGCCCTCGCCTGCCACCAGCAAGAACTCCAGTCGCTCGGGCAGGCCATTGAAGGCGTCGCTGATCGGCGTGTCGATCTTGATGCGGCCATCGGACTGCCGCACTGCCGCACCGCGCGCGTTTGCGAGTACCTGCGCCTGCACCGGAAACAGCTCGATCGATTGCGGATCGAAGTCGGCGTCGGCTCCTGCGATACGGATCGACATGCCATCGCCGGCACGCGCGAAGTCCGACTGCCATTCGCGCGGCGGCGGTTCGGCGGCAAATGCGGTATCGATTCGCATCGCCCACTGCGGATCGCTGACCGCCTGGGCTGCCACCGGCAACGACAGATCGAAGGTGGCGCTGCCCGGGATGCATTCTTCCTTGCATACCAGCCAGCTCGCCTTCACCGACAGCGCAAGCTGCCCTCCCACCAAAAGTTGCGGTGGAAGCTGGATCGCCACCGGCAGCAACAATTCGCCCTCGTAGCCGAAATTGACCAGCGGCCCGATCGGCAGCCGTACCGGCGTGGGCCACCGGATCGGTCCGGCGCTCGCACCGTCCGGCAGCGTCCACACGAGCTTGGTCGGCAGGCCGGAGTCGCCGGGGTTGCGCCAGTAGGTGTGCCAGTGTGGATCGTGCTCGAAGCGCAGCGCCACGCCGAGGGTCTCGCCGGGCGCCACCGCAGTGCGGTCGGCGACCAGCTGCACGGTCAGGTGATCGGCCCGTATCGGACCGCTACCTGCATTTGCGCGGACACCCTGCGTAAGCAGGAGCGCGAGCAAAATCAATCCAATCCAATGGCGCATGGGCGGAATCCGGGGCGACAACCGCCAATTCCAGCGCCAGAGACGTTGCCATCGCGTGATTGTGCCCTGCAACCGCACTTCGGGCTGGTTCGCGTCCGGAATCAGTTCGGCGCACCGGACCGACCGCTGCGTCCAATGTCGCCGGCATGCAGTCACGACGCAGGTGACCGAGGGGGCTCAACAAGCTGCTGCTGAGTCATCCGACCGAAACGTATTCACCTCGACGTGCTGCGGCCCAACACCCAGCCCGTGAGGCGGACCCGCTCCACCACGAGCATGTGCGGCACGGTCAGCGCGGCGAGGCCGACGAAAAGCAACTGAGCGAGGCGCATGTCGAGCGGCTTGCCGTCCGATAGCCACCACGCGATGCCGACGCCGGCTAGCGTGACCAGCATCGGCACAGTGGCGATGCGCAACAAGTGTTGAAAGGTTCCCGCGCAGGAATATTCACGCGTTCTCAGCACGTGTCTCGCGCTGTGCATGCCGCAGAAAAAGAGCGTGAACCCGATCAGGGGAGGCGCGAAGGTCAGCAGTGCGGTGACCGACAGCAGTTCGACGCTGCGTACTGGCGCCCGCCTCGCGCCGGCGATCGCTGCAATCCCGATAGCGAAAACCCACGGCCACGTGGCCCACTGCAATGCCGCCACGATCGCTTGTGCAGCCGGAATCCCGGCCACGGCTGCAAAGATCTGACAGACCTCTTGGGCATGAAGCGCGATCGGACACAAGATTACGGCGCCGCCATACAGCATTCGAAACAACGCCGGGGTCTGGCCGTCTGGATCGCCCGAGAAGTGGAAGATCGATAGCAGCAGGAACGCCGCCAGAAAAACGCCCGGCGCAATCCACCACACGCCAACGACCGCAGCGGCAGCCAACCCATAAGCCACTGCCAACAGGCTCCAGCCCGCGATCGAGCGGACGCCGGTGAGTTGCCGCAAAAAGACGAGATCCAAGGCGCCGTGCGGGACGCCCATCAACAGGATCAGTGGCGCGAGCAGCAGGAGTTGAACCTGAATATCGAAACGCGGCAGCCACAGGCTCGCAAGCAGCACCAGCCATGCGAACGCACTGAAAGCCAGACCTTGATTCCTGAGGCTCATGGGTGTGCCTTCGAACTGCGGCTCCCGCATTTGCTCACGGGTAGATCGGCGATTTCATGCCGTGCCCTCGACTCCGCGGATGCGCCCACCGCGCCGTGCAATGGCAAGCGCGGCACGCAGGAAAGGCGCAACAGGCATCGCGGCTACCACCGCGAGGCCGTCAACGACACCCGCACTGCCGCTCAGGAAGCGAATGACGCGCGCCGGATCTGCGCGACTGAACAGCGAGAAGAATACGGCCCCGCCGCGGCCGGGGTCGGCACGCAGCACATCCAGAAAGATGCGATCCATCACGCGCAGCGGCAACGGGTCGGGTCGGTGCCCTGTCGGCTGGCCGCGGGTAACCAGTGCATGAGCACACTCGCCGGCCCAGCGCTGAATCCGCTGAAAGGCATATCCCGTGCTCGGTCGCGCGCCACCGGCCATCACGCCAACCCTGACGTAGCTCCGGTGCGCCGAATCCGGGGCATGGTTGAGGCCCATCGGCAGGATTCCGTGCTCGCGACGCAGCGTCTTGAACGGGGCACTGCCGACGCGCTGCGCGACCGCCGCTTCGAGTTGGGCGCTCAACTCGCGCGGTCCGAGCGGCGTCGCGCCGAACACCGTGAGCTCAACGAGCGCCCGCGTCGGTGTCACTGGCAAGACGTAGACAAAGCGGACGTGATGGGGATCCGGCGCGAGGAAGTTCATCAAGTCCATCGACAGCGGCTCGAACACTGCCGCGCTGCATTCGATCTCCTGGCCGTAGAACGATTGCCACAGCGTCGCGCCGTCAAGACGCGGCAGCTGCGGCGGTCGGGTGTCGACCACCGACCGGGCCGTCACGTTCCCCGCGCTCGTGCGAATGTTCCACACACCGGCGCTGTGGCTTGGCGCACCGACCACCGACGAGCCCAGACGCAGCTCGATGTTCGGCTGTCGATCGGTAGAGGCCTGTGCGGCTGCATAGAAGTCTTGCGCTGCCAGCATGTGATACGGCGTCGACCCGCAGTCGAGCGCCACGCTTTGCTCGTCATGCGACACCCGCATCGTCTGCCAGCGGTGCTGGATCCGATACGGCACCGCCGCGGATCCGGCGTCCCAGTAGCACCACGTCCGGTCGTTCAAGTACTCGGTGCGCGACTCGATCACCAGCGTGCGCGGGCAGCGCCCGCCATGTGCGGCGAGCGCCATCGACAAGCTCAGCCCGGCGCACCCGCCGCCGAGGATGACAAGGTCGAAGGGATCAGACATGCCGGCTATCAAGCGAGGTCTCGGCGCCGAGCAGTGGCGACAAGGCGCCGTGAAGCGCGGCATCGTGGTGCCGCGCGGGCACCCAGAATCCCGCAAGCAACGGGGTGGACAACAGCGCACGCAAAGTCAGCACGAGCTTGTCCCGCCGCGGCACGATCGTGCGTCCAAGCCAGTACCTGTTGCCGTGCTGGCGCAGTCGCGTCCCGATCGCGCGGTACACGCGCGCCGCGATCAGGATGCTGCACCGCGCGCCAAGCGGGAGGTGGGCAAGGCCCGCCTCGCCGCTGCGGTAATAGCGCTCGGCGGTGTCTAGCAGGTGGTCAATGCAGGCTTGCAACCGGGGTTGCATCGACAGCGCCGGGTCGACCAGCGCTTGCGGCGCCACGTCTCCGATCAAAGATGCCGGCAGGTAACGACGTCCGGCCGCCGCATCCACGGCAACGTCGCGGCAGATATTGGTCAACTGCATCGCGATCCCGAGGTCGATCGCGTGGCGTAACGCCGTCGGGTCGTCGCACCCCAACGCCCTGCTCATCATCGAACCCACAGTCCCGGCGGCCTTGTAGCAGTAACGGAGCAGCGCACCCTCGTCAGCCATGCGAACCGCGCCGAGGTCTGAGTTGATCCCGTCGACGAAGCTCAGAATCAACGCAGGCTCGATGCTGCACTCGCGCATCAGTGCTATCGCGTCGGTCACGATCGGGTTCTGAGAGCTGCCGCTGGCGATTCCATCTGCCACGATTGCGAGGGACGCGCGCGGGTCTTCGCACGCACCTGCCTCGTCCGCAAGGTCGTCCACGTAGCGACAAAACCCGTACAGCCGCGTCGCACGCGTTGCGTGAGCCTGGGTCATCCAGCGGCGAGCCCAGTGGAAGCTCTTGCCCTTGCGCGCCATTACCACCTCGGCGCTGCGCAACGCTGATTGGCGCTTGCGAACCGCGCTGTGGCGCTCGCCGACAGCCGCCGAGGGCACCAATGCATCCATCACCTTGGCCGAGCACAGCACCCCAGGCAGCCCGGCACCCGGGTGCGTACCGGCGCCGACGAGGTAGAGATTGCGGATGCCCTCCGCGCGGTTGTGAAACCGGAACCAGGCCGATTGCCGAAACAATGGTGAAACCGAAAAACCCGCACCATATGCGCTCAGGTAGTCGCTGCGAAAGTTTTCGGGCGTCATGTAGAAATCGCCCGTGATACACGCGCCAAGGCCCGGCAGGATCGTCTTCTCGAGCGCCGCGACAATGCGCGCCTGCAGGCGCGGGCCTTCGACAGCCCAGTCGACCGAGCCCTTCAGATTCGGCACCGGGCACAGCACGTAGAAGCTGTCGCAGCCGGCCGGTGCAAAGCTGGCGTCGGTGGCCGTGGGGCGGTGAAGGTAGAGCGAAAAGTCCTCGGTCAGGACCTTGTCATGGAAGATGTCTGCCAACAGTTCGCGGTACCGCGCGCCGAGCCAGATGGTGTGGTGCGCGACCTCGGGATATTGGCGGGTGGTGCCGAAGTACAGGACAAACAGACCCATCGAAAACTCGGCGGCGGCCAGTTTCAAGCGTGCCGAACGGGCCTGGTCTTCAGGCCGGATCATATTTGCGTACAAGTGCGCCGGGTCGGCGTTGGATACGATCACGTCGGCGGCCACCGACGAACCGTCGGCGAGCGTGACGCCGATCGCGACGCCATTCTCGACGTCGACGCTGCGCACGGTGGTGTTGAGTTTCACGTCAATGCCGTGCCTGCCCATCAGCGCACCGAGCGCTGCGGTAATTGCTGCGGTACCACCCATCGCAAAGTGCACCCCGTAGGCACGTTCAAGGTAGTGGATCAGACCGTAGATGCTGGTGGTATCGAAGGGACTGCCGCCCACCAGCAGTGGCTGGATCGAAAACGCCTGCCGGAGTTTGGGATTCTTCAGGTGCCGGCAAACAAGCTGCCACACGGTGTCGTGGCTGCGCAGGCGAAGCAGCGCCGGAATCTGCTTGAGCATTGCGCCGAAGCGGTGGAAAGGCACTGCCGACAACTGCAGGAAGCCGACGTTGAAAATCTTCTCGGACTGCGCAAGAAGGTTGCGATAGCCGTCGCAGTCATCAGGCTCGATGCGTGCGATCTCGGCCAGCGTTTGATCCAGCGTGCCGCCGTAGTCGAATTGGGTGCCGTCTGAAAAGTGAAACCGATACCAAGGTGTCAGAGGCACCAACTGCACGTGGTCTTCGAACTTTTCCCCGAACAAGGCAAACAACTCCTCGAACAGGAAAGGTGCGGTGATCACGGTCGGTCCGGCGTCATGCTTGAAGCCGTCGCGTTCGAAGACCTGAGCCCGACCACCCAGACCGGCGCAGCGGTCGACGAGCGACACTTCGTAGCCCTTCGCACGCAACCGCAGTGCCGCCGCGATGCCGCCGAAACCTGCGCCGATCACCAGTGCTTTCATGATTCGTCTCTCGATGACGGGGTCACGTCACCCGACGGGACCCCGTCTTTGAGATCAGCGATTGACCACCAGTTCCGGCTGGTTCGATGGCACCGTGGATTCCGACACTGCCACCGCCCAGATGATCAGGCCGAAGGCAATCTTGTTCACGAAATCCGCTACGTTGTAGATGATGTTCAGTGCGTTGGCGCTGTCGGCGGGATTGCTCGACAGCAGGTAGCCGGCGACGTATCCGACCGGGTAGATCGTCCACCCAATGGTCACGATCCAGCGCATCGCGTTGAATGCCGACCGGACTGCGGGCGGTGCATAGGTCGCGCTGACCTTGCTGGCTTCACCGAAAAATATTTCGTACAGAATGAAGGCCCAACCCGCCATTCCGATGATGAAGGCCGGCAACACCGGCATGTAGCCTGCTTCGCCCAGGTAGCCACCGACCAGCATTACCAGAGTGCCTATCATCAGGCGCCAGAAAATGCCGCTGGAAACCTTGGTGATCGCGGCGAGGATCAGATAGAACTCGATCATCAGCAGCGGCACCGTGATCAGCCAATCGATGTAGCGAAAGACCGTGGGCGTCGAACCCGTGGACACCCACACATCGCGCATGTAGAAGTAGTGCACTGCGGCCACCAGCGTGACCAGCCCGGCTACCGTAAGCGAAGTCTTCCACTTCGGCGACACGCGGTCGCGCTCGAGAAAGAAAAATATGGTCGAGGCGATCAGCGCCATCGAAATGATCCAGAACGAAATGCCGACGAAATCATCCTGTTTCAGATCGCCGCCGGTAGCTGCTTGCGCGACGCCCGCAACCGCTGCGAGGGCCATCGCTATCAACGGCAGCACTGCCCAGCGGGTCCTGGTGGAGAACGGGTTTGGAACTGGGATTGCAGTATTCATGGTGCGCTTTCCATCCATTGCGTGAGTAAGAGTTGTCACAAGGGCGCCACGCTGAAGCTGCATGGCCGACGCCGAGCCTGACTACCGACGGGCCGGCTACCTGCCGGCCCGCCCGCTCAGGCTGGATTCTCGAAATTTCCCCGCAGATCGCCCGGCTAGTCGGAGACGGGTGCGCTGCTTACGCCGGGATCAATACCGTGTCGATCACGTGAATTACGCCGTTGGTGCACTCGATGTCGGTGTTGACCACGGTCGCTGTGCCGTTGAGCTTGACGCCGTCTTTGGTACTGATGACCAACGTGGCGCCGTTGACCGTATTGGCCGATTTGCCGTCCATCGTCATGACGTCGGCGGCAAGGACCTTGCCGGCGACCACGTGGTAGGTGAGGATCGCGCTGAGCTTTGGAATGTCCTTCAGCAAGGCGTCCACGGTGCCCGCGGGCAGCTTGGCGAAAGCTTCGTCAGTGGGTGCAAAGACGGTGAACGGGCCGGTGCCCTTGAGCGTGTCGACGAGATTCGCGGCGGTCAGCGCGGCAGCGAGCGTCTTGAAGCTGCCCGCCGCTACGGCGGTGTCGATGATGTCGTGCATGGTTTGACTCCTGTTGATGAAGCAATGGGTTCAGCACTTGCTGAACGAAAAAGGGTAGATTCGGCGCTGGCGCTCTGCGGTCCAGCCATGCAGGCCTCGCCCCCAGACCGCAGCCGATCGCCGACCGCCGAGACCTGTCGAGCTCGAGGTCATCGGCGGTACTGCGCGCCCGATACCGTGTGCGCGCGTCTGCGAACTGGACGCCGCCACCAAAAGGCCCGGTCGACCGCATCGCGCAACACCATGAGCGGCCCGATCGATGCGGCCCGCTCGGCCGATGCAGTCCGAGCCAAGATGCGCCACAGCGCCAAAGTCCCGCGCATACGACTCAGCAAAACGCCGTCAATGCGGCGAACGTGGATGCGAGCGCGTGCCATGTCGCGGGAGAGGTCGAAACCCAAAGCGGACTCGGGGCACCAGGACGCATCGATCCAGGCGCAATGTTCGGCGCCTGCCTGCAGCCGATAGGCCGCGATCTTTCGCACGCGCACCGGGAAAGTGCCGTCGTAGTAGACGGTCAGCAGCGCGCCAGTGGGTTTTGTGACGGGGCCGGCAGCGAGAGACTCATGGCGTTTCATGCGCCGCACTGTATGCCTCCGTCTGCAAACGAAACGTGTATGAATCCGTAATGATCGTCCATGGAGCTGTATTTGCGTTTCAGGAACGTTTCACTCAGACTCTATTGCAATGCGCCATCAAGCACCCGAGAAGTCGACCCGATGACCACGCCAACCGCCTCCGACGAACCCGGTTCCAAGACCCTGATGCGCAGCGGCACCGCCGCTCGCCTCGCAGGCCTGTCGCCATCGACGCTGCGCATCTGGGAGTACCGCTATGGTGTCGTGGCGCCACCCAAGTCGGCCGCGGGCCAGCGCACCTATTCGATGAAGGACATCGAGCGCCTACGACTGATCAAGCGGCTCACGCTCGCGGGCCATGCGATCGGCACGCTGGCCCACCTCGATGTCGATGCACTTGTCGCGCTGTCATCGGGCGACCACACACCATCGGCGCGGGCGCGTCGGGTGCTCGTCGTCGGCCACGCCGCTGCGCGCAAACTCGAGGGCCGGCTGCGGCCGGCGGCGGCGCTGGTCTTCGACGACCTCAGCCACGCAGAGCGTGAAGTCGCCCACGCCGGCGCTGCCGATGTACTCGTCGTTCACGTCGTTTCGCTGCACGCGTTGCTGACCGCGCAGGTGATGACACTACGAAACAACCTGCCAGCGCCCAACGTCATCGTAGTCTATTCGTTCGGCGCAGAAGCGGTCGCCGATACGCTTCGCGCGGCTGGCGTGACGGTGCGGCGCGAGCCGGTGGCGGGCAAGGAACTGGCAAGCCTGATCGTTGCATCGCGGCCGATCGCGCGAGCCGATCAAAGCAGTGTCCACTCGGAGCCCAGGCGCTACAGCGATGGCGAACTGGTCGCCCTGACCGAGATCCCCTCGCTGGTCGCCTGCGAGTGCCCACGTCACCTCGCCGAGATCATTACGCTGCTGGTGGGCTTCGAGCAATACAGCGTGGGCTGCGCTGCGCAGAATCAGAAAGATGCGGCGCTGCATCGCCATCTGCTCGAGGTCACGAGCGCGGCCAGAACGATGTTCGAACAGGCGTTGACGCGGGTGGTCGTCGAAGAAGGGCTGATTATCGAGACGCGATGATGACGATTGCCAGATCAGTTCAGCGCACTGGATTGACCGCAGCGTCTACAATGGCGCTTTGCGACCAACTACGGGCCTCATGACCGAATTGCTGCGACTGGACAAGCGCGTGGTCGCGCTCATCGGCTGCTCCAGGGGCCATGCCCAGAATTACATCGAGGGCGGCTGGGTGCTGGTCGACGGCGTGGTGATCGAGCAGCCGCAGTTCATGGTCGGCGATCAGCAGGTCGCGCTGCATCCCGAGGCGCGGCCGGACGACCCGGAGCTGGCGACGATATTGCTGCACGCGGTGGCGGACTTCGATCCCAGCTCGGGCCCGCTTGCCGCAGCGGGTTGGTTCAGCGCTGCGAATCAGTTCGAAGACGATGATTCCGGTGTACGTCCGCTCAAGCGCCACGCATTCCACCAGGTCTGTCCGCTACCGCTCGAGGCAGGCGCCAGTGGTTTGCTGGTCTTTACCCAGGATGGCCGGATCGCGCGCCGCCTGCGCGAGGATGGCAGCAAGCTCGAGCAGGAGTACGTGGTCGAAGTCAGCGGCACCATCGCGGCCGACGGCCTGGCGCGCATCAACCGCGGTTTGAGCATGGATGGACACCCGCTCGCGCGGGTCAAGGCCAGCTGGCAGAACGAGGTCCGCCTGCGCATTGCCGCGCTGGATGTCAGGCCCGGACAGATTCGCCATCTATGCACGGAAGTGGGCCTTGGCATCGTGTCCATGCGTCGCATCCGCATCGCGCGGGTCGCGATGGGCAAGCTGCTGCCGTGGCAGTGGCGCTACCTGCCCGACTACGCCAAGTTCTGAGCCGCGCGCTGATTTGCGCGCGGTGCTGCGCTACTTTACGCGCTGCGGCGCATCCTGCCAGTCACGCCACGCCATCAGCAGGAAAGCGAACTCGCCGACGTGGAATGCAACGGCCGCCGCGGGGATGTGGGTAAGCTGCCAGATCAGCATGCAACCGCCAGCGGCGAGCCACGCACCGCCGATGTACACCGCGGCCTGCAGCCGACCGATCGGATGCATGAAGCGCCAGGCCAGCAAGGCCAGGGCGACAAGCACCATGGTCGCCTTGATCAGCGCCATGCCGCGCAACATCAGCGCCAGCTGCGGATCGGCTTGAAGTAAAAGATCGGGCTGCCCGTACCACCCAGCGGCCACCACCATCGCCACGCTGCCGATCAGCAGTGCAGTGCGCAGCCTGACCGTGCGCAGCGGACGCGCAAGCACCGCAGGCTGCGGCGGGAATACGGTCTCGGTGTGGACGGCGGGAACCAGCATGGGCGCGCTCCAATCTGCGGGCGATCGCGGACCGGCTGAGGTTACATCGCGGGCGCGCCCGATGGGTAGCGACAGCTCGACCGAGTCGGTGCGTCGCTTGCCTCAACGCAACCTGGCTTGCGACGCAACCGCCTCCCGAACAAGCGCAGCGCGAGCGTGCGGCCTGATCAGCAGCGCGATGCTCGTGCAAGATCCGTCGAAGTATTGGCAATCCATGCGGCGATCAGATCGGCAATAGGTGCCGGATGTTTCATCCAGCCGAAATGGTCGGCAGGCCTGCCCGCCAGCATCTCGCGCGCGATCGTGTACTGCTCGATCGCTGCATGCGGCATCTTGTCGAGCAAATGGGCAAGCGACCCGGGCGGCACATACCAGTCGTCGTGCAGGCGAATTGCCAGCACCGGCAGTCGGGTTTGCGCGAGCGCCTGCTCATGGTCACGACCCAGGCCCGGCACGCGATAGTGGCCAGTGCGGCCGGTGCGCGTCCAGTCGCGAATCACGCCGCGCGCCTCGTTGCCGGCAAAGCCGGTGCGGCGACCCGGAAAGTAGCCGTTCACGGCCGCGGCTGCATCCATGAACCCGAACGCCCCGCGCAAGGCGAACCTGCGCCAGCCTGGATAGGTACGCCAGTACGGCGCGCCACCGGCGACGATGAAAATCCCGCACGCGCGCTCGTCGACTGCCGCCAGCAACGCTGCGAACTGCGAGCCGAGGCTGTGTCCGCCGAGCCGCCAACGCACTGCAGGGGCTTGTTCGCAGACAGCATCCAGACTCGCAATCAAATCATCGTCGAGCAGTTCGCGATAGCCCCAGTTCGATCGTCGCGAGGCGCGCATGCTGCTGCTGCCGATGCCGCGCCACTCGTGTATGGCAACCGCGATCCCGCGTGTAGCCAACCGGCCCGCCATCGCATCGTAGTGGCGCGCCGCGACTCCCATCGCGGGAATCATCAGCAAGCCATGCTGCGCCTGCTGCGGCAGTTGCACGCGCAGTCTGGCGTGGTGGCCATCGGTGCTGCGGACCGCCCATTCGAGATCGGCGTGGTTCACGAACGTGCTATCGCTCGGGTCATTCGCGGAACGAGGGATCCTGGCGATCGAGCAGCCGCAGCAAACCCGGCCAGGCCAGCATGCCGCCCAGATTGCGCGTCACCTGGGCCGCCTGCTGCTGCGCGGTAGCCACGATCTGCGGGTGCACATGGATCAGCTCGCCGCCGCCCGACTGCGCGCGTATCTGTATGCCGCAGGTCGTCTCGAACAGGTACATCGCAAGGAACGCATCGGCCACGCGCTCGCCCACCGTCAGCAAACCGTGGTTGCGCAGCATCAGGAAGGTGTTGCCGGCAAGGTCGCGGACCAGACGCGGCTTTTCGTCATCGCGCAGCGCCACCCCTTCGTAATCGTGGTAGCCCAGGCTCGAGAGCACGAAGATCGACTGCTGCGAGATCGCGAGCACGCCGGCAGCTTGCGCGGACACCGCGATGCCGTTGGCGGTATGCGTATGCAGCACGCAGTGCACGTCGCCGCGCGCGGCATGGATCGCACTGTGGATCACGAACCCGGCTGGATTGACCGGCCACGGCGAGTCATCCACCGCGCGACCATCCTGATCGACCTTGACCAGACTGGATGCCGTGATCTCGCTGAACAGCAGGCCAAAGGGGTTGATCAGGAAATGCGCATCCGCACCCGGCACGCGTGCGGAGATGTGAGTGAACACCAGATCGGCCCAGCCATGGTGCGCGACCAGGCGGTAGCAGGCGGCGAGATCGACCCGCAGCGCCCATTCTTCGGCGCTGACCCGTGCGCGCAGTTCGGGGCGAATCAAGGAAGCGACCGGCATTTTGTGGACTCCTGACGCAATGATTGCGTCAGGTCAAAGCATAGCGCGCACGCACTGGTGGTTGACACGCGCCCCCAGATGGGGACGCTATACGGTTTGCCCCCCACGAGTTCGCGCATGGCCATGTTCAGTTTTCGCGGCAAACCCGGCTGGGAAAGCCGCGATGCAGCCGAGCGCGCGTCTGCGGTCGCGACCTCGACCGAGCCTGAAATGCTGGCGCTGCTGCCCGATCTTGCGCGCAACGACGAGGCGCCCAACGTGCGCCGCGCTGCGGTTCGGCGCCTGCTCGATCTGCCTCTGCTGGGCGACCGCGCACGCAACGATGCGGATGCGCTGGTACGCGAGGTCGCACAGGAGCGCTATCGACTTCTGCTCGCTGGCATCGGCGAGCCGTCGCTGCCGTTGGCCGATCGCGAACGCGTGCTGCGCAGCGAAGACAGCCCCGAGCTGCTGGCGTGGATGGCGGTCAATTCGCCGGAGCCGGTGCTGCGGCGACTGGCGCTTGAACAGCATGCCAAGCCCGGCCTGATCCTGGACCGCTGCCAGCGCGATCCGGATCCGGCGATCCGCATGTGGCTGCTCGATCAGGTCAGCGATCCGGCGGCGTTGGAGCGGATCGCAGAGGGCACCCGCAAGAGCGACAAACGGCTATCCCACGCGGCACGCGAACGCGCCGAGACGCTGCTTTTCGGCGCCGGCGATGCGCAAGCGTTGAAGCGTCGCGCACTGGCGATCGCCGAGGCTTTCGACCAGCTGCGCCGCGAGCGGCCGGGCGATCTCCAATCGCGTGCCGCGGCACTGCGGTCGGAGTGGGTAGCGCTCGCGCCGCGCGTCGATGCCGCGCTGGTGCAGCGCGTACAGGGCTATGTCGACACCCTCGCTGCCGTGCTGGCGCCAGCGCGCGAGCCGGCCGCAGCTCCCGCCGTTATCGCCGAACCGTCGCAAATGCAGGAGCCGCAGGCGCTGGAGGAGCCGGCGGTTGAGATACCTGTATTGCCGGGACCGCGCGAGCCCGACCCGGAGTTGCTGGCGCAGGCGCTTCAAGCCGAAAGCCACAGCGCCGATATCGATCCCGCTGCGCTCGACGCACTGCGCCGGCGCCACGCAAGCGCGTGGCATCGCGAGCACGAGCATCTGGCCGCCGAGCTGGATGCGCATCAGCGCTTCGAAGCGGCGGTGGAAATCGCGCGCGAGCGCCACGCGCGCGAAGCGGATGCGCGCTCCCGGCGTGCCGCCGAGGCGAGCGCGGCCTTCGAACAACTGGAAGCGGCAGTACACGCGCAACAGGCGCAGGATGCGCGCGACCGCTATGCGATGGTGCAGGCGCTGCGCGCCGAGCGGCTGTTGCCGGCCGCGCTGAGCCGGCGGCTGGCGGCGATCGACGAGGCCTACGACAAGCTGACCCGCTGGCAGCATTGGTCGAACAACAAGGTGCGCGCACGTCTATGCGAAGAAATCGAAACGCTGTCGAGCGCTGGCGCGCATCCGGACGCAGTCGCCACCAAGGTGCGCGAGGCGCAGGCGGAATGGCAGCGGCTGGATGCGAGCGAGCGTCTGGATGCCGCCGCCTCGGCGAAAGTCGGTCTCTCGCGGCGCTTTCGCGCCGTGTGCCATCGCGCACTGGCGCCAGCGCGAGGTTATTTCGAGAAGCGCAGCGAGTTGCGCGACCAGCGGCGCACGCAGATCGATGGCGTGCTGGCGCGCGCGGAGGGCGAACTCTCGTTCGACCCTTCGGCATTGGTGCCGCTGCGCCGCGAGCTGATCGATGCGATGCGGCGTATGGACGAGCTCGACCCGCGCGCGCGCGCCGGCCTGGGCAAGCGCCTGCGCGCAGCGCTGGATCGACTCGATGCCGCACGCGATAGCCGTAACAGCGGATTCGAGGCCGAAAAGCGCAAGATCATCGCCAACCTGCGGCGCCAGCTGGCGCAGGCCGATGCGACTGAAGCAGTCGTGCTGGCCCGCGATGCGCAGGCGCGAATCGGCGTGCTGCCGCGTGCCGGTCGCGAGGCGGAGGAAGCCATCCGCAGCGAACTGGCCGCTTTGATCGATCCGCTGTTCGCCGCCGAGCGCGCGCAGCGCGAGGGCGAGCAATCGGCCTCGCGCATGCGCGAATCGGATCAGACATCCATATTGGCGGAGCTTGCCGCGCTGGCATCCGGCGACGCCGAGGCGCTACGCCAGGCCGACACGCGACTGGCGATGCTGGGACAGCGCTGGCGCGATCTGGCGCCGCCACCGCCCGCAGCAGCGGCCGCATCGCGCGATGCGCGCGGCGGCCGCGATGGTCGCGATGCGCGCGGCGGCCGCGATGGTCGCGATGGGCGCGGTGCTCGCGACGGACGCGACGATCGCCAGCGCGCACGGCCACCGCGCGATGATCGTGGCCGCGACGACGAACGCCGCTTCGACGCCGCAGTGGAGCGCGTGCGCGACGCGCAAAAGCAGGCGCAGGCGCGAGCCCGCCATGCCGACAGCGCGCGCTGGCTGCAGATCGCCGAAGTCTGCGCAAGGAACGAATCGGCGTGCCTGTCCGTACAGGTCGACGCGGCAGCGGCCGAGGAATTGCGCGCAATGCTGGAGTCTGGCGCGCCGACCCACGCAGGACTGCGTGCACGGGTCGAGCAGGCGCTGCGCTGGCTGGACAGCCCACCAGCGGCGGAAGCGCTGGATGAGGCGCGTGCTGCTGCCCAGCTGACTGCCGCGCTGCTCGCGCTGCAGGCCGACGCGTTGCTCGGTATCGAAAGCCCGGCGGAATATCGCGAGCAGCGGCGCGCGTGGCAGATCCAGCGTCTTGCCGACCGCATGTCGGGTGGTGCTGCACCCGACCCGGTCCGTGAACGCAAGCAGTTGCTCGACGGCTGGTTGGTGGTGTGTCCGCTGCACGTCGACGAGCGCGCCGCGCTGGCGCTGCGCATCGAAGCTGCGTTGCTGGCCGACAGGAACTGAGTCGAACGCCGGCGGCTGTGATCAGCGCCGCAGCGAGATATCAACGCCGCTGGTGAAGCGGGCGCCGAGGACGGCTTGTAGGGGGATGCCCGGCGCGCGGCCTGCAATGGCGCGCGCGCTGCCGGGGTGGTTTCTCAGCGGCGGCCGGGAGGACCGCGGCGCTCGCTGGCCAGTTCGACGCGAATGGTCGAGCCGCCATGCGTGGAGCCATTCAATGCGGTGATGGCGGCACGTGCTTCATGGCCTTCCATCTTCAACTCGGCAAAGCCCTTGCAGGTGCCGGCAAACAGGTCTTTCGCCATCTTCAAGGCATGCACGCGGCCGTGGCGGGTAAACATCTCGTTGAGCGAATCTTCGGTCATCTCGCGCGGCAGTCCGCGCACACTCAAGGTCAGCATTCATAACCCCTAAAAAAAGAAAAGCGCCGGGCCGCGTGGGCGACCCGGCGCGCGTACCGCGACGGGTGCCGCCTCAGAGAGGAACGACGTCCTCTGCCTGCAGGCCCTTCGGGCCCTGGGTGACGCGGAACTGCACCTTCTGGCCTTCAGCAAGGGTGCGATGACCCGTGCCGCTGATCGCGCGGAAGTGCACGAACACGTCCGGACCACCCTCGCGGGTGATGAATCCGAAGCCCTTGGCGTCATTAAACCACTTGACGGTACCAGTCTGACGATCCGACATAAAAACTCCAATGAATTGAATAGGAACTGGCCACCACCCTCGAGGGAGGCGACCTTTCACTGGTGTGCAGGGAGACACAGATGTAGAACGATGGAGCGGATCGAAGATCGGCGCCGCATCGGGCCACGATTCACAGTGACCGTGCAAACACAGCGGGGCGGACACTAGCACGACTTTTCCGGGAAAGCCAATCTTTGTTACTTGTCAACCGCCAGTGGTGCCAATCGGGTGCCTTCATGGATCTGGTCGTCGGGGTCGAGCACCACCGACTGGCCCTCGCTGAGTCCTGACACGATCGCGGTCCTGGGTCCGCTGCGGGCCCCGATCTCCACCGGTACTCCGCGCGCGCGCAGGCTCTCGGCGACGTAGGCGTACCAGCCGCCATCGCGCCGAAACAGCGCCGCACTCGGCGCAGTGAGAACGCCCTCGCCCTCGAACACGATGAACTCCACCTCGACCCGAAAGCCGTCGCCGAGCGCCTGCCACTGCGCGCGCGGTGCGTCGAAATCGACGATGACCCGGGTCCGCTGCTCCTCCACCCCGAGTGCCGAGACTTTGGTGAAACCGCCCGGCTCGACGCGCGCTACGCTGGCGGCCAGTGCATCCGGCCCGCCCCAGCGCAGGATGCGGGCGCGCATGCCGCCGCGCAACAGCACCGCGTCGGTGGACAGTGCCTCCACTTCGACCTCGATCGCCGTCGGGTCGCCGATCTCGAGTAGCTGCTGGCCTGCCAATACCGGACCTGCGCTCTCCTGGTATCGGCGGATGATCACACCATCGATGGGGGAAGCCAGCGGCAGGCTGGTTCCGCCACCCTGCCCTTCAGCTGCCAGCACCGCACCGGCGCCAGTTTCGCGCTGCTGCGCGGCCTGGGCTTCGGCGACTGCGGCATCCAGTTCCGCATCCGTCTGGCGCGCCGCAGCCACTGCCAGATCGGCTTGCGCTGCCGATACCAGGCCGCGCTCACGCATCTGTCTGCTGCGCTGAAGTTCGTGCGCTGCGAGCACTTGCGCGGACTGCGCTGCGCGCACCCGCTGGCGCGCGGCGCGCACGCTGGCAGCTGCCGCGCCAGCTTCGGAGCGCAGTCGCGATCGAGTCCCCGGATCGAGCAGACCACCGACCGCCGGCATCAGGATCGCCAGCGTCTCACCGGCGCGCACCGTATCGCCCGGCTCGCGATCGATACGCCCGATGGTGCCTGCCAATGGGGCTGCCACCATGTAGCGCTGCCGCAGGCGCGTCTTGCCCTCTTCGGTGAAGGTCTGCACGAAGGGCCCGCGCTGCACGCTACCGAGCATCACGGTGCGCTCGGGCTCGCGCAGTCCGAACGCGGCGAGCGCTGCGATCACAAGCGCCAGCGCGCCGAGCAATATCATGGTCCTGCGCTGCATCGAAAAGATTCCGGATTCGTGGGGCTATTGTCGCTGTCAGCGCCCGCAGATGACAGGGCGGCAGTATCTATTCGCGGGTTTTGAGCACGCCGACCAGATCGAGGCGATCGATCCGGTGGCGCACGACCCATGCCGAGAGCAGGGTCGATACGACCATCGTCAAGCCGGCGAAAGTGTAGGTCGCAGCACTGATGTGCACCGGCACTCGGTACAGTTCCGATTGCAACTGCGAGGACATGTAGGCGCACAGCGCCCAGCCTGCCGCAAAGCCGAGCGGGATCGACACCGCAACCAGCAGGCCCAGCTCGCCGAGCAGGATCCACGACACCTCGCCGCGGGTCATGCCGAGCACCCGCAGACTGGCCAGTTCGCGACCGCGCTCGGACAGCGCGATGCGCGCGGCGTTGTAGACCACGCCGAAGTTGATCACCGCGCCCAGCGCGAGCGACACGAACGCAAACACCAACAGGCTCGACGCGAGCGTCTCGTAGAAGTTGGCGATCGCCAGCTTGCGCATGCCGATCCCGGCCACCCGCGGGCGGCGTTCGAGGGCAGCGTTGAGCGCCAGTTGTTGCGCGGGATCGACGCGCAGGAACACGCCGGACACCACGTCGCCCTCGCGCAACAGGCGGTTGAGCGCGTCCAGCGTCATGTAGGCCTGCACGCCGATGTACTCCTTGACGGTGCCGGCGATGACCACGTCGACCACCCGCTGGCGCCCCTGCAGCACCTCGACGGTGACTACGTCGCCGGCCTTGACGCCGAGCATGCCGGCCAGGTGGTCGGTCAACACCATGCCCGACTCCGGCAACTGCAGCTCGCGCATCTGCGCGTCCAATGGGCGCTTGAGCTGCGCGTCGGCCAGCAATCCCTGCAACCCGGTGCGATGACTGCGGGTGCCGAAGCGCAGGCGCACCGGCACGCTGCGGTAGGGCTCGACCTGCAGCACGCCCGGCAATGCGCGCAGCTCGAATGCAGCGCTGCGCGACGTCGCCTCGGTAAAGTCGACTGCCATGTCATTGCGCTGTGCGAGGCGGAACTGCACATCGACCATCCAGTCGATCGAATCCTTCTGGAAGCGCCCCACCATCATGATCGCGCAGGCCAGCGCAAGACCGACCACGCTGAGCAGGGCCTTGAATGGACGGCGCTCCAGATGGCGCACGATCATCCGCGACGGCTGGCCGAGCAGGCGTGCTGGCAGCATCCGCTCGACCAGCGTCCTGCGATAGCGCTCGGGGGCCGGTGGCCGCATCGCCTCGGCCGGCGGCAGGCGCTGTGCCCGCCGCACTGCCTGCAGCGTGCCGACCAGCGAGGCGGCAAGGCTCACCGCGATACCGAGCGCCACGGTGCCGGCGCTGAGGCGGAAATCGAGAAACGGAAACCGGTAGAACTCCTGATACACGCCAGACAGCCAATGACCCAGCGCGATGCCGCCCACGATGCCCACCGCAGTACCGAACAGACCGATCAGGGCGACGATGCCCAGATAGTGCAGCGCGACGCTGGTACCGCTGTAGCCGAACGCCTTGAGGATCGCGATCTGGTCGCGCTGGGTGTCGATCATGCGGCCCAGCACCACGTTGAGCAGGAATGCGGCGACCGCGAGAAAAATGGTCGGGAAAACCGTCGCCATGGTGCTCAGCTGGCGCAGCTCTTCATGCAGGAAGCGGTTCGACAGCTGATCGATGCGGCCATAGGCACCCAGGCCGCCATAGCGCAGCAGCAATGCATCCAGTGCGGCGATGACCGCCGCTTCGCGGGCATCCGGCAGCAGGCGAATGGCGACCTGATTGAAAGCTCCATCCATGTCGAGCGCGGCCTCCAGCGCGTGGCGACCGATCCACAGCACCGCATAGCGCTTGTAGTCGGGAAACGCGGCTCCAGGCTGGATCTGATAGATGTACTCGGGCGACAGCGCGACGCCCACGATGCGCAAGCGCGTGGCGCGTCCGTACACGATGGCGCGCAAGGAATCGCCCGGTCGTAGCTGCTGCGCCTGTGCGAAGACTTCGCTGATCACCACCTCGTCGCGCGCACCGGGTGCCACGCTGCGGCCCTTCCTCAAGTGCAGTCGATTCAGCAACGGCTCGCCCGACTCCGGCAGCGAGACCAGCTGCGCGCGGATCGGCTCATCGAAGCCGTCGATCTGCAGCCGCGCTGGTGCAACGAGGCGGGTCTCGACCAGCTGCACGCCATCGATGGCAGCTATCTGCTGGGCCAGCGACTCCGGCGCCCGCCGCGCCGCGCCCCAGACGTCGGCGAGCGCATAGTCGCGATAGAAGCGCGAACGGGTGTCCTGCAGGGATTCATAGGTCGAGCGCGACATCACCAGGTTGGCGATCCCCGCGGCAATCACCAGCGCGATCGCGATCGCCTGGCTGCGCAGGTGCCACAGGTCGCGCAGGCCCTTGCGCGCCAGCGCCTTCACCAGCGCAGATCCCGCGCCGGGGTGCGTTCGGTGTTGACCTGTTCGCGCACGATGCGTCCATCGGCCAGGTACAGCACGCGGTGCGCCATGCGTGCGATGTCGGCGTTGTGGGTGATCACCACCGTGGTGGTGGCAAGCTCCGCGTTGATCCGTTCCAGTGCCTCCAGCACCAGCACACCGGTGGCCGAGTCGAGTGCGCCGGTCGGCTCATCGCACAACAGTACCGAAGGACGTTTTGCGATCGCGCGGGCGATCGCCACGCGCTGTTGCTGGCCGCCGGAAAGTTGCGACGGAAAATGGTCGAGTCGGTCGCCCAATCCGACCCGGACGAGTGCTTCGTCCGGCGCCATCGGCGCGCTCGCGATCTCGGTGACGATGGCCACGTTCTCGCGCGCGGTCAGGCTCGGGATCAGGTTGTAGAACTGGAATACGAATCCGACGTGCTCGCGGCGGAACGCGGTGAGCTTGCGCTCGTCGGCGCCGATCAGGTCCTCGCCCTGATACCAGACATGGCCCGAGCTTGGCGCATCAAGACCCCCGAGGATGTTGAGCAGGGTCGACTTGCCGCTCCCCGACGGACCCAGCAACACCACGAACTCCCCCGCGGCAAGCTCCAGATCGACCCCGCGCAGAGCGTGCACCTCGACATCGCCCATCCGATAGACCTTGGTCAGGTCGCGGGCTCGGAACACCAGGTCGGCGGGTGGTTGTTGCACTGCGACAGTATACGGAAGCGCTGAACGAGGCATGGGATGCGCGAGAATTTCTGCGTCGCTGTCTGTCGCGCTGGCATAAACACACCGCACGGGTTTATCGTGCGCGCTGGGGATCAACAAGGAGCACGTTTCATGCGCTACATCGTACTGTTCTGCCTGCTGGGAATCGCCTTGCTGGCACCGACGCCGGCACAGGCCCAGCGTGGCCAGGGAAACACCATCATCCGCTGCGAGTCGGCCGACTTCCGCCGTCAGTTCTGTCCGGCCGAAACCCGCCGCGGCGTGCGCCTCGTGCGCCAGATCAGCAATGCCGACTGCATTCGCGGACGCACCTGGTGGCGCGACGATCGCGGCATCGTGGTGACCGAGGGCTGCGCTGCCGAGTTCGAGCTGAGCTATCGCGACGACGACTACGTCACGCCCCCGGCTTTTGGTGGTGGGGGCTTCGTGCGTCCTGAACGCCTGCGCTGTGAATCAAAAGACTTCCGCAGGCGCTATTGTCCGGCCGATATCGGCTTCGGCGCGGCGAGCATCGTGCGCCAGATCAGCGACACCCGCTGCGTGTTCGGAAGCAACTGGTCCTACGACCGTCGCGGCATCTGGGTCGACGACGGCTGCGCTGCAGAGTTCGACATCGGCTATGCGGATACCGCATGGCGCCCGGACGCCGGTGGCGGCAGCTGGGTGCGCTGCGAGTCGCGCGACTTCGGCCAGGAAGTCTGTGCGGCCCCGCGCAATCGTGGCGTAAACCTGGTTCGCCAGATCAGCCGCGCACGCTGCATCGAGGGCGATACCTGGGGCTTCGATCGCAATCGCATCTGGGTCACTGAAGGTTGCGCGGCGGACTTCGAGATTCGCTGAACTTCGCTTCACGCGGACAGCACAAGCCCGTTCCGG
>Ga0209181_10000462_pt1 | contig 75573 bp, 77 predicted proteins | sample MAT05_FD_187208 | JGI IMG/M metagenome (GOLD analysis project Ga0209181, IMG submission 187208) | Freshwater microbial communities from Lake Fryxell liftoff mats and glacier meltwater in Antarctica - MAT-05 (SPAdes) (version 2) | ecosystem: Environmental > Aquatic > Freshwater > Ice > Liftoff... | reverse complement strand
CAGGGCATCCGCGCGATCGAGCCCATCGCCGAGGTGCGCGCCGCCAGCCACGCCTTCGGGGCCGTCGACGACGCCGCCACCGACCTCGCCGCCACGCGCCGCGTCCGCCACCGTGAAAGCCCCGCGCTCGACGCTTCGGGCCTTGAGTCCACCGGCGACGCCATCGCGGACCTTGCCGCCACCGAGTCAACGATCGGCAAGGATCCGCCGTACCACGCGCGCGAGGCCCTCGACGCCCTCGACGCCAAGCACCCCGGCGACGTCACCCCCGGCACCGTCCTACGCCGCAACCAGAAGAACGCCAAGCTCGCGGGCAAGCGGCACCCTGTTACCGGAATCGTCTTCGATGTGCGCGGGTTCCCAATTTTTGATGACGTGGCAGTGTTCGACACGCGGATACCCGGCGACGCAGCATCCGTTCAAAGGCGAGGCGCCCACATGCGCGCAGCGACAAAGAAACTCGACGAGGCGATCCAGCGAGGAGAGATCAGCCCCTCACGGTTCACGGCCGAGCAACTAGAAGCGATCCGCGCACTCGTGGAACACATCCCCGAACTGAGCTGGCACCACCATCAGGAATATGGCCGAATGCAACTCGTCTCCGAAGCACTTCACGATGCGACAGGCCACGCCGGTGGCTACCACGCTTGGCTCAGCCGATGAACACCACAGGCACTATCGAATGGTCCTCCGCGAAGCCCCGCGCCACCGACGATATGATCGCCACGGTTGAGAAACAACTTGGCATCCACTACCCCGCCGACTTCCGCGTGCTAGCTCCGACCATTCACGACAGCCGGCCATCGCTGGTGACTTTTTTCTACAACCACCGTGGTCTCGGCCGCGTCGGATCTTCGTTTAGCTATGTACTGAGCTTCAACCCGACCAGCAGCGCCTACGTTCCTCGCAAGATGGCGAACCTGGAAAGCGGATTGATTCCCGCAGGGGTTGTCCCATTCGGGATCGATGGTGGTGGAGATTTGATGGCCTTCGACTTCCGCCAGGACGCAGACAACCCGCCCGTGGTGTACGTCGCGATCTCCGATGCCGAAGAGGAAGGCGAGCGCCACATCTACCCGCTCGCCCCGTCGTTCTCGGCCTTCCTCGACATGCTGGTAGCCGACCCCGATCAGCCGTCTCCGTCGGGCGATCGCGTCGACGAGGTCCCCTCGACCGCCGATCGCCGCTAGCGAGCGGGGCGGCCCAAGCGGGCGGGGCGGGGCAGCGGGCGGGCCGGGGCGGCGTTCGGGCGGCGGGGAGCGGGGAGCGGGGGGCCGGAATTTTCCGGGTCGGGGGTCACAAAAGCGGAGCCCGATCCTCCAACCTCTACCCATGGGCGACCCTCGCGAGCGTTCGGCCGAAGATGATGTGGCGCTGGCACGGCAGGCGCTGGCGCAGCGCGACCTGAAGCACGCGATGCATCATGTGGGGTGCGCGCTGACCCACGACCCGATGAACCGCGAGCGCATGATGCTGCTCAACGAGATCATCGCGGCGGCCCCCGATCCGATGGCGCTGGTCGACTTCCAGGGCGAGGCCAGCTTCGTCGACGCCGCCAACAAGGCCTACGTGCTGGCCTGGATGCGACGCTGGCCCGAGGCCCTCGACCTCATCACCGACGTCGCCGAGGTCCGCCCCGACATTCCGTACATGATGTGGTGCGAGTGGTGGATGACGCAGCCGGGCGTCATGCAGTCGATGGCGCTGCCCGAGATCATCTCCGGCATCATCGTCGACCTCCTCAAGATCGCGTCGTCGTGTCCGGTCCCGACGCCCAAGGACGACCCGCGCCTGGTCACGCTCGAGAGCAGCGCCCGCATCCTCGCCGCGTTCCGCGCGCTGCACCCGGCCGAAGGGCTCATGTGGACCGCCAGCTCGATGGTGGCCCGCCGCCTCGCCGTCGCCGGTGAGGCCATGGGCTTCGCGCAGCAGGCCTACGCGATCGATCCGTCGTGGAAGAGCGCGATCGGCGTCGCCAACGCGCTGCGCGACGACAAGCAGATCGACGACGCCGCGACCTGGTTCCGGCGCGCCTTGGGCCACGACCGCACCGACGTCAGCGCGCACCTCGACATGGGCGACATGTTCGTCGACGCCAACCGGCTCGACGAGGCGACCCGCGAGTACGAGAGCGCGCTCGTGAAGGAGGCCGACGAGTCGTGGGCGACCGCGTCGCTCCTCTACCTGCGCTACCTGCGCGTCCGCGATCCCGGCACCCGCCTGGCGCTCCTGCGGCTCACCGAGGGCGACGAGCCCAACGCCCGCGCCAAGGCGTTGTGCGATCTCCTCGACCCGCCCAAGCGCTACGTCAACCGCCTGCCCCACCCGGCCGACGCCTCGGCCAACGCGCTCAACGCCATCTTCGAGGAGATGTTCGAGAACCCGGCCTCGCACCACGGCTCGACGGTGCGGCTCAAGCTCTCGCACGTCGAGTCGCCCAGCGTGGTGGCGTCGTTCTGGTTGCAGATGGAGATGTGGGGCCCGAAGGTCGGCTTCGACTATCAGGTCGAGACCATCCAGACGCCCGACCCGCGCCAGCCCAAGGCCCAGGTGCCGTACGTGCTGTGGCGCTGGGACGGCACGCAGCCGCTGCCGGCGGTGCAGCGCGCGCCTGATCACGTGACCAACGCCATCCATCACCTGGCTGGCGAGCCGTTCTCCCTCGAGGTCTGGACGCCGCTCGCCGAGAAGGTCGCGCAGGAGCTGGGCGGCAGCGCCGCGATCCCGCACCTGCTCGGCACGATGGTGTTTCCGCCCCGTCCGCCCGGCTCCAACTGGCGCGTGCTGGCCTGGGTGCAGCGCGCCCAGATCGCGACCGCGCTCGTGATCGCGCACGGCGATCCCCACACCCCGTGGGCCGGCAGCCAGCGCCAGCAGGCGCTGTACTCGATGCTGTATGGACCCACCGACTGGCACACCGGCGCGGCCATCGTCGCGCTCGGCGTGTTGGCGCGCCGCGATCCTGCGATCCGTGCCGAAATCAATCAGGCCTTTGGCTGGCTGCAATCGCAGATCCCCAGCGAGGGCTACTGCTGCTGGGAGCTGCCGCTGGTGGCGACCTGGCTCACCTTCCCCGACCTCGACGATCTGAGCCGGCGCCGCCTCGACGAGCACCAGCAGCGCATCTTCGACGGCAAGGTCGGCAGCTCGACGGTGAACCTGTGCCAGCTCGAGGCCAAGCGCTTCGATTTGGGCGCCGAGATGTCGGCGGCCCAGGCCGCGCACCAGCAGGTGGCGGCCGGCGGCGGCGGCGATCCCGACCCGGTGGTGTTCCCGGGCCAGCCGGTCGCGCGCCTGTCGGACTACGTCGGCCTCATGAAGGCGATGCAGACCGGCAACATGATGGGCGCGCTCGGCCAGTACGGGCTCGACATGATGGGCTACGCGTCGGTCGCGACCGCGTGGGGCGGCAAGCTCGGCGCCGACCCGGTGCTCAACAACAAGTTCGCCCAGATGATGGCGCGCTGAGCTAGCTCGCGACGGTGACACGCAGCCTGTGACGAGCTTACTGTCACCGGGTCACATCGCTCGAACTGCGTCTCTACAGTCTCCTACAGTCTCCAAGACACCGCCTCGAACCTGGAGTCAGCATGAGTCTCTCGTCGCTGTCGTACGCGCCACCCATCCGCAAGGACGCGGTCGCGCGCACGCTTGATTACAACCTCCTCGAGACGGCCACCGAGCAGTACGACGCCGGGGACTTCCTCGCGTCGACCGTCACGGTGTTCCGCCATCTGTTTCCCGACGGTGAGGCCCCCGACCTGACGCAGCCGTTCGCGTTCACCCAGGGCTCGTCGCGGGTCACCGCCCGCATCGAGGACGGCGTCTGCTACCTGTCGGTGCCGATGATCCGGCTGCCACAAGGCGGCGGCGTCGCGGCGCTGCGCTACCTGCTCCAGCGCATCAACGGCTCGGGCCAGATGTTCCAGGCCCGGCTCCACGGCGACGACGTCCACCTCGAGTTCAACGAGACCCTGTCGGCGTTGCACCCGCAGAAGTTGCTCGAGGTGCTGCGCCGCATGCCGGTGCGCGCCGACCAGCACGACGACTGGATGATCGGCCAGTTCGGAGTCACGGCGCTCGAGCGCGGCGAGATCGCCGGCCTCACCGACGACGATGCGGCCTCCGCCGCCCAGCAATGGGTCACCCACTGGCACGAGGTCGACGAGCTGCTCAAGGAGGCGCTGCGCAAGCGCTCGCAGTTCTTCCTCAACGAGGTCACGGCCTACGCGCTGCACCGCATCCGCTTCGCGCTGCCGCTGGCCGGCACGCTCTTGCCCCAGCTCATGGAGGCGGCCAACATCTTCAACGACGCGGAGCTCGACCCGCGCAAGCGCGAGTCCTCGCTCGTGAAGTGCATCAAGGACATGCGCGCGATCACCAGCGACGAGCTGCGCAAGCACCTCGGCCACGTCGAGTACGCCATCAGTCCGCACAGCGAGGGCACCCCGGCGCGCCTCGCCAGCTTCTTTGGGCCCGGCAACTACCTCGACACCATCGAGAAGTTCCGCTCGTCGGGGCAGTCGATGGACGCGACGCTGCCGCTCGCCTCCACCTATTACTACCTGCTGGCGACCCACACCTGGCCGCCCGAGATCGCCGCCGCCATGAAGGAAGGCCTGGCCGCCGCCGCCGACAAGCCGTGGCGCGAGGCCGCCAACCTCTTGCTCAACCACGCCAAGGCGCTGGTCGAGGAGTTCGGGGACGAGGACGAGGACGACGACGACGACGACGACGACGAGGAAGCCGAAGGCGAAGGCGACAGCAGCAGCGCCGCCGCCGCCGACGCCACCGAGGAGCAAGCGCAATGAACGAGGGCATCGAGAACCTGGGCGTCTTCCAGATCTTCACCGGCGGAGGCACCGGCACCGGCTTCCTCATCGCCCGGAACCTGCTGCTCACCAACTGCCACGTCGTCGCGCCGTACCGCAAGGTCGCCGTCGAGCTGCGCGATCGCACGCGCGTCATCGGCACGGTGCGCCGCATCCACCCCAAGCGCGACCTCGCGATCGTGCAGGTCGGCGCCGAGCTCATGGGCGAGGTCCTCGAGGTCGCGCCCAGCGAGGGCCTGCACGCGCAGCAAAAGGTCAGCATCATCGGCTTCCCGGTCGGGCTGCCGCTGTCGCTCACCGAGGGCGTCATCTCCAACCCCAGCCAGCTCCTCGAGGAGCAGCACTTCGTGCAGACCGACGCCGCGATCAACCCCGGCAACTCGGGCGGCCCGATCCTCGACGAGGCCAAGCACGTCGTCGCGGTCACCACCTGCAAGCTCACCTCGGCCGACAACGTCGGGTTCGGCATCCCGGGCAGCGACGTGCGCACGTTCATCGACGCCTTCGCCTCGCAGACCGCCGAGTTCGGCGTGACCTGCCCGTCGTGTGACGCGCTGCTCGAGACCGCGCAGCGCTACTGCGACGGCTGCGGCTCGGACCTGGAGAGCCTCGAGCTCGGCACCTACTTCGAGCCGGTCGAGGACCACCCGGTGGTCGCGTTCGTCGAGGGCGGCCTGACCCGCGCCAAGATCGATCCGCTGCTGGCGCGCCACGGCTCGCTCAACTGGTCCTTCTACAGCGGCAGCGCGCCGATCCAGATCTGGAGCTGCTGCTCGGAGCACCTGTGCTTCCAGTCGACGCTGGCCCAGCCCGGCAAGCAGAAGCTCCCCGAGCTGTTCCGGTTCTTGCTGTCGGCCGAGCACGCGCCGTTCGCGTTCGACCTCAACGACAACATCATCCAGTTCTCGCTCACGCTGCACGCGTCGGACGTGTTCGCGCAGAACCACGTCGAGGAGCTCGGCGATCGGGTGACGAAGTTCATCGCGCTGGCCGACAAGCTCGACAACCAGCTCATCGAGACCTACGGCTGCCTGCCCGCGCCCAAGACCCAGCTGACCTTCCTCAAGGAAGGCACGAAGTCGACCTGACCAGGACCATGTCAGTCGTGACGAAGTCGCGCGGCGGCAGCGCGGCGCGATCGACGAACCCGTAGGCGGCGTAGAGCGGCTGGGCGTCGCGGGTGCCGAGCATGACGCGGCTGGTGCCGCGCACGGTCGGGTGGTCGAGCAGCAGCTCGACCAGGCGCTTGCCCAGGCCGCGGCCGCGCCACGGTGGCGCGACGATGACGTCGTAGATCCAGGCCAGCTTGCCGCCGTCGGCGAGCGCGCGCGCGCTGGCGATCACCGCGCCGGTGCCGTCGCGCGCGCCGATCCACGCCGACGAGCCGCGGTGGGCGCGCGCGATCTGCGCGGCCGTGAAGTCGCGGTTCCAGTAGCTGCCCTCGAGGAGCGCGGCGACCGCGGGCGCGTCGGTCGCTGGCAACCAGACGTGCAGCGTCGTGCCGGCGGGCGCGGCCAGAAAGGCCGGCGCGGTCGCGTCGGGATTGGCGGCGCGGACCAGCTCGAGGGCGCGCGGGTCGCCAACGTCGCCGCGTCGCCACAGGCTGTCGAGCAGCGCGGTGAGCTCGTGGGGCTTGCGGTTCTGGGCCAGCTTGGCCTTGCCGTCGACGTGGTCGAGGCGCAGGCCGGCGACCAGCAGGCCATTGACCGCGGCGCGATAGAGCGGGTCGTCGTGAGTGATGGGCGCGTAGCCGCCGGGCGGCTGTAGCTTGTCCATCAGCGCTTGCAGCGCGCGGGCCTTGAGCGGCGGATCGGTCAGCTCCTCGACGACGCCGTGGACCTGCACGCTGCGGTAGTAGGTCGTCGCCGGGCAGGCCCGCACCGGATCGAAGAACGTGCTCGGCACCACCGCGACGGTGTCCTCGCTGGCGGCCACCGCGGCCCGCCCCACGACGCTGGTCTTCTCGCCCTTGGGTGAGCTGTGGAAGGCCAGCCAGCCGTCGACGATCACGCCATGGAGCGTGCGCAGGATGGGCGCGCCGTCGGGCCGGGTGCTGGCCAGGTGGAAGGCGGCTTGCTCGGCGAGGAACTGGTGGGCCTCGGCGGCGGTCATCGCGAACTCGGAGCGGCGCATGGACGGATAGGTTGGCGCCGGTCTGGTCTAGCTGATAGTACCAGTTCGCGAATGTCGACTAGACCAGTTACGCCGAGGCCTCTCGTCGCCGCGGCTGGCGGCCCGCGCTTCCTCGCCATCGCGCGCGCGATCACCGACGACATCCGTCACGGGCGCCGGGTGCCGGGCGAGCGCCTGCCCAGCTCGCGCGTGCTGGCCGGCCAGCTCGGCGTGCATCGCAACACCGTCCTGGCCGCGCTGGCCGAGCTCGCGGCCCAGGGCTGGATCACGACCGAGCCGGCGCGCGGCACCTTCGTGTCCGACGCGCTGCCCGTGGCCCGACGGCCCCGTCGCGGCCACATCCTCGACGGTCCCGGCTTCACGATCCCGCCGCTGCCGGTGGCGGCGCGCGACGTCACGATCGCGCCCGAGCGCGGCCAGCTCAACCTGGCCGCCGGCATCCCCGACCCTCGGCTGTTCCCAGTCGACCTGCTGGCGCGAGCCTGGCGCCGGGTGGTGCGGCGCGGCGCGCGCTCGCTGCTCGCCTACGGTCCGCCCGAGGGCCATCCCGCGCTGCGCCACGCGCTGGCGACGATGATCCGCACCGCGCGCGGCGTGCCGGCCACCGCCGAGCACGTGCTGGTGACCCGCGGCAGCCAGATGGCGCTCGACGTGTGCGCGCGGGCCCTGCTCCGGCCTGGCGATCGGGTCGCCGTCGAGGCGCTGGGCTATCGGCCGGCCTGGGACGCGCTGCGCCTGGCCGGCGCCGAGCTGGTGCCGATCGCGGTCGACGGCGACGGCCTCGACGTGGTCGCGCTGGCCCGCGTCGCCGCGCGCAAGCCGATCCGCGCGGTCTACGTCACGCCGCACCATCAGTACCCGACCACCGTCACGATGAGCGCGGCCCGACGGCTCGCCCTGGGCGCGCTGGCCCGCCGCCACCGCCTGATCGTCCTCGAGGACGACTACGATCACGAGTTCCACTACGACGGCCACCCGGTCGCGCCGCTGGCCGCCGGTGACGACGCCGGCCACGTGGTCTACATCGGCACGCTGTCCAAGGTGCTCGCGCCCGGGCTCCGCCTCGGCTTCGCGATCGCCTCGACGCCGGTCATCGCGCACCTCGCGCGCTGGCGGGCCGCCATGGATCGCCAGGGTGACCAGCCGATGGAGGCGGCGGTCGCCGAGCTCATCGACGACGGCGAGCTCGACCGCCACATGCGCCGCATGCGCGTCGAGTACCTGGCCCGCCGCGACGCCCTGTGCGCCGCCATCGCCAAGCATCTGCCGAGCGCGCTACAGGTCGCGGTCCCTCGCGGCGGCATCTCGCTGTGGGCCACCGTCGCGCCCGACCTCGACCTGCCAGCCTGGACCGCCGCCTGCGCCGCCCGCGGCGTCACCGTCGGCACCGGCGCTCGCTACACCTTCGACGGCCACGAGCCCCACGCCCTCCGCCTGGTCTTCGCCGCCCACACCCCCTCCGAGCTCACCCGCGCCCTCGCCACCATGGCCACCGCCCTCCGCACCCGTTAGGTAATGGGCTCTTTGAAAAGCGCTCTATTCGTTCGGGCACTCTCTCAAGGCTTATGACTGTCCAAGCAACTTATTCGCCGTGTCATCATCGAAAACCCCGGCGAGCTTGAGCCGCTCGACCAGCTCCCGGTAGTGGCCTTGCCGCAGCGGATTTACGGTCGCATCGAGGGCGGGGGCGTCGTTGGCCACGTCTTCGAACTCGACGGGGCGATCACACAGCACGTCGGCGAGCTTCTTGCGGACCGCGTCAGGAAGCGCATCCCGGACCGTGACATTGTGGCAGTTCAGGAGGTGCTCGCCAGCGGCGATTGCCGACAGGCCGAAGCGCTCTCGGATCCGGGCGGCCGCCGCGACGAAGTCACTCGACTGATCTCTGGCAGGGCAGTCACGGCCTCCCGCACGGCGTGCCGTGGCGCCATGAAGTATGCGGCGAACGCATTGGCACGTTTCTCCGGCTCGGAGCGATCGTGCCAGAGAGTCGAGCACATCCAAGCAGTGGCCGCGCGCCGATCGATCAGGAGATGCCCGAGCTCGTGCGCGACCGCGAACCGGCCCCGGAGCGCATCGTCGACCGAGCTGTTTGCATGGCGGCCGACGAATACGCATGGTGGCGTGTTCCGCGGTGCGCTAGCTTGGCGACGATGTCGCCGGTCGAGGTCACGGGTCAGGCTGCCTTTCCATCGCTCCAGATCTCGTCGCCGAGATCGTCGAGTATTTGCTTTAGCCGGCCGTCGAGGGCCTTGTCGACCCCCTTGCGACCACCGGCGCTGGCGAAGGCGCCCTTGGCGAAGGCCTCGTCGTCGACGATGACGTCCAGCTTGAGCTGGGCGGCGATACGCTCGAGCCACTTGCCCTGCGGCAGGGTGAAGCTGCCGGCGGCCAGCACCTTGGCGACGGCGCGGTCGACCCGCTCGCTGTAGGCGACCAACGGCGAGCCCAGCGCGCGCTGGCGGATGAAGCCGATGATGGTGGCGGCGATGTCCTGGTTCTTCCAGTCGCGCCAGGCGGTGCGCAGCTTGGCCTCGGAGTAGCCGGCGGCGTCGAGCTTGAGCTTGAGCTCGCGGAGCTGGGCGCGGGTGAGGTCGCGGGGGCGGGTGCAGACCACGGTGAGCGCGGCGAGCTGGTTGCGCTGCTCGTCGACGAACCGGGTGAACGCGGCGAGGTAGTCCTCGGGGCGCGCGTTACCGGCCCCGTAGCCGTGCTCGACGGTGACGACCTGATCGTCGTGGGTCGAGATGACCTTGAGCTGGCCGTCGCCGGGGATCGCCGCCAGGCGCTCGAGGACGATCACCAGGTCGGGCTGGTCGGTGAAGAGCTTGATCAGGCCGGCGGTGCCAGCGGCGTGCAGCGCGTCGGGCATGCCGGCCAGCCCGACGCCGAGGACGGCCTCGAGGGAGTCGACCGCGGCTTGCAGCTCGTCGTTGGGGCGCTGGTGCGGGTGCAGGTTGCGCTTGCCGAGCCGGCGCGCGACCCGACGCAGGCGCTCGACCAGCTCTTGGACGACCTCGTCGGCGTGGCTGCGGCCGACGTCGCTGCCGGGCGCGGTGAGCGCGCGAGGGTCGAGCAGCTCGGCGATGAGCTCGCCGGTGGTGCGGGTGACGTCTTTCACCAGCGGCTTCATGTCCGAGACCTCGGACAGGACGTCGTAGAGGCCGACCGCGTCGTAGATGTGGAAGACCTCCTTGCCGATCTCGGGGCACAGCCGGGTGGCGCGACCCAGCATCTGCTCGTAGAGGATGCGGCTCTTCACGCGGCGCAGGAACACGATGTTCGAGACCTTGGGAACGTCGATGCCGGTCGACAGCAGGTCGACGGTGACCGCGATCTTGGGCTGCGACTCGTTCTTGAAGCGGCGGATGGCGTCGGCGGGGCGGTCGGTCTTGCCGGTGATCTTTTTGACCACGTCATCGTCGACGAGGCCCCAGTGCTCCTCGAGGGCGGCCTTGAGGATCGGGACCAGGCGATCGGCGTGATCGTCGTCGACGCAAAAGATGATGGTCTTGGCCTCGCCGTGGGGGTCGAGGTGCTGGGCCAGCTCGGCGGCGACGGCGCGGTTGAAGCCGTCGGTGATGACGGCGCGGTTGAAGGCGGCGACCTCGAACTCGAGCTCGTCGGGCAGCAGCGAGCGCTCGACGTCGCCGCCGGGGCGCACGGTCTGGATTTCGGCACCTTTGTCGAACTTGATGCCGTGGCGGGCCAGCTGGGTGACGATCTGGAGCGGCGGCTCGTGATCGACGAGGAAGCCGTCGACGACCGCCTCGGGGTAGCTGTAGACGAACACCGGCGCGCCGAAGATCTCGCGGGTGTGCTGGGCCGGGGTCGCGGTGAGGCCGATCTTGACGGCGTCGAAGTGGTCGAGCACGCGGCGGTAGGTCGAGACGTAGTCCTCGAAGCCGCGCAGCTCGAGCTCGCCCTCGGTCATCTCGCGATCGAGGGTGTAGCCGCGGTGGCTCTCATCGACGATGATGCAGTCGTAGCGGTCGATGGGCACCGGCGGCTGGTCGGGCGAGGCCCACAGGATGCGCTTGGCCATGCCCTGCACGGTGGCGACGTGGACCTTGGTCTCGAGGGCGGGGGCGACGCCGGCCAGGCCCATGACGTCGTAGTTCTGCGCGAAGGTGTCGAGGTTGCCGAGGCGGACCTCGGCGAAGGCGTCGTGGGCCTGGGTGCCGAGGGCCTCGCGATCGACGAGGAACAGCACGCGACGGAAGCGCTGGCTCTCGAGGAGCCGGTAGATGAGGCCGATGACGGTGCGGGTCTTGCCGGTGCCGGTGGCCATGGCGACCAGGAGCTGGCGCTGGCCGGCGCCGATGGCGGCCTCGATGGCGTGGATGGCGCGGACCTGATAGGGGCGCAGCCCGAGCGCCCCGGCGAGCTGATCGGGCGGCGCGGCGGCGAGCTTGGCGTCGGAGAGGGCGGGATCGTGAGCCAGCATGTGGACCAGCACGTCGGGCGTGTGCCAGCCGACCAGCGCGCGCGGGTGGTTGGTGGGGCTGCGGACGTCGAGGAACCACACCCCGGACTCGGTCTCGAGCTGGCGGAGGTAGGGCCGGCCGTTGGTGGCGTACAGGAACGGGACCTGGTAGCGCGTGGGCGACGAGTCCGCGAGGGTGGTGGCCCAGCCGAGCCCGGCGGTGCCGTCGGCGGCGGGGCTGGCGGTGGACGACGCGGTCTGGGGCATGACCGCCGCGAGGCCGCGGGCGTAGCGCTTGGACTGCTCGAGCGAGGCCGAGACCCGGCGGGCCTTGCGCTTGGCCTCGACGACCGCGCAGGGCTTGAGCCCGACAAACAGGACGTAATCGGCGAGGCCGGGGCCGTCGGCCTTGGTCCAGGTCGGCACCTCGGCGATCGCGCGGTGCTTGCCCTTCTCGGGCCGGGCGCCGCTGCTCCAGCGCAGGGTCGCGCTGTTGACCTCCCAGCCGGCGTCGCGCAGCTGGGCGTCGATGAGCACGCGGGTGTCGCGCTCGTCGAGCTGGGTGGCCTGGGTGGCGGCGGCGGCCTGCGCGACGACGACCTGCTCTTGCGCGGCGGGAGCTGCGGCGGCGGCGATGGCGGCGGCCGCGACCAGCGTGGCCTGCTCGGTGGCGGCCTGGTCGAGGTCGCGCTGGAACGCGACGGCAAGCGTCTCCCACTGGGCGCGCTCGGACTCGGCGACCCGGCGCAGCTCGGCCTCCTCGGCGCGGCGGGCCGCCTCAGCCTCGAGGGACGCCCGCGCCTTGGCAGCGTCGGTGCGGTGAGCGTCGGCCTCGGCGCGGGCCTGCGCGGCCTCCTCCTGCAAGGCCCGCAAGGTCGCGCTGGGATCGGCGGGCGGGAGGTACGGAGGAGGCGTCCACGCGCCGCGGGCGTGGCTGTCGCCGAAGGTCTTGTGGAACCAGCACGCGAGGCGGAACCCGATGCGCAGCGCGTCGAGGGCGTCCTGGCGCGAGCCGGCGAAGTCGTGGACCGCGCTGTTGCCGGCGCGCCGCAGCATGTGGAAGCACTCCGCGATGCGGTCGCGGACGATGTTGCGCTGCTCGAGGACGCGCAGCAGATCGACCTGCGTCGGGGCGCCGTCGGTGCGCTCGCCGGTGAGACCGGCCCGCGCCGCCGCGAACTTCGCGAACGCCTCGGCGAGCTGCCGAAGCGAGACCAGCGTGAGGCTGGGATCGACCGCGAGCGCCTGCTCGGCCACCGTCGCCAGGCGCAAGTAGAGCGGGCCGTACGGGGCCAGGAACGCGAAGCTGGAGGCGGGGAGCTCCACGGGAGGGTCGGGGTCGCGGTTGCTCCCTGAGCATATCCCGTAGGATTGGCGACTTTCTCGCGGAGCCGGCCCGGGATTGACCGTGACTACCCCAGTGCGCCCCTGAGCCCGACCGGCGCTGAGGAGGTCAGTGGCCGAGGAGCTTGCGGGTGCGGATGAGGGCGGAGAGGCGGGCTTTGCGGATGCGGCCTTCCTCGGCGGTGATGGCGTCGACGAGGCGGCCGACCTCGGCCTCGTTGGGGTTGTGGCCGGACACGGTCTGCTGGAGCTGGCGGCCGAGCTTTTTGACCTCGCGCTCGGCGGGCGCGGTGGCGGACTGCTCGTCGGAGGCGATGCGGTCGAGCTCGGCGAGCTTGCCGCTGTCGAGGCGCAGGTCGTTGAGGTCGAGATCGAGATCGATCTGGAGGTCGGCGCCGCCGCCGGGCAGCGCGCCCTGGGCGTACGGGATGCTGCCGAGCCAGTCGAGCTTGGGGTCGTCGAAGGGCGAGGCGAAGTCCTGGCTGTCGTCGAAGGGCGAGGCGAGGTCCTGGCTGTCGTCGAAGGGCCGAGGCGCCCACGGGTCGCGATTGGCACGGGACTGGGCGCGGGCTCGGTCGGCGGCGGCGCGGGCTCGGTCGGCGGCGGCGCGGGCTCGGTCGGCGGCGGCGCGGGCGGCGTCGGCGCGGGGGTCCCAGTCGGCGCTGTCGCTGTCGGCGCTGTCGTCGCTATCGCTGTCGCTGTCGTCGCCGCTGACGCCGGCCTTGCGCAGCGACTCGTTGATCTCGGCCTCGATGGTCGCCGACAGATCGGCGCCCCACTGCGAGGGATCGCCGAGCTCGGCGAGGTCGCGCGGATCGCCCGACTTGTGAGCCTTGCGCATCGCCTTGAGGATGCGGGCCTTGATCGGCGCGGGGATGTCGTCGTCGGACTCGATCTCCGCGATGCTCTCGGCGAGGCCTTCGCGCAGCTGCTCTTTGAGCTGCGCGGACATGGGGCCGGCCCAGGGATCGGGGGGCTGCGGCGCGCGCGGGGCCTTGGGGGCCTTGGGGGCCTTGGGGACCCGCGGGGCACCGGGCGCGGCCGGCGTGGCGGGAGGCGCGGTCGGGGTGGGCTGCGCGCCCGCGGTGGCGAAGAGCACACCGGCGAGCAACGGCAAGAGGACGAAGCGGAGGCGGTTCATGGGGCTTCTCCAGCGGAGCGGTGGCGGGATTGAACGAGGACGGCCCGGTAAGGCCGGAGGGGCTTCTCGATGGCGCGCCAGTCGGCGGCCGGAGCCATGGCGCGGTCGAAGCGCGCGTTGTCGAGGAGGTCGCGGATCCGCGCCGACTCGACGGGCGTGGTGGTCTGGGCGCCGAGGGGCTGCAGGGCGAGGTTGGCGCGCTCGACCCGGGTGGCGCGCTGCACGCCGAAGAAGATGACGACCGCGGCGGCGAGCGCGCCCAGCACCGACACCGTGACCCGGCGGCGGTGGCGCCGGGTGATGCGCTGGCGAGCACCGACCTGCATGCGCGCCGAGAAGCCGACGCCGGGCTCGACGCCGCGCGCGCTGCGGGCCAGGGCCGACGGCATCGCGACCAGCGCGGCGCAGTCGGGGCAGCCGTTGAGGTGCTCGCGCTCGGCGTCGGTGAGCGGCGCGCCGGTGGCGACCGCGCCGGCGACCAGCGAACAGCGAGTCACGACGACACCGCCATCAGCGCGCGCAGGCGAGCCAGCCCGCGCACGAGGTGGGTCTTGGCGGTGGCCTGCTCGACGCCGAGCATCTGGGCGATCTCGGGCACCGGCAGATCGTGACCGTAACGGAGGACCAGCGCGGCGCGCTGCTGGGCCGGCAGGTCGCCGAGCTTGGCGAGCAACACGGTCACGTCCTGATGCGAGCCCAGCGCGTCGTCGGCGCGGTCGGGGGCGGCGCCGTGCATGCGCGGCGACAGCGCGTCGTGGGGGAGCCCGTCGCCTTCGACCGGCCGGGCCTGGTCGTCGTCATCGGTGCGCTCGAACCAGCGGCCGAACACCGCGCGGCGCAGGCGGCGGCGGCGCAGCACGCGCAGGCAGGCGGTGGTCACGATGCGCAGGAACCACGCGGGCGCGGCGACCGGGTCGCGCAGCTCGGAGAGGTTCTCGCAGGCCCGAGCCAGGGCATCTTGCACCGCCTCTTCGGCCTCGGCGCGGTTGCCGAGCAGGTCGTAGGCGATCGAATAGCCCTTGCGCGCCGGCGCTCCCGCCAGGTCGGCGAGGAGACGACCACGCGCATCGACGGCGACTGGCAACGTGCCGATGGACAAGCAGATGGGTCCTTGCGCCAACACTGTACAGACCAAGAGCCGCGGGGTGGCTGGTCGGTTGACAGCGGCGAGCAGTTTGACGACAGCTTGCAAGACTCCAGATTCGCTGGCGTTTCAGGGCTGAGGCCGTCGGGCTCGGCCTCGGTGCCGATCCAGGTCTCGATCTGGAGGGCCGGACCAGGCCTGTCGCGGCGGGCGGGCGCTTCCGGCGATATGCTGAGGCGTGATTCCGTACTTGCCGCCCGCGGTTGTCGGCCTGCTGCTCGCGCTGTGCGTGTTCTGCGGCGTCGTGATGATGTTCGGGATGCACATCAAGATGCGCAGCGAGCTCGAGCCCCTATCGCGGCGGACCCGGTGGTTCCTGGTCGGAGTGCTGCTGTTCCTGAGCGCCGCCGGCTACGCCATGTACCGGCTGTTCGAGCGCGCGCTGGATACCTGACGCGGCGGAGGGCGGGATGGGTCGGACGCGGGAAGTGTGTCGCGGGAAGGGTCGGGAAGGGTATCACCCGTCCGATAGCCGGACGAAGCCGGTGTCACCCGTCCGATACCCGGACGGAGCCGGTGTCACCCGTCCGATAGCCGGACGAAGCCGGTGTCACCCGTCCGATAGCCGGACGAAGCCGGTGTAAGCCGGACGAAGCCGGTGTCACCCGTCCGACAACCGGACATACCCGGACGGCGGCGGCCGTCCGGTTATGTCCGAATTCCGGACGTTAGCGACCGGGGCTCGGCCGTTCCCGGACAGCGCCCGCGAGGGATCGCGGGGTTGGGGCTGGTACTCGACGTGCAAAGCGAGGGCACGTGCTCGCACGAATGCTGTCGTCATCGCTGCGCGGGATCGACGCGACGCCCATCGACGTCGAGGTCGATGTCGCCGGCGGCCTGCCCGCCTATCACGTCGTCGGAATGGCGGCGCAGTCGGTGCGCGAGGGCGCGGTGCGCATCCGGGCTGCGCTCGAGGCCGTCGGGCAGTCGCTACCGACCAAGAAGATCACGGTCAACCTGGCGCCCGCCGATCTGCCCAAGCCCGGCACGGGCTTCGATCTACCGATCGCGATCGGCGTGCTGGTCGGCGAGGGCCTCTTGCCCGCCGAGGCAGCCGCCGGCCTCATGCTGTGCGGCGAGCTCGGTCTCGACGGCACCCTCCGGGCCGTACGGGGCGCGCTGTCGTCGGCGATCTTGGCCCGCTCTCTCGGGCTGCGCGGCATCGTCCTGCCCGCGGTGTCAGCCGGTGAGGCCGCGGTCGTCGAGGGGCTCGAGGTCTACGCCGCGCGCCACCTGCAAGAGGTCGTCGCCGCCTTCGCTGGCGTGGCGCCGCTTCCGCGAGCCTCGCCGGTGCCAGGTCGCGCGCCCACCATCGCGCCGCTCGATCTGTCGGACGTGCGCGGCCAGTCGCTGGCGCGCAGCGCGCTCGAGGTCGCGGTCGCCGGCGGGCACGGCCTCCTGCTGCTCGGACCGCCCGGCATCGGCAAGTCGATGCTGGCCCGTCGCATCCCGTCGATCCTGCCGCCCCTCGACCACGCGGCTGCGCTCGAGGTCACCAAGGTCTATTCGTCCATCGGCACCGAGCTGCCCGGCCTCGTCGAGCAGCGCCCATTCCGAGCGCCCCACCATTCGATCTCGTCGGCCGCGTTGCTCGGCGGCGGTTCCGTGCCGCGGCCCGGCGAGATCACCTTGGCGCACCACGGCGTGCTGTTCCTCGACGAGTTGCCCGAGTACAGCCGCGCCACGCTCGAGTCGCTGCGCCAGCCGCTCGAAGATCGCGAGATCATCGTGGGCCGCGCTCACTCGACCGTCCGCTTCCCGGCTTCGTTCCTGTTCGTCGCCGCCGCCAACCCGTGCCCCTGCGGTTGGTCGGGCTCGCGGGTGCGCGAGTGCCTGTGCTCAACGGCCGCGGTCGATCGCTACCGGGCGCGACTGTCGGGCCCCCTACTCGACCGCATCGACCTGCAGATCTACGTGCCGCCCATCCCGCTCACCGACCTGCGCGGCGTCGAGTCCGGCGAGTCGTCGGCGACCGTGCGCGAGCGGGTCGTGATCGCGCGTGCTCGCCAGGCGGCGCGTCTCGCGCCGTGGGGCCTGCGCACCAACGCCGAGATGTCGCCAGCCGCCACTCGAGCGACGTGCCTGCTCACGTCGTCGGCCGAAGCCCTCCTCGCCGACCTCGCCACCACCCGGCGCGCGATGTCGGCCCGCGCCGTCGACCGGCTCATCAAGTGCGCGCGCACCATCGCCGACCTCGCCGGGATCGATCGCATCGATCGCCTGCACCTCGCCGAGGCCGCCAACTACCGGGCCTTCGATCACCAGCCGGTCGCGGTGCCCTTCGCGATCCCCGCGGCGACACCGGCGCGGCCGACCACGGCCGAGCCATGACGACACCGTGGAAACCAACCGTGCGCTACCGTCCGTCCATGGTCGTTGTCATCGCGGCGGTGGTGGTCCTGGCGGTGCTGATCTGCTCCTTTTGGCTGGGCGCGTATGTGATCACGCTGGGCCGCAGCCGGCGCGTGGAGTCACCAGTTCCGGTGGCCCGCCTCCAGAATCTGGAAGGCCGTGACGCCGTCTACGCCAAGATGCACCGCGGCGGTCGGGTCGTTTTGCCCGTGCTCCGGCGCGTGACGTTTACCAGTCTCGGCCTCGGCATCATCGCTGCACCGTGGATCGTCATCTATCAGTTCTTCTCCGGCCTCGGTGACATGAGCTTCGGCTCGAAAGGCCGCGTCTTGCGCGTCCGCAGCCGCGCGCAGCTCGCCGAGCTGGCCACCGGCGATGGCTGGAGCGACGACCCGATCACCTTGCAGCAGCCGCTGGTCGGGCGCGCGCGCGACGCCATCGGCGAGCTGTGGCTGCTCACCGCGCGGATGGAGCACGCCTCGGTGGCCGCGTTCTCCCAGCTCAGCCTGCATCTGGCGGCGCTCGGTGCGCCGTCGAGGCTGGTCGAGCGGACCCACCGCGCAGCGCTCGAGGAGATCCGCCACGCCCGACGCTGCTTCGCGATCGTCCGCGCCATCACCGGAGTCGAGCACACCGCCGGGCCGATCGTCGCGTTGCAGACCTCCCGCCCCGCGCCGATCGATCGGGCGCGCCTCGCGCTCGGCTCGCTGATCGATGGCTGCCTCGCCGAGGGCATCGCGGCCGACGTCGCGGCGCGCGGCGCAGCCACTGCCGACGAGCCGGCGATCCGCAACGCGCTCACGATGATCGCTCACGACGAGGCCGGGCATGCCGAGCTGGCGTGGGACGTCCTGGCCTGGGCGCTCGCCCACGGTGACGGCGATCTTCACGAGGCGGTCGCGGCGCGCGTCGAGGTGCTGACCCGCGAACTCAGCCCGCGCCTCCCCGACCTGCCCGACCTCGACGCAGCGGTGCAGCGGGCCTACGGCATCATCGACCAGGACGCGCTAGGCCTGCTCGCCGAGGCTCGGGTGGTGGCCGTGCGCGACCGGGCGCGCGGGCTGCTGTCGGCCGCGCAGCCAGCCCCCGCGACCGCCCGACGTCAGGCGGCATGAGCACGCCCATGAACGAGCTCTTCCGTCTCGAGGCCTGGCTCGCCGAGGGCGGCGCGACCCACGACGGGCTCGAGGTGCGCGCCGACGGTCGGCGTGGCGTGTTCGCGGCGCGGCCGATCGCGGCCGACACGATCGTGGCCTCCGTGCCGCGGCGCCTGATGATCACCCGCGAGGTGGTCCGGGCGTCGTCGATCGGCGCGCAGTTGCGCGACGCTGGCGTCGAGCTGGCCAACGTCCATTCGCTATTCGCGGCGTGGGTGCTCGCCGAGCGACGCAACGCCGGCACCCCGTATGGTCCGTACCTCGACGTCTTGCCGCGCGACTTCGCGAGCTTTCCGCTGCACCGCACGCCCGCCGAGCTGACGCTCCTGGCGGGCTCGCTGACCGGCACCATGGTGCAGGCGCTGCGCGACGAGATCGCGAGTGACTATGCGCGGCTGCGCGCCAAGGTGCGGCTGTTCGCCCGGACGACGCTCGACGAGCTGAGCTGGGCCCGGCTGTGCGTCGCGTCGCGCACGTACACCGTCACCGTCGACGGCACCGACACGCTCGCGCTGATCCCGTTCGCCGACATGCTCAACTTCGAGCCGGGATGCCACAGCCGGTGGGAGTACGACGACGCGGCCGCGGCGTTCACCATCCGCACGCTGCGCGCGCTCGCGCCCGGCGACGAGCTGTATGGCAACTACGGCGCCAAGGCCAACAGCCGCCTGCTGGTGCAGTACGGCTTCGTGCTCCACGACAACCCCTTCGACGAGGCCGCGCTGCGCTTGCCGACCGAGCTCCGCATCTCGCGCGATCCGGGGGCGCTTGCGACCAAGCCGGTGTTCGACCTGCTGCGCCGCCGGTACCCCGACGAGGCCGCGCGCCGCACCGCGATCGTCGAGGCGGCGCAGGTCGCCCTGGCCGGCTTTGCGACCAGCGCCTCCGACGACGACGCGCTCCTCGACGACGCCGGCCTGATGCCGACGGCACGCGACCTGATCGTCGCGCGGCGCGGCGAGAAGGTGGTGCTCCGGGCCTGGCTCGATGCCGCAGCCCACGGAGTGCTGCCGCCATGATCGCCCCAGCCCAGCTCCGCCCCGACCACCGCGCCGCCCTGCGCCAGGTCGCCCGCGGCGCTCCGACCTCACGCGCGGCTGAAGAACAGCGGCGGCACGTGCGCGGTGACCCACCCGCCGGTGGCGGCGCGGAAGCACCCCGCGCAGCCGACCCTGGCCGCCATCATCGGACGGCACGCCACGATCATAACGTGAGACGATCGAGGCTTGTCGATCCGCCACATCCTCGCCGCCACCGACCTGTCCCCGGCCGCTGACCTCGCGCTCGACCGGGCGATCGGGCTGGCGCGTCACTGCGGCGCGACGCTCACCGTCGCGATCATCGACATCCCGCTCGAGGTGCCGGCGCTGGCTCGCACCGGCGCACCCAGCACCTTCGGCGAGCTCGACCGCTCGATCAACGCGTACGTCGACGAGCAACTGGCCGAGCGCGTCCGTCGGGCCGGCGCGGCCGGCGTCACGGCCAGCTCGCTGCGTCGCGGTGGCAAGGCCGCCGACGCGCTCGGCGATCTCGCCGAAGAGCTCGACGTCGACCTGCTGGTGGTCGGCAGCGAAGGCCACACCGGCGTGAAGCGTCTGGTGCTGGGTAGCGTCGCCGAGCACGTCGCCCACCGCGCGCCCCGGCCCGTGCTCATCGCGCGGGGCCCCGGCGGCGGCGCCTTCGGCAAGGTCCTGGTCGCCACCGACTTCGCCGCTCCCGCCGCGGCGGCGCTCGTGGTCGCGCGCGCGATCGCCACGCCCGGCGCCGCGGTCGAGGCGCTGCACGCGTGGCACTACCCGGCCGGCGGCTGGGGCCTGGCCGCGCTGGGCGAGCAGAGCCACGCGATGTCGGCGCTGCGCGACGCGCTCACCCGCGGCCCCCAGGAGCGCGGCGACGCGCTCGCCGCCGCCGAGCAGCTCGCAGGTCGCTCGCTGCGCTTCTCGCTGCGCCATGGCGCGGCCGCTGACGTCGTCACCGACGAGGCCACCGCCGGCGGCTTCGACCTGGTCGCGGTCGGCACGTTCGGCGGCAGCGGCGTGCGCCGCCTGTTCTTGGGCAGCGTCGCCGGCCAGATCATGCGCCACGCGCCGTGCTCCGTGCTCGTCACCCACGGCTGACTCGCACCCACGGCGTGGCTCGCGCGGCGCTCACTCGTCGTCGTCGTCGTCGCCGGTCGGCACGACCTCGACGATCGCGGCCGCGTCGGCGCTGGCGTGGAGCGCCTCGCTGTCGTCGGTCGCCGTGCCCCACCACAGCCGGAGCCCGAGCCGATGCCAGCGCGCCCGCCACTCGAGCGCACCTTTGGCGATCAGCTCGAACAGCCGGTACAGGCTGGCCTCGCGCGGCGGTTCGGTCGCCGGGTGCTGCGGCCCCAGCACCGGCAGATCGAGCTCCATCCGCATCACGCCACTGGACACGTGTACCGACGTCACCGTCGCCAGCGAGCGCGCCAGCTCGGCCATGCCGGCGTTGGTGCCCAGCATCTCGCATCGGAAGCGCTTGACGCCGCGCTCGGTGGCCGCGGCCACCAGGCGCTGGAACAGGAGCGAGCCCAGCCCGCGGCCCTGCGCGTGATCGGCCACCGCGATCGCCGCCTCGGCGACGCCGGGCTCGCCATCGAGCTGGATGAAGCGCGCGACGCCCAGGCCCTCGGCGCCGTCGGCCGAGACCGCGCCCAGCGCGAAGTGCCGCACGCCGTCCACCTCGGTCAGGTAGCGCAGCTCCTCGGCGGTCAGGTCGTGCTTCGACGAGAAGAACCGTCGGTAGCGACTCTCGTGTGAGAGCCCCAGGAAGCCCGTGTGCAAAAGCTCCTTGTCCTCGGCGCGGATGAGCCGCAACACGACCTCGCAGCCGTCGCGCAGCGCGGCGGGCTCGCGGTAGTCGGCGTCAAAGAACATCGCCGCACCATCGCTCAGGTTCGCCCGCCCGCCAAGCAACGATCGCGGGTCGACCCGCGACGCCGCCTCAGCTGCGAGCACGTCACATGCCCCAGTGCAGCGTGAGCACGGTGCGGGCAGCGCCGGCCCAGGAGCGCTCGGCGAAGCCGGCCTCGACCTCGCGCGCCCCGGCGTACTCGAGCAGCCGCTCGAAGAACCCCAGCGTCTGCATCGCGGCGGCTTCCTCGGCGGTGTCGCCCATGTGGTAGCGCACCTCGATGTGAGCCTCGTCATCGTGCAGCATCAGCACGTCGAGCGCCGAGAAGTCGAAGAAGGTGCTGCGCAGCACCCGGAACCGGTTGATCGTCTCGATCGGATCGCCGACGTGCACCAGCCCCTTGTTGGCGAACCGCAGCGCGTCGACGGAGAACCGGCCCCACATCCGCACCGCCTGCAGGTCGCCGCGCGCCACCAGCCGCAGGATGACGTTGCCGAGACGCTCGAAGGCGTCCATCGGGTACCAGGCCACCGGATCGATCCGCTCGGCGAGGAGCGCGAGATCCTCGGGCGGCAGCAGCGGTCGAAGGTCCACGCCCTTGAGGCCGCGCAGCATCCGCACGTAGTCGACGAACAAGACGCCCTTGACCTGACGCACCTGCGGCAACGGTTCAGGGAGGGTCGAGCGAGAGCGCGGTGAGCTTGTTGTCTTCCTTGGCCGCTTCGTCGGCGCCCGGCAGCGCCTTCTTCTGCTCGGTGATGTTGGGCCAGGTCGCCGCATCGCCGATCGCCGCCGCCAGCGCGGCCGGCAACTTGGCCGAGTCGATGTCGGCGGCCGCCTTGGCGCCGGACACGACCGCGTTGATGTCCTTGTACACGGCCCACTTCGCGGGAAGCTCGCTCTCCTCGAAGATCGCCGTCGTCGGGCACTCTGGCTCGCACGCGCCGCAGTCGATGCACTCGTCGGGATTGATCGCGAGGGCGTTCTTGCCCTCGTAGAAGCAATCGACCGGACAGACCGCGACGCAGTCGGTGTACTTGCACTTCACGCAGGGGTCGGCGACGACGTAGGTCATGTAACTCTCCTTCAGCGGGCGCGCGATGTGGCGCCAGCCCGCTTCATATCAGAAGACGGTACGGGCGCGCACGTTCCCGACCGCGAGGACGCGTGTCATGCTGCCGCGGATGCGTCTCGCCCCTGTGCTCCTCGTCGTCGTCCTCGGGTGCCAGTCGGGCACGGCCGCCCCCAAGGTCACCGCCAACACCCCGCTGGCGATCGATCTCAAGACCATCTGCAACGCGATCGAGCTGTCGGGCGCCACCACCCTCGCCGGCACCGACCAAGCCTATACGATCGCGCAGTGGCTGCCGGTCAACGTGTCCGATGACGGCCGTAAGTGGCTGGTGTCGTGGGCCAAGCTCGGCGAGGACAAGGTCGCGCGCCACCGGATGCTCGAGCTCGACGCCCGCGCCGCTGGCGTCATCGACTGCCCGCTGCTCGTGCAGTGGAAGTAGCTCAGATGTCGCCGGCCTCGACCTCGGCCGGCACTGGATGCAGGTTCCACACCCGCTCGAGCAGGCCGTGGGCCCCGTAGATCACCGGCGTCACCAGCACCGCGACCGCCACCTTCACGAGGTACGACGTGATGATGATCGAGGTGAGCGTGTCGAAGCTCATCGCGCTGCGCCCGACATGGAGCGGTGACAGGGTCACCTTGAGCCCGAACGCCAGCGACACGATCACGATCGTGTCGATGAGCTGAGAGATCGCGGTCGAGCCGGTCGCGCGCAGCCACAAGAAGCGATTGCCGGTCGCCCTCTTGATGAGGAAGAACGCGCCGATGTCGACGTACTGCGCGGTGAGGAACGCGAACATCGACGCGACCTGGATGGTGACCGCGTTGATGAAGACGTTCTGGAACGCGAACGGCGTCATATTGGTCTTGCCCCAGTCCGGGCCGTAGGCCGGCGGGAACCACGCCGCCTGGTTGGCGATCTGGATGATGAGGACGGTGAGGCCCACCATCGCGAAGGCCAGCAAGGTCACCCGGCGCGCGGTCTGGCGGCCGTAGAACTCGTTGATCAGGTCGGTGAGGATGAAGGTGAGCGGGAACGGGATCTCGCCGGCCGAGATGACCCAGTCGCGGCCGAAGACGTGCAGGTAGGTGAGCTTGCCGCCGATCAGGTTGCCGACGAGCAGGCAGGTCAGGAACACGCCGACCAGCGTCATGAACAGCGTCATGCGAGCGTCGAGCTTCATCGCCCGCCACTGTGCACCGAATCGAGACGCGCGGGGCGGCGGGGCGGCGCGGCGTGGGTGTCCGGGGCCGGACGTCGACGGCTGTCCGAGGCCCGGGCGGGAGTGGCCGGGACCCGGACGGTCTGTCCGGATTTCGGACAGTCGCCGCGAGGCATCGCGGGGTTGTGCGTGGCACGCACCGTGCGATGGGCCGAGGCGGAGGTAACGATGTCCGAGAAGAAGCAGAAGGCGATCGCCGAGGCGATCAAGGTGATCCACAAGCAGTTCGGCCAGGGCTCGTTGATGCGGCTCGACGGCAGCGAGACTGCCGAGGTCGAGGTCATCCCGACCGGCTCGATCGCGCTCGACGTGGCGCTGGGGTGTGGCGGGCTGCCGCGCGGTCGCATCGTCGAGATCTTCGGGCCCGAGTCGTCGGGCAAGACCACGCTCGCGCTGCACGCGATCGCCGAGGCGCAGAAGGCGGGCGGCGTGTGCGCCTTCATCGACGCCGAGCACGCCCTCGACGTGGAGTACGCGCGCCGGCTCGGCGTGCAGCTCGACGATCTGCTGGTGTCGCAGCCCGATCACGGCGAGCAGGCGCTCGAGATCGTCGACACCCTGACCCGCACCGGCGCGATCGATCTCATCGTCATCGACTCGGTCGCTGCCCTCACGCCGCGCGCCGAGATCGAGGGCGAGATGGGCGACTCCCACATGGGCCTGCAGGCCCGGCTCATGAGCCAGGCGCTGCGCAAGCTCACCGCGATCATCAGCAAGACCAAGACGGTGATCATCTTCATCAACCAGCTGCGCCAGAAGATCGGCATCGTCTACGGCAACCCCGAGACCACGACCGGTGGCAACGCGCTCAAGTTCTACTGCTCGATTCGTCTCGACATCCGCAAGAAGAAGGTCATCAAGCGCGGCGACGACGCGATCGGCTCGGAGGTGAAGGTCAAGGTCGTGAAGAACAAGCTCGCGCCGCCGTTCCGCGAGGCCGAGTTCGAGATCCTCTACGGCACCGGGGTCAACAAGATGGGCGAGCTGATCGACACCGCCGAGAAGCTCGGCGTCGTCGACAAGGCCGGCACCTGGTACTCGTACGGCGGCACCAAGCTGGCTCAGGGCCGCGAGAAGGTGCTGACCCACCTCGACGAGAACCCGCTCCTGGTCGAGCAACTGCGGGTCGCGCTCATGAAGCAGTCGAAGCTCAACGCGTCGCCCGGGGTGACCAACCATGCCGCCGCGTGACGAGCGCCGCCGGCCCCGCCGCGTGCCGGTGCCGCGACCGCGTGGGCGACTGATCCCGATGATGGCCAACGAGTCGTTCGCGCCGCTGGACATCGACGACTTCCAGGAGCTGCGGCGCATGGGCCTGTTCGGGGATGACGGTCGCAACCCGCCGCCGAGCTGGTGGACGCGCTAATTGCAGCGATTGCACCGGTTGCAACCGGTCGCAACCGGTCGCAACCGGTGGGGCTCAATCCAGGCGGAGCCCATCATGCGGTCGGCAGCAAGTCCGCGTACACCTCCAAGCAAGCTGGGCGTGCGCGGATGACTCAGTGTGCGCGGGGCCGGATGGGCTCGCGCGTGCTGCCGTACGATTAGGGGGGCGTAGCGGTGTGTTGGTGTCGACGAGTACGTTGACCAGCGAAGGACTTGTAGGTCCATCACTTGCAGCTGAGTGCCGCCAATGAAGTTCAAGACGCTGATTCTCACGGCCGCGATGGCGTTCGCGCTTCCCTCGGTCGCGATGGCCGACGACAACGACAAGAAGGCGCCGGCCGCGCCGCAGCTGACGGACCTCGAGCGCGGCGAGGTCGTGCATCGCCATCACGTCAACCTGATGGAGATCGAGATGGGCAACCTCGCCAAGAAGCGGGGCAGCGCGCCGGTGAAGAAGTACGGCGCGATGCTGGTGACCGACCACACCGCCGCCGACAAGACCGTGAAGGCGCTCGCCAGGTTGAAGGGCGTCACGCTCACCTCACAACCGGTGGCCACCGACGACGAGGCGGCGGCCCACGACAAGATGATGGAGCTGATGGGGAAGCTCGCGACCCTCGAGGGCGCGGCCTTCGACGCCGAGTACCTGCCGGCGATGGTCGAGGGCCACAACAACGAGATCAGCCGGCTGAAGGCCGCCATCCCGCAGGTCACCGACGCCAAGGTGAAGGCGTTGCTCGAAAAGACCCTGCCATCGCTGCAGAAGCACGCCGACGGCGCGACGAAGCTATTGCCGACGCCGCCTGCGACTGCGCCGACGCCTCCTCCGATCAACCCGCCGTCGGTCAAGCCTCCGTCGGTCAAGCCGCCGGGGATGCCCCCCAAGCCCACGCCCATGCCGGCGCCCGGGCCGACCCCCAAGCCGGTCAAGTAGTCGCGTTCCCTCGACAAAGGACGATTCGATGCCCACGAAGAATGGCGATCCGGTGCTGAGCGACGAGATCCCTGACCGGGAGGAGCGCGATCGGGCGGTGGAGACCCGCGACGCCTACGGCCGCGACGCCTACGGACGCGACGAGTTCGGCCCAGATGGTCGACGGATCGATCCCGCCTACGGCCGCGATGTGATGACCGGAGGCACCGACCCTGAGCACGATCGGGCGGCCGGGGACCAGCCCTCGCCGGACGCGGCGACCATCACCGCCACGATCCCGGTGACGCCGTCCACGGGCGACACCGAGGCGACCACGACCGACAAGCCGTAGGATTTAGGCCTGGGCGCTCGACCCAATTCGCCCGGTGCGCGCGCAGCGCGTCGATCACGGTGAGCAGTCGGCACTGCCGACGATCTCGCCGACCCGGGCCACCAACTCATCGAGCCCGACCTGCTTGGAGATGAAGCCATCGAGACCGGCGTCGGCGACCCGCTGCTCGAGGTCCGCGGCCTCGAGGCTCGACAGCAGGTAGATCTGAGCCTGGAGGCCGCGCACGTGGCGCAGCACCATGCCGAGGTCATCGCCGAACGCCTCGGGCATCTGCACATCCATGAGCACCAGGTCCATCGCGGGCGGCCCGTTCTCCAGCTCGCCCAGGTTGCGCGCGACCGAGACGTCGTAGCCGACGCGGGTCAACGCCTCGCGGGTCAGCTCGAGGAACAGCTCGCTGTCGTCCATGATCAGGATGCGCTTCGCCATCACGCCACCGGCGGTTGGGCGCGGCCGCGCACCAGGGTTGCGATGGTGTCGTAGAGGTCGCGCAGCCGGAAGGGCTTGGCCAAGAACACGTCGGCGCCGGCCTGTTGGGCCAGCTGGCGAGCCGGGGCGCCGCCCGACGAGATCGCGATGATCGGCAGGTCGCGGGCGATGCCTCCGCGGGCCGCCGCGATGACCTGCGCACCGGTCATCGTCGGTAGATACACGCCGATGATCGCGACGTCGAACTGACGGGCCTGCAGCACGTTGAGCGCGAACAGCCCGTCGACGACGACCTGGAACTCGAAGTGCAGGCCGAGCTCGCCGGTGCCGCCGCGCCGGCTCGAGCCGACCAGCCCGTTGCAGATCAGCTGCGCGAGGTGCGGGTTGTCCTCGGCGATCAGCAGCCGCATCACGCGACCCACCAGCTCGGGATCGCTGCCGCGGAGACGCGTGACCAGCTCGGCCAGGCGCCGCGCGTGGGTCTCGCCCAGCTCGATCACCGCCTCGCCGGTGTGGCCATCGTAGGCGCGCACCGTGCCGATGACCGCGATCGGCGCCACCAGGCCGGGCGCATGCAGCGACAGCTTCACCGTCGCGCGCTCGCCGAACGCGCGCGTGGTCGAGACGATGGTGTGGCCGTGCGCGAGCGTCTGCGCGCAGTCGGCGACCAGCTCGTCGACGTCGTCGTACTCGACGACGAGGCGCGCGGACGAGCCCGAAGTGACGTCGCTCTCGCCGAGCCGCGTCGATGACATTACTGCCATTTGATAGGCGGCCAGTGCGTCGGTCAAGGCCCGGCTCGGTGTTGTCGAGCGCGGCAGGACCTCGGGTTCTCGACGAGGATCGGCCCTGCGCGGGCATGCCGGGCGTGTGGGTGTGGGCCGTGCGCGTTGCTGATGACTCGCACGCTGGCGCGGTCACCCCGGAGGGCGTAATGGCATCGTCGCGCCGACCCACGTAGGATGCGCCGGTGAATCTCAAGCAGGAGCTCCTGACCGCGCTGCACGCCGCGCTCGCCACCGCTCGCGCCTCCCACGCCGCCGCCGTCGAGGGCGCGACCCACGCCGAGGCCAAGGCCGAGAATGACAAGGACACCCGCGGGCTCGAGCAGTCGTATCTCGCGCGCGGCCACGCCTTCCGCGTCGAGGAGCTCGACGGCGCGGTGCTCGCGGTGTCGCGCATGCCCGAGCGCAGCGCCGCCGGCAAGGTCGGGCTGGGCAGCCTGGTCACCGTCGACGACGACGGCGAGGTCGCCCGCTACTTGGTCGCGCCCTGGGGCGGCGGCGTCGTGCTCGCCGACGGCGTGCAGGTGGTGACGCCGCAGGCACCGATCGGCCGCGCGCTCATGGCCCGCGAGGTCGACGACGAGGTCGAGGTGCGCAAGCCGGGCGGCACGCGCACGCTGACGATCACGGCGCTGCGGTAGCCGGCTTGGGCTTCGCGGGCGCGGTCGGATCGTCCTTGGTCGCCTCGCGGTAGCCGGCCTCGGCGCCCCGCTTGACCTTCTTCACCACGGGCGCGGCCTTCTCTTCGACGCCCTCGCGCATGTCCTTGGCCTCGCTGGTCGACCAGATCGCCCGCACGTGGCCAAAGAAGGTACGCTTGCCCATCGGCACCGTCGCGCCGATGAAGACGACGACACCGACGAACAACAGCGTGATGAAGAAGCGCAGCACGCCGGTCACGATAGCGCGAACCGATGGCCGGCGCCCGCATGCAGGCTGGAGCCTGCACCGCCGCCGGGCCCGGCCGGCACGGGTTTCGCGTAGTTCCGCGACGACCGTCGGGGCACAGGCCGTGCAGTACCTCGCGTCGATGGAACCCTCCCTCGCGCCTGCCCCGCCTCGCCGTGACGCCCGCTCCGCCCGCGGCACCGAGCCACCGCTGACCCGCAGCCTGCCGGCCGCGAGCACGACGTTCGACACGTTCGTGGTGCGGGTGGTGCGCGGCCTCGACGACGCGGTCGAGGCCAAGGTCGCCAACGAGCCGGTCGCGATCGGCACCTCGCCGACCAACACGATGGTGCTCAGCGATCCGCTGGTGTCGCGCTTCCACTGCGAGGTCACCGCCGGCGCCGCCGGCCTGCACGTCCGCGATCTCGGCTCGACCAACGGCACGTTCGTCGATGGCGTGCGCATCGACGCCGCGTACCTGCGGTCGGGCTCGCGCATCACCGTCGGCGCGACCACGATCGCCGTCGAGGGCACCGCCGAGCAGCTGGTCGAGGCGCTGCCGGCGGCCGACCAGTTCGGGCGGCTGCTCGGGGCGAGCGCGGCGATGCGACGGGTGTTCTCGGTGCTCGAGCGGGTCGCCCACACCGACTCGACCGTGCTGCTCGAGGGCGAGACCGGCACCGGCAAGACCCTCATCGCGCAGATGCTGCACGAGCGCAGCGACCGCCATGACGGGCCGTTCATCGTCCTCGACTGCAGCTCGATCCCGCCGACGCTGATCGAGAGCGAGCTGTTCGGCCACGAGCGCGGCTCGTTCACCGGCGCCCACGCCACCCGGCCCGGTGCCTTCGAGGCGGCGGCCGGCGGCACGCTGTTCCTCGACGAGATCGGCGAGCTGCCGCTCGACATGCAGCCCAAGCTGCTGCGCGCACTCGAGGAGCGCGTGATCAAGCGGGTCGGCTCCAACGACCAGATCCGCCTCGACCTGCGGCTCATCGCCGCGACCAACCGCGACCTGCGGCAGGAGGTCAACAAGTCGAGCTTCCGCGCCGATCTGTATTATCGGCTCAACACGGTGCGCGTGAAGGTGCCGGCCTTGCGCGAGCGCCCCGAGGACGTGCCGCTGCTCATCGCGAGCTTCTACCAGCTGTTCGCGCCGGGCAGCGCGCCGCCGGCGTCCCTGCTCACCGAGCTGCTGCGGCGACCGTGGCCCGGCAACGTCCGCGAGCTGCGCAGCGCGGTCGAGCGCGCGGTCCTCCTCGGCGAGGCCAGCGACGACTCCGATGACGGCTGCCTGGAGGCTGACAGCCCGTGCGACTTCGCGATCTCGTTCCGCGACGCCAAGGAGGTCGCGGTCGCGCGCTTCGAGCGTCGCTACGTGCGCGAGCTGCTCGACCATCACAAGGGCAACCTGTCGCGGGCGGCGCGCGCGGTGCGCATGGATCGCAACCACCTGCGCGACCTCGCCAAGCGTCACGAGATCGCGATCCGGACCTGAGCCGCGCGTGGAGCCCGCCACATCGCCGGGCAGGCCGGCTTGCTACGCTCGGGCCCATGAAGTGGGCTAGTTTGGTCGGGTGTCACTGCGCTCGCGGCAGCTGGCTATCGCGATGAACCCGAGGACACCACGCCGCCAACGCCGTGGCCCGAGTCGCAGATCGACGTGCAGGTCAGCGCCACCGCGATCGGGGTCTCGGCGATCGAGGTCGCCGCCGGCGATCGCAATCTCCTCGCGTTCCTGCACGGCGGCTGCGACTTTGTCGCCGACCGGCGCGGCTGCGTTTGCGCGGTCGACTACCTCGCCTCGGTCGAGCTCGAGCGCAGCGGTGCCGCCAGCGTCGCGTGACTCCAGGTCTGGAGCGATAGCAGCTGGGTGATCGGCACGCCGAGCGGCGCCACCGAGCGCGTGGTGGTCCTCACCACCACCGACGGCCAAGAGCTCCGCATCCCGATCCCGGCCACGACCGCGCCGGTCCCGACGATCGCGTCGGCACCGTCGACGACACGATGCTCCACCTCGACTGGAGCGCGACGCCGGCGGCCGGCAGCGCGCTGGTGCAGCTCGGCAGCACCGACACGGACCTGTATGTCGATCGCTGCCACGTGACCGCGGCCGGCGTCGTCGACTTCGCGTGGTTTCCCGGGTCGCCGAGCGCGGTCGACACCGCGTCCGTCACGAGCTTCGCACCGGCCCTCACGACCACCCGCGCGATCGGCGAGGCCAAGGTCCGGATCGGCGCGACGGTGTCGGCGGCGATCCCGCAGCGCTGATCAGCCGGGCCAGCAGGTCGGCGGCGGGCGTCGGCCCAGGGCCAGCGCGGCGGCCTCGGTGGCGGCGGTACACGCGGCGGCCTCGTCGAGGGCGCCGACCCGACGCGCGGTGATCGCGCGCAGCCACCCGACGAAGACCGCGTCCTCGGCCTCGGCGGTGTCACGCTGGGCCTCGGCGACCACGCGCTCCCACGCGCTGCCGACCGCGCCGGCGCAGGCCAGGCGCACCGCGTCGCGGGTGAGCACCAGGCCGGGATTGGAGGCGAGGTCGTCGGGCCGGATCTCGTCGAGGATGCGCTGCGCGTTGGCCAGCTCGCCGGCCGCGGCGAGCAGCATCGCGAACCACAGCGAGCCCACCACCGGCGGCGACTCGCGGAAGCGCTCGCTGCCGATGCGATGCGAATTCTCGGCGGCGGTGAACGCGCCGGCCAGGTCGCCGGTCCACCAGCGCACCTCCGACAGGTTGTACCAGCCCCACAGCTCGATCTGATCGAGGCCCATGCGGTTGGCGAGCTCGATGGCGCGCTCGGCGTCGGCCTCGGCGGCGTCGGTGCGATCGAGGCGGCGCCACACGTTGATGCGGTTGAACAGGCCAATCGCGAGGTGGAAGTGATCGCCGACGCGGTCGCACAGCTCGATCGCGCGGTCGAGGGTCGCGCGGCCGTCGTCGACCAGGCCGGCCCGCCGCAGCACGCCGCCCAGCATGAGCCTCGAGCCGATCGCGGTGTCGTGATCGCCGAGCCGGTCGGCCTGCGCGATAGCCGCGACCAGCAAGGTGCGGGCTTCGTCGAGGCGCTCCTGGCGCGCGCGGACTACGCCGAGCCAGTTGTCGAGGCGAGCCTGCACCGCTGCCGGCAACCCGGCCGGCGCGCGCGCCGCGGCCTCCTCGATCAGCCGCGCCGACTCGACCAGCCGCTCGGTGAAGTCGCAGCACGCGCCGTCGGCGACCAGCAGCTCGACGATCGCGACCGCGTCGCCGTGCGCCTCGGCGATCGCGCGGGCCGCCCGCAGGTCGAGCTGCGCGGCCTCGTAGTGGGTGAGCAAGCGCCGCGCCGCGCCGCGCTCGCCGAGGAGGCGCTGCCGTAGCGGCGTGGGCTGGTCGCCGGCGTGCTCGAGGGCGAGCGTCGACCAGCGCACCGCCTCGAGCGGCGCGTGGCGGGCCCGGGCCTCGGCGGCGAGGCGCTCGGCGAAGGCGATGGCACACGCGGCGTCACCGGCGCGACCGGCGTGATATGCGACGCGGGCCCAGGTGTCGGGCTCGTCGGCGCCGACCGCCAGGAGGTGCGCGAGCACCGCGGCGTGGACCGCGCGGCGCACCGCGACCGGCACTGCGTCGGCGATCGCGTCCTGCTCGGCCTCGCTGCGGAAGCGCGCTTGGCCGGCGTCGTCGACCAGGAGCCCGCGCGCGACCAGTTGCGCCACGCCGATGCCGGGATCGATCGCGACGCCGGCCTCGACCACGCGGGTGGCGGCGTCGAGCTCGCCTCGGCCAAAGCGGGCACCGAGGAGCGCGCAGACCCGCCCCAGCTCGGCGAGCCCGGGACCGAGGCTGGCGAGCTGGCGCGCGGCGAACCAGTGCAGCCCCGGCGTCGGCGGCAAGAAGTCGAGCTCGTCGGCGGCGACGAACCACACCTCGCTGCCGGGATGCCGACGGATGACCCCGGCGCGGCGCAGCTCGCGAGCCAGCGCGGTGACCACGCCGGGCACGCCGCCGCAGCGCGCGGCCAGCCGGGCCACCAGCGCCTCGGGCACCCGACGCGCCGGTGCCAACGCGCGCCGCAGCAAGGCGCAGGTGTCGGCCTCGTCGAAGCGCGCGACCGACTCGACGCTGACCCGCGCGCCGTCGAGCCAGGTCGGGCGCGCCGCCGCCAGTCCGTCGGCGCCGGTGACCGCCAGCCACAGCGGGCCGGTCGAGGCCCGGGCCGCCACGCCCAGCGCCGCCATCAGCGCGTCGTCGATCCACTGGGCATCGTCGATGACGATCGCGAGCCCGCGCGCCGCCAGCACCGCGTCGATCGCCGCGCGGACCTGCGCGACCAGCGGCTGCGGGCTCGCCACCTGCGCCGGCGTCGCGAAGGCGCCCAGGCCCTCGAACAGATCGCGGGTCGCGGCCGCCGCGCCGGCGCCGAACGAGCGATGGCCGCTCAGGCGCACCACCGCGACCTCGCCGTCCTCGGCGGCGATCCCGGCCAGCTCGTCGGCGAGCCGCGACTTGCCGCTGCCGGCGCCGCCCAGCGCGATCCAGGTCGCGGGCGGTCCACCGTCGAGGGCAGCCCGCGCGCTGGCCCGGGCCGAGGCGATCAGCGCCGCGCTGGCGAGCAGCGGCCCGGCACTTGATTCCGGCACCTTTCCTGACTCGCCCTGATCGCGCAGCCGCCAGCCACCGTCGACGCGCTCGAGCCGATCGGCGGTGAGCTCGCGGGCCGCGGTTTCGGTGAGCAGCACGCCGGTCGCGGTCGGGCTCGGGATCCACTCGACCGGGCGCTCGACCGCCGCGCCGAACAGCATCGTGCGGCCGTCCTTGCCGCGCCGCGCGGTCACCGGCGCGACGTGGACCGCGACCCGCGCGCCCAGCGCGTGCAGCGCCTGCGCGGTGGCGAGCGCGGCCGGCAGCGGCGCCGCGCACTCGTCGGAGACGAACGCCAGCACCGCGCGGCCTGGGGTCTGGCGCGCGACCTGGCCGCCGCGCCGCGCCGCCTCGACGTCGAGGTTGTGGGTGGCGGGCGCGCGCTCGACCGCGACCAGCGCGACGCTGGCTCGGTTGGCGACCGGGGTCGGCGCCGCGGTCCTGACCAGCGCGTCGAGGTCGAGGGCGTCGAGCTGGGCCGCGACCGCCGCGGCGTCGACCGGGCGCTCGTCGGGATCTTTGGCGAGACACGCGCTCAGCAGCGCGTCGAGCCCGGCCGGCACCGCGCGCAGGCTCGACGCCCGCGGCGGGCGGAACGCCAGGTGGCCCAGCTCGATCGCGGCGCGATCGCCGACGAAGGGCGGGCGCGCGGTCGCGGCCTCGAAGCCGAGCGCGCCCAGCGCGTACAGATCGGCGCGGGCACTGACGGGCTCGCCGCGCAGCTGCTCGGGCGCCATGTAGAGCGGCGTGCCGACGACGCGACCAAGCGAGTCCTCGCCCGGATCGGGGCGCACGCGCTGGGCCAGCCCCAGGTCGAGGAGCCGCACCACGCCGGCGCGGTCGCGCATGACGTTCTCGGGCTTGAGGTCGCGATGCACGAAGCCGGCGGCGTGCAGCGCGCCGAGGCTGCGTGCGATGCCACCCAGCCAGCCGACGACCTCGTCGAGGGCCAGCACCGTCGCGGTCGCGCTCAGCCGGTCGCCGAGGGTCGCGCCCTCGAGCAGCTCCATCGCGATGAACGGGCGCCGATCGGCGAGCGCGCCGTACTCGAAGAGCTCCGCGACCGCGGGCGCACCGATCGCCGCCAGCACCGCCGCTTCCTCGGCGAAGCCGGCCACGACGTTGGCCCCGGCGCCGTGGGCGATCTTGATCGCGGCGCGCTGATCGTCGGCGCGCCGGCGCCCATGCCAGGCCGCGGCCTGCCCGCCCGCACCGAGAAAGCCGTCGACGACCCAGCCCGGCACCGCCGGCAGCGCGGTCCGATCGATCGCCAGCCCGGGCGCCTCGTCGTCGGCGACCGCGCCGTCGACCGGGCACACCGCCGCCGGTGCCAGCTTGCGAAAGCAGCGCGGGCAGCGCACGACGCGATGCTACCGCACGGGCATGGCAGCGGTGCCGCGTCGCGGCCCCGCGATCACGGGGCCGGTCCGTCGTCGCCGAGGCCGCTGTCCATGCCGCCCTCGCCCGGCGCGTCGACCAGCGCGTCCGCGCCGGCGTCGAAGCCGCTGTCGGGTGGTCCCGGTGCGTCGGCGATCGGCCCGTCGGGCGGCCCGTCGGGCGGCCCGGCATCGACGCCGGCATCGGCGCCGGCATCGGCGCCTCCGTCGGGCGGCCCGGCATCGACGCCGGCATCGGCGCCACCGTCGGTCGGTCCGGCATCGAAGCCGGCATCGCCGCCACCGTCGGTCGGCGGGCCGGGCGGGATCACCGGCGCGCCCGGCGGTGGCGGATCGACGTTGGTCGGCTGCTCGAACGGCTGGGTCCCGGGCGGCAGCGGCGACTGCGCGGCCACCACGAACGCCAGCGCACCGGTGGGCGCGCGCAGCTCGTTCTCGAGGGCGACCTGCGACGACACCCGCCCGCCGATCGCGCCGAGCCGCGACGCCTCGACGCTGGCGCGCAGCTGCGCATAGAACGCGTACTTCCGGTTGTTGGGCGAGTTGAGGTACAGGCCGGCCCGGTAGGTCGAGAGCCCGCTGGCGGCGTGGGTCGGCGACGCCGCCAGCCGCTGGCCCGGCGCCAGCGCGGCGCTCGTCGAGGCCTGGACATTGTCGAGGCAATCAGCGGCCTCGGCGGTGCGCTCGTCGTCGGTCAGCTCGAGCGGCGCCAGCACGCCGCCGCCCCAGCTCGGCGGTGCGTGGATCGCCGCGGCGTTGACGCCGTCGCCGCGCGCCAGCCCGAACAGGGCGACCTCGGTGCCGTCGCGCGTGAACAACGACAGGAACCGGTGCTGCGCGGGATCTTCGGTCGAAGAGAAGGTCACCCAGCTGGCGTCGCCCAGGGCCAGCCCGCCCCGGAAGATGAATTCGGCGTTGTTCACGATCGCGCCCACCGCGCTGCGCAGATCGAGCGCCGCCTCGCCGTGCAGCGCGACCGGCACCCCCGAGAAGAACGCGAACTTGAAGACCAGCGCACCGGTCTGCGCCGCCACCACCGCCGGCACGTTGGGGTTGTTGCGGTACTCGGCGCGCGGGAGCGTCGTCACCGCCTGCACCAGGTCGGTGCGGAAGGCCAGCGACTCCCCAGCGAGCTCGGGCAGGCGCACGAAGGGCGCCCAGCTCACGAAGCCGAGGTGCTTCCACGCCGGATGATCGAGGTCGGCGGCGTGCAGGTTCTCGCACACCCGCAGCGCGAACACCGGCCACGCGAGGTCGGGCACGTTGCGATAGACCAAGGTGTCGACGCGCTGCACCTCGAGCATCACGTCGATCGTGTGCTGGTAGCCGTCGACGATCGCGCCCGGGAACACGATCGTCTCGCCCAGCCCGAGACGGGCGCTGCCCGCGGCGCGCTCGACCTCGAGGTCAGGTCCGACCCCGGCGGCGCCGGTGCCGGTCGAGCTCAGGAACCGCACCGCGGTGATCCCGCTGCTGGCTCGCGCGCACGGCGCGCTGCCCTGGGTCGGCGTGTAGCGCAGGCCGTAGATCGTGGCGTTGTTGACCGTGCCAGCGCCGGTCGGATCGGGCGCCCAGTCGGGGAGGCCGGGCAGCCCTGACACCGTGGCGAACGAACCCAGGTTGCCGTTGAAGTTGCCGGAGTTGCCGTCCCAGCCGCCGCGCGGCACGTCGTCGTGCAGCGGCGGGGGCTCGGCGCACGCGCTCGCGAGCAGCGCGACGCACGCGCCGGTCCAGATGAACAGCGACGGTTTCCTCATCGAAGTTGTTCGGTTTTGCATGGTCCGTACCGGTCCAGATCGTCGACTGCGCACCGGACTGAAGCGTGCTGCAGGCTGGCGCCCGCAGGCTGGCGCCATCACCGCAGGCGCGAGCAGGCAGCGAGCCAGCGTCTTTGGCTGTGTATAGTACGCCGTCATGGCCGCCGATCTCACCCAGCCTAGCGACGGCACGGTCCTCTTGGACCGCACAGGTCGGGAGATGTCGTACCGAAAGATCTGCGTCGAGGTCGTGAGCGGCGTCGACCAAGGCCAGCGCTTCACCGCCGCCGGCGGCGAGATCGCGATCGGCACCAGCGCGGGCAACGACCTGCAGCTCACTGACCCTGCGGTGTCGCGCCACCACTGCGCGATCGCGGTCGCGCCCCGCGGCTACCTGCTGGCCGACCTCGGCTCGACCAACGGCACCAGCGTCGGGGGGATCAGCATCGAGCGCGCGTTTATCAAGCCGGGCGGGCTCGTCGACCTCGGGCAGACCCGCCTGCGCTTCGACGTCATGGACGATCGGGTCCGCGAGACCCTCGCCCTCGAGGAGCGCTGGGGTCGCGCGCTGGGCCGCAGCCCGGCGATGCGCCGCATCTTCGCGATCCTGCCCAAGCTCGCGGCCAGCGACACCTCGCTGCTCCTCGAGGGCGAGACCGGCACCGGCAAGTCGCTGCTCGCCGAGGTGCTGCACGACGCCAGCGCGCGCCGCGCCAAGCCCTTCGTCGTGCTCGACTGCGGCGCGATCCCGCCCACGCTCATCGAGAGCGAGCTCTTCGGCCACGACAAGGGCGCGTTCACCGGGGCGACCAGCACCCGGCGCGGCGTGTTCGAGGCCGCCGAGGGCGGCACCGTGCTCCTCGACGAGATCGGCGAGCTGCCCCTCGACATGCAGCCCAAGCTGCTGCGGGCCCTCGAGGATCGCGTCGTGCGCAAGGTCGGCAGCAACGAGTCGGTGAAGCTCGACGTCCGCGTCATCGCCGCGACCAATCGCGACCTGCGGCAGGAGGTCAATCGGGGCCGCTTTCGCAGCGATCTGCTGTACCGGCTCAACACGGTGCGCGTGCGGGTGCCGCCGCTGCGCGAGCGCCGCGACGACATCGCGGTCCTGGCCTCGCACTTTTGGACCCAGTTCGCCAACGATCCCCACGCCGCGCCGCCCGGCGAGCTCCTGGTCGACTGGCTGCGCCGCGACTGGCCCGGCAACGTGCGCGAGCTGCGCAGCGCGGTCGAGCGCGCGGTGCTCCTCGACGATCCGGCGATCTGGGCCGAGATCTCGAGCACGATCGAGGTGCCGCTCGATCGGCCCCAGGCGGTCGCGTTCGACGACGCCGCCTCGTTCCGTCACGCCAAGGAGCGCGCGGTCGGCGAGTGGGAGCGCGGCTACGTCCGCGAGCTGGTGCGTCGCCACGATGGTAACCTGTCGCGCGCCGCCCGGGCCGCCCGCATGGATCGCAACCACCTGCGCGAGCTGCTGCGACGCCACGGCGTGACGATCCAAGACGACTGAGGTGTCAGCGGGGTCGAGCCGACAGCGAGGGCTCCACCTTGGTTGCGAGGACGCGCGTGTTACCCTGACCGCATGACCGACGAGCGGCTGGGGCTCGACACCGTCGCGGTGGGCGCGAGCGCGGCCGGCGTCACGGTGCTGCCGCGCGGCGCGATCGTCGGTGACTACCTGCTCGACGGGATGCTCGCCCAGGGCGGGTTCGGACAGGTCTACCGCGCGACCCACGTGGTCAGCGGCCGGGTCGCGGCGCTCAAGGTCCTGCACGCCGAGCTGTGCGCCGCGCCCAACGCGGTCGCGCGCTTCCTGCGCGAGGCCGAGGTGATGGTGCGGGTGCGCCACCCCAACGTCGTCGAGCTGCAGTCGTGGGGCACCGTCGCCGACGGTCGGCCCTACCTGGCGATGGAGCTGCTCGCCGGAGTCGACCTGGCCCGGGTCCTCGGCAAGACCGGCCGACTGTCCGCCGACCGGACACTCGCGATCCTCGAGCCGGTCGCCGCTGCGCTCGCGGTGGCCCACGGCCAGGGCATCGTGCACCGCGACCTCAAGGCGTCCAACGTGTTCCTCGCCGAGACCGTCGACGGAGGCGAGCGCGTGGTGCTCATCGACTTCGGCATCGCCAAGCTCGCGGTGCCCGACGGCGCCGAGCTCACCACGTCGCGCCAGATGGTCGGCACGCCGGTGACGATGGCGCCTGAGCAGATCACCGGCGCGGGCGTCGACGCCCGCACCGACGTGTACGGCCTCGGCGTGCTGACCTTCCACCTGCTCACCGGCCGCCTGCCGTTCGAGGACGAGTCGCCGACCATCGTGCAGTACCTGCATGCCCACGCCCGCCGGCCCAAGGTGTCGGGCCACGCCGCGCTGCCGCCCGCCGTCGACGACGTGGTCGCGCGCGCGATGGCGATCGAGCCGGCCCAGCGCTTTGGCGACGTGCAGGCCTTCGTGACCGCGCTGCGGGCCGCGCTCGCCGATCCCCAGACCGCCGAGGCGCCCCTCGAGCCGCGCCTCGCGATCGCGATCCTCGTCGAGGTCCGCGCCGATCCCGAGGCGATGGACGAGCCCGACGACGCGCTGCTCGCCGATCTCGAGGCGCTCTTGCCGTCGGCCGAGCAGGTGCTGGCGGCCGCGGGCTATCCGCCGGTCTTCCACGGCGGCAACCTGATCTTGACCGCGCGACCAATCGAGCACGACGACGCCGTCGAGCGCCAGGCCGCGATCGAGCTGGCGCGCACCGTCGCGGCGCGGCTCGACGCCCGCGCCCCCCGCGACCCCCGGGTCGGCTTCGTCGTGGCCGTGCATTTCGGCACCGCGCTGTGCGCCGGCGAGGCCATCCGCGCCGGCGAGCTGGTCGACGTCGCCTACTGGTCGCCCGACCCCGCGGTCCGCGGCACCGTCGCCACCCGCGCCGCGCTCGACGGTCTCCCGGTCGTGGGCACCGCGGTCAGCGACTCGCGCGTGTACTCGATCGGCTAACGGGTCGCGCGCTCACCGTGGTCGACGGCGGCTCAACGCGCGCCCTTCTTGCGAGGCGCCGGCGGCGGGCGGTTGGCGACCCCCTTGCCGAGCGGCGGCGGCTGCCACGCGAAGTGCTCGATGGTGGTGACCTTGGGCACCTTGCCGAGGTGCAGCACGGTCACGCCCTCGGCGGTCAGCGCGCGGTCCTGCGCGGCGTAGGCGCCCGGGAACTCCTCGACCAGGCTGCCGTCGTCGTTGACGACCCGCCAGTAGGGCGCGATGCGACCGCCGCCAGCGGCCCGCTCCTCCTCGGCGGCCTGGGCCACCACCCGCAGGAACGCCCGGGTCGACACCGGGTCGGCGTCCTCGGCCTTGTGGCTGCGCGCGACGCTGGTTCGGATGGCGCCGATGGTGGCGACCCGTCCCTCGGGGATGCGGTGGATGACCGCGTCGAGCTCGCGCGGCGACGACACCAGCAGGCCACGCTCGATCCGGGGTGCCGGGGCCGAGTCGCGCTGATCGATCGCCATACGGGACATCGCGCGATGGTGGAGCGCGCGCAGCCGATGCGCAAGCCGAGTAGCATGGCGCGATGGCCCTGACCGCGACCATGCGCCGCTTCGAGATCGCCCTCGCCGACAGCGATCGCGGGGTCTACGAGGCGCTCGACTGGCGGGTGGCCCAGCATCCGTCGGAGAGCGAGCGCTATCTGGTGACCCGGGTGCTGGCCCGCGCGCTCGAGCACGCCGAGGGCTTCGACTTCTCGCGGGGCCTGTCGGTCGACGACGAGCCGGCGCTGTGGCAGCGCGACCTGCGCGGCGACCTGCAGGCCTGGATCGAGGTCGGGCTGCCGTCGGTCGAGCGCCTGCACCGCGCCAGCAAGTCGGCGCCTCGGGTCGTGGTCTACGGCTGGCGCCAGCTCGAGCAGCTCGCCGCCGAGCTGGTGGAGCGCAAGGCCCACCGCGCCGAGCGGCTCGAGCTGTACGCGATCGATCCCGGGTTTCTCGACGGTGTAGCCGCCGGGCTCGACCGCAACAACCAGTGGGACCTGTCGATCGCCGGCGGCACGATCTACCTGGCGGCGCCCGGCGGCCAGTGGGAGACCATCGCGACCCGGGTCGCGGTGGCGTAGCTCACGGCTCGACGCGCGGCGGACAGCGCTCGTCGGTGGCGTCGGCGATGACCATGAAGTAGTCGAAGCGCGCGGTGAGGCTGACCGTGAACAGGCCCACCCCGCCATCCGCGGTCGTGGTGCCGATCGCCGTGACCGAGCTGGTCACGATCGGCGGCTCGACGCCGGTCAGCTCGGCGACGGCGAGGAGCGGCGTGCGGGTGTCGAGGACGAGCTCGACGCCGACGCCGATCGCCAGCGGCGTGGCGCTGGCCGTACTGGTGAGGTGGGGGCGGCCGCTGCGCTGCTCGTTGATCGTCAGCGCGGACCGCAAGGCGGTGCTCCCGCGGTTGAACCGCGCGAAGTAGCCATCGGGCTCGTCGCTGACAAGCGCCCCGACGTCAGTGGCCGGACCGACCATGTAGGTCGTGGGGCCGCTACCCAGCGAGAGGATCTCGACCGAGGTCTGGACCCGAGGACGCACCCACCCCTGCTGGAGTCCAACGTACGCGCTCGCGGTGGGGCTGGTCTGGACCAACGCTCCGTCGGCGATGCGCCACATGCCGCCGAAGCGGGTGTAGCTCGACAGGGTGCGGCCGTCCCCGAAGCCGTCGAACCACGTGATGCACTGGCGGCTTCCGGTGTCGGGATCGCCGCAGCTGTCGTCGAGATCGTCGCCGTCGCTGTTGAGCTGGCGGCCAATGTTGACGCGCTGCGGGCACAGGTCGCACACGTCGCCGATGCGGTCGCCGTCGGCGTCGTCCTGGTGCAGGTTGAACAGGTCGGGGCAGTTGTCGTCGAGGTTGTTGAAGCCGTCGCCGTCGCGATCGCCCGACGGACTGTCGGGGGCGGCGCCGTCGGGGGCGGAGCCGTCGGCGCCGTCGGGCCTGGGCCCGTCGTCCACGACCTCGGCATCACCGCCCAGCGCGGGGCGGTCATAGGCGCACGCACCGAGCGCGACGAGTCCCACCAGCGAGGCCGCGGTACACACCCTCACGGGATCTCGTCCGCGCCGACATCCCACGCGCCCTGCGGCCGCGCCTCATCGTCGAGGTCGCGCTCGCTCGCGGTGCTGGGATCGCCGGCGTCGCGGGCCTGGCTGGTCGACAGCAGGTGATAGTTGCCACCGGCCCGGTCGACGAAGTCGGGGCGGCTGAGGGTGCGATTGCCGACGCCGCCTGGGACCAGCGGCTGATTCTCGAACAGCGAGTGCGTGAGCTCGCAGTCCGCGACGTGGGGCGGCGCGCCTGCGAAGAGCACGTTGCGAATCCGCGTGCTGGCCGACGGCCGGCAGTGCAACCCGCGCGCCGTGTCGCCTTGGACCTCGTTGCTGGCGAAGGTGACGTTCTCGACGCGGAGCGCGGACTCGCACGCCAGCAGCGCGCCGCCCACGAACACGAACGGCCCGCCGCCACCGTTGTGGTCGATGACGCTCGCCACGATCGTGCACGAGCCCGGGGTCTGCGCGACTACGCCGCCCATCGCGTTGTCGCGCACGATCGTGCGGTACAGGGACAGGCTGCCTTTGTCGAGCGTGACCGCGTAGCGCGCGTTGCTCGTGATCCGCGAGTCGATGATGCCGAGGTCGCAGCGGACCGCGCGGACGCCCTCGCCAGTGCCGTCGCGCACGGTCACGTCGTCGAGGCTGACCGTCGCGTCGCCGCAGGCGAGCGCCGGCGCGCCCTCGCTGGTCGCCAGCGTCGACGACAGCTGCAGGTGGCGCAGCGTGAGCCGCGCGTCGTGCACGTCGATGGGCGAGCCCTGACCGCTGGTCAGCAGGGGCGCGGTGTCGCCGCTGCCAACGATGGTCAGCTCGCCGCCAGGGACGAGCAACTCGCCGTTGTAGGTGCCGGACTCGACGACGACGAACGCCGGGCCAGCGGGGGCCGCGGCCCACGCCTCGGCGATGCTCGGACACGGCCGGGCCTGGCTACAGCTGACGTTGCGGAGGGCGTCCTTGGCGACGTAGCGCACGTTGTCGACGGGCACGCAGGCGGCGCCGTCGCACACCCCGCTCGGGCAGGCGCTGTCGACGCAGGCCGGGGCGGCGTCGAGGCCGCTGTCGACCAGCCTCGCGGCGTCGGGCTCACCCGACGTGGCGTCAGGCCCAGCGCCCAACGGCCGCTCGTAGGCGCAGCCACCGGCGATCACCAGCGTCGTCAGCGATAGGCGCCACATTCAAAAACTCCCCCGCCACGCCACGACCGCCCCGCCCGCCGACGGCGTCATCGCCAGCGCGGCGGGCGGCCGGCGCCGGCCGGTGAGCCACAAGACCACGCCGGTCACCGCGCACGCACCGGCGCCGATGGCGAGGCCCTGAGCGGCGTAGTGGTAGCGGTTCGCGGTGACATACTCGGCCTCGCTGCCGTCGGCGGCCTGGTCGAGATGGGCCTGCCCTTTCAGCTCGCTCACCAGCGCGACGCCGCCCAGCACGACCGCGGCGCCCCCCAGCACCAGCGCGATCCGGCGCCGGCCCGGTCCGCGATCGTCGCGCGGCGGCACCACCGGCGTCGGCTCGCCGACCACCGCGTCGGGCACCGGCGTCGGCATCGCCGTGGCCAGGGTCGCGCGGCAGCCCTCGATCAGCTCGTTGGCCTTGGCGGCGCCGGCCGGCGCGTCGCTGGCCAGGTAGTCCTCGAGGGTCTCGATGGCGCGATCGCACTGCCCGAGCCGCTGCTGCAGGTTGCCGATCGCGAACAGCACCTCGGCGCGCGGCGCCAGGCGATAGACTCGCTCGTAGCCGCGCAACGCCTCCTCGAGCCGGCCCTCGACGAAGTCGCGATACGCGGCCTCCTCGAGCGCGGCGGGATCCGGCGCCTGGGCACGGGCGACCGCGGGCACGCCACCGGCGACCATCCCGACGATCGCCAGCCATCGAGCCGCACGCACGACGCCAGCGTACTCGACCTGCGAGGCGCCGTCACCGCGTCGCGTGCTCGGCCGCGCGCGACACGCTACGCTGGGCCGGTGCACGTCGCGTCGATCTGCGCCCGATGTCGACAGGTCATCGAGCCGCACGAGCTGCTAGGTCGTCAGCGCGGACGCTGCCGCACGTGCGGACCCAGCGTCGAGGTGCTGCAGGTCGCCCAACCCGGGCCGGTCAGCCTGATCGCGACCTATCCGATGCCGCGACCGCCACCGCCGGGCATGGCCCTCGAACGGCCCGCGCCGCCGCCGGTCCCGGTCGCGGTGGAACCAGTCGGCGACGGCCCGTTCCGCACGATGGGCCGGGTGCGCGTCGAGCGGCAGCCTGGCGGGCTGGTGCGAATCCAGGTCCCCAACCCGTCACGAACCCTCGGCTTCGCGCTGTTCGCGCTGGTGCCGTTCGTCCTGATGGCGCTGTTGGCGGGGGCCGGCGTCAGCACCGTCGCGATCGTCGCGGCCCTCGGGCTGATCGGCGGCGTCGCGCTCACGCGCGGCCAGACCTGGCGCCTCGAGCTGGGCGCGACCTCGATCGCGATGGGCCTCGAGCGGGGTCTGCCGGTGCGAGTCGACCGGGCTGGCATCACGCACATCCGTTGCGTCTGTCCCAACCCGACCGGGGTCGGGCCGCCCAACGTGCCGTGGGAGATCTGGGTCACGGTCGACGGGGTTCAGACCCCGCTCGCCCGCTTCCCCAACCTCGACCAAGCCACCACCGTCGCGGAGCTCTTGGTCCACGAGCTGGGCCTGCCCACCTGGGTACCGGTGCCGCGCCTGGCGGCGCCGCGCTGACGGGTTACTTGTTCTTGGCGGCCCGCGCGGTCGCGAGGCCCGAGCCGGCGGCGCGCGCATTGGACGCCGACCATCGGGCGACCCGCTGCACCGGCACGCGAACCTCATCTTCCTCGTCGAGGGACATGCTGACGATGTGGTCCGGACATCGAGCCAAGATGTCACGCACCAGGTCGATGGCCGGCATCTGTGCGTAAATCAAAGCCAGCGCCTCGTCCTCCTCCTCCAGATCGACGAGCGGCACGAAGGCGTCGAGCATCTCCATGAGCGCGGGCTGCGCGATGCCAGCCAGCGACCACAGCACCGACACCCGGGCACAGACCACGCCGGAGGCGAGGTCGACCTCGCCCTCGAGCTCGGGCGAGCCGAGGACGACCACCTGCCAGGCCCGGGTCGCGGCCTTGGCCATCGCCACGGCGACGCGCTTCGCGAAAGGACCGGTGGGCTCCGCGAAGTGGTCGTCCGGGTAGATCGCCACCACGGCGTCAGGATCCCAGCACCGCAGATATGCCAGCGCGGTCATGACACTCATGCCGGTTCCGCGCTCCATCGACAACGCCCGACCTTCGATGACGAGATTTGGGAGCGTGATGCGGTATTGGGTCTGCACGGCGCGAACTCACTGCGATAACCGGACCAAGCGACCGCGTCTCCAGCGCCCTGGTGATGCGGTTCTTTTCGGTGGCGCGGGGCCACCCGGCACGCCGTGCGTGCGCGCACGCGCGCAACCCCTCTCAGCTGGGCCGATTGACGCGGTACGGCATGGTGCGGCTCGACAGGCGCTGAAGCACGCGCCTCACGGTCGACCCAGCCGCAGCCGCACCAGTCAGCGCAGCCACTATCAAGGCTGCCACGCCGACATCGGGCTCCAACGTGTGCTGCTCGCGCCAGATCGCGATGGCCGCCCACGCGATCACCGCGGGCACGACCGCGTCGCGGACAGTGACCGAGACCATGAAGCCGAGCAGCCCCGCCACCGCGAGCATCGCGATCGCGAGGGCGGGCTCGGTGAACGGCGACCCGTGCCAGCCCAGCGCCACCAGCAGGATCGACGCGTTCGCGATCGTCGCAACCGACAGCCAGCCCATGAACATCGCGAAGGGCACCGTCCACCAGCGGGTCAGCAGCACGCGCGCCTCATACGCCTGGATGACTCGGCGGTACATCACCACCGCCACCACCAGCGTCGACGCGATGACGACGAAGCTCACGGGGATCCAGTTCATGCGGAACACCACAAGCCAGACCGAGGTGAGCAGGTTCGCCAGCGCCAGCAGCGGCGCGAGCCGATCGTGGATGGCGCGCCCGCGCTGCGACGGCAACAGCGCGACGATCGCGTAGGCCACGAAGCTGGCGTAGATGACGCCCCAGATCGAGAACGCATAGCCGGCCGGCGTGAACAGGTTCTGGTAGCGCTGCGAGAGCGTGACCATCCCGCCCACGCCAAAGTCGATGTACTCGGTCGCGTAGTTGAACGCGACGTTGGCCACGATGGCCGAGAGCGCGATCACCCGCCACTTCGACGCGCGCGCCGGCATCTTACGCCTCCTCCGGCGCAGGGCCGCCGTCGTTGAGCCGCACCACCATCACGTCGCACTTGCAGTCGCGCAAGACCTCCTCGGCGGTGCTGCCCAGCAGCAGGCGTCGCGCGCCGCTGCGGCCGTGGGTGCCGACGATCACCAGATCGGCGACGATCGCGCGCGATTGCTCGAGGATGGTCGCGCCCGAGGGCCCGAGCTCGACGCGCAAGGTGGCGCCGGTGAGTCCGGCCTGATGGACCGCACGCTCGAGCTGCTGCATCGCGCCGGCCTCGGCCTCGTCGGTGTGCGGATCGAGGGGGACCGGAAAGTCGGCCGCGGCGATGACCGCCATCGGCTCGATACAATGCAGCACGGTGACCGCGCCGCCGGTGCGCTTGGCCTCGGCCGCGGCGGCGCGCAGGGTCGGCCACGCCGGGTCGCCCAGATGGGTCGCGACGAGAATACGGTTGGTCCCGGCGGTGCCGCGGGCCAAGAGCACCGGGCACAGCGCGGCGCGCATGACCGCGGTCGGCACGCTCGGGCTGAAGATGCGAGCGAGCAAGCCTTCGCGCTGATGGACCTGCCCGATGACCAGCAGCGCGGCGTGATGCTCGGCAGCGCCGGCGAGGATCTGCTCGACGCGATCGCCGACGCGCACCTCGGTCGTGACGTCGGCGTCCGACGGCAAGAGGGCCTGGACCCGTCGCGCCAGCGCGAGCTCGGCGGCCTGGCGCTCCGACTCTTCGCCGACGACCGACACGAGCACCAGCGGCAGGCCCCACGCCTTGGCCCGGGCCCCAGCCAGCGCGAGGACGTCGTCATGGTCGCCCGGCGCGACCGCGGTGACGACGTGGGGCAAGGCGAGCGCGTCGCGAACCTCGGGCGTACGTGGGACGACAGGGATGGGCAGGGTCGGCGTAGTGGTCACCCGGCCAACGACCAGCATCCGGCGTGCCGGCCATTCCACTACAGCTTCCGGCCGTCTACGGGTTTGTCCCGTGCGCATACGGCGCAGCGAGCGCTCGCGCACGCCTCCACCGTGCGGATTCTCGACGACTCCGCCGGTTAGGGACGGCTTCAATGGCATGAGTCGTGCGTCCGCAGACAGACATGTCGAATCCTCCTGCCGATCAGCCCGCGCCCTTCCCGTCGATCTCCACGCCGACTACCACCACGTCCTCGGCCGACGTCTCGTACGAGGACATCGTCCGCAAGACCGTCCCGCTGCCCGACTCCTCGCATCGGACCTCGCCCAGCGAGCGACGCGAGGCGGAGCTGCCGCATGAGCCTGGGGTGACCGCCAGCGGGGGCGCCAACGCGTTCCCCAACCACGACGCCATCCGCGCCGCGATGGACGCGCTGGGCGCGTCGGGCGCCGATGTCGCCGATGTTCAGGTCAGCGTCGTCGCTGGCAAAGCGACGATCGTCGGCTCGGTGGCCCGCTCCACCGACCGCGATCGGATCGTGACCGCGCTGGGCCAGGTGGCCGGCGTGGTCGAGGTCACCGACCAGCTGCGGATCCGGCTGGAATAGTGGCGGCGCCGGTCGGGGTGCCGGCGCGACGAGCTGTCCGCTTGGCCTGCACCTTCTTCGCGCCCCCGACCACCACGGTGGACGCGCTCAGCAGGAACAGGCCGATGGCGGCGTAGACGATGAGCGTGATGCGGCTGCCGAGCACCATCGTCACGCCGAGCGAGGCTGGAGCACCCAGGGCGGCGAACAGTGCCGCATTCGATCCTTCGGAGATCCCGAGCCCCATGGGCACGATCGAGGCGATCATGCTGATGAGCGTACCGGCGGTCGCGACCGCGGCCACGGTGCCGATCCCAGCCGTGTAACCGACCGACTTGAGCACGACCCACATCGACACCAGCGAGAGCAGCCGCGAGACGATGACCCACGCCGCCGGGGCCCAGCGCTTACCGAAGCTGGCGTTGCGACGGGGCTGATAGCGGTCGATCGCCTGGAGCTTCTTGCGCCAGGTCTGCGCGCGCTCCTTGCCGATGAGACGCGTAGTGCGGATGGCGTCGACGATCGACGCCAGCATGCCGCGCCGCACCAACAGGATCCCGCCGACCAAGGCGGTGGCGGCCACGGCGCTGCCCACCAGCAGCACCACCGTGAGCACGTGGGGCAAGTCGAGCACGAGCGCGCAGATCGGCGCGCCGATCACGATCGTCACCAGCCGGACGCCGATCGACGCCAGGTTGTAGTGGAAGACCGCCGCGATGGCGCGCTGCGACGACGTCTGCTCCATGAGCGTAGTCGCCTTGGTGGCCTCGCCGAGGCTGGCCAGCGGGGTCACCGCGTTGATGGCGCGACCGGCCACCTGCGCCCGCACGACGTGTAGAAACGACGGCCGCCGACCACCGGGACCGATGAAGCCCGACAGCGCGGCGCTATCGAAGCTCGTGATGACCACCTCGATGCCGAGGATGATCGCGAAGCCGAACCCGATGTCACCGAGCTGGGCCCACAGCTTGGACGGTCCCACCGAGTAGATGGTAAGGCCGAGCGCGATCACCGCGACGACGATCGAGACGAGCGTGATGTAGCGGGTCCAAGACGGCGCCGGGTGGTCCGGCGTCTCGTCCTCGGTCGCGTGGGCGGTCGCGGTGGTCACGGGCGGGCCTCAGCGCGACCGGGTCGTGCGGTAGATGCCGAGCACGACCATCGCGCCGATCGACGAGGCGATGATGCCGGGTCCCTCACCGGCGTCGGCGTACCAGCCAATCACGCTGCCGAGGATGTACGCGACGAAGGCACCGGCCACACCGAGCAGCATGGTGACGACGAGGCCTCCCGGGTCCTTGCCCGGCATGAGTAGCTTGGCGATGGCGCCAGCAACCAAGCCGATGACGAGTGCGATGAGGATGCCCATGACGATGCTCCGTGGCGAGGTAGGAAAGCGGGTGGCGGGACGTGCCGGCAGCGTCAGGCGGGGAGGCTGGGCAGCTGGCCCTTGGGGACCTTACCGCCGACGCTATCGGGATCGCGGGCTAGCTGGTCAGAGGCATCGACGCCGTCCCGACCGTCGACGGCGTCGCTGCTGCGCGCCACCGCGCGGTCGGCCGCCAGCGCGTCGGGGTCAAGGTCGATCATGCCCGACGTCGCGCCGCCGCGCTCGATCTCCGACTCGCGATTGCGGTCGACGGTCTGGCCGGGCGGGACCATCTCGGGCTTGTCAGAGCGGCCGAGGTCGTCCTCGATCTCGGGGCGCTCGGCGCCACGGTCCGGATCGATCTCGGGCTCGAACGCGGGCTCGCCATCGGGGCCACGCGTGGGCTGCGAGACGCCGGTCTCGGCCTCGGGCGTCTCGGGGGAGATTCGGTCGATGTTCGGGTTCTTGATCTCGGGGGTGGCCATGCTCTCAACACCAGCAACCACGGTGCCAAGCGCAGATGGCTGATCACAACCGCTTTCTACTGCGAAACCGGCTCTCTGGCGCGCGGCGTGCGCTCGCGCTCGCTCACCGCACTGCGCGAGCGGATCCGCCTCAGTGCGCGCCTGCGCGCGTCGGACCGCAGCATTGCGCCGAGAAACGCGCGTTCGGCGTGGCGCGAAGGTTGCTCGAGCAGCCTGCATCATGATCAGCAAGACCGATGAACTGAAGGATCGTATCGAGGCGCGTCGTCACCAGCTCATGGCGAAGCTGTCGGAGCTCAAGGCCGACACCCGCAAGGACGCCAGCGAGGCCGCCGACAAGATCAAGCAGGGCCTCAGCGATCTCGAGGAGACCCTCAAGGACGGCTGGGACAACGTGAGCGACGCCGTCCGCACCAAGCTCAACGCCTGGCTCGACCGCACCCCGAACTGAGTTGCTGGGAGGGGATTTCGCCATCCCCTCCCCCGCCGGGGCGCAGGTCCCCGGCGGGGCCCCCGCCTGAGAACGGCCCTCCGGGCCTGCGGGCAGGAGCCCGCGATCGTGCTGCGAGCACCGCTTGGGAGGTCGGCGTTGCACGGGGGACGTCCGGATTTCGGACACGACGGCTGTCCGGGTTTCGGACGAGAGACGTCCGGATTTCGGACAGCTCGGAATCAAGGGTCGTGGGAGGCGCTGCCGATGGCTTCCGTGAGGCTCGCGAGCCCGGATGCACGGAGGCGGCGCGATAGGCCGCGGTGGATGCGGCGCGGCCACAGCGGGCCGCCGTAGACGAAGCCGGTGTAGCCCTGGACCAGGGTGGCGCCGGCGGTGATGCGGGCCCAGGCGTCGTCGGCGGTCTCGATGCCACCGACCGCGATCAGCACCAGCCGATCGCCGGCCCGGCGCCGCACCCGCCGCAGGACGGCGAGGCTGCGAGCCGCCAGGGGCGCGCCCGACAGGCCGCCGGCGCCCAGCGCCGCGACCTGGTCCGCCGGGGTCGCGAGGCCGGTGCGGGCGATGGTGGTGTTGGTCGCGATCAGGCCGTCGAGCCCGAGCTCGAGGGCGAGGTCGGCCACCGCGTCGACATCGTCGTCGGCGAGGTCGGGTGCGATCTTCACCAAGAGCGGCACCCGGCGCGCGGGGCTGGCGCGATCAAGCGCGATGCGCACGTGGGCGAGCAGCGGCCGCAGCTTGTCGACGGCCTGCAGGTCGCGCAACCCCGGCGTATTGGGCGAGCTGACGTTCACGACCAGATAGTCGGCCGCGAACGCCAGCAGCTCGGCCGAGGTCGCGTAGTCGGCGAGCGCGCCGGCGTCGTCGACGAGCTTGGTCTTGCCGATGTTGAGGCCCAACAGCGCCACGCCGGCCGGTCGACGGGCGAGCCGCGCCGCCGCCAGCGCCGCGCCGCCGTTGTTGAAGCCGAGGCGATTCACCAGCGCGCGATCGCGCGGCAACCGGAACATGCGCGGCTTGGGGTTACCGGGCTGCGCCACCGCGGTGATGGTGCCGAGCTCTACCGAGCCGAAGCCGAGGGCGGCCAGCGCGGCCGGTCCCCGGGCGTCCTTGTCGAAGCCAGCCGCGAGACCGAGCGGCGACGCCACCTCGCGCCCGAACACCGTCACCCGCAGCGCCGGATCGCGCGCACCGCACAGCCAGCGGCTGAGCGCCTTGGCGCCGGGGATCGCCATCATCGCGCGCAGGAGGACGAAGCCGACGTGGTGCGCGCGCTCGGCCGGCAGCCGCCGCAGCACCAGCCAGAACAGCGCGCGGTAAAGCACGCGCGTCTCGTATCACGAGTCGGGCGTGGCATCGGGCGCGGCGCCGGCGTCGACGCGCGGCTCGCCCATGCCGTCAGCGCCCGAGCAGTCCTGGTCGATCCGGTCGCCGAGCGGGTCGACGGCGCCGGGATGCACCGCCGGGTCGGCGTCGTCGCAGTCGCAGTTGGGATCGAGGCCCGGGTCGCACGGCTCGTCGTAGCAGGTCGGAAACCAACCATCGCCGTCCTGGTCGATGCAGTCGTCGTAGGTCGGGGGCAGGCCGTAGCAGGCCATGAGCGTGAACGCGGCGACGCCGCCCAGCGCGGCACCCACGGTGCGACGGATCCACGACCGCGGCGGCGCCTGGTCGCAATGTGGGCAGGTGCGCGCGGCGGCTGGGATCAGGCCATCACAGGCTGGGCAGGGGGCTAGCTCCATCGGGCATCGTACAACAGCAACTGGGGTGCCGAAGGCCATCCAAGACATCTCGGCAACTTACGGAGCCCACCTTGGCGTCGACACCAGGAACAGCGACAACCGTGTCGGGAAGTCGATCGCGTCGGATCCGGTTGCACGTCTGCTCGGTATCCGGCGATATTTGACGGGCTCGACACGAACGGCAATCGAGGAGATCACGAGTTCATGGGTACGAAGCTCTACGTGGGCAATCTGAACTACAACACCAACGAGGAGTCGCTCCGACAAATGTTCGGAGCCGACGGCCGCGAGGTCGCGAGCGTCTCGGTGATCATGGATCGCGAGACTGGGCGCTCGCGCGGATTCGCGTTCGTCGAGATGACGACCGACGAGTTCGCGCAGCAGGCGCTCAAGGAGCTCGACGGCGCGGATCTCGATGGTCGCGCGCTCCGCATCAACGAGGCGCGCGAGCGCGACGCGGGTGGACCCAGTGGTCCGCCGCGCCCGTTCACGCCGCGCCCTCCCGGCGCTGGCTACGGCGGTGCGCCGAGCGGCGGAGCTCCCGGCGGCGGCAACTTCGGACCGCCGCGCGCCCCGGGCGGCGGCAACTTTGGTCCACCGCGCGCGCCGGGCGGCGGCAACTTCGGACCGCCGCGGCCTCCTGGCGGTGGCGGCGACGATCGCAAGCGCGGTGCGAGCGGTCCGCCCGACAAGCGCAGCGAGGCCAAGCGCAGCGGCGGGGGACGCAAGCCGCGTGGCGAAGACGACTGGTGACGAGCCCGGCTGGCTGACCGATACGAGAGGATGGGCGCCGCGGTCGTGACCGCAGCGCTCCACCAGCGCTGCCCCGGATCACTGATGAGCGGACCGATGCCGGTAACGGTATCGATCTGCCGACGGAGACGTCATCGCCAGCCCCGCCGCGCGAGCTGCGGGGACTGGAGTGAGACGCGACGCGACGCCGCGCGGCGGTCGGACTCCAAGGCGGAATCGCGTACCGTAGCGCGATGGATGCTCCGCACTTGCCCGGCTGGATCGAGCGCATGTTTCCGGCTGGCATGACGCGCCGCCTGGTCGACGTCGGTGGCGTGCGCATGCACGTCGCGACCTGGGCCGGGGCCGGCCCGACGGTGGTGCTGCTGCACGGCAACCCGAGCTGGAGCTTCCTGTGGCGCAAGGTCGTCGCCGAGCTGGCTGGTGACGGGCTCAACCTCGTCGTGCCCGACCTCGTCGGCTTGGGCTTGTCCGACAAGCCGCGCGATCTCGCGGCCCACCAGCTGTCGGCCCACGGCACCTGGTTCGGGCGGCTCCTCGACGAGGTCGCGCCCGGGCCGCTGTACTTCGCGGGCCAGGACTGGGGTGGCCCGATCGGGCTGCACGCGCTGTCGACGCGGCTGGCGCGCCTACGCGGGATGGTCCTGGCCAACACGGTGATCGGTCCGCCCCGCCCCGGGTTCAAGCGCACGGCGTTCCATCGATTCTCGCAGTTACCGATCGTGAGCGATCTGGTGTTCCGCGGCCTGGGCTTTCCGCAGAACCTAATGACCGCGGTGCAGGGTGATCGGACCAGCCTGGTCGGGCGCGCCGCGCTGGCCTACTGGTGGCCGCTGCGCCACTTCCGCGATCGCGCGGCGCCGCTCGCGCTGGCGCGCATGGTGCCGGACTCGCCCGACCACGTGTCGATTCCCGCGCTCGGCGTGTGCCACGACACGGCGACGGGTTTCATCGGGCCGACCGCGCTGGTGTGGGGCACGCGCGATCCGGTGCTGGGCACGATCATCAAGCACCTCGAGCGCGAGCTGCCGGCTGCCGAGGTGACCCGCACCGACGCCGGCCACTTCCTGCAGGAAGAAGTGCCGGGCGAGCTGGCGGCGGCGATCCGGCGCGTGGTCGCGCGCGGCGAGGCGCAGGTCCACTGAGGTTGCCACGGCCTGGGAACCCGGCGTGCCCACCAGCAGGGCGGCGAGCCAAGCTGCGCGAGATTGTACGATCGGGGGTGCTGGGCCGGCCTCATCCGGCTTTCGAGCGTCGACGGCACGGTTCCTGCGTTGACCGCTCGGCACCCTTTGCGCATCATGCGCCGTTGCCCGATACCGTCCGCTTCACCGTCGCCGCTGGCGACGACGGCGCCCGCCTCGACCAGGTGTTGGCGCGCGGAGTTCCGGGATTGTCGCGACGGCGAGCGCGCGTGCTCATCGACATCGGCGGCGTGTTCGTCGATCGCACGCGCGTGAAAGTGTCGGGCCGGCTGGTCCGCAAGGGCCAAGAGATCGAGGCCACGCTGGGCGGCGCCCTCGAGCGCGCGACCGGCGCCGGTGCCACCGCGATGCCTGCGCCGCCTCCACTGGCGATCGTCTACGAGGACGACGACCTGATCGTCGTCGAGAAGCCGGCCGGCTTGGTGACCGCGCCTACGCCCGAGAGCGACCGCGGAGATCTTCTCGACCAGCTGGCGCGACGCGACGGCGGGCCGGTATTCCTGGTCCACCGCCTCGATCGCCCGACCAGCGGCCTGCTGGTCTTCGCGCGCAGCCGCGACGCCAACCGGGTGCTGGCCGAGCGCTTCGTCGCCCACGACATCGAGCGTGAGTACCTGGCCATCGTCGAGGGGACCGTGGCCGACTCGGTGGCCACGATCGATCGGCCGCTGCGCGGTCAGCGCGCGGTCACCCACGTCGTCGCGCGCACGGCCCTGGCTGGCGGTCGCGCCACCGAGCTCCGCGTGCGGCTCGAGACCGGCCGTACCCATCAGATCCGCTTGCACCTCACCAGCATCGGACATCCGGTGCTCGGCGACGGCGAGCACGGCAACGAGTCGTCTCGCCGCTTTCGCCCGCGACCGCCCCGCCTGGCGCTCCACGCGACGGTGCTCGGCTTCCTCCACCCGCTGTCCGGCGCACCGCTGCGCTGGGAACGACCATGGCCCGACGACGTCGCGGCCTGGCTTGCCACCCTACGCACCGAGGTCTCGACGTGATCATCCGCTATTGCTTCATTCGCCTGTCTCCGAACTTCGCCACCGACGCCGGCCGCGCCGAAGCCATCGCCGAGGCCCGCAACCTCGACACCATCGCCGGCATCGCCGTCGTCGCCGGGGTTTCGGCCGACGCCAGCGCGGCGTCGTGGGACCTGTCGATCGCGGTCCACGCCGAGTCGATGGCGATGCTCAACGACGCGACCCGCACGCCGACCTGGGGCCAGTTCTTCGAGGGCTACCTGGGCAAGCGCGCGGCGGTGAACAAGGCGTGGAACTTCGCGACCGCCGCGAAGGTCACGTCACAGCTCGTCGAGTAGCCCACGCCCGGCGTGGGCCTGCCCACGCAGCCCTCGCGCCACCTCGAGACGCCAGCACCAGCGCGGCGTCGAGCACACCCGCGCGCCGTCGACGCCGGTCTCCGCCTGACCGCCGATCGTCAGTCGATCAGTTGCAGCACTGGACCTCGCTCCACGCGACGCCGCTGCACCCGCAGGTCTGGAACTGGCAGTTGCATAGGTGGAACCGCTGGTAGGCCTGATCGGGCGCAAACGTCGTGCCGTCGCATCGACGCAGATCGGCGACCCGGGTGCCGACCGGACAGAACTGCGCGATCGTGCCGCCGCTGTCGCACGGGCTCACGGTGATCCACACACACGACGGGCCATCGATGCCGGCGTCGACCGGGGCGTCGACCGCAGCGTCGGCCGCAGCGTCGTCCGCGCTGGCGGTGTCGACCGGTGCATCGACCGCGCTCGGCGCGTCGCCGGTAGGGCCATCAAAGACGACGGCCGCGTCGAAGCTCGGCGTGACGCTGCCGCAACCGAGCGCGAGCAGCGCGACGGCCACCGCGAGGACATTCGATCGAGCGTTACTGGTGCGCATCGGGACTCTCCTCGACGAGCATCGCGCCCGCCCGGACCGAATGTCGCCGATCCCGCGCCCGCGCGCTACTGCCGACGCGGCTCGCCGACCTCATCGCACGCCGCGGTGCCTGCGCTACGATGCGCGCCATGCGGCCGTACCTGGACCTCCTGCGCACCGTGCTCGCCGACGGCGAGCGCCGCACCGATCGCACTGGCACCGGCACGATCTCGCTGTTCGGGGTGCAGGCGCGTTACGACCTCCGCGACGGCTTCCCGATCGTCACGACCAAGAAGGTCCTGTTCTCGGCGGTCGTGCGCGAGCTGCTGTGGTTCCTGCGCGGCTCGACGAACATCCACGACGATCTGCACGCGCACACGCCGATCTGGGACGCCTGGGCCGACGAGCACGGCGAGCTGGGGCCGATCTATGGCCACCAGTGGCGCAACTGGGGCGGCGACGCCGAGCATCCCGGCATCGACCAGCTGACCGAGGCCGTCGAGACGATCCGCCGCGATCCGACCTCGCGCCGCATCATCGTGAGCGCCTGGAACGTGGCCGATCTGCCGAAGATGAAGCTGCCGCCCTGCCACGCGTTCTTCCAGCTCTACGTGAGCGGCGACTGGCTCGATCTCCAGCTCTACCAGCGCTCGGCCGACCTCGCGCTCGGCGTGCCGTTCAACATCGCCAGCTATGCGCTGCTGCTCGCGATGATCGCCCACGACACCGGCAAGCGCCCGCGCCACTTCATCCACACCCTGGGCGACGCGCACATCTACCTCAACCACGTCGAGGGCGTGCAGCAGCAGCTGACCCGCGAGCCCCTGCCGCTCCCGAAGCTGCGCCTCGCCGACAAGCCCATGCTCGACCTGCGCTTCGAGGACATCGCCCTCGACGACTACCAGCACCACGCCTTCATCAAGTACCCGGTCGCGGTCTAACTGGTCTAGCGGCCCCGCCGCCGCCACCGCTCGATCTTGCAGTCGAGGCCCTGCTCGGTGAACGCGACCGTCTCGTCGTCGCGCCGCACGAACCGCACGCTCACGTCGGGGATGTGCGCGTCGGTCACGAACGTGCCCTGGACGCGGGTCAGGATCACGTCGCGACACCGCACGTGCTCGAAGGCCTGCCGGTAGATCTCCGCGCCGCCAATGACGAACAGCTGATCGACCGCCGGCTCGAGGCTCGCGATCGTCAGCGCCTCGTCGAGCGAGCGCGCCACCCGCGCATCGCCGGCGAGCGCCACCGCACCGCGCGAGATCACGATGTTGAGCCGCCCCGGCAGCGGCCGATGCTTGGCCGGCACCGAGTCCCAGGTCTTGCGCCCCATGATGACGGCGTTGCGCTGCCCGCTCGCCGCCCCGCTCGTCGTGTCGCGAAAGTGCTTCAGGTCGGTCTTCAACCGCGGCCAGGGCAGGTCGTTGCTCACGCCGATCCCGTCGGCCCGATCCGCCGCCACCACACAATCGAACGTCCGAAACGCCCGTTCGAAATCGCGCTTGAACCGCCCGAAACCCTGCGGGCACTCGCGCGCCAAGACCTCCAGATCCGCCGCCTCCGCGATCCGCACCGCCGTGACGCGCTGGGCCGGCAGCGCCAGCTCACGCAGGACGCGCGCATAGACGTGCTTCGGATGATTCGAGCTGGGATCGCCTCGCTTCCCCCAGAGCTCCTCGGGCGACTTGAGAAGTGCCGGCCGCCTCCGCCTGAATGCCCGCTCGAACGCTCCGGCATCGGCGAGCAGCCACGCCTCGAGCATACGAACCTGCAGCGCGAGCACCGCGATTAAGGGCCGGCCGGCCGCAGCCGCGGCACGGCGCAGGCCTTGGTCGATGAGCGGCCGCTTCTCGTCGATATCGCGGTCGGTATCGCGAAACAAGACCAACCCGTCGCACGCCTGTCGGAGCGCGAGCTCGTAGGCCGTCTGCGCCGTCTCGGATTCGCCGTGCCCAGCGCGGGCCGCGCCGAGCTGTGAGCCCGAAAGCTTCAGCGGCCACAGCGTCAGGGCGTCCGCCGCGGTCAGGCCCATGAGCCGACGGATCCAGACCTCGGCCACGCTATCGCCGGGCTCGTGGCTGAGCAGCCCGCCGATCTCGTGCTCGCCCTCCGCCGCGACCGCCAGCTTCATGATGCGCTCGCGACAATCCCTTCGTCGCCGACCGCGTACCAAAGCTCGCCAGGATCGAGCCGCTGAGTATTTTCCTTGAACGACGCGGAGTCGAGCGCTGCGGTCACGATGACCCCCTGTTCGGCAGTGCGCGTCACGATGCGAATGTCCTCGGGCTCGATGTAGTTGAGCAGCACCGGGCTGTGCGTGGTCATGACCACCTGCCGACCGCTCCGCGCGAGCTCGCGGAGCACGTCGACGATCAGCTGCAAGGCGCGGGGATGGACGCCGTTCTCCGGCTCCTCGACGAGGAAGCGCTGCGAGCTCGTGCCGTGCATCAGCGCCAGATACCCAGTCGCGAGCAAGAGTCCCATCGAGGTCTCGCGCGCCGCGATGCCGTGGCGGCTCGGCGCCAGCGCGAGCAACGCCTCGACCTTGCCGGGCGTACGCAGCGTATCGACGGCCACGTTGTTCACATGTTTGCTCAGGCGCCGAAGCCCCGCGTCGAGGGCTTCGACCGGGCGTCGGTCCGGCGCGTTGAGCATGGTTTGCAGCAGGGCCGCGAGGCCGCTGCCGTCGGGACCGAACGCCGCGTTGGGTGCGCACGGCTGCGCGAGCGCTTGCGGGTTGAAGGCCACGTACTGCGCCGACAGATCGGCCAGGACCGCGGCGTAGAGGCCTCCGCTGGATTTGTGATTCGACCGCAGCAGCGTAAATTCGCCGGTCCAATATTGGAAGGCTTTGTCGGCTCCTGGGCTCTGCGCGTAGACCAGCTCGCCGTTCCATGCGAGCTCCTCCTGGAGCACCTGAAGGCGTGCGTTGGCGTAGCCAACCGACAGCGAATGGCGATACGTGCCGGACTCGTGCGGCGAACCCGTCGTGCCTTCGACGACGATCCGGATCGGCCGGGCGAGGTCGCCGTCCGCGAAGTAGTCCTTGCCATGGCCATCGAAGGCTCGATCGATGTCGGTCCTCGCCATCTTGCCGACCAGGTCGAGCGCCTGCAGGATCGTCGTCTTGCCGGCGTCGTTGGGCCCGACCAGCACCGTCATCGGACCGAGAGCGAACGACAGCGTGTGGATCGCCTTGAAGTTCTCGATCTCGAGCCTCGTGATCACCGCGCGAGCGTACTCCGGCCCCCTCCCGGCCGCCACGCCGCGGATCGCGCTTCCTAGCGCGGGTCGGCCTGATGTACACACGAGGGCTGGAGGCTCGTACCTATGCTTCGCCGATTCATCGTCCCTGGCTCCCTGTTCATGTGTCTCGCGCTCGTCGCCTGCGGCCCCGGGGGCAGCAGCGACGACGATGACGACGCCGGCACCGGCGAAACCTGCACGGGCAGCGGCACCCGCTGCGTCGGCACCCAGTACCAGACCTGTCGCGGCGGCGAGTGGAACGTCACCGAGAGCTGCGCCAACTCGTGCAACAGCGCGCTGGGCGGCTGCATCGACTGCACGCCCAACGTCAACACCTGCAACGGCAACACGGTCACGACCTGCACCGCCGACGGCCAGTTCGGCACGCCGGTCATGACCTGCGAGCAGGGCACCGAGTGCGCCGGCGGCACCTGCGCGCGCGCGTGCTCGGCCGACGGCGTCGACCTCATCTACGTCGTCGATGACGCCAACCGCCTGCTCAGCTTCGACCCGCGCCTGATCGGCACCTCCGACCCGTTCCACCTGATCGGTACGCTGTCGTGCCCGAGCGCTGGCAGTGACACCCCGTTCTCGATGGCGGTCGACCGCGAGGCCGTGGCGTGGGTGCTCTATTCGGGCGGCCAGATCTACAACGTGTCGACCGCCAACGCGGCCTGCACCGCGACGGCGTTCCAAGCCCACCAGAACAACGGCGGCCAGCGGTGGGACGTGTTCGGCATGGGCTTTGTCACCGACACCGCCGGTGGCGACACCGAGCAGCTGTGGATCGGCGGCGGCCTCGAGGACGCGATGGTCGGCGGCAGCCTCGGCTCGATCGACAAGACCAGCCTCGCCATCACCCGCGTCGGCCCGCTGTCGGCCACCGTCGAGTACAGCCCCGAGCTGACCGGCCTCGGCGACGCGACGCTGTGGGGCTTCTACCCCGGCCTCAACACCGCCTTCGTCCAGCAGATCGACAAGACCTCGGGCGGCGGCACCGGCCCGCAGCGCAACATCCCGGGCGGCCTGGGCGGCGAGGTCACCGCGTGGGCCTTCGCGCAGTGGGGCGGCAAGTTCTACATCTTCGTGACGACCAGCGACGGCCTCTCGGAGAACTCGACGGTGCGCACGATCGACCGCACCAGCGGTGGGTACGCGCTGGTCAGCGAGGACCTGCCCTACAAGATCGTCGGCGCCGGCGTCTCGACCTGCGCCCCGATCACGATCGGCCGCCAGGCCGAGGTGGGCGCCGCTGACGGCGTCGCCCCGCTCGCTGTCCACTGACTCACTCGGGCGTGTGGACCACGCCGAAGCTGTAGCGTGAGCTGACGATCAGCTCGGCTTGGCTGGCGCCGATCGCCGCCACGCCGCGCCGGTAGCGCTCGATGGTCGACGGCGGGCAATCGTGGCCCGCGCAGACCGTCCAGGCCTGGGTCGGCGGAAAGCCGTCGACCAGCGCCGCGGCGATCGTCACCGCCCCGGCGACGTCGGGGCTGTCGCACTCGATGATCCCGGCGTAGGGCGCGCCGTGGCCGGCGTTGTTGCCGTTGAGCGTCAGCCGGATCCGCGCGTCGCCCGCGGCCGGGGTCCACCGCACGACGTGGTCCTGCCCGGGCTCGAGCGTGATCGACGAGACCAGGTCGGGGACCAGCGGCGCCACCCCGCGCGCGCTGATCGTGTGCGCGGCGATCTCCGCGCCAGCCAGCGTCACGCTCACGGTCGCGTCGTCGTCGAACAGGTCGGCCGGCAGCGCGTCGCTCGCGTAGTAGTAGCCGTCCTGGCCGATGAGCTCGACCGCGGCGCGGAGCCCGGCGAAGCGGATCGCGCCAGCGTACGCAAAGTCGGCCGGCGGTGCGCAGGTGTTGGTGTCGACGCAGACCGCGCCGCCCTCGCAGGCCGGGTCGCACAGCGCCGGCGTGTAGCGCAGCAAGACGCACTCGCCGGCACGCGCAACCTCGCGATGCCAGCGTGGTGGCGGCTGCGCGAAGTACGAGGCGTCGACTTGGCCGGCCCGTTGCTCGACCGGCGTGCCGTCACCGTCGTAGACGCTGCGGTCTTCGCGCAGGTGGACGGTGCCGACCACCGTCGACACGCCGGCGTCTTGCAACGGCGCGCCGTCGGGAGCGTGCTCGTACGCAAATGGCGGATCCTCCTGGGCGCCGTTGCACGCCGCGGTCAGCGACACACCCAAGCTCAACAACGAGACGGTGACAGCACGCATAGGGGCTCCTGACTAGTCGGTGGATGGTCCGGGATACGGACGAGCCTGCTTGATCCAGATCTGCCGCGCGCCGCCGTCATCGTCGACGAGCTTCCACTCGACGTCCATCGGCAGCCGCCCGTAGCCGGCGGGCGGCCGGTAGAGGCGCGCGAAGTGGCTGCGGAGCGCGTCGAGCTGCTGGCCCAGCTCGAAGGCCTCGGCGCGGGTCAGCACCGTCGCGCCCGCGGCGACCAGGTTGGAGTGGGTGTAGTAGGTCGACGGCTGGTTCGGGTGGAAGAAGTAGTAGAGGAAGCTATCGGCGGTGACGCCAGGCGCCGGTGACACCACGCTGGTCTCGCCGAGCTGGGCGTTGACGAAGAAGCCGTCCTCGCCGCCGGCCGCCGGGTCGTAGACGTTGGCGGTGATCGCCACGCCGTTGGCCGCCTCGTCGTCGAAGGACGGCACGATCAAGACCGCCATCGCGACCGCGGCGTGGTCGATGCCGGCGTACTCGCGCTCCTCGAAGGCGCGAAAGTTCCAGACGCTGGCCCACACCGTCTTGATCGCGACGTCGACCGGATGCGCGGCGTCGCCGACCGCGCCGCTCTTGGAGTCATAGAGCCCCGCGCCGGTGTGGCGCTCGAGATCCTCGGCGTTGGTCGACGAGCGGAACTTCCAGCGGAGGCCGGGCTGCTCGGCCTCGAGGCGGGCCTCGAGCTCGGCGAGGAACGCCGGATCGATCGGCGCCGCCCGCAGGTCAGTTTGGAGCGCGGCCAGCGCCTGGGTGCGCACCGCGGCGTCGTCGCGAAACCCGCGATCGGCGCGCAGCGCGGCGACCCGCGCATCGAAGCCGCCGGCGACCATGAAGTCGCGATAGCGCGCGACCGGGATCGCCAGGCCAGCGCGCACCCGAACCGGCGGACCGACGTCGCGCAGCGCGGCGTAGTTGGCGGCCTTCCCGCCGATGCGCGGCACATCGGCGAGGCTGGCGTCGTCGAGGTCGACGATCGCGGTGACCGTGTAGTCGGGCGCCGGGATCTCGGCCGGCGGCGGCCGGTGATCGCGCCACCACGCGTCAGCCTCCTCGGCGCGGACCTCGGCGACCTCCCAGGCGAAGGCGCCCACGGTGAGCCGCACCCACCGACCGTCGAGGGCCGCGAAGCGCGCCTGGGCGCCGGTGAGCGCCATGTTGGGCGTGCCGCGCTGCCGCGACAGCACGTTCACGTGGGACAGCGGGGTCTGGTGCTCGTCGGTGATCACCCCGGCCACCACCGACAGCTCGTTGGGCACCCGGTCGAGCACGGCCAGCTCGCGCGGCCCCAGGTAGGTGCGAGCCAGCTCGTCGGCGTCGACCACGTGGACCCGCGCGTAGGTCTCGCCGACGTTGAGCGCCTGGTACGTGATGCCGGCCCACAGCGCGTCGGTCGAGATCTGCGGGATGCGCGCCGGCAAGCTCGCCGCGCGCACCGCCTGCTCGCTCGAGGTTGGATGAAAGCGCAGCCGGTCGCCGAAGTACGCGGCACCGGCCAGCCGGTCGAAGCCCGCCGCGATCAGCTCGGTCGACGCGGTGTCGTAAGGCGCCAGCTCGTAGGCCCACACGTCGGGCTCGGCGTAGTACGTGATCGAGCCCAGCAAGAAGCGCCGGCTCGGCGCGAAGTACTGGTCGACGAAGGGCGCGCCGGCCGGCCACCCGAGCTGCTCGACGGCGAAGCCGCGATGCAGGGGATACGCCTCGGTGTCGAGGAAGTACACGGCGTTGCCGTCCTGGCGGTCGACGATCGTCTTCACGGTGAACGCGCCGGGCAGCGCCGCGTCGAGAGGCCGCGCGGCCTGGGCCTCGAACTCGGCCGGGCACGCCAGGGTGGCGCGCGACGGCTGCGGCCCGCCTTCGTCGCAGACGACCGCGGCCTCGCTCCCGCAGGCGGCCCACGCCACCAGGAGCGCCCCGATCCCCACGCGCGTCGCGGCATCGTACATCGCTGGGCAGCGCAGCAACCTGCGCGCCAGGCCGCGAGTCTTGTAAGTACGAGCACTTGCACCGCGCGCACCTCAGAGATCTGACAGCGCCCGCCGCCAACGTCGTGCTAAGGAACTGGATGAAGGTCGATGCCCCGCTCGTCGTTGGTGCGCTGGCATCGATCGCGTCGATCGTGAGCTTCACGCCCCAGGCCTGGCGCATCATCAAGACGCGCGACGTGAAGGGTCTGTCGGCGGCGACCTACTCGATCACGGTCGCCGGCTTCGTCCTGTGGACCACGTACGGCATCTTGCTCGGCAAGTGGCCGCTGATCGTCACCAACCTGGTGTGCCTGCTGCTGTCGCTGTTCATCCTGGTGATGGTCCTGCTGCCGCGTCACAAGCGCGACCGCGTGGCCGACGCCGTCGATCCGGCGGTGTCGACCACGGGAAGTGCGTTGACGCCGGGGCCAACCGGCCCTACGGTGGCCCGATGATCACGCGAAGCAAGCTGTTGGCCGGGGCCTTGGCGATGATGCTTGTGGGCAGCGGCGCCGCCGGCTGCAAGTCCATCGACGAGCGCAATCGCGATCGCTGGGCGACCACCGAGAACACCAACGTCAAGATCGACTGGGACAAGGTCAACGACGCCTACGAGAAGGCGGACGGCCCCGAAGATCTCGAGAAGCGCATCAACGAGATCTACGAGGGCGACGAGGTCATCAGCATCTCGGTGCACGACACCGACGGTAAGACCCAGGTCGTCACCGGCTTTTTCGACCACAACACCGACGGCAAGGTCGACGAGGCCGAGAAGATCTTCACGATCCAGCGCGACCTCACCGGCGAGGGCAAGGGCCAGTACCAGACCCAGGGCTCCGGCCACTACGCCGGCTACCACTCGCCGATGATGGGCATCATGACCGGCATGCTCATGGGCTCGATGATGTCGAGCATGCTGATGCCGAGCTACTCGCCGCGCTACTCGCAGCCCTACGCGACGACCTCGGCCCGCCATGGCGAGCTGCGCTCGCAGCGCAGCGGCTACCGCGCCCAGAACCCTCAGCGCTTCGCCAAGCCGTCCAAGACCGGCCGCAGCTACGGCGGCGACCGCGGCGGCGGCGGCTCGGCGCCTCGCTCGCGCGGCGGTGGTCGCTTCGGTCGCGCCGCGGGCGCGGGCGCCAAGCCGGTGCGACTCGCGGCTTGATCGGGTCGATCCTCGAGCTGCCGTTTCTGGAGCGCGCGCCCCTCGACCTGCTCGGGTTCGCGGGCGACCGCGCGACGATCGACCCTGACTACGCCGGCTTCGGCTGGGCCCGCCTGGGCCAGCTGTGGCTCGACGAAGGCGGGATCGCCTCCGTCGACGGCGGGACCGATCCCGTCGAGGGCGCGCTGGTGCTGGCGCTCCACGGCGCCGACGATGGCGAGGTCCTCCCCGGTGACGTCGAGTTGGAGTTCGCCCTGGGCAACTCGGTCGCGAGCGTGCTGCTCTCGGCGTTCCTCGACCGCTGGCTGCCCCGTCTGCCCGAGGCCGGCGCGATCGTGCTGGCGATGTGCAACCCGCACCACGCGCGGCTGCCGGCCCGCGCGCGCCCGCTGTACTACGCGCTGGGCCCGGTCGACGCCTGGTGCGACCCGCCCGATGATCGCCTGCGCCTGACCGCCGCACGCTGGTTGCGTGCCGAGGAGCCCGCTCGATGACCACCGATCTCGTCCTCAGCTCACCCCGCGTCGTCGACGAGGAGCAGCTCCGCGCCTACGCCGGCATCTACGTCATGAAGAAGCTCGACCTCGAGCCGCGCGACGGCGGCCTGGTCTTGCCGCTCGTGCTGCCGTCGGACCTGACGCCGCTCGAGGAGATCCTCCACGAGCTGACGGTCGCCGGCCGGGTCGAGATCAACCACCGCAAGGATCGCTGGGAGCTGACCAAGGCCGGCATCGCGTACCTGGCGACCCTCATCGACGAGGCCGAGGCGCTCATCGAGGAGTTCGACGACGACGAGCTGCCCGACGTGGTGGCCGAGCTGCGTCGGCGCAACCTCGACCCGCTGCGGGCCCGGTTCCTGTGGGGCTGGTTCGACGGGGAATTCGACGACCTCGCCGAGTTCCAGCGCCAGCGCGGCGTGCAGCCAGTCCAAGACCTGTGGGCCTACTACCTCACCGACGACGAGTTCTACGCGGAGCTCGCCAAGGACCTCGGGTAGTCAGGTCAGGTCTTCGAGACGCTGAAGCCCGTGATGCAGCGGTAGGCCTTGCCCTTGACCTCGACGGACGAGAACTCGAGGGCGACCGCATACTCCGACCGGAACGACGCGAACAACAGCTGGATGCTGGTCTCCGAGAGGTCCCTGCCGCCGCATTGCGCACCGCCCCAGCGGTAGTTGTAGTTGGCCTTGTCGATCTCGAGCCAGACCGCGCCGTGGAAGTTCTTGTAGTTCTTGTCGCCCGGCTCGAGCAGCATGAGCTGCGCGATCGAGCTGGTGTTGGTGGTCTCGGCGGCGGCAACCGCGGGCACGGTCAGCGCGGCGAGCACGACCAGGGCGACCGGGCGCAGCACGCTCACGCCTTCCGCCGACGACGACGCATGACCAGGAGGCCGATCATCGAGCCGAGGCCCAGGTTCACGAGCACGACGCCGGTGCCGCTCGCGTTGCCGGTGCTGCAGCAGCCGCCGTCATCGCTGCTGGCGACGCGGCAGACGCCGGCCGCGCCCGCGCCCGCGTTGCACTCGAAGCCGGCGGGGCACAGATCGTTGGGCGGGCCGAAGCACGACTCGGTGCAGGTCAGGCCAGCGCCGGTATCGTTGCACAGGCCGCTGAGACACTCCTCGTTGAAGGCGCACGCGGAGCCGAACTCGGCGACGGGCGCATCCCAGAAGCACTTGCCAGCTTCGCACTTCTGGCCGGTGAGGCACGCCGTGGCGTCGCCACAGGCCTGGCCGCGGGTGACGGTCACCGGCGCGGTCTCGGCGCAGATGTCGAGGTCGTTACAGGCGCGCACTTGCAGATCCATCACGCCGTCGGGCACGGTCGGCGGGATGTTGAGGACGAAGGTCGCCGACTCGGTCGCGGGCTGGCGGTACCACTTCCAGCCGTTGATGTAGAGCTCGGCGTACGCCACGCCGCGGTGGTCGCTCGCGGTCGCGAAGACCGAGAAGTTGGCGTTCACCGGGCCGGCCTGCGGGCTGTTGAGCGTCACCACCGGCGGCGCCGGATCGGTGCCCGGGCCGAAGACCGACAGCAGCTTCTGGTGGGAGTTCTGCGTCGGCGCGCCGCACGTACACGGCCGCACGGCGTACTCGCCGCACTTGATGTCCTTGTTACGGAAGAACTTCTGACCGCAGCCGTCGATGTACGTGAGCGGATCGCTGCAGTCGAAGGCGTGATCGAGGCCGAAGGAGTGGGCGCTCTCCTGCGCGGTGGTCCAGCACAGGCCTTCCCAGTTCCCGGCGCGCTCGTCGTTGGCGTAGGTGAACGAGATGACGTTGTTCTTGGGGACGCAGGTCGTGCCGTCGAGGGGCGCGACGCCGAGGGCGCCCTCCTTGCCCATCTCCGCCGCGCGGCCGGCGACGACCGCCTCGTGGTGCGGCACGTTGCCGGGATCCTCGGTCACGATCTGCACGTCGTAAGGGCCGTACACCTCGCGCATGCAGGTCAGGTACGACTGCCACATCGTCTCCGACTGCGCGAAGGGCGAGATCGTCATGACCGTGCCCTGCGCGTAGGGCTCCTCGTTGGACCCGCCGATGATGGTCCGGTTGGACAGCGCGTCGCTGGTGTTGGACTTGGTGAACGTGCACCCGGTCGGACAGCGGTTGAGCCAGATGATCTTCGCGATCGGCTCGGCGGCCTCGCTGGTCATGGGGCCGAGCGGCAGGACCGCCGAGTGCGGCGAGACGCGCTTGTTGGGCGAGATGGTGCCGGGCGAGGCGACGGCGGTAGAGCCGCCGGCCATCACCACCAGCGCGACGGACGCTATGAACGAGGCGACGCGAGTCATAGGCTCGAAATACTACAGCAGCGGTCGCGAACGCACGTCGATAATCGCTGGCCGACCGAGGCGTCCGCGACTCACGGCCTCATATCGATCAGGAGCGGCGCCGGCTCGGTGCCCACGCGCTTGGTCGTGGTGGTGAGGCTGCCGCTCGGCTCGCCGCTCTGGTAGCTCGCCTTGACGTCGAAGACCGTGGTGACGTCGCTGACCGGCAGCCGGAGGCGCATCGCCGCGCCCGCGATGCACGTCATCGCGATCTGCTGGTTCTCCAGGAGGCTCGGAACGGCGGTGCGAACCCGACCGTCGGGATAGGCTCGGACCCGGACCGTGATCTCAGCCGACGGCTCGCTGGCCCGCTCGTCCCACTCGACGAAGCAGCCGCGGATGTCGGGCTCGATGGTCAGCACTGCGGCGCGCAGGTCGGCGAGCGCCACGCCGGGCGGAGGCGGCAGCTGGCGCGCTGGCACGATGCCGACCTTCTCCATGCGCTGGGTCAGCTCCTGGATCTTCTGATCGCTCTGCGTCACCTGCAAGGCCAGGATCTCGATGCGGCGCTTGTCGTCGCTCCGGATCTGGCTGACGTCCTCGAGCTGCGCGATGAGGTCGCGTTTTTGCTGCTCGAGCGCGACCAGCTGCTGCTGGAGCAGCGCGACGGTCGTGGTGTCGAAGGCCCCCGGGTTGCCGCGCGGCGTGATGACGGTGGCGGCGGCGGCCCCGCCCAGGACCAGCGCGACGGCGGCCACGATCGCGACCACCCGGCGGCGCGGCGGCGTGACCGCGTGGGCCAGCTCGGCCAGGAGCGCGCTCATCGACGGGAAGCGCCGGGCCGGCACCGGGTCCAGGCCGCGCGCCAAGATCGACGCGACCACCGCGGGCGTGCCCTTGCCGTCGGGAGGCGGCCGCATGCGCGCGCCTTCTTCGATCATCAGGGCCGCGGTGTCGCCGGCAAAGGGGTGCGCGCCGTAGAGCGCCTCGTACAGCGCGACGCAGAAGCTGAACTGGTCGGCGGCCGCGGTGACGTCCTTGCCGACCAGTTGCTCGGGCGCCATGTAGCGCGGCGTGCCCATGACCGCGCCGGTCGCGGTGAGGGTGACCCGCAAGGCGGTCAGCGCTGGCATCGGCAGGTGCTCGTCGTCGCCGGTGACCAGCGAGCGGGCCAGGCCGAAGTCGGACACCCGCACTCGCCCATCGCTGCCGACCAGGACGTTGTCGGGCTTGAAATCGCGGTGCAGGAGCCCGACGCCGTGGGCGGCGGCCAGCCCGAGGCCGGCGTCGCGGAACGCGCCGAGCAGGTCGCGCCACGAGCGCTCCCAGCGGTGGAGCCACTGGGTGAGGGTGTCGCCCTCGACGAACTCCATCGCGACGTAGACCTCGCCCGACGCGGCGGTGCCGACGTCGTAGACCGCGACGACGTGAGGGTGGCTGAGCTGGGCGATGGCCTGGGCCTCGCGGACCAGGCGGGCCTTGGCCTCGCCCTCGCCCAGGCCCATGCCGGTGCGCAGGAGCTTGAGCGCGACCCGGCGGTCGAGCTGCGGGTCGTAGGCTGCGAAGACCACGCCCATGCCGCCCGCGCCGATGCGGCGCAACACGACGTAGCGGCCGATGGTGTCGCCGACCGCGATGACCGGCTCGGCGCTGCCGCGCTTGCCGTGGCCCTCGGTCGAGGCCAGGGCCAGGTCGCGTCCACCCCGCTTGCCGCGGGCCGGCCGCATCGGGGTCGCCAGGTCGCTGTCGGGCTCGCCCGGTGCCGGGGCCAGCGCGGCCACCAGGGTCCGGCAATCGCGGCAGGTCGCGAGGTGCGACTCGACCCGGGCGGTCGCCCCGGGCGGCATCTCGCCGGTCGCGAACTCGACCGCCGTGTTGTCGTCCAGGCACGCCACAGCGGCCATCATAGCAGCGCCGCTTCGGGCTCGAACGAATCCAGCATCCTGGGCAGGTTCTCGGCGCTCACTATCCGATCGGACACCGCCGGATCTCGCGAGTTTCCCTTGACCCTATCCATGCAGGAAGGTAGCTATCGCGCGCCCACAGGGCGTACGCCCGCGGCATCCCGCCTGACAAGCCAGGCGGGCGTTTCGCAAGGAGAATCCCGTGATCACCGACCTCTCGAAAGTCCGCAACATCGGCATCTCGGCCCACATCGACAGCGGCAAGACCACGCTGACCGAGCGCATCCTCTTCTACACCAAGCGGATCCATCAGATCCACGAGGTCAAGGGCAAGGACGGCGTTGGCGCCAAGATGGACTCGATGGAGCTGGAGCGCGAGCGCGGCATCACGATCCAGTCGGCCGCGACGTTCTGCACCTGGTCCGGCTCGGGCCCTGAGCTCAACATCAAGCCGCACCACATCAACATCATCGACACCCCCGGGCACGTCGACTTCACCGTCGAGGTGGAGCGCTCGCTCCGCGTCCTCGACGGCGCGATCATGGTGCTGTGCGGCGTCGCTGGCGTGCAGTCGCAGAGCTACACGGTCGATCGCCAGATGCGCCGCTACAAGGTGCCGCGCATCGCGTTCATCAACAAGCTCGACCGATCGGGCGCCAACCCGCTGCGCGTCCGCGACCAGCTCAAGGAGAAGCTCCGCCTCCACCCGGTCATGATCCAGGCCCCGATCGGGCTCGAGGACAAGCTCGAGGGCGTGGTCGATCTCATCGACATGCAGGCGATCCGCTTCAGCGGCGACGCCGGCAACGACATCTCGTACGGCCCGATCCCCGACGACATGAAGGAGCAGTGCGACGCGCTCCGCGAGGAGATGCTCGACCAGCTCTCGATGGTCAACGACGAGCTCACCGAGGCGATGCTCGAGGACAAGGTCACGCCGGCGCTCATCCGCAAGTCGCTGCGCGAGTCGACGATCGCGCTCAAGTGCACGCCGGTCATGATGGGCTCGGCGCTCGGCAACAAGGGCGTCCAGATCCTCCTCGACGGCGTCACCCAGTACCTGCCCGAGCCGCGCGAAGTCGAGAACATGGGTCTTGACCTCGACAAGGAAGAGGCGCCGATCGAGATCATCAGCGATCCGACCAAGCCCCTCGTCATGCTGGCGTTCAAGCTCGAGGACGGCCGCTACGGTCAGCTCACCTACGTCCGCATCTACCAGGGCCACCTGGAGAAGGACAACTTCATCACCAATACCCGCACCGGCAAGAAGGTGAAGGCGGGCCGCCTGGTGCGCATGCACTCGGACGACAAAGAAGACATCACCGAGACCAGCGCCGGCGACATCTGCGCGCTGTTCGGCATCGACTGCAACTCGGGCGACACCTTCACCGACGGCACGATCAACGTCGCCATGACGTCGATGTTCGTCCCCAAGCCGGTCATCTCGGTCGCGATCAAGGCCAAGGACGCCGGCGCCGAGATCAACATGTCGAAGGCGCTCAACCGCTTCACCAAGGAAGACCCGACCTTCCAGTGCTACGTCGACCCCGAGTCGAGCGAGACCATCATCGCCGGCATGGGTGAGCTGCACCTCGAGGTCTACATCGAGCGCATGAAGCGCGAGTACAAGGCCGAGGTGGTGACCAGCCCGCCCCAGGTCGCGTATCGCGAGACCATCGGCGCCAAGGTCGAGTTCAACTACACCCACAAGAAGCAGACCGGTGGCTCGGGCCAGTACGGCAAGGTGGTCGGCTACGCCGAGCCCTTCGACGGTGAGTTCGAGTTCGTCGACGAGATTCGCGGCGGCTCGATCCCGCGCGAGTTCATCGCCGCGGTCGAGAAGGGCTTCAAGTCCATGATCGCGAAGAGCCCGCGCCTGGGCGTGCCGGTGGTCGGCGTCCGAGTCGCCATCGACGACGGCGCGGCCCACGCGGTCGACTCGTCGGACATCGCGTTCCAGGAAGCCGCTCGCGGTGCCTTCCGCGAGTTCTTCCCGCGCGCCAAGCCCAAGATCCTCGAGCCGATCATGAAGGTCTCGCTCGAGGGCCCGGCCGAGTTCGCTGGCAACATGCTCTCGCTGCTCATGCAGCGCCGCGGCATCGTCATCGGCTCGACCGAGGAAGAGGGCGGCGCGCGCGTCGACTCCGAGGTCCCGCTGTCGGAGATGTTCGGCTTCTCGACGCCGCTGCGCTCGGCGACCCAGGGCAAGGCCGAGTTCACGATGGAGTTCGCCCGCTACGCCGAGGTCCCGTCGAACATCGGCGAAGAGCTGCTCGCCAAGGCCGCCAAGGCCAAGGCTGACGCCAAGAAGTAGAGTTTCCGGGCGACCTGATCTCTACTCGGGGGATGGACGGGATCCCGAGCTCCGACGAGCTGGCTGGTCTGGCGACCGGCGCGATCGACGACGATCTGGCGCCGACGGTGGCCGCGGTGATCGCGGGGCTGCCGACGGTCGAGGCCGCCGAGCGGGCCCGGCTCTTGGTCTGGCTCGCCGACGTGCAGGTCGGCGGGCACCGCGCCCAGACCGTGCTCGCCCCCGAGCGGCGCCGCAAGGACCAGCTCCCGGCCGACCGCGCCAGCGCGCGCGCCGCGGTCGCCGAGCACGCCGACGCGATCATCGCGCTGCTGGTCGACGACGATCCCGACGTGCGCTCGGCCGCCGCGCTGGCGCTGGGCTTTTGCACCGAGGTCGGCGCTGCCGCCAAGACCGCGCTGGCCGGGCGGCTCGCCCCCGAGGCCGAGCTGGGCGTCGACGCCGCGATCATCCTGGCCTTGGTGCGGCTGGGCGCCGGCTTCCGCGCGCCGGCCGACGATCCCGCCATCGCCGCCGCGATCGCGATCGCGACCGCCTTCGACGGCCCGCCCGACCTCGACGCGCTGATCGCGGCCAGCACCTTGGCACCGGTGCCGCACCTGGCGTTCGGCGGCGGCGCGCTCGGCGACATCGCCGCCGCGATCGCGGTGGGCCACGCCTTCGCGCCGTCCGACGCGGCCCGTCGCTACGAGGACCTGTCGGGCCTGCAGCGCACCGTGCTCGAGGGCGTGGCCGCCTCGGAGGCGCCCCTCGACTGGTACGGCCTGGGCCTGCCGCCGACCGCGGCCGGGCGCCGCCGCTTCCTGTGTCTCGACGAGCCCGGGCCCACCGATCGCTTCGTCAGCCACGGCGACGACGAGGTGCCGCTGTGGTTCGCGCTGCGCGACCTGCAGCGCCGGGGCGCCGCCGGCGAGGCCGACGCCGTCGAGCGCCGGGACGCCCTGCTCGCGACCCTCACGCCCGAGGAGCGCACCGCGGCCTTCGACGATCGCGCCACCTACGGGCTCGACCGCACCGTCGGCGCGCTCGAGGCGCTGCCGGCACCGGCGTGACCCGCGACCGCTGGGCCCTCGAGCTCGAGGCCCGCGCCGGCGAGCACTGGACCGAGGCCCGCACCGACGCGCTCCTGCGCGGCAAGGACGTCGCGGTGCGTCCGCGCGACGCCGCGGTGCTCTTGCGCGCGCTCGGCATCCTCAACGCCGACGCGTCGATGCCGGCGGCGACCACCCGCAAGTACTTTCAGATCAACCACATGGTCGGCACGCTGGGCCGCGCCGTCGACGAGCTGCGCGCGCGCCACGCGATCGTGCGCATCGTCGACGCCGGCTGCGGGCGCTCGTACCTGACGATGCTCCTGGCCTGGTGCGGCGCGCACCGGTGGGACCAGCGCGTCGAGGTGCTCGGCGTCGACCGCAACCCCGACGTGATCGCCGAGGGCCAGCGCCGCGCGATCCTGGCCGGCCTCGACGATCGGGTGCGCTTCGAGGCCCGCGCCGTCGACGAGCTGGCCCGCGATCGCGACGCGCTCGGCGAGGTCCACGCCGTCATCGGCCTGCACGCCTGCGATACCGCGAGCTGCGACGCGATCGCGCTGGGCGTGGCCGCGGGCGCCGAGCTCATCGCGGTGGCGCCTTGCTGCCAGGCCGAGCTGGCCCGGGGCTGGGCCACGCTCGCGCCGACCGACGACGGCTTCGCGCCGGTGTGGTCCACGCCGCACCTGCGCCGCGAGCTGGCCGCCCACACCACCGACCTCATGCGCACGCTGCTCCTGCGCGCCGCGGGCTACGCGGTGACGGCCATGGAGTTCATCCCCGACGAGCACACCCGCAAGAACACGCTGCTGCGCGCCCAGCGCAACCGCCCGGCCGCGCGCGACGCCGACGCCGCCCGCGCCTACGCCGCCCTGGTCCGCACCACCGGCGGCATCGGCCTGGCCCTGGCGGCCCGGCTCGGGGGCACCATCGCGTCGTAGAGGCGCTGTGCCGACTGCGGCGCCAGCCGGGACGACTGTGAGGTAGCGCACCCGTCGCCGGTGCTGGCGCGCGCCGTGATGCGGTGGCCCGATGCGGACACTGCTGGTGGGGCTGGTCGTCGGGTGGGCTGCCGTCGCGCACGCGCAAGCTGCGCCGCCTCGGCCGGTCGTCGAGCATCGCAGCCCCGGCACCGCGGTCGCGCTCTCGGCGACGGTGACCCTGGGTGGCGTCGGCATGATCCTCGGATCGGCCGCGACCGGTCGGTGGCAGCTGGCGCCGGTCGGAGCCGCTGCCGTCGCGCTCGGTCCGACCGTCGGACACTGCTACAGCGGCCAGCGCTACGCGCGCGGCCTGATCATGCGCGGCATCGGCGTGGGCGTGGTGCTGGTGAGGTACGCGCGCTGGTTCTCCGAACGGAACAGCATCGAAGCTCGGCGAGAGGTCGGTCAGGTGGTGATGATCGCGGGCGCCGGCCTGTTCATCGTCGGCGGGATCGACGACGTCGCGACCGCGGGTGATGCCGCGCGCCGGCACAACGCGCGGCGCACGACGATCACCCCGACCTTCGCTGGTGATCGCGTCGGCATCGCGCTGCTCGGCGCGTTCTGATCTATCGTCGCGCGGGCTTCCTCGAATCGTACCGGTCCTGATCCTGCTCGCGGCGTGTGGCGGCGACGACGTCCGCACCGTGAGCGCCGGTGACTCGGCGTGGGGCGCGCGGTTCTCGCCCGACGGCAGCAAGCTCGCGGTCGCCTTCGGCCCCGACGATCACGTCGGCGTCATCGACCTCGCGACCGACGCGCTGACCGATCTCGCCGACAACGGCTCGTACCTGACCGGGACGGCGTGGTCGGCCGACGGCGCGCTCCCGGTCACGCCGCGAGTGGACGAAAGGGGGTTGTGGCGGGCCCAGCTGTGGTAAGCCACGCGCCCATGTCGACCCAGGCGTCGCGAGCGCCCGCGCCCCGGATCCGCCTCGCGCTCCAGCCGCTCATCGTCAAGGTGTACAAGCTCGCCGGCATCGCCGCGCTTGGCATCATCCTGGTCGGCCTGGTCGCGTACGTCGTCGTCAACATCTTCTACTTCTTCGACTCGAGCTGGGTGCGCCCGGTGATCCTGTCGCCGCGCCACGAGCGGGTGGCGGTCGCCGCCGCCGAGCTGGAGACCGCCAGCGAGCGCCTCGCCGAGCTCGAGCTCGACCGCGCCCACACCATCGCCGAGCTGGCCCAGATCGAGCGCACCGTCGCCAGCAGCACGCAGTTCGAGGCCGACATGGGCCCGGTCGTCGCCGAGGCCGGCAAGAACCTGGGCGCAGTGGCCGCGCGGCGCGAGCTCGACCGCACCATCCTCGAGCGCCAGGCCGCGACCGACGACAAGGTCGCCGCCGAGCAGCACTCCCGCGACCTCGATCGCCAGATCCACGAGCAGAAGGCCGCGGTCGAACGGCTGGCGTCGTCGTTCTACTTGAAGGGCCGCACCGAGCAGGTCGTGGTCGCCTTCGTGCCCTACGACAACCTGTCCAACGCTCGCCCCGGCACTCCGCTGTACCGCTGCAAGTGGGGGCTCGTGCGCTGCTCGTCGGTGGGCAAGATCGTCTCGATCCTCGAGGGCGAGGTCACCGAGCACCACCCGCACAACAACGCGGTCAAGCGCGGCGTGATGGTCGAGATCCTGCTGCACGACGCCAGCGCCGGGCAGGACAACGTGCTGTTCGCGGGCTCGCGCCCGTTCTGGTTGTTCTGATGCGCGCGGCGATCGTCGTCACGCTGTTGGCGCTCGTCGCCTGCGGCAAGAGTGATCCCAACGCGCCGCCGCCGCCCGAAGATCGCCCGGTCGGTGCGCCGCCGGCGTCCCCGCCGACCCGGGTGGGCTCGACGACGACCGCGGCGCCCGGCACGCCGGCCGAGGCCGCGCGCGCCCTGTTCGCCGGCCGCTGCGCGACCTGCCACGGTCCGAGCGGTCACGGCGACGGCATCGCCGCGCGCGCCATGACCCCGCCGCCCCGCGACTATCGCGACGCCGCGTGGCAAGCCAGCGTCACCGACGCCGACCTCGCCAAGGTGATCGTCGCTGGCGGCGCCGCGACTGGGCGCAGCGCCAGCATGCCGGCCAACCCCGACCTCGCCGGCAAGCCCGAGGTCGTGGCCGAGCTGGTCGCGCTCATCCGCGGCTTCGGCACCCGGTAGCCAGCTACATCGCCAGGCCGCCGTCGACGTCGAGGGTGCGGCCGTTGAAGTAGTCGCACTCGAGGACGAACTTGACGGCGAGCCACAGGTCCTCGGGGAGGCCCACGCGCCCGACCGGGATGTTGGCGACCAAGGTGTCGCGGGCCTTCTGGTTCATGCCCGCGGTCATTGGGGTCTCGACCATGCCGGGCGCGACCGCGCCGACGCGGATGCCGAACGGCGCGAACTCGCGCATCCAGGTGACCGTGTTGGTGGCGAGCGCCGACTTGGCCGCGCTGTAGTTCGACTGGCCGCGATTGCCGTGGCGCGCCGACGACGACATGTTGACGATCACGCCGGGCCGCTGCTCGGTCTCGACCATCTTGGCGACCACGTCGCGCACCATCAAGGTGGCGCCGGTGAGGTTGACCGCGATGACCGCGTCCCACTGGTCCTTGCTGAGCTTGGTGACCGCGCCGGTGGTGCGGTCCTTTTTGACCAGCAGGCCGTCGCGCAGGATGCCGGCGTTGTTGATGAGGCCGTTGAGGCCGCCCATCGCGCCGTAGGCCCACTCGACGAAGCTGCCGACCTCGGCCTCGCTCGACACGTCGAGCTTGCGGGCGTGGACCTTGCCGGGCAGGCCGGCGGTCGACTCGACCAGGGCCGCGAGCGCCTCTTCCTTGACGTCGCCCGCGGCGACCTGAGCGCCGGCCTCGGCGAGCCGGCGTGCGAAGTGCGCGCCCATACCCTGGGCCGCGCCGGTGACGATGATCTTGAGATCGGAGAGCTGCATGGAACTTCCTGCGTGAGAGAGGTGGGCGGACTCTAACTCAGAGCGCGACACCGGCGAGGCACAGGCTGCCAGCCGGTCACGGTCACGGTCACGGTCACGGTCACGGTCACGGCCACGGTCACGGTCACGGTCACG
>Ga0209181_10000461_pt1 | contig 75640 bp, 77 predicted proteins | sample MAT05_FD_187208 | JGI IMG/M metagenome (GOLD analysis project Ga0209181, IMG submission 187208) | Freshwater microbial communities from Lake Fryxell liftoff mats and glacier meltwater in Antarctica - MAT-05 (SPAdes) (version 2) | ecosystem: Environmental > Aquatic > Freshwater > Ice > Liftoff... | reverse complement strand
CACTCGTACGATGCCGCGCCCTGAACGACCACCGGTAAGCCGTGTGCGGGAAATCCGCACGCACGGTTTGAACGGGGGTCTTGCTACAGCCCGCCCAACCGGCGGAGGAAAGTAGGATCTACCAATGTCCAAGCTGCTCGCGGTCGCCGCCGTCCTCGCCGTCGCCGGTTGCAAGAAGAAGGAGCCCGCGCCAGCCCCGCCGCCGTCACCCGGCACGGCCGACGCTGCCACCGCGCCGAGCGAGCCCGGGCCCGACGCGCCCGACGAGGACGCGCTGCGCGCTGGCAAGCGCACCGGTCTGGGCGGCTCCGACGAGCAGCCCGAGGTCGCGACCGAGGCCTTCGCGCGCGCCTTGCTCACCGGTGCGACGCCCTGGAGCCGCGTGGTGTCACCGTCGGCGGGCGTGGTCGAGCTGGCGGTCGCGGCGACCACCAGCGCGCTCGGTCGCCGCTGCGGCCCCGCGGTGACCGCGCTGCTCGGGCGCTACGGCCCGGAGGTCGCCGGCAAGCTGGCGCTGCCGGACTACGAGCTGAGCTGCGACAACGCCGACCTCGTCGGTGGCGAACCGCGCAGCGCGATCTGCTCGCTCGACGGCACCGACCCGCCCGGCTACGACCTGATCTTCGTCCCTGACCCCACGCTCGGTCTGCGGCTGGTCGGCGTCACTGCCGTCGACGGCACGGTCGTCGAGGATGCCCAGCTCGACGCCTTCGACCTCGAGCTGGCCCGCACCGGCAAGCTGTGCCCCTGAGTTAGCCGAGCTAGCCGAGCTAGCCGAGCTGGCCCGAGCTAGCCGAGCTGGCCCGAGCTAGCCCGAGCTAGCCGAGCTAGCCGAGCTGGCCGAGCTGGCCCGAAATCAGAAGTAGTAGCCGGCGGTCATGCCGAAGAACGGCATCGTGCGAATGCCGCCTTCGATGTTGATGAAGATCTCGTCCGTCGGCCTGATCTGGAGGCCGACGACCGCGTTGATGACGATCATCACCGGCGGCAGATCGTAGGGCGTGTTGCGGTTGGTGTCGTTGGGGTTCGTGCTCTCGTTGCACGAGTCGAACGCCGCCGACGTGCACTGGTAGTCGGTGCGGCGGATGTCGCCGGCGAACACGCCGATGCCGGCGCCGCCGCCGTAGCGGACCGAGATCTGCGGGATGATCTCGGTGTGATACATGAACGACAGCTCGGCCGTGTACCAGCTGAAGCCGTCGAACTGGACGAAGTCCGGGTCGTCCTGAGGCAGCTTGTCGCCCTTGTCGACCCAGATGCCCTTCTCCATCGAGATCTGGTCGTACTCGAGCCCGAGTGACACCTCGAAGGCGCCCTTGCGGCGCGACAGCTCGGCGCCGAAGCCGACGTTCGACGTGCCCGCGGGCGCGCGCTCGACGAAGATCTCGATGAGACCCTTGGGGATGCGAACGTTGCGGAGCCGGAGGCCGACACCGATCTTGGTGCCATCGGCGGCCGTCGACTCCGACGGGGCCGAGATCGGCACCGCCGAGGAATCATCGTCGTCGAGCGCGGCCTGCGCCTGGACCTGGGTTGCGCTGGCACACAGCGCTGCCCCGAGGGCAGCGGCAGTCAGAATTCGTCGGCAAGCGGGTTGAAGCATGGTCTCCTCCGGAGGCGGTCGCATTATAGTCGTCTCCCCATCCATCCCGTGCCCAACCACGACCCTCCCACCGGCGGTATGCTCTCGAGCAGTCTTCGAGGGTTCATCGTATGGTTGGCAGCCGTGTCGGTCGTCGCCGCGTGTGGCGGTGGCGGCGCCTCGCGAGGAGAGCGCTGCGATACGGTAGCCGACTGCGCCGACTCACTCCAGTGCTTGGATCACATCTGCAAGCCGAAGTGCGTGGCGTCGGTCGAGTGCGGTGACGGGAGCGTGTGTACGGCCGGCACGTGCGTGGTGGTCGACAGCCAGGTCGGCGACGCCTGCGAGGCCGAGCTCGAATGCGGGCCCGGCCAGACCTGCCGACCACCGACGGAGCTGTCGTCGAGCGCCGGGTTCTGCGAGCTCGAGACCCGCGCCAACCCTGCCGGTGATCGCTGCGCCAGCGACGTCGACTGCCGCAGCGGGGCCTGCGCCCTCGGCCGATGTACGGAGCTGTGCGCCCGCGGTGACCAGTGTCGGGTCCGCTATGAGTGCGCGGCCATCCCCCGAGTCACGCCGGACTACGCGACGCTCATCGGCTCGTTCCGCGGCTGCCTCCCGCAAAACGCTACGCTCACCTTCGACGTGCCCGTCGACGAGACGATGCTGGGTCGCCCGCTCAAGGTGCCGGTCCCGTCGACGGCGTCGTCGCTGACCCTGATCGCCGAGACCAGCACCACGCAGCTCATCGGCGCGACCTACGTCGAGTCGCCGGCGGGCCGGCCGATCTACCACCTGCCGCTCACGGTCGCCGAGTACTACGCGAACCGACTGCGCCATCAGCCGCTGCCTGCGATCTCGGTGCTGGCGATCCCGACGACGTCCCCGGTGAAGCTCCAGGCCGGCGCCTACACCATCGGGCTGGGCACGTTCTCGGTCGGGGAGCCGACCTCGGCGCGGCGGCGGGTCCGCATCGTCGAGAAGCTCGGCAAGGGCGCGACGCTCGACATCCACTTCTACTTCCTCGACCTCGCCGACCACCCGTGCGGCGACAAGGTCGAGGTGCTCAACGAGGCCGCCGCGCCCACCGATGTCGGCTTCCAGACCGAGTTCATCGACGAGCTGCAGGAGATCTTTCGCGCCGACATTGCCCTGGGGACGCTCACCTACACCAACCTGAAGGAACACCCCGAGCTCGATGGCCTGACCGCCTCGCGTGCCGGCGACCTGTTCGCGCTGACCACCGCCGAGACCGGCATCTCGATCTACTTTGTCCGGTCGCTGTCGCCGGCCGGGCTCGAGGTCGCGATCGGCGGCACCCCGGGCGCGCCGGTCCCGGGCACCCGGGCGTCGGGCATCGCGGTGGCCGCGACCGCGCTTTGCTACGAGTCGTGGCGCACGCTGGCCCGCCAGACCGCGCACGCGATGGCGCGCCACATGGGCCTGTACCGCAACCTCGAGCCCGACGGCACGCTCGACCCCATCGACGACAGCCCCGGCACCGAGGACAACCTCATGTACTGGGGCGAGAACGGCGGCACCAGGCTGTCGGTCGAGCAGCGCGAGATCCTACGCGCCAGCCCGGTGCTGCGATGAGGCTGTCGCCGGTGATGATCGGGCTCGCGCTGGGCTTGGCCGCGGCGGCGGCGCCGACCGTGCGCAGCGACGACGCCCTCGCGCCGACGACGATCGAGCGCACGCTGTCGGGCATCGACTACCTCCCTGACCGCGCGACCTTGTCGACGGTGCTCGCCGGCGATCTCGATCAGCTGATCGCGGTGGCCGACGACGCCGCCGCGGGGCTCAACCCTGGGGTCCGCATCCGCGCGTATCGGTCGCTGGGGCTGTTCCAGGACGATCGCGCGCGGGTCGGCCTGACCGCCGCGATCCTGCGCTACCGCAACTCCGAGGAGCCGGTCGAGCAGCTCTACCTGATCGCCGCGCTCGAGGCGCTGGGCGCGATCGGCGGCGACGCGCAGGTGCCGACCTTGAGCGGCAGCCTCGGCCACGATCGCCGCGACGTGCGGGCCGCGGCCGCGCGCGCGCTGGGAGCCACCCACGATCAGGGCGCGTGCTCGGCGCTGCAGAGCCAGCGCCGCAGCGAACCGGCCGGTCAGGTCCGCCTCGACATCGACCAGGCCATCCACGATCTCGGCCCGCTGTGCTCGTTCGGGTTCGACTGAGCTCGGGCGCTCGCGACCATCCGAAGTCTGGCCCGCTGCAACTCCGTGGTTGCCCCAGGGGGTACGCGCCCGTAAGATCGCGGCCAGCCCGGCTGTCCGGGTCGGACATGTCGGGCCCTCGAGACTCCACGCCACGACCCAAGCTCGCGACGGGCGCATCCGTCACAGGCCAGCGCTCGCGATCCGGGCCCGAGCCCACCGAGTCGATCTCGCCGTGGTCGAAGGAGGAGCTGTCCGACGGTGGTGCCAACTGGGCGCCGCCGCCCGAGCTGCCCATGGGGACCCGCGACGAGCCGCCGTTGTCGATCAACACCCGCATCGAAGGTCCCGCCGCGCGGGCCCGACCGCCGTCGGCGCGCCAGCCGCCACCGACGCCGCGTCCACCCGAGCGCACCGACGAGCGCATCGGCCAGATGCTGGGCTCGTACCGCCTGCTCGAGCTGATCGGCAAGGGCGGCATGGGCTTCGTGTACCGAGCCGAGCATGCCCGGCTCGGCCGGGAGGTCGCGCTCAAGTTGCTTCGCAGCGACTACGCCAAGCGTCGCGACGCGGTGAGCCGGTTCTTCCAGGAGGCGCGCACCGTCAACCGGGTGCGGCACCGCAACATCGTCGACGTCACCGACTTCATCGAGCTCGACGACGGCACGACGTTCATCATCATGGAGCTCTTGCGCGGCAAGAGCCTCGGCGCGTGGTCGCGCGGCGGGTTCGAGCTGCCGCGCGCGCTGGCCGCGCTCATCCAGATCTGCGACGGACTTTCGGCAGCCCACGCGGTCGGCGTGATCCATCGCGACCTCAAGCCCGACAACATCGTCATCGTGCCTACGCCCGACGGCGCCGAGCTGGTGAAGCTCCTCGACTTCGGCGTCGCCAAGCTGCTCAACCGCGACGACGAGGACGTCGGCCTGGAGACCGCGGCGGGGTCGGTCATCGGCACGCCGGCGTACATGTCGCCCGAGCAAGCCGGCGGGCTCGCCGTCGACAACCGCGCCGACATCTACTCGCTGGGCGCGATCATGTACGAGCTGTTCTGCGGCCAGCCGCTGTTCCGCGGCCGGTCCTTCGGCGAGTACGTTCGCAAGCACCTCAACGAGCAGCCGGTGCCGCCGCGCGACACGCCGGGCGGCGCCAACCTCGATCATCGGCTCGAGGCGATGCTGATGCGCTGCCTCGACAAGAACCCCGACGGTCGCTATCCGTCGGCGGAGGCGCTGCGCGACGATCTGTTGCACCTGCTCGCCGCCATCGAGACCCACGAGCATGACCTCATCAGCCTCGCGCGCGACAGCAACCGCGGCCGCCTCGCCACCGAGCTGCCGCCCCATGCCCGCGCCACCCCCGCGCCGGCCGGCTACGCCCCGATGATGGCCAACGTCGGCGTGCCGTACTCGCAGGCGGGCCAGCCCACGCCGTACCCGACCAACCCGTCGTGGGCCGGGCCGGCGCCGCGCCGCAACAAGTGGATCTGGGGTATCGGCGCCGCCGCCGTGGTCGGCGTCGCGGTGGCCGGCGCGCTCGTCGTCGGCGCCAGCAAGCAGCGGCCGATCGAGGACACGCCACCGCTGCCCGCGCCGGTGGCCGCGCCAGCGGTGACGCCGATGGTGGCCGCGCCGCCGGCGCTCGTGAAGGTCGCGATCGACGCCCCGGCCGGCGCGCGCGTCGAGGCGATCGGCTCCCCCGACGCGCTGTGCATCACGCCGTGCACGTTGACGATCGATCCCGCCGATGGCGGCTCGACGGCGCACCGCGACTTCGTCGTGCGCAAGGACGACTTCGTCGACGTCCCGTTTTCGGTCGACCTCGCCCAGCCGCTGCCGGTCGTGGCGATCGCGCTCGCGGCGATGCCGCCGCCGATCGAGATGGAGCCCGCCCTCGAGCCGATCCGCACCAGCCGGAGCCGCGATCGCAAGTCGGCCCGCGACGCCCGCGACGCCCGGGACGCGCGTGACGCCCGGGACGCCAAGGTCGCGACACCCGCCGTCGAGCCACCGCCGGTCGCCGTCGAGCCGTCGCCACCGGTCACCCCCACGCGCAAGCCGCCCAAGGATCGGAAGGTCGATCCGACCGCGACGATCGATCCGTTCGCGCCGTCGAAATGATCCGCCTTCGTCGACCGGCGCGCGCGCTGGGCGTCGCCTTCGTGGCGCTCGTGGCCTGCTTGATCGCGCTCGTGGTCGCGCCGCGCGCGAGCCACGCCGAGGATGCCGCGACCAAGGCCGCGAAGCGCCACTACGTGAAGGGCGACAAGCTGTTCAACCTCGGCAAGTTCGAGCAGGCCCTCGAGGAGTTCGAGGCTGCCTACCAGGCCAAGCCGATTCCCAAGCTGCTGTTCAACATCGCGCAGGCACACCGCAACCTCGACCACTACCAGCAGGCGATCTTCAGCTACCGCAAGTACTTGAGCCTGGTGCCCGACGCCGACAATCGGGAGGCGGTCCTCGATCTCATCGACGAGCTCGAGGCCGAGCAGGAGCAGGCCGAGCGTGAGGAGCGCGCGCGACAGACCGCGCTCGACCGCGAGCCCCGCCCGGGCAAGCCGGCGCGGGCCGGCACCAAACCGATCTATGCTCGCTGGTGGTTCTGGGGCGGCCTCGCCGCGGTGGCCGGCGCCTCCGTCGGCACCTACCTCATCATCAGCGACGAGGGCATCCCCTCGACGGACCTCGGCAATGTCGTCTTCGATTAGCGCGATCTCCCGGGGGCTGCCGCGCGTGGCGCTGGCCGCGCTGGCCGCGCTGGCCGCTGGCTGCGGCGGCGAAGCGGGCATCACCGTCGTCACGGTGGCGGCGCGTCCGGCGGTCGGCGCGGTCGCGCAGCTCGAGGTCTCGCTCGACAACGCCAGCGCGAGCCAGCGCGAGACCTTCACCGTCACCGGCCGCGAGTTCCCGCTGAGCTTCAGCGTGTCGACCGCGGGGCGCAGCGGGCCGATGACGGTGCGGGTCGAGGCCAGCAACGGCAACGGCGAGGTGCGGGCGGCTGGCGCCGTCACCGTCGAGCTCGACCCCGCCGGTCGGGTCGAGGCCGCGCTCACGCTGGCGCCCAACGACTTCGTCGTCAACTCGACCTACGTCGGGACCCAGGATCTGGCGTTCCGCTCCGACGCCGGCGGACGCCAGCTGTCGGCTGGCCTCGACGGGCACTTCACGATCGGCTGGTCCGACACCTGTCAGATGGTCGGCCGCTGCGACGTGTTCGGCCGGCGCTACGACGCGACCGGGACCCCGCTCGCCACCGCGATCGCCGCTGGCACGGCGCAGTTCAACTTCAACCAGACCAGCGGGCTCATCGGCTACGAGCCGTCGCTGGCCACCGATCGCAGCGGCAACACCCTCGCCGCGTGGGCGACCGCCGGCGAGCTGTTCGCGGTCGTCGTCGATGCCACCGGCGCCGCGCTCACGTCGAGCGAGACCACGGTGACCACCGCGACCACGCCGGGCACACCGGCCGTGATCGCGCTCCCCGACGGCCGTTTCGTCGTGGCGTGGGGCGATGCCAGCGCCACCGCCGGCCAGCGCGTGATCAAGGCGCGCTACCTGTCGTCGTCGGGGGTGCCGATCAACAACCCGGTCACCGGCACCACCGCGGCGTTCCAGGTGTCGTCGACGGTCATGACCAACGCCGCCGTCCCCGCCATGGTGTCGCTCGGCACCGGCGGGCTGGTGATCGCGTGGACCGACGTCGCGACGGTGCGCGGCCGGTTCTACGGCCCCACCGGCACCCCGATCAGCGGCAGCGACCTCGTCATGTCGGGGCACCCGCTCACCGACGACATCGGCCCGCCCCAGCTCGCGGCGCTCGCCGGCAATCCGCTGCTGCTGTTCCGACGCGCGACCACCGGCGGAGACGCCGCCAACGGCCAGCTGGTCCTGCGGCGCATGTCGGCCTCGGGTGCGCTCATCGGCACCGACGTGGTCGTCAACGACGACGTCGAGCGGGGCCCGGCCGGGCTGTCGACGACCAGCGCCGGCGAGGTCGCGGTGGTGTGGTCGGCGTGTACGACCGCGACCGACGGCTCGGGCTGCGGCGTCTGGTTTCGGCAGTATTCTGGCGAGCTCGCGCCCCGCACCGACGCGATCGCCGTCAACACCACGACCGAGGGCGACCAAGAAGATCCCTCGGTCGGATGGCTGCCCGACGGCGCGGCGGCGGTGGCGTGGAGCGACGACAGCATGGCCGAACCCGATCTCGACGGGGGCGCGGTGCGCGCGCGCATCATCTACCCGACCGCGCCGTGACGTTGCGACCGGCGGCGAGGTAAGGGCCCGCGAGTGGACGAGTCGATCGAGGATCGCGGTCGAGGCCCGGATGGCAAGGCGACGGTGAGGACCGCAGGGGAGCCCTCCTCGACGGAGGTGACCCGAGGACCGGAACCGGCAACGCAGCCAACCGGGATGGATCGGCCGCGAGAACGGTCGACTTGTTCATTCGCGGGCCCTAACCTGCGCGCCGTGCACCGTCGTGCTGCTCGCATCGTGTTGCACCTCGACCTCGAGCTGGTCGTCGACGGCGAGGTCCTGCACGCGCACACCCAAGACGTGACGCCGTTCGGGCTGTTCGTGCGGATGGCGGCGCCGCTCGCGGTCGGCACGCGCGTCGAGGTCGCGCTCACCCGCGGAGCTCAGCGCCTGGCCGCCACCGCGATGGTGGTTCACGCCCTGGGGCCCGACGACGGGCCGGCGCTGGGCCGCTACCCCGGCAACGGCCTCGCCCTCGTCGAGGATTTCGCCGGCACCGCGTTCTCGGCCGAGCTGTGCCGCATCATCGAGGATGACCCGCAGGTGACGCCGGCCCATGACGAGCTGCGCATCGTGGTGGCCGATCCGTCGACGCGGCTGCTCGAGCGTCTCTCGACCGCGCTCGGCAACGCCGGCTTCGTCGTCGCGACCGCGACCAACGGCATGGAGGCGCTGGGCGCCGCGATGTCGCGCCGGCCCGACGTGGTGCTCGCCGATCGCGACCTGCCGGTGATGGACGGCTTCGCCCTCCTCGCCGAGCTCGGCAAGGTCCCGGAGCTGGCGGCGGTGCCGGTCGTGATGATGGGCGAGCAGGCCGACGACCTGATGCGGCTCGCCGCGTTCCAGCAGGGCGCGCAGGACTTCATCCCCAAGCCGTTCACCGCGCTCGAGGTGATCTTGCGGACCCGCCGCATCGCGCGCCTGCACCGCATCGACAGCGAGCGCATCTCGATGCGCGGCGTCGTCGAGCACGTCGGCCTGGCGGCGTTGCTCACGCTGCTCGAGCACGAGCGCAAGACCGGGGTCTTGCGGCTCACCAAGGACGAGACCGTCGCGTGGCTGACGTTGGTCGACGGCACGGTGGTGCGGGCCCGCGCCTCGGACCGCCGCGGCGATTCGCACTCGACGATGATGCGGGTCTTGTCGTGGTCGACCGGCCACTTCGAGCTCGCGGCCGGCGCGCCCGAGGGTCCGCGCGAGCTCGAGCACTCGGTCATGCACCTGCTCCTCGAGCACGCCCGCGTCACCGACGAGCGCGCCCGCGACTGACCCGGCGGCGGGTCCGTACCGCCGGCGATCGCTGTCACGCCGACGCCATCGGTTCACGCGCGCTCAGGTCGGCGGTTCGCGCACGCGGCCCTCGGCACGCTTGTTTCGGATCAGCCAGATCCGCCGCGCTTGGCGCTGGTCTGGGCGCAGGGCCCGCGCCGCGCCCGCGCCGCACCGTGGGGCTACTCGGCGTCGTCGGCGCGGTGGTCGATGCCGAGGGCGCGCATCTTCTTGTAGAGGTGGGAGCGCTCGAGCTGGAGCTCCTTGGCGGTGTTGGAGACGTGGTGGTCGTGAGACTCGAGGGCGGCGAGGATGATGTCGCGCTCGGAGGCGGCGACCAGATCCTTGAACGGCACGCCGCGCTGATAGCTGCCCTTCACGGCCTGCACGCCGGGCAGCGCGTCGCGGACGTCGGTGTCGGCGATGAGGTCGGTGTCGCCGGTGAGGATGACCATGCGCTCGACGACGTTCTTGAGCTCGCGGACGTTGCCGGGCCAGTCGTGCTGCATCATCAGCGTGACCGCGGCCGGGGTCATGCGCTTGACGCGACGGTCGTCGCGCGCGCAGGTGACCTGCAAGAAGTGCTCGATGAGCTCGCGGACGTCGTCCTTGCGGGCCCGCAGCGGCGGCATCTCGATCGGCACCACCGCGAGCCGGTAGTACAGATCCTCGCGGAACCGACCGGCCGCGATCTCGGCTTGGAGATCCTTGTTGGTCGCGGCGATCACCCGGACGTCGACCTTGATGGTCTCGGTGCCGCCGACCCGCTCGAGCTCGTCCTCTTGCAAGACCCGCAAGACCTTGGCCTGCGCGCTCGGGTTCATGTCGCCGATCTCGTCGAGGAACAGGGTGCCGCCGTCGGCCTGCTCGAACTTGCCGCGGCGGTCCTTGGTGGCGCCGGTGAACGCGCCCTTCTCGTGGCCGAACAGCTCGCTCTCGATCAGCTCGGACGGGATCGCGGCGCAGTTGACCTTCACGAACGCACCGCGGGCCCGCCGCGACCCGTCGTGGACCGCGCGCGCGACCAGCTCCTTGCCGGTGCCGTTCTCGCCGGTGATGAGCACGCGCCCCGACGACGGGGCGGTCTTGGCGATCTTGTCGAGGATGGCCCGCATCTGCGAGCTCTTGCCGATCATCGAGTGCTCGGCGTCGACGCTGGCGCGCAGCCGGGCGTTCTCGCGCGACAGCCGGCCGAACTCGAGCGCGTTGGTGACGGTGTGGAGCAGCTTGTCGCCAAACAGCGGCTTCTCGATGAAGTCGTGGGCGCCCAGCTTGGTGGCCTGCACCGCGGTCTCCACGGTCGCCGCGCCCGACATCATGATGACCAGGACCTCGGGGTGCGCGGCCCGGATCTTGGGCAGCACCTCGAGCCCGCCCTGACCCGGCATCATCAGGTCGAGCAGGACCAGATCGACGTCGCGCTCACCCAGCTTGCCGAGCCCGAGCCCGCCGCTGTTGGCGACCTCGACCGTGAACCCCTCGACCTCGAGCGAGGTCTTCACGGTCTTGAGGATGTTGGGCTCGTCGTCGATGACCAGGATCGTGGACCGGGGCATGCCGGCCGTGAACGTACACTACCCCATGGCAATTTGACTCCGCGGGGCCGGCCCCGTAGGTTGCAGCCATGCGTGGCTTCCGGTTCTCTCTCGCTATCCTCGTGGTTTGCATCGTGATCGTCGGCCTGCTGGCGAGCTGCAAGAAGAAGCCGAAGACCCCGGCCTGCGAGGGCAACGAGGACTGCAAGGACGGCCTGGTGTGCGTCAACAAGCAGTGCGTGCAGTGCTCGGCCGACGCCGACTGCGGTGACGGCCAGACCTGCACCGACGGCGCCTGCGCCAAGGCCGAGTGCGCCAAGGACGCCGACTGTCCCAACGGGGGCGTCTGCGAGGCCGGCGCCTGCAAGGCCTGCGCGTCGGACAACGAGTGCGGTCCGGGCGGCAAGTGCAACGCCGGCGCCTGCGCGCGCGCCACCGCGTGTACGACCGACGACCAGTGCGCCGACGACGAGGACTGCGTCGACGGCTTCTGCCAGCAGCCGTGGCAGAACCCGCCGGTCGCCGACGCCTGCGCGCTGCAGACCATCTACTTTGGCTACGACGACTCGTCGATCGCGACCACCGAGCGCGACCGCCTCGACGCCAACACCGCGTGCATGGGCAAGTCGCCGGCGCGCGCGGTCTACGTCATGGGCCACACCGACAGCACCGGCACCGACGAGTACAACATCGCGCTGTCCGAGCGCCGCGCCCAGACCGTCGCCGACTACCTGGCGCGCCTCGGCGTCGATCCCGCGAAGCTCCAGGTCGTGCCCAAGGGCGAGACCGAGCCGACCGGTCAGGGCGACGACAAGGACCGTCGCGTCGAGTTCCAGTGGAAGTGAGGACGCCCATGCGATCGATCTTGCTGCTCGCGGTCCTGGCCTCGGCGCCGGGCTGCTTCTGGGTGACGACGAAGAGCGAGGGCAACTCGCTGCGCAGCCAGGTGAAGACGCTCACCGAGCGGGTCACGGTCAAGGAGACCGATCTGACGAGCAAGGTCGACGAGCTCAAGAAGGTGCTCGACGAGTCGGCCAAGCTGCTCAAGCGCAACAGCGCCGACCTCGGCGCCGACGTCGAGTCGCTGCGCAACGACATCCGCGTCCAGACCGGGCTGGTGTCGGCGGCGAAGAACCTGATGGACGAGCTCAAGGCCGACCTCGACAAGTACAAGTCGGCCAGCGATGACCGCATGACCGCGCTCGAGGCGCGCCTGGCCATGATCGAGGGCGGCGCGCGTCCGACCGGCGCCGGCACCACCACCGCGAGCGGCTTGCCGCCCGGGACCAGCGCCGACGACCTGTGGAGCCAGGGCACCGAGGCCTTCAAGGCCAGCAAGTGGGACGAGGCCCGCGAGGCCTACAAGAAGCTCGCGGTCGGCTTTCCGGCCCACGACCGCGCCGACGACGCGCAGTACTTCCGCGGCGAGGCCTACTTCCAGCAATCGGACTGGGACTCGGCGATCCGCGAGTTCCAGAAGGTCTACGACAAGTTCGCGACCAGCACGCTCGCCGACGACGCGCTGTTTCGGGCCGCCGAGGCGGCCGGCAAGCTCAAGAACTGCACCGAGGCGCGCGCGTACCTCGGCCTGATGAAGCAGAAGTACGGCTCGTCGAACCTGCTCAAGAAGGCCGACGCGATGGACAAGGACCTCAAGGCGTCCGCCAAGAACAAGGCGAAGTGTACGTCGTGACGCGCTGACTCCGGGGATCCGGGCGCGCTCGGGCCGCTACTTGCCGCCGAGGTCCTTGTACTGCTTGTCGGCGGTGGGCTTGAGCGGGTAGTCGCCGGCGACCTTGGAATGGCAGCTGGCGCAGCCGAGCGACGGGCGCTTCTTCTTGGCGTCCTTCATCCAGGTCTTCATGGCCTTCTTGGCCGCCTCTTGCCCGCCCGACTTGCAGGCGTCGGCGACGAGCTTGGACTCGAACTTCTTGCGCGCGCAGGGCTTGGCCGCGTCGGCAGTCCCGCTGAACGACACGATCGAGAGAGTGGCGAGGGCGGCGGCGACGAGCGAGGCGAGACCGAGCTTGAGCATGGGAACCTCAGGTGTACGCGTCAGACGGCGGCGATGCGAATCGATTCTACGACAAAGCTAGCCAACGGTTACGCGGGTGTACGCCAAGGTGCGGCCAGGTCGCGCGCCGCGGCGGCCCGGTCGGGCGCACCGTTGACCGCGGCGATCGCGCAGGCGGCTGCGGCGCCCGCGGCGTGGAGCGCCGCGGCCGAGGCGACCGTGACGCCGCCGATCGCGATCACCGGGACCGCGCCGGCCCGGGCGCAGGCGGCGGCCAGCCCGACTAGCCCCACCACCGGGTCGGGGTTGGCCTTGGTCGAGGTCGCGAACACCGGGCCAAAGCCCAGGTAGTCGGCGCCGCCGGCGACCGCCGCGGCGACCTGGGCCAGGTCGTGGGTCGAGATGCCGATCAGAAATCCCGCGCGGGCCGCCCCCAGCGCCGTCAGGGCCGCCGCCAGCGGCAGGTCGTCTTGGCCCAGATGCACCCCGTCGGCCTCGGCGGCGAGCGCGACGTCGAGCCGATCGTTGACGACGAGCAGGCTGCCAGTGGCCCGGGTCACCCGGCGCGCCATGCGGGCCGCGGCCAACAGCTCACGGGTCGACGCGTCCTTGAGGCGCACCTGCACCACCGGCGCGCAGGCCGCCAGCGCGGTCGCGAGGGCCTCGTCGTCGCGGTCGATGATCGCGTAGTAGCCCCGCAGCCGTCGGACCGCGGCGGCTCGAACGGTCAAACCTGACATGCCTTGGTCAGGGTCCGCAGTAGACTGCTCCATCGTGAAGACCTCGTCGAAGTCGGTGTCCGTGACGCGCGGCGAGCCGCGCACTCCGTCGGTGCAGACCCCGCGCGATCGACCGTTTCGGTTGGTGGCACCGTATCAGCCCGCGGGCGACCAGCCCAAGGCGATCCGGGAGCTGGTGGCGGGCCTGACCCGCGGCGACCAGGGCCAGGTGCTGCTCGGCATCACCGGCTCGGGCAAGACCTTCACGATGGCCAACGTCATCGCCCAGACCCAGCGGCCGACGCTGATCATGGTGCACAACAAGATCCTGGCCGCCCAGCTGTACGGCGAGCTGAAGGAGCTGTTCCCCGACAACGCGGTGCACTACTTCGTCAGCTACTACGACTATTACCAGCCCGAGGCCTACGTCCCGACCTCCGACACGTTCATCGAGAAGGACTCGATCGTCAACGAGGAGATCGACCGCATGCGGCACGCCGCGACCTACGGCCTGCTGTCGCGCAAGGACGTCATCATCGTCGCGTCGGTGTCGTGCATCTACGGCATCGGCGCCCGCGAGGCCTACGCCGCGATGACGGTCGACCTCTCGGTCGGCGCGTCGGTGCCGCGCGACGCGGTGCTGCGTCGGCTCGTCGAGCTGCAGTACGATCGCAACGATCTCGACTTCCACCGCGGCACGTTTCGGGTGCGCGGCGACGTGGTCGAGGTGTTCCCGGCCTACGAGGCCGACACCGCGCTGCGCATCGAGTTCTTCGGCGACGAGATCGACTCGATCCACGAGATCGACGCCCTGCGCGCGGTCAGCAAGCGCACGCTCGACCGGGTCGTGATCTTCCCGGCCTCGCACTACGCGACGCCGGCCGACGAGCTCAAAAAGGCGATCGGCCGCATCCGCGTCGAGCTGCGCGAGCGCCTCGAGGAGCTGGCCGCGCAGGGCAAGTTGCTCGAGCGCCAGCGCCTCGAGCAGCGCACGATGTACGACCTCGAGTCGCTCGAGCAGATGGGCTTTTGCTCCGGGATCGAGAACTACTCGCGGCACCTCGCGGGTCGGGCGGCCGGCGAGCCGCCGACCACGCTCATCGACTACTTCCCCGACGACTTCCTGCTGTTCGTCGACGAGTCGCACCAGACCGTGCCGCAGATCGGCGGCATGTCGGCCGGCGATCGCGCGCGCAAAGAGACCTTGGTCGAGTACGGCTTCCGCTTGCCGAGCGCGATGGACAACCGCCCGCTGCGCTTCGACGAGTGGCGCAGCCGCGTCAAGCAGGCGGTCTACACCTCGGCGACGCCAGCCGACTGGGAGCTGGCCGAGGCCCAAGGCGTGGTCATCGAGCAGATCATCCGGCCCACCGGCCTGGTCGACCCGCTCATCGAGCTGCGCCCGGTCGCGCATCAGGTCGACCACCTGCTCGGCGAGATCCGCGAGCGCGCCGCCGCCGGCGAGCGGGTGCTGGTCACCACGCTCACCAAGCGCATGGCCGAGGATCTGACCGAGTACTACGCCGAGGTCGGCGTCCGGGTGAAGTACCTGCACTCGGACATCGACACCCTCGAGCGCATCCAGATCATCCGCGACCTGCGCCGCGGCGAGTTCGACGTGCTCATCGGCATCAACCTGCTGCGCGAGGGCCTCGACCTTCCCGAGGTGTCGCTGGTCGCGATCCTCGACGCCGACAAGGAAGGCTTCCTGCGCTCGGCGCGGTCGCTCATCCAGACCATCGGCCGGGCCGCGCGCAACGTGAAGGGCAAGGTCATCCTCTACGCCGACAAGCAGACCGACTCGATCAAGCAGGCGGTGTCGGAGACCGCGCGCCGCCGCGCCATGCAGACTCAGTACAACCTCGATCACGGCATCGAGCCGCGCTCGACCAAGCGCACGATCCTCGACGTGACCCTGGCCGCGCCGCTGCCCAAGAAGGGCAAGGGCGCCAAGGCGATCGCGAACGCGACCGGGCTCGCCGGGCTGGGCGACATCTCCGACCTGGGCTCGATGCGCAAGGCGATCGACAAGCTGCGCGGCGCGATGAAGACCGCGGCCGAGGATCTCGACTTCGAGCTGGCCGCGGCGCTGCGCGATCAGGCCCGCGAGCTCGAGCGCATGGAGATGGCGATGCGCTAGAGCGCAAGCTACGGTCGCCGCCATGCGACCCGCCGCGACCGTCGTCTTGCTCCTGTTCGCCGCGTGCTCCAAGCGCGAGCCCGCCCCGGCCGCCAAGCCGGCCGAGCCCGCGGTGGCAGTGCCGGCCGCCGCCAAGCCGGCCGAGCCGGTGGCCGGGGCGCCGACCTCGCCGGTGCTGGGCAAGCCGGCACCCGACTTCACCCTCGACGCCCTCGACGGCAGCCAGGTGGCGCTGGCCTCGTTCAAGGGCAAGACCGTCGTGCTCGAGTGGTTCAACCCGGAGTGCCCGTTCGTGCAGCGCTCGCACACCAAGGGCAGCCTGGTCACCATCGCGAAGCAGCAGACCGACGCCGGCGTGGTCTGGCTCGCCATCAACTCCGGCGCCGAAGGCAAGCAGGGCTTCGCCGTCGAGACCAACCAGGAGGCGGTGAAGACCTGGGCGCTCACCCACCCGGTCTTGCGTGACCCCACCGGCACCGTCGGCAAGGCCTACGGCGCGACCAACACGCCCAACCTGTTCGTGATCGACCCCGCCGGCACCGTCGTGTACGCCGGCGCGATCGACAACTCGCCCGACGGTGAGGGCGAGTCGCCGACCGACGGTGCGCTGGTCAACTACGTCGACGCCGCGCTCGCCGATCTCGCGGCCGGTCGTCCGATCGCCACACCCCTCACCAAGCCTTACGGATGCGGCGTCAAGTACGCGTCCTGATCGCGGGCGGGCTGCTCGCCGGCGCGGCCCTCGGGGCCGGCGGGGCCGGCGGGGCCGGCGGGGCCGGCGCGGGCTGCAAGGGCGACGGCGCCCACCAGCCGCCCGCCACCGGCGCACCGCCGGCCGGCGCGGCCCGCGATCCGCTGCTCGACCTCGCGCTGCCCGCGGGCGCCGCGCGCGTCGAGGGCACCAACTACCGCGTCGACGCGGTGGCGCTGCCGGGTTGCACCGCCGGGGCGACGTGTACCGCGCTCGCCGAGCTCACCGCGCTCGCCGACTTCAAGGTCAACCGCGAGTATCCGTTCAAGTTCGTGCCGGCTCCGGGCACGACGCTCGACGGCAAGGCCACCTTCGCGCCGACCGGCGTCCACACCGGCCGCCTCGTCATCAAGTTCAAGCGGCCCGCCGCCGCCGCCACCACCGTCGACGGCGCGTTCAAGCTCAGCGTGTGCAGCGCCGACCGGTGCGACGTCGAGACCGCGCAGCTCGCGATCGCGGTGCCGTGACCCGGTGAGCTACCAGGCGAACGTGCCGCTGTCCGATAGCGACGTGAGCTCGTCGTCGTATGCGCCCGACGAGGCGTAGGCGGTCCAGCGCACGGGCTCGCCGACGCCGATCGGCGTCGCGGTCGAGCCGGGCAGCGTCGAGACCCCACCCACGGCACGTCGCCGGAGTTGCCGGCGGCCCAGAGCCAAGTGCGCGCGACCAGCATGTGCAGCGGGGTGCCGGCCGGGCCGGGGCTGGCGCTGCGCAGCGCGAACGAGCCGTACTCCCAGGCGTCGCTGGTGTGGGCGCCGGCGCGGTCGAGGGCGAGCCGGCTGTCGGTGGGCAGCGCGAACGGCGCGAAGCCCGACCCGCCGACCACGTGCTGGACCGTGCGTTGGCGGGTGCCGACGCCCTCCGACACGATGCCGACGACGCGATCGCCGGTGATGCGCTGGTCGGACGGCACCACCCCGATCGCGGTTGGGCTGGCGCCGGGGAAGTTCGCGAGATCGAGATCGAGCGTGCGCTCACCGGCGGCGACGACCTCGCCGCGGCGCACCACGACCCGCGCCGAATGAGCGTCGGCGACGACCAGATCGTAGGTGCCGGTCAGCACGCTGACCTCGTAGCGGTCGGCGAGGAACGACTCCTGCGTACTGCCGAGGTAGAGCTGCACGCCGGTGGTCGGGTTGAGCGTGCCGTGGAGCTTGCCGGTCTCGCTCGACGAGGTCAGGCAGACCGGGACCGCGTCGGTTGGCGCGCCCGCCTCGAACCGCGCCAACCGCCCCGACACGCCGGCGAAGCTGGCGCAGCCGACGACGTAGCCGTGGAAGCCGCGGCTCACCGCGAAGTTGGCGCGGCCGTCGCCGTCGAAGACGAGCTGCTGCCAGGCGCCGGTGCCGTCTTGCGCGGCGACGTACGCGTCGGGGCTCGTGGTCTGGAACCTGAGCGTTAGACGTCGGGATCGCCGTCGTCACCGGCACAGGCCGCGAGCGACAGCGCGAGGAGCACGAGCGGGGTGCGCATCACCGCACCGTCTCACAGCTCCTCACGACCGCGGGGCTGGACCGCACCGGCGGGCGGTCACGCGTGATCTGGATCGCGAGCCCTGGCGGATCACCGCACGCGCGGGGCAGCGCCACTTGCGCCAGCGTCGATCCGGCGTGGCGTGCGGTTCCAGCGCGCCGGGGCGCCGGGCTTGCCGGCCCTGCGACCGTCTGACAGTCTTCTGTCAGGAATATGAACCGACGCACCCGGTTGTTCGCCCTGGCCGAGGCGCTGCGGGCGCGCCGCACCGGGGTGACCGCCGAGCAGCTGGCCGAGCGCTTCGGCGTGACGGTGCGGACGATGTATCGCGACCTCGCGACCTTGCAGGACGCCGGCTTGCCGCTGCGCGCCGATCGCGGGCGCGGCGGCGGGTATGCCCTCGACAAGAGCTACCAGCTGCCGCCGATCAACCTGACCGCGCGCGAGGCCGCGATCCTGTGCGCGCTCGGGCGCATGGCCAGCGAGCAGCGGCTCATGCCGTTCACCGAGACGCTGGCGTCGGGCCTCGACAAGCTGCGGGGCGCGCTGTCGACCTCGGCCCAGCGCGAGCTGCTCACGTTGCTCGACCAACTCCAGATCGTCGGCGTGCCGTCGCTGCCGATCGTGCCGTCGGTGCGCCGCGCGATCGAGACCGCCTGGTTCGAGGAGCGCGCGCTGCGCATCGAGTACCAAAAGACGATCTACCGGACCACGCCGCGGCTGGTGCGGGTCCGCAGCCTGGTCTTCGATCGCCAGATCACGCTGCTCAACTGCGTCGACCTCGAGCTGGGCCAAGATCGCCAGTTCCGCCTCGACAAGATCACGAAGGCCACCGTGCTGGAGCCGGGCGCGCTGCCGACCGCGTAGCCGGTGTTGGTCCGCACCGCTCACCGCACCAGCTGCGGCGCGAGCTCGGCCAGGAGCGCCGCGAGCTCGGCGGCGTCGAACGGCTTGGCGAGGAAGCCGACCCCGTCGGGGAGGCGCCGCGCGGCCTTGATATCGGCAGACATCAACACGACGACGATCTCGGGATAGGTGGCGCGCACCTCCGCGGCGAGCTCGAGGCCTGAGCCGCCCGGCATCGTGACGTCGCTCAGCACCAGCGCGGGCGGAGCCGGCAGCGTGGCGATGGTGGCGAGCGCGGCCGAGGCCGAGGCCGCGGCGTGGACGGTGAAGCCAAGCTCGTCCAGGAGCGCCTGCAGCGCGAGCCGGACGTCGTCGCGATCGTCGACCACGACCAGCGTGCCGGCGAAGCGGCCCGTGGTGGCGGGCGGCGGCGGCAGCGCGTTCGCGGCCTCGCTCTCGACGGGCAAGTACAGCGTGAAGCACGCGCCGCGACCGGACCCACTGTCGACGGTGATGGTGCCGCCACTTTGCGACAGGAAGCCGAGCGCGACCGCGAGGCCGAGGCCGGTCCCGCCAGTCGCGAGCTTGGTCGTGAAGAACGGCTCGAAGATGCGGGCCCGGGTGTCGTCGTCCATGCCCTGGCCGGTGTCGGCGACGGTGAGCGCGACGTACCGACCGGGCTCGAGGCCGGCCGGGATCGTGCGAGCGGGCCCGACGCCGATCGTGAGCTGGCCGCCTTTGGGCATCGCGTCGCGGGCGTTGAGGGCGAGGTTGATGAGCGCCAGCTCGAGCTGGCCAGGATCGATGCGCACCCTCGGGATCTGGTCGGCCGGCTCGAACCGGACGACGATGGGATCGCCGAGCACGCGCCGCAGGGTCTCGGTGACGCGCTCGAGCATGGGCGGCAGGTCGACCGACAGCGGGGTCAGCGGCTGGGCCCGGCCCAGCGCCAGCAAGCGATCGGTCAGCGTCGCGCCGCGGGTCGCGGCCTGGCGGATGTCACCGAGACAGTCAGCGATGCGCCGCGGATCGGTGATGCGCGCGGCCAGCTGCGCCGACGCCGAGATGACGGTCAGCACGTTGTTGAAGTCGTGGGCGATGCCGGCGGCCAGGCGGCCGATCGCCTCGAGCCGCTGGCCGCGGCGCAGCTGCTCCTCGAAGCGATTGCGCTCGGTGACGTCGTGGATGATCGACACCAGCAGCGTGCGTCCGCCGATCACCACCGGGCCGCTGTAGACCTCGACGTCGAGGAGCGCGCCGCCGGCGGTCCGGTGGCGGAACGAGAACGGACGCCGCGGGCCGCTGCGTGCGCGCTCGAGCTGCCCGGCGATCTCCTCGGTGGTCGCCGCGTTGATCTGATCGATCGTCATCGCGCGCAGCTCGGTGAGCGACCAGCCGTAGAACTGCGCGGCCGCCGAGTTGGCGTCGACGATGCGACCATCGGCGGGGTCGATCAGGAGCTTGATCGCGGCGTTGACCTCGAACAGCGCGCGGTACGAGGCCTCGCGCTCGCGCAACGCCTCCGCGGCCGCGAGCTGCGCGGTGACGTCGCGCATGAACGCCATCGAGTACGACGCCCCGTCGAGCTCGATCGACGTCGCGCGAATCTCGAGGGCGAAGGTCGAGCCGTCGCGACGCCGACCGCGCACGTTGTAGACCGCCGGTGGCAAGCCGCCGGCGCGCCGCAGCTCGACGTACGAGGTCAGCAGCGGCCGCGACTCGGGCGCGATCTGCTCGAAGACGCTGGTGCCGACCATGGCGTCGGTGCTGGGCCAGCCGAACATCGCGGCCAGCCGCGCGTTGGCGAGCACGACCACGCCGTCGCGTTGCAGGCCGACGGCATCGGGGGCGGCCTCGAGGGCCGTCGCCAACGATACCAGCAACGAGCCAGGGCCCCCCGAGACGCTCACGCCCGCGAGCGTAGCAAGCGGCGCTACTCGAACGCGAGCCCGAGACCGGCCGGGCTGGTGGCCGACGCCGCGCGGTGGCCGGTGACGCGCACCGGGACCCACTCGGGGCGCCCGGCTTGCTGCAGGCGACCCCGAACGCCACGCGCGATGGGCGCCGTCGTCGCGAAGAACACCCCGCCGGGAGCCACGTCGCGCGCGACGCCTTGAACTTCGACCACGTCGAGCGCGAGGCGCGCGCCGACGTAGATCGGGGTGCGGCCGCTGGTGGCGCGGCGTTCGGACAGGAGGCGACGGAACCAGCGGCGGATCGACATCGCCGCCACGGTACGAGCAGCGCCGATCGGGGCCAAGATTTTGGCGCTATTGCGCCGACTCGGCGGCGGCGGCTTCGGCCTCGATGGCCGCCTCGCCCTCGCGAAACGACGGGTACTGCAGCACGACGCCGAGGTCGGCCTTCATCTTGGCGTTCTTGATGCGGCGGTTGCGGTGGGCGACGCGGGGCTTGCCGACCTCGAAGGTCGCGCGTGACGGCGGCAGCGGCAGGCCCATGCGCTTGCACAGCCACGCCGCATAGTCGCCCTGCGTGGTCGGCTCGTCGTCGGCGACCAGGTAACACGACTTGGCCTGGGCATGCTCCTCGGCGGCGAACACCACGCGCGCCACGTCGTCGACGTGGATGCGCGAGATCGCGTGCTGACCCTCGTCGAGGATCCGGTAGGTGCCCTTGGCCAGCCGCGCGCGCACGCCGCGGCCCGGCCCATAGACCGGCGCGAGCCGCAGGATCACCGGGCGCAGGCGGTCAAAGGTCGACTGCGCGATGGCGTCCTCGTCGGTCTGCACGCCCATCATGCTGGGGTCGTCGAGGGCAGTCGGGGTGTCCTCGTCGACCCAGACCTCGTCGTCCGCGGTCTCGCCGTAGAGCCCCGACGAGCTGAAGTGGATGAAGCAGTCAGCGTGGGCGCCCGACGCGGCTTGCAGCGCGCGCCGCATGGCCTCGCGCGGCGGCAGGATCTGGATCGGCGGGATCGAGTACACGACGGTCGCGCCAGGCAGGCTGGCCAGCGCGGGCGGCACCTGCTTGGGCATCGCGACGTCGAGGTATTTCACCTCGGCACCCAGCTCGGCGAGGGGCGCGAGCCGCCCGGTCGAGCGCGCGCACACGCGGACATGCCGCCCTTGCGCCAGCGCCGCGCGCGCCAGTCGCGCGCCGATGTAGCCACAGCCCAAGATGATGAGAGGTCGCACGCTGGTATTGTACCCGCGGTCGCCGCCTGGACCCCAGCGCGAGGTGAGAGTTGTCGAAAACGAACGACCGTACTATCGTGCCCCGGATGCGCAAGGGCGAGACCACGCGGGCGGCGATCCTCGATCATGCCGCGGCGCTGGCCCGCACCTTCGGGGTCGAAGGCCTCACCATCGGCCGCCTGGCCGACGAGCTGTCGCTATCCAAGAGCGGCCTCTTCGCGCACTTCGGCTCCAAGGAGGCGCTCCAGGTCGCGGTCATCGAGCACGCCCGCGAGCTGTTCGTCCAGCGCGTGGTCGCGCCCGGCCTCAAGGCGGCGCGCGGTGAGCCCCGCCTGCGCGCCCTCGTCGAGCGCTGGATGAGCTGGGGTGCCGACGACGGCGGCTGTATCTTCATGGCGCTTTCGGCCGAGCTCGACGACCGGCCCGGGCCGGCCCGCGACGCCATCGCGGCCTCGCTGCGCGACTGGATGGATCACCTCGCGACCGCGACCCGCATCGCGATCGACGAGCGGCACTTCAGGGTCGACGTCGACCCTCAGCAGGTCGCGTTCGAGCTGTACGGCATCATGGCCGCCATGCACACCTCGGCGCGCCTGGTCGGCGATCCCAAGGTCGGGTCGCGCGTCCGTCGCGCCCTCGACTCGCTGTTCGCGCGCAGCCGGCTCTGATCGCTTATCTGACGGAGACAGCCCCGTTTCGGGTCAATAAATAGTACGAACGTTCGCATCGAAACACCCACCCGCCGATCCAGGTCAGCGCGATGCGCCGAGCTGGTGCGCCGCGCGGGCCAAGGTCTCGTCGCGCTTGCAAAACGCGAAGCGCAGCCAGGGCAGCCGGCCGGTCGGCCGCGCGTAGAACACCGAGGGCGGGATCGTCGCCACCCGCCGAGTCTCGATCAGCCTGCGCGCGAACGCGACATCGGACAGCGTCGGCTCGAGCGCGTCGAAGCCGGCCATGAGGAAGTACGTGCCGCGCACCAGCGGCACGTCGAAGCCGAGCCCGAGCAGCGCCGCGCGCAGGCGGTCGCGCTTGGCCTGGTAGCTGGTGCGCAGCTCGGCGAGGTAGCCGTGCAGCCAGGCTGGGTCCTCGAGCACCTCGGCGATCGCGGTCTGCAAGAAGGGCGTCGTCGAGAAGACCGTGGCCTGGTGGACCAGGCGCACCGCGGCGGTGAGCGGCGCGGCCGCGGTGGCCCAGCCGACCTTGAAGCCGGTGAAGCCAAAGGTCTTGGCCGCCGAGCTGATGCGCACGACCCGGTCGCGGACCCTCGGCACCGAGGCCAGCGAGCGATGCACGGTGCCGTCGTAGACCAGCTCCTCGTAGACCTCGTCGCACAGCGCGACCGCGTCGGCGGCCTCGACCGCGCGCGCGATGCGGTCCAGCTCGTCGTCGGTGTAGACCTTGCCGGTCGGGTTGTGCGGCGAGTTGAGGATGAGCAGCGCGAAGCCGTGGTCGGTCGCGGCGTCGAGCTGGGGCCAGTCGATGGCCCAGTCGGGCGCGTGCAGGCGGATCGGCACCACCACGCCACCGGCGTTGGCGATGGCCTGCGCGTAGCTGTCGTACAGCGGCTCGAACACCACGACCCGATCGCCGGGGTTCACGAAGGCGTTCACCGTCGCGTAGATCGCCTCGGTGGCGCCGGTGGTGATGGTCACCTCGGTGCGGAAATCCCGCGCGACGCCGGTGGTGGTGCCGACCCAGGCCGCGACCGCGCGCCGCAGCCGCTCCTCACCGATGCCGGGCGCGTACTGGTGATGCGAGGTGCGAACGTGGGCGGCGACCGCGTCGAGGAGGCGGGGCGGCCCGAGGAAGTCGGGGAAGCCCTGGGCCAGGTTGACCGCGTCGTGCGTGCGCGCGAGGTCGGTCATCTCGGTGAAGATGCTGGTGCCGAAGCCGGCCCAGCGCGCGGCCAGATGAGACGACATGCCGCGCATCGTACAGTAGGGTGCGCCATGCCCGACGACGACGCCCAGCGCAGCATGCTCGGACGACCGCTCGAGACCTGCTCGCTCGAGCCGCTCACCGGATACTTCCGCACCGGATGCTGCGAGACCGACGACGGCGATCACGGGAGCCACACCGTGTGCGCGCAGATGACCGAGGAGTTCTTGCGCTTCAGCAAGGCGCGCGGCAACGATCTGTCCACGCCGCGCCCCGGCTTCGCCGGCTTGCGCCCCGGCGATCGCTGGTGCTTGTGCGCGGCGCGCTGGGGCGAGGCCTTCGCGGCCGGGGTCGCGCCGCCGGTCGTCCTCGCCGCGACCCACGAACTGGCCGCCACCATCGTGCCGCGCGAGGCGCTGCTGGCCCACGGCATCGATCTCGACGCGCTCAACTAAAAGCCATCGTGCGACCCTCGGCGCGATGAACGCTGCGACCAGGCTGCTCGCCGACGCCCGCGGTGCCACTGATCCCGAGGCCAAGCGCGCGGCCCAGCGCACGCTCACCCAGCTGGGATCGCTGAAGGTCGCGCGGGCGCTGATCGGCGGCACCGACGACGAGCGGCTGGCGCTGTGGCGCGCCCACGCGAGCGGCGAGGCGCTGCACCCCGCCATCGTGCCGGTGGTGCTGGCGGCGATCGCCCTGGCCCCGACGGCGACCGTGGACCGCGCGCTCGACCTGGCGCGTCGTCGCAAGGTCGGCACGGTGGCCGACCCCGAGCAGCGCGCGCTGGCCGAGCTGCTGATCGCGCGCGCGGCCGACCTGTCGCTGCGCAACCTGCTCGCGCTGGTCGAGTGGGCGCTCGAGGACGAGGCGACCTGGCTGCGCGGCCCCGGCCCGCTGACCGAGCTGTTCACCCACGCGGCGGTCACCGCGCTCGCGGGCGTCGCGCCCCGCGACCTCGCCGAGGTGCGCTGGTCCGGTGGGCTGCAGCGGGTGCTGGTGCAGGCCGCGACCAACGGCGAGGTCGCGGGGCTCGTCGATCGCTGGCTGACCGACGCCAGCGCGGCGGCGCTGGTGACCCACAGCTGGTTCAGCGTCCACGAGCAGCTCGCGCGCAAGGGCGACGCCACGCGGCTGGTCGCGCTGGTGAGCTCGGCGTGGGAGCGCACCGACGATCGGGCGCGCCTCGCCACCGCGCTCGCCGACGCGACCGCGCGCCACCGCAGCCAGGCTGGCACCGACGGCGTCCTCGACTGGGCGTGGGCGCGCTTCTGCGATCGGCCGGTCGAGCGTCCGCTGCTTTACCGCGCGTTGCGACCGTGGCGGGCCGAGCTGATCGAGCGCCGCAACGCCACGCCGCGCGCGCGTCGGCCCGGCGGCGCCTCGGCGGTCGAGCACGTGCAGGTGTGGGGCGCGCTCGATCCCGAGCAGCTCACCGCGGTGCTCGACGAGGCCGCGCGCCTGGCGCTGCCCGCCGACTGGTCCGGCCTGGTCGCCGCGACCTTCGCGATCGCCGAGGCTGCGGTCACGCCCGGCGAGCGGGTGTGGGGCCTGGTCGGCGTGGGCCAGCTCGGTCACGAGCTGCGCAATCGCCTGCTCGATCGCGACGTCACGAGGTCGCCCGAGGAGCAAGCCGCGACCACCGCGTGGCGCGACCGCGCGGCGGCCTGCGCGCAGCAGCTTCGCGACGACGGGCTCGTGCTCGATCGCGACCTGGCCAACCGCGTCGAGGACTTCGACCGCACCGTGCAGCTGATCGATCGCGAGCGCGGCGAGCGCGCCGCCGCTGCCGAGGAAACCCGGCTTCGCGATGAAGAGCGGGCCCGACGCGACGCCGAGCGGGTTCGGGCCGCGGCCGACCGCGAACGCCTCGAGGCCGAGCGGCTCCGCGCCGCGGCCGACCGCGTGGCCCACACCCTCGCCGTGGCCGGCCCGGAGCTCCAGCCCAAGCTTCCCGTCGAGCCGACCGATCGCGAGCCGTTCTTCGCCGCGCTCGCGCTGCCGACCTTGCTCGACTACACCCGCGCGATGGCGCGCATGCAGCGGGGCGCCGACGTGATGGCGCTGTTCGCCGAGCTGGGCCTCGACGCCACCAGCTGGTCGGCGTGCGTGCAGGCGTGGTCGTCGCTGTTCGGCGCGCGCCCCGATCTCGCGATGCGCTTTGGCGCGCTGCTGTCGGGCGGCTGGGAGTAACTCCGCAATCTCCTGCGCCTGTCGCAGCGGGTCGCAGCGGAAACCCGTCGAGGCGAGGTGTACCGTCCGCCCATGCGCACGCTCACCCTGGCAGCTCTCGCCCTCGGTCTCGCGCCGAGCCTCCTCGCCTGCAAGGCCAAAGACAAGGCCAAGGACCCGCCCCCGGCGACCGATCCCACGCCGACCCAGCCGCCGGCCGCGACCGGTCCCACCGTCGAGGAAGCCCGGGCGTTCATCGCCGACGTCGACAAGGGGCTGCGCGAGTCGTGGACCACGCGCGACACCGCCGACTGGGATCGCGCGACCAACATCACCGACGCCACCGAGGCCAAGGCCGCCGCCACCGCCGAGGCGTCGATGGCGTTTCTCACGAAGAAGATCGCCGAAGCCCAGCGCTTCAAGGACGTGGTGCCCAAGCTCGACGCCGCCGAGCAGCGTCAGTTCTACCTCTTGCGCATCGCCGGCCAGACCGCGCCCGCCGATCCCGCCAAGGCCAAGGAGCTCACCAAGGTCACGACCGCGATGGACTCGACCTACGGCAAGGGCAAGGTCTGTAGCGCGCCTGACAAGTGCCAGGACCTCGGCGAGCTCTCCGAGATCATGGCCAAGAGCCGCAAGCCCGAGGAGCTGCTCGCGGCCTGGCAGGGCTGGCACGACACCGTCGGCCGCGCCGAACGGCCGCTGTACGAGGAGTTCGTGCCGCTCGCCAACGAGGGCGTGCGGGTCAACGGCTTCAAGGACGTGAGCGAGCTGTGGCTGTCGGCCTACGACATGCCCGCGGCCGACGTGGTCAAGGAAGCCGATCGCCTGTGGGCCCAGGTCGAGCCGCTGTACAAGGATCTCCACTGCTACACCCGTCGCCAGCTCTCCAAGAGCTACGGCGTTTCGGTGGTTCCGGCCACCGGACCGATTCCGGCACATGTGCTCGGCAACATGTGGGCGCAGGACTGGAGCAACATCTATCCGCTGGTCGAGCCCAACCAGGGTCAGCCATCGCCCGACGTGTCGCCGGCGCTGGTGAAGCAGAAGTACGACGCCGTGAAGATGGCGAAGCTGTCCGAGTCGTTCTTCACGTCGCTCGGCCTGCCGTCGCTGCCGCCGACGTTCTGGGAGCGCTCGATGCTGACCCAGCCGGCCGGCCGCGAGGTGGTCTGTCACGCCAGCGCGTGGGACCCGACCTACTCCGGCGACGTGCGCATCAAGATGTGCACGAAGATCAACCAGGAAGACCTGATCACGCTCCATCACGAGATGGGCCACGACTACTACTTCCTGTCGTACTTCAAGCTGCCGATGCTGTTCCAAAACGGCGCCAACGACGGCTTCCACGAGGCGATCGGCGACACCATCGCGCTGTCGATCACGCCGACGTACCTCAAGCAGGTCGGGCTCCTCGACACCGTCGCGACCAACGACAAGGCGGTCATCAACCAGCAGATGTTCGTCGCGCTCGACAAGATCGCGTTCCTGCCGTTCGGCCTCGTCGTCGACAAGTGGCGCTGGGAGGCGTTCTCGGGCGCGATCACGCCGGCGCAGTGGAACGATCGCTGGTGGGAGCTGCGCAAGCAGTACCAAGGCGTCGCCCCGCCGGTGGCGCGCGCCGCGACCGACTTCGACCCGGGCGCGAAGTACCACGTGCCGTCGAACACGCCGTACCTGCGCTACTTCCTCTCGACGATCCTGCAGTTCCAGTTTCACCGCGCGCTGTGCAAGACCGCGGGCTGGACCGGACCGCTCAACGAGTGCTCGATCTACGGCAACCAGGAAGCCGGCGCCCGCTTCGCCGCGATGCTCGCGCTCGGCGCCAGCAAGCCGTGGCCCGATGCGCTCGAGGTCGCGACCGGTCAGCGCGAGCTCGACGCCACCGCGCTCATCGAGTACTTCGCGCCGCTGCAGACCTGGCTCAAGGCGCAGAACGCCGGCCAGGAATGCGGCTGGTAGCCGATTGGACTAACGAGATCGAATCAGGCGGTAATTCTTCTTGCCGCTGCGCAAGAAGATGAAGGACGGGGTGCCGAGCGAGCCGAGGTCGAGCTTCTTGTCGACCTCGGTGACGCGCTCGTTGTTGACGTAGACCCCACCCTGGCTGAGGGTGCGGCGAGCCTCGCTCTTGGAGGCGGCCAGCTCGGCGCGCACCAGGAGGTCGAGCAGGCTCACGCCGGTCTCGAGCTCGCGGCGAGGCAGCTCGACGCAGCCGACCACCGCGGCGAGCGGCTCGAGGGTGGCGTCGTCGGCGTCGGCGAGGCTGCCGCCGAACATCACGGCGGTCGCGGTCTCGGCGGCGCGCAGGCCGGCGTCGCCATGGACCCAGCGCGTGAGATCGCGGGCCAGCTCGCGCTGGGCGTGGCGCTTGCTGCGCTCGCCGTCGTGGGTCGCGATGATCTCGTCGAGCTCGGGCAGCGCGCGGAACGAGAACTTCTTGAGCAGCGACGGCGCCAGCGCGTCGTCGACGTTGAAGAAGTACTGGAAAAATGCGTACGGGGAGGTCTGCGCGGGATCGAGCCAGACCCGCTCGCCGGTCGAGGTCTTGCCCATCTTCTGGCCGTTGGCGTCCAGCAGCAGCGGCGCGGTCAGGCCCCACAGCTGCGGCCCGGCGAGGCGGCGCGACAGCTCGCAGCCGGCGGTGATGTTGCCCCACTGATCGGAGCCGCCGACCTGCAAGCGACATCCTTGCTGGCGCGACAGCACGACGAAGTCCCAGGCCTGCAGGAGCATGTAGCTGAACTCGGTGTAGCTGAGGCCGCTCTCGCGATCCTCGAGGCGCGACTTCACCGAGTCCTTCGCCATCATGTAGTTGATCGTGACGTGCTTGCCGACCTCGCGCAGGAACTCGAGGTAGCCGATGCCGGCGAACCAGTCGGCGTTGTTGGTCATCACCGCGCCGGTCGGGCCCTCGTCGAAGTCGAGGAAGCGCGCCAGCTGCCCGCGGATCGCGGCGACGTTGCCGTCGAGGGTGTCGCGATCGAGGAGGTTGCGCTCGGTCGAGCGGCCCGACGGATCGCCGATCATGCCGGTGGCGCCGCCGACCAGCGCGATGGGCCGGTGCCCGGCGAGCTGCAACCGGCGCTGGATGACGACCGGGATGAGGTGGCCGACGTGGAGGCTGGTCGCGGTGGGATCGTGGCCGGCGTAGTGCGGCAGGTTGCCGGCGGCCAGCGCGGCGCCCAGCTCGCCCTGGTTGGTGACGTCGGCGATCAGGCCGCGCGCCGCGAGCTCGGGGAGGATGTTCGCCGTCATGCCGCGCAGCCTATCAGAGCCTCGTCGAGAACCCGATTCGAACCCTCGCTGCGCTCAGATTCTCAAGGCTGGTCGAGAGCGGCGCGCCACGCGGCGATGATCTGCGCGAGCAGCGCGACTCGCTGCCCGGCGCGTCCGTGGCCGAGCGGCGGCGGCGGGGGCCCGAGCGTGGCGGCGAAGGCCTCCAGGGTGCCGAACTTCTTGCGGGTCACCCGCTGGGCCGCGACCCGCAGGTCGACGATGGGCTGGGGCAGCACGCCGCCACCGTCGAGGAACAGGCGCGGGCCCCAGTGGCCCCACGCGCAGATCGCGTCGGTCGGTCGCACGAACCCGGCGAACCCGGCGAGCAGATCGGCGCGCGGCACCCCGGTCGCCAGCAGCTCCTCGGACAGCTCGGTGTGGAAGGTCGTGCTCGGCGACAGCGCGCCGCTCGGGGTCGCGATGGCCTCGAAGCGGGCGCCGGTGCTGGGCCGGTACGCCACCCAGTGCACCAGCTCCTCGCGCGCGGCGTCGGGCGACGCATGGTACGGCCACGCGTTGGCCTCGGCGGCGACGCACACCAGGTCGTCGTAGCCGTCGACGATCGGCGCGGGCAGGCGCGCGCTGAGCGGCTTGGCCGGCCGCTTGAACGGCACCCGCGGGTTGTGCTGGTTGACCTGGTACGCCAGCTGCGCGTCGACCATGGCGCGGAACGGGGCGAGCAGCGCCCGGAAGCGTTCGGCGTCGCCCTCGAGCGCGCCCAGCACGTACATGATCGCCTCGATCGTCGAGACCACCTCGACCGACGGCTCCTTGCGGATGCGGTACTCCGACGGCTCGGGCGCGGCGAAGGCGTAGCGCGGCAGCGCCTGCAAGATCGGGTTGTCGCGCACCACGCTCTTGGCCTGCGACCAGGTGCCGTCGACGACGATCAGCGTCACCGGTCCTGGGGGCGGCTCCCGCAGGATGTCGCGGGCGCCCGGGCCGGGATACAGCATGATCGCCGGCCGCGTCGCGTCACCGAGCGCGCGGGCCAGCGCCGGATGATCGCTCCAGTCGATGCCGACGTGCAGCTCGGCCTGCGGCAAGCACAGCGACGCCATGCGCGCCGTGCCGATCGCGACGTCGCGCTCGCGTGGGTGCTGCAAGATCACGACGCGGGTCTTGGTGTCGATGCTGGGCAGCGCGGCGCAGTAGCAGACCGACGTCGGACGCCGGCAGCGCCCGCACCTCGAGCGCGGCGCCGGCACGGACGGATCGGCCGCAGGATTCACGCGCCGCTCGTAGCACGACGGCGGGCCCCGGCGGCGTCCAAGCGGGCCGTCACTTCAGCAGGCGCTTGCGGGCCGCCCGCTGCACCGGCTCGCGGGTCCGGGTGTCCTTGGCGAGCATCGCGAGATCCGCCGCGCTCACGTGGGGGAGCAGCTCGATCGCGGTCGGCACCGGCACCGTCGGGTTGCGCACCAGCGCGATCGCGATCTCGGGCCGGTGGCCCCACTCGCGGCGGGATGCGATCTGCTTGAGCATGTCGACCGACACGCTGGTCATGCGCGCGATCGCGGCGATCTCCTCGAGCATCAGGCCCGGGTTGCGCAGCACGTGGGGATGGATGGCGCGGTTGGGATCGCGCAGGACCGCGAAGCGCGCCTCGCGGTCGCCCTTGAGCGCGCGCTGGATCTTCTCGAGCATGCTCGCGGCGACGCCCTTGCTGGCGTCCTCAGCCGGTGGGTCGGGCGATGCGGCCGGCGCGCGCGCCGGTGCCGCGGCCAGCGCGCCGATGCGCGCTCGGCCGGTCGCATCGATCGACACCGCGACCCCGACCCCGGGAAAGATCTGAAGCACTCGGGCCGCGACGACGACCGACGCCGCACCGCAGCAGACCTCGAGCTCGAGGGCGCCGAACTGTTCGAGCCCGGCCGGCACCGCGCCGCGCACCAGCAGGCCGCCCCGCCCGAGCTGGCTGTCCACATCGGCGGCAAGCTCGGCCAGCGTCGCGTAGCGCGCGGTCAGCACCGCCCGAACCTAGCACCGCACCCACCGGTCGCCACCGGGGCCGGTTCACACCACAAGGGGGATGGGCAGGGCGCGCCGACCGTCTTATCGTTCGCGCCGTGAGTAATACCGAATACCGTCTGTCGCGCCGCCGAGTGCGGACACCCGAGGAGGAAGGTGCGGCGGCGGACTCAGCAGAACCCGAGACTCGGCCCGAGCCGCTGGCCGTCGGAAGCCAGCGGCTCGATCAGCGGTTGTCGCCGCTGGCGGTCGACCCGCTGCCGACCATCGACGGGTGGTCGAGCTTCGACGCCGAGACCGCCGAGCTCGATCTGCCCGAGCTGGCCATGTCGCCGGGTGAGCACAGCCGCACGCTGACCGAGCCGATGCCGGCCGACGAGCTGGCCCGCGCGCTGGCGTCGAAGGGGATGATGGACAACGCCAAGACGTTGCCCGGCTTGTCGGGGCGGGACAACGCGCTCGCCGCGCCTGCGCTCGCACCGGCGCCCGACGCCCGCACCGCCTCGGTCGATCCCATGCCGGTCTCGTCGGTGCGGTTCGGCGAGCACCAGCTGCTGATCGTCCATCGCGGTGACACCGTCGAGCTCATCCTGCCCGGCGGGGTGCGCCTCACCGCGCCGCGCGCTGCCGCCGCCGCGCTCGCCGACGCGCTCACCGCTCGCTGAGCGGCACCACCGCGATCGCGTCGAGCTCGGCGAGCCAGTCGGGATCCGCGAAGCCGGCGACGAACAGCACCGTGACCGCCGGCGCCGGCCCGCGGTCGCGCCAGACCGCTTGGAACACGTCGAAGAGCGGCCTGGGATCGATGCCGGCCGCGAGGTGGATCGTCCACTTCACGACGTGCTCGAGGCCGGCGCCGCCGGCCGCCAGCGCGCGCTCGAGGTTCTCGAAGATGCGCACCGACTGCGCCGCCAGATCGCCATGGCCGACGGTCGCACCGTCGCTGTCGATCGCGTTCTGGCCGCCGACGTAGATCGTGCGATGCGGTCCGTCGACCGCGACCGCCTGCGTGAAGGCCGAGCTGCGAGCCAGGCCAAGAGGGTGGAGGTGCTGCACGGTCATGGCGCGATGTTGTGCTGATCTTTCGGCCCCGGGCGAGATCACGGCGCGTCGATCGCCGTGCTCGGTGCGCAAGTAGCGCCCTGCAACCGGGGCGACCGCCGGGTGTCTGCCGGCCATGAAGCGCACGTTGCTCCTCGCCCTCGCCGCCTCGCTGTCGCTGGTCTCGGTCGCCGCCGCCCAGCCCAAAGGCGACCCCCAGGCCAAGTCGGTGAAGGTCCGCGTCCTCACGATCGAGGGCGGTGACGACATCACCGGCGACGTGCCCACCGGCGAGCTGGTGCCGATCGGCGTGCGCGAGCTGGCCAAGTCGACGAGCTTGCTGCGCATCCGTCGCGACTTCATCGACATGATCCTCAAGTCGGCCGAGCAGCTCTGACCCGAGCCGGGGTCAGTCCTCGGCGCGTTCCCGGGCCTTGCGCTGGGCGTCGGTCCACTCGGCACGGTGGCGCTCGACGACCTCGCGCTCGGCCCGGGCCGAGGTCGCGAGCGCGCGCGCCTCGGCGGTGGCGCGCTGGCGAAGCTCGAGCGCGGCAACCCGCGCGTCACGGCGAGCGCGGGCGGCCACGACCTCGCGGCGCAACCGCACGCGGTAGGCCTCGCGCTGCGCGAGCTGCCACGCCGGACCGCCACGATCGTCGGTGACGCGCGCCCTCGCCTCGGCGCGCGCGACCGCGGCTTCGGAGTCGGCCAGCGACTGCTCGGCCTCGGCCTCGGCGGTCAGCGCGATCGCCAGCTCGCGCACCGTCGTCGACGCGGCGTCGGCGCGCAGCGACGCCACGCGCTCGAGTGGGTACCTCGACGAGGCCATAGCCGATTCTGCTACAGTGCCGCGCGATGGTCACGGGCGCGAGCGCAGCTCCGATCGAGCGCTACGTCGTGCTCGAGTTCCTGTCGGAAGGCGGGATGGGCGCGATCTATCTGGGCAAGAAGATGGGCGCCGGCGGCTTCGAGAAGGAGGTCGTGCTCAAGCAGCTCTTGCCCGAGTTCACCTCGCAGCCGGAGTTCATCGACCTGTTCCTGCGCGAGGCCCGGCTGTCGGCGACGCTCGATCACGCCAACATCATCCACACGATCGATCTGGTCACCGCCGGCGCCGAGCACTTCATCGTCATGGAGTACCTGGCCGGCGCTGATCTGCGGACGCTGGCCAAGCGCGCCAAGCGTCGCCGCAAGCGGATCGCGCCGGCCGCCGCGATCTACATCGCGCGCGAGGTGCTGTCGGCCTTGGCCTACGCCCACGCCAAGGTCGGCAACGACGGCGCGCCGCTACAGCTCATCCACCGTGACGTGTCGCCGTCGAACATCTTGGTGTCGCGCAACGGCGAGGTGAAGCTCACCGACTTCGGCATCGCCAAGGCGGCGACCCACACCTCGGTGTTCTACAAGGTCAAGGGCAAGATCGGCTACATGTCGCCCGAGCAGGCGCGCAGCGAGCCGCTCGATCATCGCAGCGATCTGTACTCGCTCATGGTCTGTGTCTACGAGCTGCTCACCGGCGAGCGGCTCTTCGTCGCGGCCGGGCTCACCACCTCGCCCGAGGAGATCTACGCGCAGCCCATCGAGCTGCTGTCGCGCAAGGTGCCCGGGCTGCCGCCCGAGCTCGACAAGATCATGCTGCGCGCGCTCGCGGTCGATCCCGACGCGCGTTACCAGTCGGCCGGCGAGCTGCAAGAGGCGCTGTTGCGCTGCGCCCACCGCAACAGCTTGATGATCTCGGCGCCCGAGCTGGCCGCCTATCTCCGGCAGATCTGCGGGCCGGCCGAGGAGTGGCGCGACCTCGGCGAGCACGAGGGGCCGTCGCCGGGTGGGCCCGGGACCGAGGTCTACGACGTCGAGGACAACCGGGCCCAAGAGGGCACCGAGCAGCTCGGCCTCGACGAGCTCGACCGCGACGCTGACGATGACGACGGCCTCGATGAGCTGGTCGGCGCGCTGGGCCGACCGCGCACGCCGCTGCCGAGCCCGGCCCCCATCGACCGCCGCGAGCGGGCCAGCGACCGCGCCAGCCAGATGATCGACCTCGCGCGGTTCCAGCGACTCGAGCTGACGTCGATGGTCAACCTCGCCGAGCTCGAGCAGCGCGGCAACCAGCCCATCGACCAGTGGGACGACCTATCGTCGCGCCTGGCCAGCGAGCCCGGGGTGCCGGCCGGCACCAGCACGCGCGCGCCGACCGCGACGCCTCCGCCCCTCGTCCAGCCGATGCCGATGCCGATGCCGATGCCGGCGCGGCCCTCGCCTCGGCCCCGTGACGACGGTGGTGCGGCGCTCGCTCACGTCGCCTCGAGGCCGCCACGGGCCCGGCGCCGCTGGCTCATCCCGGCGGTCGTCGCGGTTGGCGTGGTCGCGATCGCGCTGGTCGCCGCGGCCGTCATCGGCATGTCGGGCCCCGACGTCGGCTCGGTGCCGGCGTCGTCGGGCGCAGCACCGGCGCTGGCACCTCCGAGTCTACCGGCACCTGCGAGTGCGACCGACGCCGGCCCGCCGCTCGACGGCGCCGAGTCGCTCGACGCCCGCTGACAGCCGCCGGCCGCCATGGACAGCGCGGCGGCGCAAGCGCTACCATCACCCCGCTCGTTCACATGACGAAGGATCGATCCAACGTCACTGCGCTGCTCGACGACATTCCGTCGTTCTCACGGCAAAACCGCGGCGGCATTTTCCTCGTCATCAAGGGGCCGGACCGCGGCGAGTCGGTGCGGCTGACGCAGGGCTCGGTGTCCTTTGGCAGCGCACCCAGCTGCGAGCTGGTGCTCACCGACAAGACCGTCTCGCGCAAGCACCTGGTCGCCGAGCTGGTCGGCGACGAGATCCTGATGATCGATCAGGGCTCGACCAACGGCACGTTCATCGGCGACTCCCGCTTCGAGAAGATCGCGATCGGTTTCGGCGCCGAGGTCAAGCTCGGCCGCACCGTCGTGAAGTTCCTGCCCGACGAGGAGATCGTCGAGCCCGAGCCGTCGCCCGAGACCGCCTTCGGCTCGATCGTCGGCGCCGATACCAAGATGCGGCAGCTGTTCCAGCTGCTCAAGGACGTGGCCGCGACCAACGCGACCGTGCTCATCGAGGGCGAGACCGGCACCGGCAAGGAGCTCATCGCCGAGGAGATCCACAACCACTCGCCGCGGCGCGACGGGCCGTTCGTGGTCTTTGACTGCGGCTCGGTGCCGCGCGAGCTGATCGAGTCGATGCTGTTTGGCCACGTGAAGGGCTCGTTCACCGGCGCGATCACCGACCGCAAGGGCGCCTTCGCCGAGGCCCACGGCGGTACCATCTTCCTCGACGAGATCGGCGAGATGGCGCTCGACCTACAGCCGTCGCTCCTGCGCGTCCTCGACAAGCGCGCGGTCCGCAAGGTCGGCTCCAACGTCTACGAGAAGATCGACGTCCGCGTGGTCGCCGCGACCAACCGCGACCTGCGCGCCGAGGTCGCCAAGAAGGCGTTCCGCGAAGACCTCTACTATCGCCTCGCAGTGATCCGAGTGACCGTGCCGCCGCTGCGCGAGCGTGGCGCCGACATCCCGCTCTTGGTCGGGCACTTCATGCAGTCGTTCGGGCCCCAGCTCAACTGCGCGCCCGAGGACCTGGCCAAGCTGGTCCGCCACTCGTGGCCCGGCAACGTGCGCGAGCTGCGCAACGCCATCGAGCGCGCGTGCCTGTTGTCGCGCACCAACGCGATCAACATCGAGGACGCGCTGTTTGGCGGTGACGCCGCGCCCGCCCTCGGCATCCGCACCGACCTGCCCTTCAAGGAAGCCAAGGGCCAGCTCGTCGAGATGTTCGAGCGCGAGTACATCGAAGACCTGATGAAGCGCCACAAGATGAACCTCTCGGCCGCCGCGCGCGAAGCCCAGATCGATCGCAAGCACCTGCGCGAGCTCATCCGCAAGTACGCCCTCGACCCTCGGGCCAAGATCGACGGCGAAGACGACGACGCGGAGTAGCGCCGCAGCGCCAGCGAACGACCTCGCGTCGACCGCGGGTCAGTCGGCCTTGATGCGCGTCGAGCGGCGGGTCTGGACCACGCGGAGGGTGGGGAGGGTGCGGCGGACCTCGGTGGTGAGGTCGTAGATCTCGACGGCGTGCTTGCCGAGCTCGACGGGGATGCGCTCGGTGGGACACAGCTCGCCGGTCGCGGCGCCGTCGATGAACACGTAGTAGCGGCGATGGTCGTTGCAGCGGACCTTGATGCCGCCCTTGCCGGTGCGCCGCGCGATGGGCTCGAGCGTGGCGTCGTGGGTGCCGGCGCCCCCGACGGTGGCGAGGTGGAGCGCGTGGCCGGCCAGCACGATCGCGAGGGTGTGCTCGTCGGTCGAGGCGGCGAGGCTGAGCGGGGTGACGCCCTGGTCGGCGCCGTCGAGGAAGACCCGGGCCCCGCTCGGCGTGGAGGTGATCGTGAGCTGGTTGGTGGCCGCGGGCGTGGGCGTCGGCGTCGAGGTCTCGGTGCGGCGACCAGCGTCGAGGGGCGCGACCGGGGCCGCAACGCCGACGGGCGCCGCGGCATCGATTTCGGCAGCTGTGACGGTGCGGGCGCCGCCGACCGGCTCGGCGGGCTGGCCGCGGGTCACGAGGTAGGCGACCGCGATCGCCGCGCCGGCCAGCACCACCGCGCCAGCGACGATCGCGACCCCGCGGCGACGCGGCACGACCACGACCGGCATCGCCATCGGCGGCGGCGGCGCGAAGGTCGGGACCAGCGCGGACGACACCGGCGGCAGCGGCGGGGTCGCGATCGCGAACGGCGACCGCCCGGTCGGCAGCGCCGGGCCACCCCGCGCCGAGCCGTCCTCGCGGATGAGCTGGATCTTCTCGGTCGGCGGCCACAGCGGCTCGATGCGCTCGCTGTCGTCGCCGAGGTTGAGATCGGTCTCGACCCGCAGGTGGGCGGGACGGGGCTTGGTCGCTTCGTCGCCTGGGTCAGTGGGCGGCGCGACCAGCGGTGGCAGCGACGTCTGCCGGAACGGCCGGCGCGGTGGCGGCGGCAAGGCCGCCATCGGCGTGGGCGGTGGCGTGCTGGTGGGCACCGGCAGCGGCAAGGGCGGCAACGACGAGCTCGACGACACCGACGACACCGACGACACCGACGACACCGACGGCAGCGACGGGCGCGGCGGGCGCGGCGGCGGGGTCGGCACCGAGAAGCTCAGCGCCCCCGACAGCTGCTGCTCGTTGATGCGCGTCAGGTGGTCGAGCGCGGCGCGGACCCGATCGCCGACCTCGCGTCGCGTGCCGGTGAGCGGCGCCAGCCGCAGCGCGGCGTCGAGGGCGTCGGCCAGCGAGCGCGCGTCGGGGAAGCGCTCGAAGGGTGAGCGCGCCAGGCAGCGGTCGATCACGCGCGCGATCGGCCGCGGCAGCTCCAGCGGCGCCGGTCGCCCCGACACGATCGCGTGCTCGAGTTCGGTGGGCGTGGCGCCGTTGAACGGCCGGCTCCCGCCGATGAGCTCGTAGGCCAGCACGCCGAGCGCGAACACGTCGGTGGCCGCCGACAGCGGCTCGCCCAGCATCTGCTCGGGCGCCAGGTACGGCAGCCGCAGCATCAGGGTCTCGTCGGTGCTGGGCCGCGCCGGCAGCCGGCAGGTAAGGATGCCGAAATCAGTGACCTTGACGTCGCCGTCGGGCGTCGCGATCACGTTGCTGGGCGACACTCCCCAGTGGTTCACGCCGCGGCCGTGGGCGTAACCCACCGCCCGCGCCGCCGCCGACAACAGCTGCATCACGCCGCCCGACGGCAGCGGGTCGCCCGAGTCCTGCGTCATCGCGCGCAGCCGGCCCAGGTCGAGGCCGGGCACCAGCTCGGTCGCGGTGAAGGTATCGCCCGACGCGACGCCGAGCTCCGAGAGGCGCGCGATGCGGGGATGATCGAGGCCGCCGTAGCTGCGACACGCGGCCTGGAGCTTGGCGCTGGCCTCGGGCTGCGCGAGCACCGCCGCGTGGAAGCGCTTGATCGCGAGCTGGCGCTCCATGCCGGCGACCCCCACCACCTTGGCGCGATAGACCTCGCCGCACGGCCCTGCGCCGATCGGCTCGACGAGGTGATAGCGGCCTAGCCGTCGCCCAGGAGTCGGGACCACCGTCGGCAGTCTACGCCTCCCGCCGAAAACTGGCCACCAGCGGCGAAGGGGGGCATCCAAGAAGCATGGCGAAACCAACCCCGCGTCGGGAATTGCGAGCGACCACCAAGAGCGCGCCGTACCGCCGCGCGAAATCGACCGCGCCGCCGGAGGCCGTCGCGATCCCGGAGGCCGTCGCGGTCCCGGAGGCCGTCGCGATCCCGGAGGCCGTCGCGATCCCGGAGGCCGTCGCGGTCCCGGAGGCCGTCGCGGTCCCGGAGGCCGTCGCGATCCCCGACTCCGGCCCGCTGCCCGCGCCCCGCGCCTCGACGACGTTCGCGGCGATGCCCGACTTTCTCGCGGTCGCCCAGAGCGCGCTCGGCTTCGCCGCCGCCGCCCTCGCGAGCCTCCCCGCGCCTGGGCACCTCGTCCACGGCGAGCCCGCCGCGTCAGAGCCACCGCCGGGCCGCGCCCCGGCCGGCGACGCTCGCTCGCTGCGCAGCGACGAGGAGTTCGTCCTGGTCTACCGGCACGGCGCGTCGGTGATCTCCCGACGCGGCAAGCTAGGCGAGCACGGCGTGTGGCGCGTGGTCGATTACCCCGGTCCTGCCCCGGCAGCACACGCATACGCGCTGGAATGTTCTAGACTGGCTGGACAGGGCTTTCGCGACGTCGACTAGCCCGTCTTTCATGAGCGAACCCCCGGAGCATCGTCGTCGCGGACAGCTTGCTGGCCTCAAGGCCGCGGTCAAGTCGGCTGCCGATCGCTCCTCGTGGGTGACCCGGTGGCTCGGCAGCGCACCCTCGCGTTGGCTGGGTCGCCGTAGCGGGGTGGGTCAGGACCTGGCCGGCGGCGCCGACGGGCTCGCCTATGTGCGCGGCCTGCTGCGCGGCAACCGCGTGCGCCGCCAGTCGACCTTCGAGCAGCTCGACACCACCGCGCCGCCGGTGCTGCTCATCCACGGCTTCCTCGGGACCCGCGGCTCGATGTACCTGCTCGAGCGCCGGCTGCGCGACGACGGCTTCATGGTCATCTCGTTCGACGTCGGCACGTTCAACACCCGCGACATCCGGCGGTCGGCGTTCCTGATTCACCGCAAGGTCGAGCGGCTCCTCGCCGACCAGCCCGACCAGAAGATCGACGTCATCGGCCACTCGATGGGCGGCCTGATCGGCCTCTACTACGCGAAGAAGCTGGGCGGTCACCACCGGGTCCGCAAGATGATCCTGATGGGCACGCCGCTGCGGGGCACCTGGATCGCCCTCGCCGGCATCGCCACCCTCGGGCTGTGGTCGACCTCGTCGTGGCAGCTGTTGCCCCGCAGCCGGTTCCTCGACGAGCTGGCGGCCGGGCCCATGCCGCCCGACGTCGAGCTATACACGCTGGCGGCCGCGCGCGACTGGGTCGTGCCGCCCACCAGCACGCGGACCGAGGGTCCTACCCCGATCACGGTGCCGTTGGGCCACTCGAGCCTGGTGGTGTCCGAGGCGGTGTACCGACGGGTCTCGTCGATTCTGCGTCCTTCTACCAACGGCACCCCACCGATCGGGCGCGTTCCATAGGCCGTCTGCTTGCGCATCACCACGACCTCGCTCTACAATTTTCCGCGACGCGGCGTGAGAGCTAGGCTAGTTCGTGCGTCGTCGCCCCTATCGCAATGACCGACCGGACACGCTTCGCGCTTCGTTTCATCTCCGGCAAGTACCAGGGGGGCGAGTTCCCCCTGCGGAACAACCGCGAGATCATCATCGGGCGGTCGAGCGATCTCGACATGGTGCTGGTCGAGGACATGGTCTCCCGGCGTCACGCCAAGATCACCACGACCGCCGACGAGATTCTGATCCAGGACGTCGGCTCGACCAACGGCACCTTCGTCAACGGTGAGAAGATCTCGGGCCGAGCCCGACTCACCGAGGGCGATCGCATCCTGGTCGGCACGTCGATCATCAAGGTCGTCGCCGTCAACGATCAGCAGGCCGCGACCACCGAGGCCGAGGCCCGCCGTAAGCTCGAGGCCGGCGCGGCCCGCCAGTCGACGACCGCGGGTCGGCCGATGTCGGGCGTCATCGAAGAGATCCCGCTGCCCGACCTGCTCCAGCTGCTCTCGACCAGCCGCAAGTCGGGCGTGCTCGCGATCGGCTCGATCGGCGGCGTCGGCAAGATCTACCTGCGCAAGGGCCAGATCTACTTCGCCGCCATCAACGACGACTTCGCGCTCTCGCCGCAAAAGGCGATCTACCGGATGCTCACCTGGGCGACTGGCACCTTCGAGCTCGAGCCCTCCGTCGAGATCCAGGTGATCGAAGAGATCCACGAGTCGACCGAGGCGCTGCTCATGGAGGGCGTCCGTCAGCTCGACGAGATCGTCAACATCGCCCACATGCTGCCGCCTCCGGGCTCGCCGCTCGCGGTGCCAACGCCGCTGGCCGGTCGCCTCCGCGATCTCACGCCGCAGGAGCTCGACACCTTCCAGCTCGTGCTCGATCACGGGCAGCTCCAGAAGGTCCTCGACTACTATCCCGGCACCGACCTCGACTGCGCCAACACCCTCGTCGCGCTCATGAAGCGCGAGTTCGTCGTCGTCCCGTAGCGGCTCGTCGCCCCGCGAAAATCAACCGGCGGCGCCGCGCGGCCATCGACATCGCCGACGCGGCGCGCATCAGATCTCGAGCTGGTTGCCCTCGGCGGCGGCGACGAGCTCGATGGCGGCGCCACCGTGGCCGTCGAGGTAGGCCCGGCACCCGACGGTGAGCGCGTCGACGTCGGCGTCGGTGTAGTCCTGATCGTAGTGGAACGCGATCAGGCGGCGGGCCCCGGCGGCGATCGCGGCGTCGGCGGCCTGCTCGTACGAGGAGAAGCCGCGGGCCTGGCGATCGGCCTGATCGGCGGGCGTGTAGGTGGTGTCGTGGAGGAGCGCGTCGGCGCCGCGGTACAGCTCGAGCATTTCGGGCGACGGGCCCTCGGCGGGATACCCGGCGTCGCTGGCGTAGACGAAGGAGCGGCCGGCCTCTTCGAGGCGGAACGCCAGCGCGGTGGTGGTGCCGTGTGGATTGGGGCGCGCGGTGACCTGCACGCCGTCGGCGACGGTGAACGGCACGCCCGGCACGACCGCGCGCACGTCGAAGGCCGCGCCCAGGTTCTTGAGCGTGTAGAGCGGCGAGAAGTTCGGGTTCATCTGGCCCTCGAGGATGCCCTCGAGCATCGAGCTCGAGCGGCCGTGGCCGCGCAGCACGAACCGATTGCCGGGGATGAACACCGGCGCGAAGAAGCCGAGGCCCTGGATGTGATCCCAGTGGGCGTGCGACAGCAGGATCGTGGCTTGGCCCTGGCCCTTGCCGAAGGGCGTCGTGAGCAGGTGGTTGCCGAGGTGCATGAGCCCGGTGCCCATGTCGAGGATGACCAGCTCGCCGCGCGCGGTCGTCACCGACACGCACGACGTGTTGCCGCCGTAGCGGTTGGTGTCCGGACCGGGCGCGGGGATCGAGCCGCGCACGCCCCAGAAGCGCAACTTCACGGCGCGACTCCGGGCCGGCCGCCGGGGCCCACGCCGTCGTCGTCGCCCAGCGTGATCGACATGCCCTCGTATGCGGCGATGACGTCGAAGGCGCAGCCGTGCTGGCGGGCGGTCCAGCGCGCGGCGAGCAAGATCGCATCCTGGGCGTCGTCGGTGCGCAGCGGGGCGTGGTGGAACAGGCACAGCGTCTTCACGCCGGCCTCGCGGGCGATCGCGATGGCGTCGTCGGGCGTCGAGTGGCCCCAGTGCGGGCGCAGCTGGTATTCGTCGACGGTGAACTGGGTGTCGTAGATCAGCAGATCGGCGCCCTTGCACAGCGCGACCAGCGACGCCCGCATGGTGGCGAGCTGCTTGGCGACGGTCGGCGGCAGCGGCGCGCCTACCGACGGCGGGGTCTTGATGAACTCGTGCTCGAGGAGCAGATCGGTGAACGGCGCGGTGTCCGAGCAGTACACGACCGAGGCGCCATCGCAGTCGAGGCGGTAGGCCATCGCGATCCAGGGATGGTTGAGCCGCGTGCAGGTCACCATCGTGCCGTCGATCTCGAAGCGGTTGCCCTCGACCAGCTCGTGGAACTCGATCGACGCCTTGAGCGCGGTGAGCGGCACCGGGAAGTACGGGTCCTCGGTCTGCGACGCGAACACCGCCTGCAGGTGGGTGTCGCCGCGCTGGCGCGCGAAGACATTCACGCGATTGCCGGCGCGGTACAGCGGCGAGAAGAACGGCATCCCCTGGATGTGATCCCAGTGGGTGTGGCTGATGAGGATGTGGGCGGTGCCGCTGCCGTCGCCGAAGCGCTCGTCCATGAGCGTCTGGCCGAGGCGGCGGATGCCGGTGCCGGCGTCGATGATGATCGGCCAGCCACCGCGCGGCCGGACCTCGACGCACGACGTGTTGCCGCCGTAGCGATTGGTGCTCGGCCCGGGCACCGGGATGGAGCCGCGCACGCCCCAGAATCGGACTTTCATGCCGGTCGCCTGGACCGAAGTTATCACGTCACGGCGTCGCTGCGAGGCCGACGCCGAAGCGGCGCCCATTGAGCGCGTCGTAGGCCATGACCGCGTGGTTGCCCTCGACGACGACCGCGGGCGCCCCGGCGGGGGCGGCCACGATGGGCCGCTCGCCGCTGATGCGCTGCCAGTCGTGGCCGTCGAAGGACCCGGCGTAGCCGATCGCGAAGGTCGGGGCTTCGCCGCTGGCGGGCAGGCGGGCCAGCCCGGCGTACCACATGACCCAGTGGCCGCGGCCGGTGCCCTCGACCAGCCAGGCCACCGACGGCGAGGTGACCAGCGTGTGATCGAAGACCTTGGGGCCCGAGTCGGTGCGCGCGGTGATGACCGGGTCGGGATCGGGGGTGAAGGTGACGCCGTCGGTCGAGTGGGCGACGCCGATGCCGCGGCCGTCGACGAAGGCCAGCACCCACGCGCTGCCGTCGAAGGCGATGCCGGGCGAGGTCGCGTTGCGCAGCACCGGCTCGGCGCGCTTGCTCCAGGTGCGGCCCCCATCGGTGGACTCGGCGCGCCCGATGTCGTCGCCGCCGGCGTAGAACATGACCAGGCGATCGTCGAGGGCGACGATGGCGGGTGCGCCGACGCGGTCGCCCTCCCAGGTCAGCTCGGCGGCCAGCGCGCGCGCGAAGGGCGCCAGGGGCAGCCCACGCAGCTCGGGCAGCTCGGCGAACCAGATCTCGGTGTCGCCGGCGGGGAGCTCGGCGCTCTCCTGGGTGATCCAGGTCAGGTAGCCGCCGGCTGGGCGCGCGAGGATCGCCGGCTCGGTGACCTCGAGGATCGGGTCGATCGCCAGCCAGGGCTCGTCGGCCGGGGTCAGCGGATCGGCGACCAGCCGCGCGAAGGGACCGGCGCCGGTGCCGGGCAGCTCGGTGCGACCACCGCTGCTGTCGTCGGCGATGCCGAGGCCGCAGGCCGGCACGAGCAGCAGCCAGAGGAGCGTGCGCATCTAGAATCGCCACCGGGTCATGGCGCTGGCGGCGAGCACGAAGCCGGCCGAGCGGTAGTCGCCGATCGCGTCGGCGGCGACGAGCTTTTCGTGATCACGCGCGGGCATCCAGGTCGCGGCGACCGCGACGTCAAAGGAGATCGGCCGCAGCACGATGCCGCCGAGGCCGAGCTTCTCGAGGCCGGCGCCGAGCGACAGCGTGTGCTTGTCGTTGTCGATGAAGTTGGTCGCGCCGCGCTGCGCCGGGGCCGGCGAGGGCTCGTAGACGTAGCCGCCGCGCCAGTGATGGTGGCCGCGGGTGTACTCGACGCCGAGGCGCGGCACCGCGATGTCGTGGAAGTGCGGCGCCGGCAGCGGCTCTTGGGGCGGGATGTCGACCAGCTCGTTGAACATGCCGATGTCGAGCTCGAAGTCGATGTGCGCCGCGGGGTTCTCGAACACGCTCCAGCGGTGCCACGCCAGATCGAACGCGACGGTCCAGTGCGGCGTCATGCGAGCCGACGCACCGACGGTGAGCTGGGCCGGCTGGAACAGATCCTGGGCTCGCGTGCGCAGGTGCAGGTAGCCGTTTGACACCAGCGGATCGATGCCGGGCGTGCCGATGTCGCCGGTGACGTCGAAGGTCTGATCGAGGACCAGCTTGAAGCCGCCGCGGTACCCGACGCCGAGCGTGAGCCAACGCCGCACGTCCCACGCCAGGCCGACCTGCGGGTAGCGGATGGTCTTGAGATCGACGTCGATGGCGAGGTCGAGGCGGCTCGAGGCCGGGTCGGGAAAGCCGACGATGCCGTCGAGCGCGACGGTGCCCTGGGTGCTCGACATGTACGCGATGCCGGCGCCGGCGCTGATGCCGTGCGGCAAGGTGACGGCGATGTTGGCGCTCAGCAGGAGCCGCTGCGGGCGGTTGTCGTAGAGCGCAAACCGGGGCGCGCTCGACGACAGCGTGCGGGTGCGGGTGATGTGCTGGTCGGGCAGGAAGATGCCGGCGCCGACGGCGAGGTGCGCGCCCAGGAGCTTGCCGGGCACCGCGAGGCCGAGCGCGAGCCCGCGCGAGACGTCGACGTTGGTGTCGTGACCGTCGACGGTGAGGACGGGCACCGCGAGCTGGTAGCCGATGTCGACGCGGATGTCCGACGAGCGGGCCAGCAGGGCCGGGTTGTAGTAGCTGGCGCTGGTGTCGTTGGCGCCGGCGACCTGGGCGCCACCCATGGCTTGGGCCCGCGCGCCGAAACCGAACAGATCAGCCGGGTTGGCGTGGGCGGTCCCGGCGAGCAGGAGCAGCGCCAGCGGCGCGCGCTTCACAGCTCGACTCCGACGGTGAGCCCACCGACGACGAGGTCGCCGCCGGTGCTGACCGCCTCGAAGGGCACCACGCCGCCGTCGAAGAGCGCGGCGTCCTTGGTCGAGCGGCGCGGCGTGAGGTGGTGGAGCTGGACCCAGGCGTCGAGGTGGAGCGGCAGCGCGCGTCCCGGCCAGGCCAGGCCGAGGCCGGCCGACAGCTCGTGACGATCGTTGTCGAGGAGCGACTGCCGACCTCGCATCTCGGGCGCCGGGCTCCACAGGAACGCGTAGCCGGCGCGGGCGGCGAAGCTGCCGCCGAGCGCGGCGCGGACGTGCTCGATGGCGAGGCGCGGCACCGCGGTGTCGTGGAAGCCGGGGGCCTCCTGCGGCGGGTTGCCGTCGACCGGGTTGCGGGTCGGCAGCGGGAACCCGCTCCACCGGTGCCAGGCCAGGTGGCCGGTGATCGTCGTCGACGGGGCGGCCCGCCACGCCGCCTCGACCGCGACCTCGAGCGGGTCGTACTGCGCGGTGCCGGCGACGTGGATGATCGGCAGCGACAGCGGCAGCACCGCCGTGAGGTCGTTGGTGACGACGATGTCGTAGTCCGAGCGCGACGGTGCCCGCGCGACCGCGCCCAGCGTGAGCGTGTCGCTGTGGGTGTAGCGAGCGCCGACGATGGGCGCGAAGCGGGTGAGGAGCCGCTGCTGGCTCTGGGTCGTGAAGCGACCGGCACCGTCGGTGGTGACGTCGATCGTGCCGCGCAGGATCGCGAGCGAGTTGACGCCGACGCCGACCGACCAGCGCGGCGACAGCCGGACCCCGAGCGCGACCATCAGCCCCACGACGTGGCTCCGACTCTCGAGGAGCGCGAAGGTCGGCACGCCGGGAAACGGCGCGCGCACCCGGTTGATCGCCTCGCCGGGCACGAAGAAGCCGAACCCGAGGCCGACCCGATCGCGCAGCGCGCCGCCGAGCGGCAGCGGGACCTGGCCGCCGATGGTGAGCCCGCGTGGCGAGTCGGTGGCGGTGGGCTGGCCCCACAGCTCGAGGCGAAAATCGCCGTACAGGTAGCCGATCGTGGCGCGCTTGCGCTCGACGTCGGCGAGCCCGGCCGGGTTGAGATAGACCGCGTCGTAGTCGCGCGTCGAGGCCACGCCGGTGCCGGCCAGCGCGGGCGAGCGCCCGCCGAACCCGAACAGATCGAGCGGCGACGCGGCGACGGTCGCGGTGGCCGCGACGACGAGGGCGCTCGCGAGCGCGGCCACCAGGCGAGGCATCGGCACGACGGTACCAGAATCGCGATCCGGCACCGGCGCGCGCCTCTTCAGAACGTCTTCTTCGAGTCGATCAAGATCGTCACCGGGCCGTCGTTCACCAGCTCGACCTGCATGTCGGCGCGGAACACCCCGGTCGCGACCGCGGTCACCCCGGCCGCCCGCACCGCGGCCACCGCCCGATCGTAGAGCGCCTCGGCGGCGACCGGCTCGAGGGCGTCGAGGAAGGCCGGGCGCCGGCCGTTGCGGACGTCGCCGTAGAGCGTGAACTGCGAGATCAGCAGCACGCCGCCCGCGCAGTCGAGGACGCTGCGGTTCATCTTGCCGGCGTCGTCGGCGAAGATGCGCAGGTTGACCAGCTTGTCGACGACGTAGGCCAGGTCGCCGTCGCCGTCGCCGCGCCCGGCGGCCAGGAGCACGACCAGCCCGGGCCCGATGGCGCCCACGATCGCGTCGTCGACGGTGACCGAGGCTCGACGACAGCGCTGCACCACGGCTCGCATGGCCTGTTATATGCCAGGCAACCGCCGGAGCCGTCGCTGGGTCCAACCCTTGTGCCGGGTACCAGGCCTGATAGGATGCGCGCCCCGATGACTCGTCTCGCAACGATCTGTGTGCTGCTACTCGCTGCCGCGTGCGGCAAGGAGATCGGCGACGAGTGCTCCAGCAACCTCGACTGCGGTGACGGCACCGACATCAATCGGGTGTGCGACCTCAGCTCGCCGGGCGGTTACTGCACCGAGCAGGGCTGCGACTACAACACCTGCGCGGAAGAGGCGGTGTGCGTCCGCTTCTACACCGCGTCGTTCGAGAACCGGCCCTGCGACCTCGCGACCGAGGACCTGTCGACCGACGCCTGCACCCTCGACGAGGTCTGCACGCTGCGCGGCCAGTGCGTGCCGCGCTCGTCCGAGGTCCGCTACTGCATGAAGAAGTGCGGCGGCAACGACGACTGCCGCACCAAATACGAGTGCCGGACCGACGAGCTGATGCGGGTCCATGGCGGCGAGCCGGTCCCCAAGCCCGGTGAGCGCCTCGGCGCCGATCTCCAGTCGTTTTGCGCCGCGGCCCCGGCGCTCTGACGTCACGGTTCGAGCGCGATCGAGACGCCGAGCCCGCCGACGGCGGCTCCCGCGAGGCGGTGTCAGGTCCGCGCCACTGCAAGAGCGCCGCGTCGAACACCGGCGTGACGCCAGCGGTGTAGGCTCGATCGAACGCACGTGCCGCTTGGTGCCTTCATCCTCCGTCGCCTCGGGCTCGGCATCTTGTCGATGCTGGGCGTGTCGGTGCTGGTGTTCGGGTTCCTGCACATGATCCCGGGCGACGCGGTCGACCACCTGGCCGGCGGTGAGGCGACGCCCGAGCAGCGCGAGGCGATCGAGACCTGCCTCGGCATGAAGGGCTCCTTGCGGGTGCAGTACGTGCGCTTCCTCGGCCACGTCTTCGACGGGACCCTCGGCCACCAGTGCCCCGATCCCGAGCAGAAGCCGACGGTGGCGGCCCGGATCGCCGAGGTCTATCCGCACACCGTCGCGCTGGCGCTGGCCGGGCTGGTGGTCGCGGTGGTCTTCGCGCTGCCGCTCGGCATCGCGGCGGCGCTGCGGCGCGGCAGCTGGTTCGACACCCTCGCCGCGGTCGGCGCGCTGTCGGGGATCGCGTTCCCGATGATGCTCTTGGGGCCGCTGTTGCTGCTGTGGTTCTTCGTCGATCTGGGCTGGTTTCCCGGCCCCTTCGAGACCGGCGCCGCCGCGCTGGTGTTGCCCGCGATCGCGGTGGGCACGCACCTCATGGCGATGCTCGCGCGCATGACCCGCAGCTCGATGGTCGAGGTGCTCAGCGAAGACTACCTGCGCACCGCGCGCGCCAAGGGCCTGTCCGAGCGCGTCGTGGTGTGGAAGCACGCGCTGCGCAACGCGGTGCTGCCGGTCATCACCGTCGCCGGCCTGCAATTCGGGGGCGTCTTGTCGGGCGCGATCATCATCGAGAAGGTCTTCGCGCGGCCCGGCATCGGGCTGTTGCTCCTCGACGGCATCGCCGAGCGCAACTACCCCGTCGTGCAGGGCTGCGTGCTGGTGATCGCGGCGTCGTACGTGCTGGTCAACATCGTCGTCGACATCGCCTACGGCGTGGTCGACCCCAGGATCCGGCGCGCATGAGCGAGTTTCGCCCCGGGCGCTGGTCGCCGAGCGTGCGCATCGGCGCCAGCATGCTGATCGTCTTCGTCGTGCTCGGCGTGCTGGGCCCGCTGATCGCGCCCGAGGGCGTCGGCGCTCACGCGGTCAACCTCGATCGCATGTTCGCGCCGAGGTCGTGGTCGCACTGGCTCGGCACCGACAAGAGCGGCATCGACACGCTGTCGCAGCTCTTGCACGGCGCGCGCTCGGCGCTGCTCCTCAGCGTGATCGTGGTGTCGATCAGCGCGACCATCGGCGTCTCGATCGGCATGGTCGCCGGCTACTTCCGGGGCGCGGTCGACGACGTGATCATGCGCATCGTCGACGTGCTGCTGGCGTTCCCCGGCCTGCTCTTGAACATCGCGATCGTCGCGGTGGTGGCCAAGCCCGGCCTGCCGATCTTCGTCGTCGCGCTGTGCGCCAACGGCTGGGTCGGCTACGCGCGCATCGCGCGGGGGCAGGTGCTGTCGTTGCGCGAGCGCGACTACGTGGCGGCGGCGCGCGCGATCGGCGCGTCGCACGCCAGCGTCATGTTCCGCCACATCGCGCCCAACCTGCTGGCGCCGCTCCTGGTGCAGATGACGCTCGGCTTCGGCAACGTGATCGCGGTGGAGGCGTCGCTGTCGTTCCTCGGCCTGGGGCCCCAGGTCGACCACACCTGGGGCGCGATGCTCGACCAGGGCACCACGTTCCTGTGGAAGCCCGGCTTTCGGCACTACGCGCTGGCGGCGGGCCTGTCGATCGCGTGGGTGGTGCTGGGCGCCAACCTCCTCGGCGACGGGCTGCGCGACCGCCTCGATCCCCGCCAGCGCGGGCGGGTGTGATGCTGCGCGCCCGGCTGGCTCCCCTGACCGCGATCGGCGAGGGCGAGCTGCGCGCCTTTGCGGTGAGCGGGCTGACCTGGCCGGTCCTGGCCGGCCTCGTCGAGGGCGAGCTCATCGCGATCGCCGGGGTGTGCCCCCACGAGGACGTCAGCCTGGCCGACGGCGAGCTGGTGGGGATCCGGCTCACCTGCCCGGGCCACGGCTACCAGTTCGATATTCGCACGGGTCGCTGCCGCCACGATCCCGACCTGATCTTGCGGCGCTATCCGGCCACGATCGTCGACGGTGAGGTCTGGATCGAGCTCATCAAGCCGCCTGGCTGAGCGCGCGCCGCGCCACCTCGATGCGCGCGAAGGTGGTCGCGCTCGCCAACCGAAACCCGAGCCTTTGCTCGGAAACTGCGGCAACGGGGTGCGCGACGCCGGCGAGACCCGCGACGGCGGCGATAACCTGGGCGGCGCCGGCTGCAACCCGGCGGGCGCGGTCGAGCAGGGCTGGATGTGTACCGGCGGCGGGCCGGGCTCGTGCCAGCGCGACCCCGACTGCATGGGCGCTTCGCCCACCGGCAGCCTCGCGCTCGCGGTCCTGGCCGCCGCGCTCCTCGGCCGCCGTCGAGTGACCCGGCTCGCGACTCGGCGTACCGTGCGGCGGTGACTGCCACGCCTTACACGCGGCCCGCCGACCACCTCAACGAGCAGCTCGACATCGCCCGGCTGACCTTGCGCGCCGCGCTCCGCCTCCGCCAGATCGCGGAGGACGCCAACGCCGCCGCCGACGACGATTACGGTCGCGTGCTGGCCGAGATCACGCAGCTCGATCGCGAGAGCGAGGCTCGGGTCGCAGCGTCGGCGCTGTCCGCGGTGCCGCTCGAGCGGCTGCGGGTGCTGTTCCGCCTGTCGCCGACCGAGGTGCGCGTCATCGTGCTGCTGACCGGCCTCGAGATCGACACCAAGCTGCGCGAGCACGCCCGCGCGCTGATGAACGATCCGACCCGGCCCCATCCCGACGTGGGCCTGCTCGGCGAGCTGCTCTATCTCGGCGCCGAGCGCGGCCGCATCCCCGAAGAGCTCGGCTCCGACGGCACGCTCATCCGCTTCGGGCTCATCAAGATCGATCGCGTGCAGGACGTGGTCTTCGCGCTGCGCCGGGTGCGCGTGGTCGAGCGCGTCATCGAGCTGCTGCACGGCAAGGACGTCCTCGACCGCGAGGTCGCGCGCTTCGCCGACCTGCTGCCGCCTCGCAAGCGCGCCGACCTGGTCCTCGAGGGCGCGCTGTTCGAGGAGATCGGCGGCCTGCTGTCGGCCGCGCTGGCCGGCGCCAAGCAGGGCCAGCCCCACCCGGTGATCCTGCTGTCGGGTGCCGACGGCGCCGGCCGCAAGACCCTCATCGCCAGCACCGCGGCGCCGCTCGGGCTGCGCTCGCTGCGCATCCGCGCCAAGGCGTTGCCGCGCGACCCGGCCAGCCTGCGCGCGCTCGGCCCGATGATCCTGCGCGAGGCCGTGCTGTGGAGCGCGCTGTTGCTCATCGACGGCGTCGACCAGCTCACGATCGACGGCGACGGCTTCTGCCTCGACGACGCGCTGTTCGGCCAGTACACCGGTCCGGTCGCCGCCACCGCCGGCCGCATCACCGGCAAGCCACCGCAGATGGGCCGCGGCGTGATCGTGCTCGAGGTCGGCATCCCCGGTGAGGCGATGCGCGAGCAGCTGTGGCAGCGCGCGCTGCCGCCCGAGGCGCCGGCCGAGCTGCCGCGCTGGGCCGCCGAGCGCTACTCGATCACGCCCGGCGTCATCGGCCAGGCCGCCGGCTCGGCCCGCGCCAAGGCCAGCGCCCGCTCGCAGACCGGGGCCGATCCGACGCTGCTGCCGAGCGATCTGCACGAGGGCCTGCGCGGCGTCCTCGACGCCAAGCTCGCCACGCTCGGCATGCGGATCACCTGGCGTCAGACCTGGGCCGACCTCGTGCTGCAAGAAGAGGCCGTGCTCGAGGTCCGCGAGTTCATTGCCAGAATCAAACATCGCCGCCTGGTGTACCAGGAGTGGGGTTTCGGCCGGAAGGTCGCCAAGGGCCTCGGGTTGTCGGCGCTGTTCTCGGGCCCGCCCGGCACCGGCAAGACCATGGTCGCCGGGCTGATCGCCGACGAGCTCAAGCTCGACCTGTATCAGATCGATCTCTCCAAGGTCGTGTCCAAGTGGGTGGGCGAGACCGAGAAGAACCTCGGCGAGCTGTTCGACGCCGCCGAGGCCGGCCACGCGATCCTGCTCTTCGACGAGGCCGACTCGCTGTTCGCCAAGCGCACCGAGGTGAAGTCGAGCAACGATCGCTACGCCAACCTCGAGGTGAACTACCTGCTCCAGCGCATGGAGTCGTTCGCCGGCGTCGTCATCCTCACGACCAACCACGAGACGTCGATCGACGAGGCGTTCCGGCGCCGGCTGTCCTTGCGCGTCGACTTCGCGGTGCCCGAGCCCGACGAGCGCGAGCGGCTGTGGCGCACGCTGCTGCCCAAGGAGGCCGCGGTGTCGTCGGACATCGACTACGCCACGCTCGCCGATCGCTTCGAGATGACCGGCGGCTACATCAAGAACGCCGCCTTGCGCGCCGCGTTCCTCGCCGCCGACGAGGCCACCGCGATCTCGATGCGGCACCTCCTGCGCGCCGCCCGCGCCGAGTATCAGGCGATGGGCAAGGTCATCTCGCAGCTCTGACCTCAGCCTCGAGCCAGGCCGCGATCAGCTCGAGGCGGGGCCCTTCTTGCTCGGGCTGGGCGTGGACCACCGCCGACAGCGCCTCGCCGTCGAGCAGATGGACGACGGTGAACAGCAGCAGGTCGAGCCGGGCCTCGGGGAGCGCGCGGGCCAGCGGCAGCGTGCGCCCGAACCCGGCGATCTCGGCGTGGTAGCGCGCGGCCACCGGCGCGAGCCGGACCTGGAGCGCGGGATCGCTGCGCGCCGCGCCCAGCAGCTCGTACCAGGCCGCGTTGATCGGCGCGCGACACGCCGAGCGCAGGAGCCGCAGGCAGGTCATGACCGAGTCGGTGCCGAGCTGGGCCAGGCCGGCGCGAAACCCGGCGAACTGCTGGGCGCGCACGTGATCGGCCGCGGCCACCAGCAGGTCGAGCCGCGACGGGAAGTGGCGGAACAGCCCGCCCACCGACACCCCGGCTCGCTGCGCGATCTCCTGCACGGTCGTGCGCGCGTAGCCGACCTCGCCGAGCGCGGCGGTGGTCGCCTCGAGGAGCTTGCCGACGGTGGCCTCGCGCCGAGCCTGCTGGGTGCGGCGCGGCGCGGCGGTCGCGAGCGTCGTGCTCACGCGGTGCCGACCGCGCGCAGGAAGCGCCCGGTCCCGACGGTGGTGCCGTAGCCCGGCACGAAGGTGCCCGCGCGATAGACCACGCGCCCGGCCACCAGGGTCGCCGCGACCGCGCGATCGTTGCGGTTGACCATGCGCTGCAGGCCGCCGAACTCCGCCATCGGCGCCTCGGCGTAGCTGGTGGTGTCGTCGAGCCCGGTCGGATCGATGATCGCGAGATCGGCGCGATCGCCGACCCGCAGGTGTCCGGCGTCGAGGCCGTAGAACGCGCCCAGCTCGCCGGTGAGCTTGTGGACCGCCTGCGCCGTCGACAGGAAGGGTGCGCCGGCGACCTCGGCGGCGTGGACCCGGGCCAGGAGCCGGATCGCGAAGTTGTAAAACGCCATGTTGCGCAGGTGCGCGCCGGCGTCGGAGAAGCCGATCGTCACGCCGTGGGTGCGGGCCAGCCGGTCGAGCACCCAGCCGCGGTCGTTGGCGATCGTGGTGCGCCAGCGCAGCGCCTTGCCGTGCTCGACGAGCAGGTCGAGGAACGCGTCGACCGGATGCAGGCCGCGGGCGCGCGCGACCTCGTCGACGCGCAGGCCGACCACGCTGGGGTCGGGGCACCCGACGATCTCGGCGTCGTGCAGATCGCGATGCCACACCCGCGACGTGAACTTCTTCTCGAAGTCGGCGCGGAACCAGCGCCGGTAGGCCGGGTCGGCGAGCAGCGCGTTGCGCTCGACCTCGTCGCGCAGGTGCAAGGCCGCGCGACCCGACCCGAACTCCTCGAACACGACGAGGTCGATGCCGTCGGCGTAGACCTGGAACGCGGTCGGCAGGTGCTGCCAGCGAAACCCGCCGCGCCCGACGACGTTGGCGAGCCAGGCCAGCGGACCGAAAACCCGGTGGATGAAGCGCGTGGCCTTGGCGTCGGCGGCGGCGAGCAGCGACACCTTGAGCGCCTTGCGCCCGAGGCCGGTGCTGGCGGCGAGGAACCGGAGCAGGTCGTACTTGGTGTTGAGGTTGGGGATGCTCTGCAGCATGCGACCGCGCCGACGCAGGATGCGATTGAGGCTGCGAAACTCGCTCCAGCGCGCGTAGGCCGATGGCAACGAGCGCGAGCGAAAGCGATCGCCGTCGAGCTTGTCCCACGGGTTGGTCATCGTCGACAGGCCGAGGAAGCCGGCGTCGAGCGCGTCCTCGAGGGCGGCCTCCATGCGCGCGAGCTCGTCGGGGGTCGGCCGACAGCTCGGATCGGTCGAGCGCTCGAGGCCCATCACGTGGGCCCGCAGATCGGAGTGCCCGACGAAGCTGGCGACGTTGGGTCCCAGCGCGAGCCGCTCGAGGGCGGCGATGTACGCGGACGGGCTCGACCAGTCCTTGCGCTGCTCGAGGGCGGCCAGCACGTGGGGCCGGGGCAGCGCCTCGACCCGGCTGAACATGTCGGCGAGATCGACCGGGTCCGAGTAGATCGTCGACAGCGAACAGCTGCCGACCATGACGGTGGTGACGCCGTGGCGCACCGACTCGTTGAGCCCGGGCGCCAGCAAGATCTCGGCGTCGTAGTGGGTGTGAACGTCGATGAAGCCGGGCATGACCCAGCGCCCGGCGGCCTCGATGACCTCGGTGGCCGCGCCGATCGCCAGCGGCGTCGTGCTGGCCTCGACCAAGCGCCCGTCGCGGATGCCGAGCTCGCGCGGCTGCCCGGGCGCGCCGGTGCCGTCGAACCACAGCCCGCCGCGAATCACGACATCGAAGGTCATGACGTCGAGCCTAGGTTAGCGAGCGATCGCTCGCAATCTATATTCTTCGACGGTGACAGCTAATAGACCGAGCGGCAGTGCGGGCACTGGCAGCGGGTCTCCTTCATGAGCAGGCCGATCCAGAACAACGGAAAGAAGGCGAAGATCAGGATGATCATCGTGATCATGCCGCTCTGGGACATCTTCTGGATGAGCATCGGCGGGCCGCCGTAGCCGCAGCGGATGCAGTGGAACGGCACCATGCCCATCGGCCCGACCGGGACCAGCGCATACGGCGAGGGCGGCGGGTACGGCGCCGGGTATTGCGGTGGGTACAGGCCCTGGACCGGAAGGTAATACGGTGCGGGCGCGCGGTACGGCGCCTCGCTGGTGTCGCGCAGACCCACGAAGCTCTGGCCGCACCGCGAACAGAACACGGCGCCAGGCGCGCTGGTCGAATCGCACTTCGGGCAGATCATCGCGCGCCGATCATCGCCGATCGGCGCCGCGATCGGGGGCTAAGACCGGCGCGTCACGGCGCCGTCGCGCGATGAGGTGACCGAGCACGAGCAAGCCGACCCCGCCGATCAGGACGAAGCCGAGATCCCAGGCGAGCTGGTCTGACCCGGGATGAACGTGGTGCAGCCCGAGCAGCTGGTGATCGACCAGGCCCTCGACGAGATTGAAGAGGCCCCAGCCCGACACGATCGAACCGACGAGCAAGGACGCCGTCCAGCGGGCCCGGCGGTCGCGACCGGCCCGGAACAGCAGCGCGATGCCAACCACGCACGTGATCCAGGTGAGCGTGTGGAAGAGCCCGTCCCAGACCATGTTGTACTTCATCGCGACCAGATCGACCGGCGGGCGCACGCTCGACAGCATGTTGTGCCACTGCAAGATCTGATGAAGCAGGATCCCGTCGACGAAGCCGCCCAGCCCGACGCCGAGCACGAGGCCAGCCGCGGTCAGCGGACCGCTGCGGTCACTCACGGCCACCCCGATCGAGGCGGCGGATGAGCATGCTCACGACGAGCGCGACCAGCACGAACGGGACCAGCACGCCCGCGAGGTGCAGCAGCGGCTGATCGTCGAGGACGAGGGCGCGAGCCTCACGCGCGGTCGGACAATCGGGACAAAACATGGATCCTCGCGGTGGTGTTGGAAGCGACAGGGTTGGTCGATGCGCGACAATGCGCGGCCCGGCGGTGCTGCACGCGATGCACCAGCAGGCCGGCCTCGCCGATGAGCGCTCCGGCGCGTCAAATTACCAACGCGCCGCGGATCCGGCGAGCTGTCGCGCCCGGCGAGCGCTGACGCACCGCTATGCTCGATCGGGTCCCCGCCGTCGCTGAGCTCAGGCCTTGTCAGCGATCGCCGCCGCGACCGCGTCGGCGAAGGCGTCGGGCGCATCGATGAACGGCCAGTGGCCGGCGGGGCCGACGTCGACGATCGGCACGCCCGCCTCGAACAGGAGCGCGCGCGACCGGGCGCAGATGCCGCGCGGCGCCCCGGCGATGAAGGTCAGCGGCACCGCGAGCGCGGCCCGCCGTGCGGCCAGCTGCTCGCCCCGCGACAGCTCGACCAGGTCGACGGCGTGGCGCCACATCTGCCGCGGATCGCAAAAGCCGATCGCCGCCGCGTAGCCGCGCAGCGCCGGGTCCGACGCGTCCAGCGACGCCCACAGCGCGTCGCGACCGTGGCTCGCGAAATCATCCTCGCGGTAGGTCGCGACCTGGCTCGAGAACGTGCAGTCGCCGAGCGAGCCGTTGCCCTCGACGTCGACGACGGCGCGCACCGGGCCGGGCGCTCGCTCGCCGCACAAGGTCGCGATCACGCCGCCCAGGGAGTGCCCGACGACGATCGCGGGCGGGCCGCCGCGCAACCAGCGGCACAGGCGGTCGATGGTCGCGTCGATGGAGTCGACCGCGCCCCAGGGCGAGCGCCCGTAGCCGGGCAGGTCGACCAGCTGGTGGGCGCAGGCCGCGAGCTGCGGGTGCGCGACGATGCGGTCGAAGCAGCGCGCGGCCTCGCCCAGGCCGTGGATCCACACCACCCGCGGTCCGTCGCCGCCGGCGGTCCGCACGTCCATTCCAGCTTGCTGTCCAGTCGTGGGCACGCGGGTATAGTAGTCCGATGCGCGCAGCCCTCGTCGCCGTTGCTCTCCTCGCCGCCGGGTGCGGCCGTTCTGGCTCCGATGAGCGCCCCCAGCCGGTGCCGCCGGGTCGCGCCGCCGAGCTGCTCCACGAGCGGGTCTGGCTCGATCACCTGCCGCGCAGCATGACCGACAAGTTCCACGTCGCGCTGTTTGACGTCGGCGGCGCGGGCATCACCCAGCACCGCAGCGTCTGGAAGGGCGACTTCGAGCTGTTCTTCCACGAGGTCGACGGTGGCGAGCTCGCGTTCGTCCTGCCGGCGTCGGGCACCGAGATGCGCTCGACCTTCCACATCGTGCCGATCACCGGCCACGGCGAGGCCGACCTGATGCTGGTGATCGATCACCCGCCGACCGGCCCGCGCGAGTACCTCGGCTTGCCGGCCCACCGCGGCCACGCCGACGTCGCCACTGTCGACGCCTGGCTGGCCCGTCGCTACCCGACCCGCCGCTAGCCTGGGGTTCCGCGGCTGAAAACTTGGCCCGGTGCCGGCGCGCCCGCACCATGCACGAAATTCGTGCTGCCTCCGGCCCCGCCCCTCGAAGAACGCGCCGCGCCGCTGGCCACGCAGGCGGCCGTCGTCGACGTCGGCGAGCGGCCCTACGATCTGGTCCTCATCGGCGTGGTGCTCGCGCTGCTCGGCCTCGGCACCGTCGAGGTCTACTCCGCCACCGCGGCCCAGGCCATGCTCAAGCACGGCGACCCGGCGTTCTTCCTGAAGCGCCAGATCGTCTTCCTCGCCCTCGGTGGGTTCGCGATGTGGGCGGCCGCGCATCTCGACTACCGCCGGCTCCGCAACCGGACCTACCTGCTGCTGGCCGGTGCGCTGCTGGCCCTGGCCGCCACGCTGGCGATGCCCTCGCTCAACGGCGCGCGCCGCTGGTTGCTCGTCGGGCCGCTGTCGTTCCAGCCGGTCGAGCTGGCGAAGCTCGCGCTCATCACCTACCTCGCGTACAGCCTCCAGAAGAAGGCCGACAAGGTGAAGACCTTCACCATCGGCTTCGTCCCGCACCTCGTGGTGTGCGCGCTGATGATGGGCCTGCTCTTGCTCCAGCCCGACCTCGGCTCGTCGATCATCCTCGGCACGACCACGCTGCTCATGCTGTTCGTCGCGGGCGCGCGCATCTCGTACATCGTGATGGCGATCCTGGCCGCGCTGCCGATTGCGTACCAGCTCATCATCGGCACGCCGTGGCGCCTGCGCCGCTTCATGGCCTACTTCAACCCCGAGGCGTTCAGTGATCGCGAGGCCTACCAGATGGTGCAGGCCCACGTGTCGCTGGGCTCGGGTGGCTTCACCGGCCTGGGGCTCGGCAACTCCAAGCAGTCGCTGGGCTACATGCCGGAAGGGCACAACGATTTCATTCTGGCACCTATCGGTGAAGAGCTCGGCTTCATCGGCGTGGCGGTCGTGCTCGGCCTGTTCGCGGTGCTGATGTGGCGCGGCGTGCGGGCCGCGCTGGGCGCCCGCGACACCTTCGGTGGCTACCTCGCCTTCGGCATCACCGCGATGTTCGGCTCGCAGGCGCTGCTCAACGTCGGCGTCGTCCTCGGCGTCGTGCCCAACAAGGGCATCACGCTGCCGCTGGTGAGCTACGGCGGCACGTCGCTCATCGTCACGATGTTCCTCATCGGCCTGGTGCTCAACGTCGGGCGCCGGGCCTCGGCCGCGGTGCCGCACCGCGAGCTCAACAACGCCGAGTACGCACGCCGCAAGCCGCAGCGGGTGCGCGTCGTCGTCGCGTGAAGTCGCCGCGCCTCGCCATCCTGGTCTGCCTGACGGGCTTCTACCTGCTCGTCGGCAGCCGCGAGCCGCCCTGGGGCGACGCCCGGATCATGGCCGAGGTCACCGAGTCGATCGTCACGCGCCACCAGGTCAGGGTGCGGAGGGCCTGGCCGCCGATGAGCCACGCCGGCCCCGACGGCAAGATCTACTCGCAGTACGCGCTGGGCCCGTCGCTGGTGTCGTTGCCGAGCCGGCTCGTGCGCGACCACCTCGCCGACCCCGGCACCCCGTCGGCGCCGATGGCGAAGATCGTCACCGGGCACATGGGCCAGGCCGTCATGGGCGCGCTCACCTGCATGTTGTTTTTCGGGGTGTGTCGACGGTTGGGCGCCACGCCGCGCGCCGCCAGCCTCGGCGCGCTGACGCTCGGGCTGGCCACGATGGTGCTGGTGTACGCCCGCTCGCCGTTCTCCGAGATCGTGCAGACCGCGTGCGTCTTGGGCTACGTCGGCGCGCTGCTGGCGGTCGTCGAGGAGCCGACTCGCAACCGCGCGCTCGCGGTCGGGGCCTGGGCCGCCGCCCTGCTCAACGCCAAGGCGGTCTTCGCGCTGTCGATCCTCGGCGGCGCGATCTTCCTCGTCGTGACCTGGCGCCGCGATCGCAAACAGCTCGGCCGCATGCTGGGCTGGGCCGCGGCCGCCGGCGCGCCCGGCGTGCTGGTGTTCCTGCTCTACAACCGCGCGCGCTGGGGCGGGCTCTTCGAGACCGGCTACGGCGAGACGCTCGGGCTCATGCGCGAGGATCCCGTCGACGGGCTGTGGGGCATGCTGCTGTCGCCGGGCAAGAGCCTGTTCTTGTACAGCCCGCCGCTGGTCGTCGGCGCGCTGGCGCTCGGGAAGTTCGCGCGCGCCCATCGCGGGCCGGCGCTCTTGCTGGCGCTGGTCGGGTTGCCGCCGCTGCTGTTCTACTCGCGCTTCCTGTCGTGGGCGGGCGACTGGTGCTGGGGCCCGCGCTACCTGACCTACCTGGTGCCGCTGCTCTTGATTCCGGCAGTGATCACGGCAGGGCCGGCGATGGTGCGCACCCGGCTCGGGCTCGGCGCCGCCGCGCTGGTGATCGGGCTCGGGCTGTTGGTCCAGGTGCTCGGCGCCGCCTTCTACTGGGACTCGTGGATCCGCATCGCGATGAGCGTCCAGAACACCTGGCTCGGCAAACCCAACCGCAACGGCGCCGCGCTGCCCCAAAACGAGCTGGGCCAGTGCGACTCCTGCTTCGAGGACATGCACGGGCCGCAATGGCTGCCGCCGCTGTCGCCGATCGCGGGCCACTGGTGGCTGCTCACGACCCGCAACGACTCGTGGATCGAGGCCCGAGAGCACGCGCCCTGGCGCCGCTACACCACGCTCAGCATGGGGTACCTCGAGCAGCCGGTGCGCGCGGTGAAGCTCGACTGGTGGGTCTTCCTGTGGGACGGCGACGACACCCCCGCGAGCACGCGCCGGCTCGGGTGGTCGCTGCTCGTCGGGTTCGCCGCGATGACCGTGGGCGGCGGCGTGTGGTGGTGGCGTCGCGTTCGTGCCGCGACGGCGTGACGCTGGCCCGATCCAGGCGTGGTACCACCGTGCGATGCGTATGCTTCCGATCGTCTTCGCCGCCCTGGCACTGACCGCCTGTGAAAAGGCCTCGCCGTCGAACAACGGCTCGGGCGCGCTGACGGCCAAGGAAGGCGAGCTGCTCGCCCACCTGCCGCCCGGCGGCAACATCGTCTTTGGCGGCAGCCTCTACAACATGCAGCAGCGCATGCAGGAATCGGCGCTCGGACGCGCCCAGGCCAAGCTGGCCGATCCCGCGCTCACGGCCTGGAACACCTGCCTGGCCGGCAAGAACATGGAGATGGTGGGCACCGCCACGTTCGCCGACGGCGAGCTCGGCATTCGGGTGTACATCCGCGGCGTCACGCTCCCCGAGATGCAGACCTGCGCGCAGACCGCGAACCTGCCGCTCACCAGCGATCCCGACGGCAAGTTCATCACCGTCGAGACCACCCAGCAGGGCACCACCGCCAAGACGCCGTATCTGGCGGTCGCCGGCGGCGTGTACGGACTCGTCAGCATGGGCGGGCTGGGCGAGCTGGCCCTGGGCGGCAAGCCGACGCTCAAGGAGGTGTCGCGCGCCGAGCTCGAGGCCGAGGTGGCGTCGCTGTCGAAGGGCACGGCCGCGACCGATCCCACGATCACGGCGCTGCTGACCAAGGTCGATCGCCGCAAGATGATGTGGTTCGCCGGCAGCGCTGCTGGCACGCCGCTCGCCGACAAGGTCGTGCAGGGCTACGGCAGCTTCAGCATCGACAACGGCATCGCGGTCGACGTCACGGTGCAGCCCGCCGATCCGGCCGACGGCGATCGCGCGCTGTCGCAGTTCAGCAAGATGAAGTCGCAGCTCGGTCAGATGCCCGCGAACATGGGCGCGCTCAAGGACGCGATCCGCGCGATCAAGTTGTCGAGGGTCGGCCCGGCGATCCGCATGCAGTTGTCACTGACCGACCAGCAGATCGACGAGATCATGAAGGTCGCCGGTCCGATGATGCCCGGCATGTAGTCACCGCGTCGTCGGCGTGCCGAGCAGCCGCTCGGTGACGTAGGTCAGCGTCCACGCGCCGCGCCGATCGGCGGGATCGCGCGGCAGCAAGAACACCGGCTCCGCCGCGTGCATCACCAGGCCGGCCCCGGTGACCACGAAGTCGAGGGCGAGCCGAGCCGCCCGGGCGTTGCCGTCGACGAAGGGCTGGAAGTAGCCGACGTCGAGGTAGGCCCGCACCGCGCGAACCGCGGTCGGCACGTGACGGCTGGTCGAGAAGGCGAGGGCGGCGTCGAGGCGCTCGACCAGATCGGCGCGCATCGGATAGCGCTCGCGGCGGCCCGGCGCGAAGACCTCCTCGGTGCGGAGCGCGGCGGGTTCGCCCAGGACGATCGCCTGCCACGCCGCCAGGCGCGCGACGGTGAGCGGCCCACCGACCTCGGCGTCGCGGCGCACCGCCGCCAGCGCGGCCAGCATGCGCTCGGCGCGCCGCGGATCGCGGGCCCGGTCGACGCGCTCGACGAAGCGGCGGTGCCCGTCGCCGCGCGACGCCACTCGCGCGACCCCGACCGGCACCGGCATCAGGCGCTGCTCGCGTAGCGTGAGCCACGACGACAGCCCGTCGAGGTCGTCCCCGCTGACCGGCTCGCTCAGCGCCTGGGCTAGCGCGGCGATCACCGCGTGCGCGCTGGCCGCGGTCGGCGCGACGCCGCGCTCGAAGTGACCGGCAACCACCTCGGCGATCAGCGCGCGGTGGTCCGCGGCTGGGTGTCCGCGGGCCTCGAGATACCAGCGCAGGAACGTCGCGAAGGTGGTGGCCCAGTCGTCTTTGGCCTGGGTCCGCTCGACGGCGAAGGCCAGGAGCTGGGCCGCGGCCCGGGCGATCGCCTGGTCGGGCCGACCGTCGGCGGTGATCGCGGCGAAGCGCGCCTCCAGCTCGCCGAGCAGGTGCCACCACTCGTCGAGGGCGGCCAGCACCCGCGCCACCGTCGGCGCGGCGTCGGGCTCACCGATCGGCAGGAGGCTGTGCTCGTAGCAACACCACGCCGCCACCGGCCCGCCGCTGCCGCCCTCGGCCGACCAGCGCCAGCCGCTCGCCCACAACCCGTGGTCGGCGATGAGCGCGCGCTCGATCGCCAGCTCGGCCATCGCATCCTCGTCGTCACCGGCGGCGTCGAGGAGCGCGGCGACCACCGCGCGGGTCGGCTCGAGGTCGAGCACCGCCGGGCGGGCTAGATCGCGCCACCGATACTGCGACGGATGCGGCAGCGCCATGGCGTCACTAGAGCACGCCGCGCACGACCCCGTAGACCACCAGCGCGAGGCCGGCGGTGTTGAGCACCGCGTTGGCCGACGCCAGCCTCCAGCCGGCCGACCTCTCGGCGAACTGGTCGCCGGTGCGACGCAGCCAGTTCACGAAGCCCGACAGATCTTGGAAGATCGAGCCCAGCACCAAGAGCCACGCGGCGACCAGCGCGAGCGTGCCGCTCATGCGCGCAAAGGTGAGCGCGTACGACAGCCCGAGGAGCATCAGGCCCTCTTGCAGCGACACGGTGTGCGCGACCAAGAGCCAGCGCAGCGGCTCGATGGGCCGCTTCATGCGCTGCATCGACAGCACCCAGCCCAGGACGAACGAGAACACCAGGTTGGCGAGGCCGCCGACCAGCAACACGCGGATGGCAGACGCGAGGGTCGAGTGCATGCTCGCCGCATCGTAGTCTCGAAGTTGGCGCGGGTGGCGACGCCGCGTTAGCGTCCGGCCCATGCGCGTCTTGATCGCCGGCGGTGGCACCGGCGGCCACCTGTTTCCGGGCGTCGCGATCGCCGAGGAGGTGCGGGCGCGCGACGCCGAGGCCGGCGTGCAGTTCGTCGGCACGGCCCGCGGCATCGAGGCGCGCGTGCTGCCCGAACTGGGCTGGGAGCTGGCGCTCATCGAGGTGTCGGGCCTCAAGACCGTCGGGCTTCGCGGGATGTTCAAGGGCCTGTTCAAGCTGCCGCGCGCGCTGTGGCAGGCCCGTCGCATCCTCAAGCAGTTCCGTCCCGACGTCGTGATCGGGGTCGGCGGCTACGCGTCGGGTCCGGTGGTGCTGATGGCGCGGCTGCGCGGCATCGCGACGGCGATCTGCGAGCAGAACTCGATCCCGGGCCTGACCAACAAGATCCTCGGCAAGCTGGTGCGCCGGGTGTTCCTGTCCTTCGAGGAGAGCCGCCGCTTCTTCAAGGCCAAGAAGGTCACGATGAGCGGCAACCCGGTGCGGCGTGAGCTGGCGGCCCGGTTGCTCGCGGCCGGCACCGAGCCGCGGCCGCTCGATCGCCACCTCGCGATCCTGGTGAGCGGCGGCTCGCTGGGCGCGGTCGCGGTCAACGACCTGGCCTCCAAGGCGCTCATCGCGCTGGCCGGCGAGCGCACGATCGCGATCGTCCACCAGACCGGCAGCGCCGACGAGGAAACGGTGGCCGCGCGCTACCGCCAGGCCGGGGTCAACGCCGACGTCCGCGGGTTCATCAAGGACATGGCCAGCGAGTACCAGCGCGCCGATCTGATCGTGTGCCGGGCCGGCGCCACCACGGTCGCCGAGCTGGCCATCGCCGGCAAACCTGCCATATTCATCCCCTACCCGTTCGCGGCCGACAATCACCAGGAGATCAACGCCGCCGAGATGCAGGCCGCGGGCGCCGCGCTCACCTACCGGCAAGCCGCGCTCACGCCCGAAAAGCTGGCCGCCGTGATCGGCTCGCTCCTCGACGACGTCGACCGCCGCGCCGCCATGGGCGCGGCCATGCGCACCCTGGCCAAGCCCAACGCCGCCCTCGCGGTGGTCGATTGGTGCGAGACCCAGCGCGGCTAGCCGCCCGATCAGAAGATCGCGCCGAGCAGCCGGATGAAGCCGTAGATCGCCAGGCCGAACATCCCAAGCACGAGGATCGCGGCGCCACCGACCGCGAGCCAGTCCTTCCAGTGAGCTTGGCGCTCGTGGCGCGCCTCCATCAGCTCGAGGTTCTTCTTGTTGGCGCGGATGCCGAAGTCGGCGACGTCGCCGACGAGCGGGATGATGCCGACCGCGGCATCGACGCCGAGGTTGAGCAACATGCGCGCGATGACGATCGGCGGCACCTTGCGGCGCGCCGCGATGCTCACCAGGTACCCGCCGATGAGCGTCGTGATGATGTCGCCGACGCCGGGCGCGAGCAGCCCGATGATCGGGTCGAGCTGGTACTTGTCGAGGAGCGTGACGATGGCGCGCGCGATCTTGAGATCGGCGGCAGCGGCGGGCGTGGAGAGATGCGACGGAACATCCCGGACCGGCTCGGCGTTGCGCAAAGACATGAAGGCTACTGTGCGCACGCTGCAACTCCGCGCAAGGGCCCTGGCCGGACCGTTAGCCCACTCGCGCGATCGCGATTCTGGTATGAGGGCGCCGCATGTTTCGCAAGCCCGATACCAAGATCCACTTCGTCGGAATCGGCGGCATGGGCATGTGCGGCCTCGCCGAGGTCCTCGCCAACATGGGCTACACGGTCTCGGGCTCGGACATGAACGACACCGAGATCACGCGGCACCTCAGCGAGATCGGCTGTCACGTCAAGCACGGCCACCGCGCCGACAACCTCGGCGAGTCCGACGTCGTCGTGGTGTCGAGCGCGATCAAGGGTTACAACCCTGAGGTCGAGGCGGCCCGGGCCCGCCAGATCCCGGTCATCCCGCGCGCCGAGATGCTCGGCGAGCTGATGCGCATGAAGTTCGGCATCGCGGTCGCTGGCGCCCACGGCAAGACCACGACCACGACCATGATGCACTCGGTGATGATGGCGGCCGGCCACGATCCGACCGCGGTCATCGGCGGTCGCGTCAACTCGCTCGGCCTCGCCAACGCGCGCTGGGGCAAGAGCGACTACTTGGTCGCCGAGGCCGACGAGAGCGACGGCTCGTTCCTCACGCTGTCGCCGACGCTCGCGATCGTCACCAACATCGACGCCGAGCACCTCGACCATTACGGCACCTTCGACCACGTCAAGAAGGCGTTCGCCGACTTTTGCAATCGCGTCCCGTTCTTCGGCATGAGCGCGCTGTGCCTCGACAACGCCAGCGTGCAGGAGATCATCCCGCAGCTCCACAAGCGCTTCACCACGTTCGGGGTTTCGGCGCAGGCGACCTACCGCGCCCGCAACATCCGCCACGACGGCATGATCACGCGCTTCGTGGCGTGGCGTCGCGCCGACGAGCTGGGCGAGGTCGTGCTGCCGATGCCCGGTCACCACAACGTGCTCAACGCGCTCGGCGTGCTGGCGCTGACCGACTTTCTCGAGATCCCGTTTGCGATCTACGTGGCGGCGATCGCCAAGTTCGAGGGCATCCAGCGCCGCTTCACCGTGCGTGGCGAGGTCGGCGGCATCACCGTCGTCGACGACTTCGGCCACCACCCGACCGAGGTGCGCGCGACGCTGTCGGGCGCGCGCGCGGCCTTCGCCGGGCGTCGCATCGTCGCCGCGTTCCAGCCGCACCGCTTCACCCGCACCCGCGACCAGTTCGCCGAGTTTGCGCGCTCGTTCTACGACGCCGACAAGGTCGTCTTGTGCGACGTGTTCGCCGCCGGCGAGAAGCCCATCGACGGCATCACCGCCGAGGTGTTGGTGAAGGCCATCAAGGACGCCGGCCACAAAGACGTCACCTACGTCGCGCGCCGCGAGGACCTGGCGCCCTGGCTGGCCGAACAAGCCAAGGCGGGCGATCTCATGATCACGCTGGGCGCGGGAAACATCCAGATCTGCTGTAACGAGGTGCTCGAGCTGCTCGAGAAGACCCGCGGCCCGGCGTCCAAAAAGAATCCTGTCCGGATTTGATCGGCACATCGCGGGCGCCAACCTTGGATTGTGGGAGAGAGCCTTGACCAGCCCCGACCGACCTCTCGATACTGCCCCCTTCCATCCAAGGGGGATTTCCAATGAAGCAACGCAATGTGCTCTTCGCGACTCTGATCATGCTCGTTCCGCTCGTCGGCGGCCTCATCTGGCTGTTCGGCTGGCTCCTCTCGACCAAGAACGAGATGAACGAGAAGTACAACACCGGGATCATCACCGGCTGGATCTTGCTCGTGCCGTTCCTCGGTGCGCTGATCTTCTTCTGGTCGTACGCGGGCGGCGCCAACAAGGTGACCGGCAAGTACTCGCAGGGCATCGGCTTCCTGATGTTCTTCATCGCGCCGCTGGCGGGCTTCCTGCACCAGACCGCCTTCAACGAGGCCGGTCAGCGCGGCGCGCCCGGTCAGCAGCTCCGCGCGGCCTGATCGCCGCGCTCGCGATCGTCGTGATCGCGGGCTGTCGTCACCCGGCGCCTGCGCCGAGCGTGACCAGCAACCAACCGCACGGCAGCGGCGACGTGAATCGGGGGATTCCGTCGCCGTCGTCGATCTGGCAATACGACTACCCCGGCTACTTCGCGGGCGGTGACCTCCGGGTCAGCGTCTTCACGCCGACGCGCATCGTGCTCGCCAAGGAGTTCGAGGGCACCGAGCTGGTCGCGCTCGATCCGGCGACCGGCGCGGTCGCCTTCACGCGGCCCGGGGTCGCCGCGCTGCGGGGCGAGGACGACGCCCTGGTCACCGTCGAGCACGACGGCGCCGACCAGCGCGTCACGGTGCTCGCGGATGGCACGCCGGCCCGGACGGTCGTGCTGACGCCAGCGGTGCCGGCGTTTCCGCCGGTGCGCTTCGTGATGGCGGGCCCCGGGCGGCTGCTCGTCGTCGGTGATGGCGAGCTGGCCGCGTACGAGCTGGCGACCGGGGCCCAGCGCTGGCGGGTGCCGGCGCCCGAGAGCAGGCACCTGTTCGCGCCGATCGTCCTCGGCGATCGCGTGATCATGCCAGGCGCCACCTATGCGGCCTACGCGCTCGCCGACGGCAAGCGGCTGTGGCGTCAGGCCGGCGTGTGCTGCGGCGCGCTGGCCAGCCCCGACGGGGCTCACGTCTACTTGCTCGAGACGGGCGAGCGCACCGTCGAGCTGAGCCCGGCCGGCGCCATCATCGCCAGCCGCACCGGCACGCCGGCCGCGGTGTCGCGCGACTTCGTGGCGCTGCGCGACGCCCACGGCGTGAGCGTGTACCGCCATGGCGGCGCCGCGCCGATCCTGCGCGTCGACGCCCCTGACGGCCTCGGCGCGGTCGCGCTCGCCGACGAGATGCTGTTCTACTTCGACGGGCGCGACGCCACGGTGTGGATGCACGACGTGGTGCGCGACGTGCGGATCGCGCTGCACCAGGCCACGTCGCACACGGTCATCAGCCCTGACGCCAGCGGGACCGCGCCGCCCTTCGTCAGCGACCCGCCGATCGTGGTGTGGCCCAACGTCTACGTCCTCGACTGGACCTTGCACGCCTACCGGGTCGACCGTGGCTGACGACGACGCGCTCATCGGCGACGACGCCGTCGGCGAGGGCGAGGGCGCGATCGCCAACCCGCGCTCCATCATCGACGCCCCGACCCGGGCCGCGCTGGTCGAGCTGTGCGGCGACGACGTGCGCTTCGACGAGCCGATGCGGCGCCACACCACCGCGAAGCTCGGCGGCCCCGCCGATGCCTTCGTGCGACCGCCGACGATCGCGCGGCTCGAGGCGGTGGTGCGCTGGGCGGCCAGCCACGGCACGCCGCTGGTGGTGGTCGGCGGCGGCTCCAACCTGCTGGTCCGCGACGCTGGCGTGCGCGGCTTGGTGCTCAACACCGGCCGGCTGCGCGAGCTCACCGTCGAGAACACCACGCTCGTCGTCGAGGCCGGAGTATCGACCGGCAAGGTGCTGGCGGTCGCGACCAAGCACGAGCTCGGCGGCGTCGAGTTCTTGGGCGGGGTCCCCGGCTCGATCGGCGGCGGGCTGATCATGAACGCCGGGACCTACGTCGGCGAGCTCACCAACGTCACGACCTGGGTCGAGAGCGTGCGGCTCAGCGATGGCGCGCGGGTGCGGCGCGACCACGCCGCGTGCGGCTTTCGCTACCGCGCCAGCGACCTGCCACCGACCGAGATCGTGGTGCGGGCCGGGCTCGCGCTCACGCCCCGGCCTCGCGCCGAGATCGAGGCGGTCGTGAAGGAGCTCCGCCGCCGCCGCGCCGATCGCGAGCCCAAGAAGGTCGCGTCCAACGGATCGACGTTCAAGAATCCCACCGGCGAGTTCGCGGGCCGGCTCATCGAGAGCGCGGGCTGCAAGGGCTGGCAGATCGGCGAGGCGCTGTGCTCGCCGGTCCACGCCAACTGGCTGGTCAACGTCGGCGACGCGACCGCCGCCGACCTGCTGGCGCTCATCGAGCGAGTTCGGGCGCGGGTCGTGGAAGTTCACGGCGTGACGCTCGAGCTCGAGGTCAAGGTCATCGGAGAGGTCACATGATCGAAGCGTTCCGCGACAAGCGAATCGGGGTGCTGCTCGGCGGGCTCTCGTCCGAGCGCGAGGTGTCGCTCTTGACCGGCGCCGGGGTCGCCGCCGGGCTCACCGAGGCCGGCTACACCGTCGTGGCGATCGACTGGACCGCCGGCACGTCGCTGGCGACGCTCCTCGCCGACGCGCACATCGACGTGGTGTGGAACGCGCTGCACGGCACCTACGGCGAGGACGGCGCGGTCCAGGGCCTGTGTACCTGCCTCGGCATCCCGTGTACCGGCTCGGGCATCCTGGCCAGCGCGCTCGCGATGGACAAGGTCGCGTCCAAGCGCATCTTCGAGAGCCACGGCATCCCGACGCCGCGCTGGCGGCTCCTGCCCAAGGACGGTCCCGCCGACGGCAGCGACGGCCCGGACGCGCTCGCCGACTGGGGCTTGCCGCTGATCGTCAAGCCGGCCGACGAGGGCAGCTCGGTCGGGGTCTCGCTGGTCGAAGAGGCCGGCCAGATCGCCGCCGCGGTCGCGCTGGCTCGCCAGCATCACGGCCCGGTGCTGGTCGAGGACTACATCGCCGGCACCGAGGTCTTCGTCGGCATCGTCGATGGCGAGATCCTCGGCTCGGTCGAGGTCCGCCCGGCCGGCAAGTTCTACGACTACGAGGCCAAGTACCACCGCACCGACACCCGCTACTTGTTGCCGCCCGAGCTGCCCGCCGACGTGCTGGCCCGGACCGAGCAGCACGCGCTCGCCGCCTACCGCGCGCTCGATTGCCGTGGCCACTCCCGGGCCGATCTGCGCATCGATCGCGACGGCCACGCCTTCGTGCTCGAGGTCAACACGCTGCCCGGCATGACCGCGACCAGCCTCTTGCCCAAGATCGCGAAGCGGGCCGGGCTGTCGTACGCCGCGCTGTGCGAGCGCATCCTGGCCAGCGCGCGATAACTTCGCAGCAGCCACGCTGGGTGGGTTGTGGCACCATCGTTGCGTGCATGCCCGTCGCTGGTTGTCCGCGCTGATGGTGTCGGCGTTCGCGCTGGGGTCGGTGGGCGTGGCCGAGGCTCAGCTGTGGAAGCCGAAGAAGAAGGCCGCGGTCTCGGCCAAGAAGCCGGCACCCCGCAAGGCCGCGCGCGCCAAGAAGCCGGTGCGCAAGAAGAAGCCAGCGTCGAGCAGCGTCGTGAAGTTCGGGCCCAAGGAGCCCGTCGACGAGGACGCGCCGAGCTCGCGAGATCGCGACGCCGACGGTGCTGACGACGAGGTCGACGACAACCCGCGGATCACGGTCTACGACGGCGATCGCGACGAATAGACCGCGCGCTCACTGAACACTCGTACCGGGAGCGATCCGGATCTCTTCGAAAGGCTCGGCAGCGACGGTCGAAAAATTGCCCCCGCGATCCTGGCGTGCGTATTTCGCCAAGCATGGATCGATCTCGGCCGAAGGGCGCACCCACCGCCCGTACCGAGGACGCCCGCCTCCCGCGGGTGTCGCGGATGGTCATCAAGCGCGGCAACCGCCGGGCCCGCACCGCGCTGCGCGAGCGCATGCCGAGCGCGCGCGAGGTCGCCGATGCCTGCGGTCGCGCGCTCCGTCGTAGCGGCCCCGCGCTGATCGGGCTCGCCGCGATCGGGCTGGTCGTCACCGCGGGGGTGTTCGGCTATCGCTGGGTCACCACCACGCCGCGCTTCGCGGTCGCCGCCATCGACATCCGCGGCGAGCACGTCCTCGACGACGACGCGGTCCGCGCCCGCCTGCCCTTCGCGGCTGGCGAGAACATCTTCGGCGTCGACACCGGCGCCGCCGAGCGCGCGCTCCTGGCCGAGCCCTGGATCGCCCGGGCGTCGATCCGCCGCAAGCTGCCCCGCACGATCGTCGTCGACATCGTCGAGCGCAAGCCGGCCGCGGTGGTCTCTTCCGAGGGCCTGTACCTGGCCGACGCCGAGGGCCGGCCCTTCAAGCGGGCCGAACTGGCGCGCGGCGAGGGCGACGGCCTGCCGGTCATCTCGGGCATCCCGCGGGCGCTGTTCACCGCGGCGCCGGCCCAGGCCTCGGCCCAGGTCAAGCGCGGGCTCGCCGTGCTGGCCGCGTGGTCGGCCGGCGACCATCGTCCCCGCGCCGGTGAGATCCAGGTCGCCGACGGCGGTACCACCGTCTACACGTACGACGACGCCATCGCGGTGCGGGTCGGCGCCACCGAGCCGGCCCACCTGGCCGCGCACCTCGCCCGCTTCGACGCCGTGTGGGCCGCGCTGTCGCCCGACGAGCGCCGCAACCTCCGCGCGATGCGCGTCGACAACGATACCCGCACCGATCTCGTGACCGTCTCCTTCAGGACCAACTGAGCACCATGGCCAAGCCCAAGACCAACGAGATCATCGTCGGACTCGACATCGGAACCACCAAGATCGCCGCGATCGCCGGCGAGGTGACCGACGACGGCATCGACATCATCGGCATCGGCACGGCGCCCTCGAAGGGTCTGCGCCGCGGCGTCGTCGTCAACATCGACGCGACGGTCAGCGCGATCCGGGCCGCCATCGACGAGGCCGAGAACATGGCCGGCTGCCAGATCTCGACGGTGTTCGCCGCGATCTCGGGCGCGCACGTGCGCGGCATCAACTCGCACGGCATCGTCGCCGTGAAGGACAAGGAGGTCCGCGAGGCCGACATGGCGCGCGTCATCGAGGCCGCCAAGGCGGTCGCGATCCCGATGGACCGCGAGGTGCTGCACGTCTTGCCCCAGCAGTACGTCATCGACGATCAAGACGGCATCCGCGATCCGCTCGGCATGGCCGGCGTGCGCCTCGAGGCCAAGGTCCACATCGTCACGACCGCGGTCACCAGCGCGCAGAACGTCGTGAAGTGCGCCAACCGCTGCGGCCTGCAGGTCGCCGACATCGTCCTCGAGCCCCTCGCGTCGGCCCAGGCCGTGCTCGAGGAGGACGAGAAGGAGCTCGGCGTCGTGCTGATCGACATCGGCGGCGGCACCTGTGACATCGCGGTGTTCTCCGACGGGGCGATCGTCCACACCGCGGTGCTGCCGCTGGGCGGCGGTCACGTCACCAACGACATCGCGACCGTGCTGCGCACGCCGCTCGACTCGGCCGAGAAGATCAAGCGCCGCTACGGCTGCGCGATGCGCTCGATGATCGACGACGGCGACACCATCGAGGTGCCGTCGGTCGGCGGGCGCGGGCCGCGCGTGCTGCCGCGCTCGACCCTGGTCGACATCATCGAGCCGCGCATCGAGGAGATCTTCGAGCACGTGAAGCGGGAGCTCATGCGCTCGGGCTACGCCGACGGCCTGGCCGCTGGCATCGTGCTCACCGGGGGCGCCTCGATCCTCGACGGCACCGCCGAGGTCGCCGAGCACGTGCTCGGCCTGCCGGTGCGGCGCGGCATGCCAACTCGCATCGGCGGCCTGGTCGACGTGGTGCGCTCGCCGGCCTACTCGACCGGCGTGGGCCTGGTGGTCTACGGCGCGAGCCACGGCCGCACCGCCATCGCGCGCAGCCAGCAGCAGCAGGCCTCGGGCGACCGCGGCCTGATCAAGCGTGCGTGGATCCGGCTCGCGGAGATGTTCTGAGTCGCGCGCGCTGATCCGTCGAGCCGATCCGGATCGCGAATTTCTCGCGCGCGCGTCGCACAAAAGTTGCCCCAACCGATCCCGCCCTTGCATATGGGCTTACTCAACGGGAGATCTCACATGGCCCTCATCGACTTCGACGACGTCAATCACGCCAAGATCCTGGTCATCGGCGTGGGTGGTGGTGGCGGCAACGCCGTCAACACCATGATCAGCGGCAACCTCGACGGCGTCGAGTTCGTGGCGGCCAACACCGACCGCCAGGCGCTCGAGGCCAACCTCGCGCCCCACAAGATCGGGCTGGGTGGGACGCTCACCAAGGGTCTGGGCGCCGGCGCCAACCCCGACATCGGCCGGCGCGCTGCTGAGGAGAGCATCCAGCAGATCGCCGACGCGATCTCGGGCGCCGACATGGTCTTCGTCACCGCCGGCATGGGCGGCGGCACCGGCACCGGCGCGGCCGCGGTCATCGCGCAGGTCGCGCGCGACTGCGGCGCGCTCACCGTCGGCGTGGTCACCAAGCCCTTCGGCTTCGAGGGCAAGAAGCGCTCGAAGAACGCCGACGAGGGCATCGACCGCCTCAACGCCGCCGTCGACACGCTCATCGTCATCCCCAACAACCGGCTGCTCGCGCTCGCCGGCAACCAGATGTCGATGGTCGACGCCTTCCGGCGCGCCGACTCGATCCTGCTCAACGCGGTGCAGGGCATCAGCGACCTGATGACGGTCCCCGGCCTCATCAACGTCGACTTCGCCGACGTCCGCACGATCATGAACAACATGGGCCGCGCGCTCATGGGCGCTGGTGTCGGCACCGGCAAGAAGCGCGCGACCGAGGCCGCCGAGATGGCGATCAGCTCGCCGCTGCTCGAGGACGTCTCGATCGACGGCGCGACCGGCATCCTCATCAACATCACCGGCGGACCCGACCTCACGCTGCACGAGGTCAACGAGGCGTCGAGCCTCATCCAGAAGGCCGCGCACGAGGACGCCAACATCATCTTCGGCTCGGTCATCGATCCCAACCTGACCGACGAGATCCGCATCACCGTGATCGCGACCGGCTTCGATCGCCTCGGCAAGGCCGCGCCGGTCGAGGTCGCGGCCCCGGTCCACGTCCGCCAGCGCACCTCGCAGCAGGTGACGATGCCGTACGACAACCACAGCGTGACCGCGCCCTATCCGTCGACGATCATCCCGCCGGCGGCGCGTCGCGCCTCGGGCGAGATCAAGTCGCCGGCGCTCCTGGTCGAGGATGCCGACGTCGACGTCAGCTGGGCCGACAGCGAGATGACCGCGGTCGAGCGCGCGCTGTCCGAGCTGGGCGTCGCCCAGCCGGTGCCCGAGGTCGAGCACTCGATCCGCGTCGCGTCGGGCTCGGGTCCCTCGACCGCCGAGGCCCCGGCCCACGCGCCCGCCGGCAAGCGCGGGCTGCCGCGTCCCAGCCTGCGCGGGCTGCTCGCCGAGGACGGCGACAACGAGCTCGACGTGCCGACGTTCATCCGTCGCCACAACGCGTCGACCTGATGCTTTCGTAGCAGCACCGATTTTCGCTTCGACTATCTCGAGGGCCCGCCGGGCCCTCGCCGCATTTTCGGGCGCTGGTGATAGCGTCGGCGGGTGCTGTCGATCGACACCGCGCGCTGGTTGCTGATCGCGCATGCGATCACCGGCGGGGCCGCGACCGCGGCGGCGACCCACTGGGTGGTGTGGCTGTGGCCGCTGTGGCGCGGACGCACCACGCGGGCCCGCGGGATGCGGCGCTTCGCGGTGATCACGATGGCGCTGTACGTGCTCGCGATGGTGATCGGCCTGGTGCTGTACCCGACCTACAAGGCCCACGTGAAGCTCGAGTATCTGACCCGGCCGTCGTCGGTGATCGGCGACGCCGCCGACCGCGCGATCGCCCACGACGAGCTGAACGATCGGGCCGCGGCCCGGCCGCCGCGCCCGGTCGATCTCGATCGCGCCCGCCAGCGCGCTGGCGACGCCACCGATCGCACCAAGAAGGTCGCCCGCTGGTTCGACGTCAAGGAGCACTGGGTCGCGGTCGGCCTGTTGCTCGGGCTCGGCGTGATGGCGGTCGTCCTGGTGTGGAAGCCCAGCAGCGAGGCCGAGGCCCGCGACGGGCCGGTCGCGTTCATCGTCCTGGGCGCGCTGATCGTCGCGGCGATCTTGTGGCTGGCCGTGATCGTCGGGCTCGCGACCTCGGCGACGCGCTCGTTCGGCTGACGCGCTCGCTACCAGGTCACCGCGATCGTCGACGTCACCAGCAGCGCGGTGTCGCGCCCGGCCGCGCGGGGCTGGCTGGGTGCGGTCGCCGCCACGCACGTCGTCGGGCCGCGGCACACCACCATCGCATCGGGCTCCTTGGTCTGCGACGAGGTGAGCTGCCAGCCCAGCTGCCAGCCGATGCGGTTGGGAAAGCCGCGCGGCTGCTCGAGTCGGTGGTCGAGGTTGAGTCCAAAGCCCGCCACCGCGGTCGCGATCGAGCCGTCGACCGGCACCTCGCGCTGGGGCTCGCGCTCGCCGGGCCGCGTCCAGTGGTGCCATTGCCGCGCGACGCCACCCTCGGCGTAGATCGCCAGCAGCGAGTTCGCGCCGATCATGCGCGGTCCGAACCGCAGCACATCGACGCGCGCCATCAGCCCTAACCGCTCGGCGTTGCCGTAGTGCAGGGTCGACGGACCCGGCGCGCTGAGGTCGACGTACATGAAGTCGGCCTCGAAGGTGAAGCGGCCGATGCGGGGGCCGACCGCGACCGCTCCCCCCAGCGCGGTGTAGCGCTTGCCGTCGTGGACGATGTGACCGACCGCGCTGCCCAGCCGCAGGTTGGCGCCGGTGGTGTCGTGGGGCTGGTAAGGATCGTCGATCCAGCCCTGGGTCGCCACCGATGGTGGTGGCTCCTCTGCCACAGCGACGGGGCTGCCTGTGAACGCCAGCAACAGGACACATGTGATCCCGGTGCCGACTCGCTCGAGTGGGGCCAACCGGTTGGCGCTTCGCATGACAGCCTCCTCGGGTTTCGCGCGCGTGCGGCGTGATGCGCTGCACGTCCTGAGCCGAGGTTTCCGGTCTCAGCCACCAGGTGCAGTGGTAGCCTCACGCGCGTGCAGGGACTCTCCGTTCGTGTGGTGGCCATCTCTTCGATCGCGTCGCTGTTGTCCGGCTGCGCGATCTCCTCCAAGCAGCGGACGATCGCGACCTACGCGACCATCGGCGTCTCGCTCGTGGGGGTCGGCGTGTACGGGCAAGCGGTGTTCGCGAGCTGCCCACCGGTTCCGGGCAGCCGCTTGGACCAGTGCGAAGAAGATCGCAACGACCGCAAGAACCTCGGTGGCGTGATCGCGATCGGTGGCGTGGTGGCCGCGATCGTCGCGCAGCTGTGGCCGGTGACCGACGAGCGCCCCGAGCCGACGGTGGCCGCGGGCCCGATCGAGCTGGCGCCGCCGCCCGAGCCACCCGCGCACGCGACGACGCTGCGCGACCCGGCGTCGGTGAAGCTCGCCGCCAACGCCCGCAGCCTGGCCGCCCAGGGCAAGTGCGTCGAGGCGTTCGGCAGTCTCAACGCGCTGCGCCGCATCGACGCCGCGCTGGCCGACCAGCTGCTGGCCTGGGACCCGTACATCAGCTCGTGTCGCACGACGCTCAGCAGCCAGAGCGCGACCCCGGCCCCCAGTGGTCCGCCGGCCGCGACGGCGCCGACCGCCACGCCTTAGGGCCCGCGAACGAACAAGTCGACCGTTCTCGCGGCCGATCCATCCCGGCTGGCTGGGTTGCCGGTTCCGGTCCTCGGGTCACCTCCGTCGAGGATGCTCCCCTGCGGTCCTCACCGTCGCCTTGCCCTCCCGGCGCCTCGACCG
>Ga0209181_10000459_pt1 | contig 75691 bp, 68 predicted proteins | sample MAT05_FD_187208 | JGI IMG/M metagenome (GOLD analysis project Ga0209181, IMG submission 187208) | Freshwater microbial communities from Lake Fryxell liftoff mats and glacier meltwater in Antarctica - MAT-05 (SPAdes) (version 2) | ecosystem: Environmental > Aquatic > Freshwater > Ice > Liftoff... | reverse complement strand
AGGGGGGCCGGGGGGGTTAGGTGCGTCCGACGGTCGTTCACCCGGAACGAGGGCGGACGTGGCAACCCCTCCCCCAGCCCCTCCCCCAGGGGGGGAGGGGTGCCCGCGCAACGGACCCTCCTGTGACCCCCCCGAACCTGAAGCGGCGCCCGGCAAGGCACGCGGTTCGTCCCCCCCCTTCCCTCTTAGGGAAGGGGGGCCGGGGGGGTTAGGTGGCTCGGGGCTTCGTGCCGCCTCCAACTTCCGAATCGCCCCGTCCAGCGCCGCGGCGGCCTGCTCGGGCTCGTCGCGGTCGAGCAGCGCGTGGTACAGCGCCCGCGTCGCCGCCGGGCTCGGCACCGCGGCGCGGCCCGCGCGCTGCTGGAACAGCCGGACCGCTTCGGGCACCTGCTCGGTGGCGCGGGCGGCCTTCACGTAGGCGTCGGCGAACTGCTCCTCGCGCTCCTCCAGCGTCACCGCGAACCGGTACACCTCCGCCGCCTCGTCGAACCGCCGCTGCTCCCACCACTGCGTCGCCAGCAGGAAGTACCCCGACGCCGCCGCCGGCCGCACCCGCACGCTCCGCCGCAGCAGCCGGTCGGCGTCGGCCTGGCGGTCGGGCCGCGGCAGCAGCACCTGCGCCAGCGACTGCATCACCAGCGCCTCCGCCCCGCCGCGGTTCCCCTCCGCCTCCAGCAGCTCCAGCCGCTCCGCGCTGCGGTACAGCTCGCGCAGCGCGGTCGCCTTCCCCATCACGAACGTGGCGTCGTGCGGGAAGCGCGTCAGGAGCTGGTCGTAGGCCGCCAGCAGCTTCACCGGGTGCGCGTCGTAGCGGGCCAGCGCCAGCTCCGCGACGGCGGCGAGGCGGTGGCCGGGGAAGGTGGCGCACACCAACCCGAACGCATCGACGGCGGCGGGGCGGTCGTGCGTCAGCAGCGGCCCCTGCACGGCGTACAGCGCGTCGTAGGCGGCGTCGTCGGGCAGCTCCACACCTTCGAGGCGGGCCGCTTCCGCGTGCGGCACCAGCACCAGACAGCGCGGCCCGGCCGACGCGAAGCGCTCGACCAGCGGGCCGATGGGGGCTTCGGTCGGGCGGCGGTCGCCGGGCTCGGCGAGAAAGACCGTGTGCTTGAGGGCGTCGGCCCCGACCACGAGCCGGGACTGCGAGAAGCCGGCTTCGACGAGCGTGAGCACGAACGGCACGCCGCGCTGGACGAGCGCCACGGCGGCGTCGGGCGTGAGGGTGAACTCGCGGGTGGCCCAGCCGGCGGCTTGCGCGCGGGCGCGCTCGGCGGCGTCGGGGAGGCCGTCGGGGACCGGCGGCGCGTCGGCGGGGGCGTTCGGGAGCGGGTGCGCCCAGTAGGCGGCGAGCAGGTCGTAGGGCGTGGGCGGGGTCGTGTCGTAGCGGAGGTTCAGGGGCAGGATGGTTCGCGCGTCCGAAGCCCGAGGACGGCCGTCCCCGGGCTTTCCGTCGAGCGCTGCGTCGAGGCGCTCCGCGAAGCCCGTGAACACCTTCTCGCCCACCGCCCGCGCGTGCGCCGCGGCCGCGGTGTAGTCCCCCAACAGGTACGCCGCCTCCGCCCGCCGCGCCGCCAGCCACTTCGCCACGTCCGGCTCGATCAGCGGCGACAGCTCCGCGTACCGCTCCAGCGACCGCGCCGCGTCGGCGTGGTGGCCCAGGTCCGTTTGTAGCGCCGCCAGCTGCGCCACCACCAGGCCGCTCTCGAGGTGCGTCGCCGCTTCCGTCAGGAACTCCAGCGCCTCGGCGTCGCGGCCCGCCTTGATGAGAACGTGCCCCACCGCCTGCACGCCGGGTCGGAACCACGGCGACAGTTCCACCGACCGCCGCGCCGCCGCCAGCGCGTCCGCGGGGCGGTCGGCCAGGTCGTAGGCGCCGGCGCGCTCGACCGCCGGCCACGGGCGGTCCGGCGTCACCGACTCGGCGCGGTTGAACCAGCGCTCGGCGCGGTCGAAGTCCTTGAGGCGCGCGGCGGTGAAGCCGGCCAGCGCCAGCCAGTCGGCGTGGAGCTCGGGCGGGGCGTCGGACCAGTCCATGTGGCCGCGCATGAACCGCCACGCGGCGAGCGGCCCGAAGGCGTCGAGGCGGTAGCGGGCGTGGTAGTACACCGCCTCCGGGTAGCCGGGCGTGGAGCGGTACGCGGCGAGGTGGAGCTTGCGGCCGAGGTCCGGGGCGCCGAGCTGGATGGCGAGGCGGCCGCCGATGAGCCGGGCCGACGTGCCCTGCCACCCGCGCACCGGGCCGACCGCGGCCGCCGCGTCGTGCGCCTGCCGGTACATCCCGGCGGCGTACAGCTCGCGGAGTCGGGTCAGGTCGGCGGGGGTGGGGTCCATTCGGGAATCAGTGGGGGTGGGGAGCCGGGAGGCCACCCGGGAGGCCACCCGGGGCGTTGCCCCGGGCTATCTTATCCCAGGCCGTTGGCCTGAAACCAATAGCCTCTTCAGCCCGAAGGGCTGGGATAAGATAGCCCGGGGCAACGCCCCGGGTGAGGTTCACGGCGACTCAACAGGCGCCGCGTCCGCAATGGGACCGAGCTGGTTGATGATCCCGCCGAGCTGGTTCACCTTGATGCCGTACCGGTCCAGGAAGTCGGACAGCACGAAGTCGTCGGCCAGGTCGTCGCCGAGCTCCTTCACCTTGTCCGTCAGGTCGGACAGCAGTGACAGGTACGCCCGCTCCAGGGCCGGGAGCGACTGCTTGCACGCCGGGCCGACGTCCGGGAATTCGTCGGCCCACTTGGCCAGGAACGCCCGGCAGCGGCCGACGTTGTCGTTCGCCGCCTGCTGCGCCTTCAGCAGCTGAACCTGCTCGCGCTGCAGGTCGATCGACTGCCGCAGCAGGTCGGCGATCTCGGCCCCGGGGAACGGCGACTCGGGGATCACCACCGGGCCGGAGGGCGTGACGAACAGCGGCGCGTTGGCGTGCATGGCGGCTCGGGCGGTGCGGTCGCTGTGGGGCTCCGCGAATTATACGACCCGCGGGGCGTGCGCGACCGGCGGAATCGGCCCGGAAATGCGGCGAGCCGACCGGCTGGGGGGCCGGTCGGCTCGCAGGGGGAAGGAAGTCCACCGATCCGAAGGGGACGCCCGTGGGTTGGGGGAGGGCGTCGGGGGGTTTCGGCTCGGGTTGGTCGGGCGGCTGGGAACCCGCTCGACCCGTCGGCCGTTCTGGGGGAGAACCGGTTCGACGGGAGAGGTTAAAGCAGTGCCCGTGCCGCGCCGGATCGCGGCGGGGCTGGTGTCGTCGCAAGTGCCGACGGGGGCGGGGGAAGAAATCTTTCCGCGGGGCGGCGCCGGCGTGCGATCGGGGGAGGGTTTGCAAAAAGGTGTCGCGCTGTTGCAAAAGCTACCGGGTAAGCTTTACCCCCGGTTCCGCCGCTCGCGGCGATGCACTGCGATGCATCGCCGCAAGCGGCGAACTCTACCGCGCCGGCAAGAACCGCCACGCCGGGACGTGCGGCGGCAGGTCCGTCGCCGTGTACGCGGCGTCCCCCAGCGACTCGCGCAACCGCTTCAGCGCCTGCCGGCGGACCGTCACGTAGTAGAACTCGCAGCGGGCGTCGCGGACCGCGTCCCACACCTTGTAAAGCCGATCCGTCTCGGCCACGGCCACGCCGATCACGTCGGCCCGGTCGGCCTCCCACGCCTGCCGCAACTCCAGGTGCTGCCGGTACGTGCGGTTGAACTGGATCAGCTGCGCCACCACCTCCCGCGCCGGCAGCCGGTCCGCGTCCGCCAGCCGCGGCGCGTCGCACAGGTCGGCGTGGCGGCGGCGGAGGAGGTCGAGGTCGCACTCGAAGTCGTCGAGCCGCGACAGCACGTAGCGCGTCTCGCGCTCGTCGAGGATTTCCAGCCGCAGGGCGGTGGTGTGAAGCGCCTGCTGCACGGCCGGCCAGCGGTCGGGCGGCGGCGGCAACTCGGGGGTGCCGGCCGGCGCCGTCAGCAGCGCGGCGGCGACCATCAGGTCGTACGCGGTCATGGGGGCGCTCCGGGCCGGCGGCCCCCGCGGGAAACGGGGACGAGGCCGGCGGGAAAACACGGAACGACGGATCGGGGAGGGGCGGGCGGCCGACGCGGAAGAGAGCTGCGGTCGGCCCGTGCCTCGGCGGTCCGGCGGCCGCCCCACGGGCCCGGAGAAAAATCCGGGCGCGGGGGGTTGCCGCTCTGGGCAGGAACCCATAGCAGGGTGCCCGCCGCGAAGCCATACAGCATCGGGCGGAGGGGCGCGGAACTTGAGCCCATTCGCCGCTTGCGGCGATACATGCGCTGCACCGCCGCAAGCGGCGAAGACCCGAGCCGCTGCCCAATTCTCAGGCACTACCCCGGGCACTCCTGCCACAAACCGCGACACACCTTCCCCGACGAACGCCCGTGTCGTGGTCGAATCCCGCTTCCGAGTGCCTGTTTCTCAGGCAGTTCGTGATTCCCTCACAGTTTCCCCACCTCCCCGGCACCGGCGTTGCCTTGAGGTTGGGCCGTCATATTCCCACACCGCGCAGGAGACGCCTGTGTTGCGCCTCGCTCTTTCCGCCGTCACGGCGGTCGTCCTCGGCTTGGCGCTGGCGCCGGCCGGACTGGCCCAGGAGGCCAAGAAGGACGCCCCCGACCCGGCCAAGACGCCGGCCATGATGTCCGACGTGAAGGCCGCCGAGAAGGCGGCCACCGACGGCGTCGCCGCGGCCACCACCGTCGCCCACAAGCAGGCCGACATCGCCTGGATGCTCATCTCGACCGCGCTCGTCATGCTCATGATGCCGGGGCTGGCGCTCTTCTACGGCGGCATGGCCCGCCGCAAGAACGTCCTCGGCACCATGATGCACACCATGGTCGCCCTCGCCCTCGTCGGCGTGCAGTGGGTGGTCGTCGGCTACGCCCTCGCCTTCGGCGCCCCGCTCATCAAGACCTCGATCAGCAGCACGGAAGTGGACGGCAAGACGGTGCCGGTCGAGGGCGGCGTCATCGGCTTCAGCAAGGAGCTGGTGATGCTCCAGCAGACCAGCACGGTGCCGGTCACGGAAGAGGACTACGCCAAGGAGAATCCCGGCCTGACCGGCGACGACCTGAAGAAGGGGCTGGCCGAGCGGAACCGGTTCAACAGCTTCCCGAACACCAACCTGCCGCTCTACCTCCACGCCATGTTCCAGGGGATGTTCGCCATCATCACGGTGGCGCTCGTGTCCGGGGCGTTCGCCGAGCGCGTCAAGTTCGGGGCGTACCTCGCCTTCGCCCTGATCTGGACCACCGTCGTCTACGACCCGCTCGCCCACATGGTGTGGTCGTTCGACTGGTCGCCGGCCGCGAAGGTGCCCGTGAACGGCACCGACGGGGCGGTCACGATCTTCCCGGCCGCGGGCCTCCTCGGCGTCAACGGCGCCATCGACTTCGCCGGCGGCACGGTCGTCCACATCGCCGCCGGGTTCTCGGGCCTCGCCGCGGTGCTCCTGCTCCGCCGCCGGGTCGGCTACGGCAAGCAAACCTTTCACCCCAACAGCATGGTGCTGACCCTCCTCGGGGCGGGCCTCCTCTGGTTCGGGTGGTTCGGGTTCAACGGCGGGTCGGCGCTGTACGCGAACGGGCAGGCGGCGTCGGCGTTCACCGTCACGCAGATCGCGGCCGCGGCGGCGGGGCTGTCGTGGACGCTCACCGAGTGGCTGTTGAAGGGGAAACCGACGGCGCTGGGGCTGGCGTCGGGCATGGTGGCCGGGCTGGTGGCGATCACGCCGGCGAGCGGGTTCGTGGCGCCGGGCGGGGCGCTGGTCATCGGGCTGGTGGCCGGGGCCGCGTGCTACGGGGCGGTGCTCCTCAAGGGCGTCCTGGGCTACGACGACTCGCTCGACGCGTTCGGCGTCCACGGCGTCGGCGGGCTGATCGGGGCGATCCTGACCGGCGTGTTCGTGAGCCTGCCGCTGTGGGCCTGGGGCGCCGAGATGCCGGCGGGGGCGTTCCCCGGCAAGACGGACTTCGCCGACAACGTGGTGTCGTACAACATGGCGTCGCAGCTCGGCTGGCAGATCAAGGCGTCGCTCCTGTCGGCGGTGTACTCGTTCGTCGCCACCGGCGTGATCGTGCTGGTGATCGACAAGACGATCGGGTTCACGGTGACGACGAAGGACGAGACGATCGGCCTGGACCTGTCGCAGCACGGCGAGGTCGGGTTCGACTACGGCGGCGGCGGCCTGGAGGAGTCCACGGGGGCGATGCTGCCGGAGCCGAAGGCCGCGCTGACGCCGCCGAACGGGCCGCTGTCGAAGCGGTTCACGGTGACGGTCGAGGGGGCCGACCCGGCGGCGCTGGTGAAGGCGTGGACGGCGATGTGCCAGCCGGGCGAGCAGCCGCCGAGTGCGTCGTTCAAGGCCGTATACCCGTACTTCACGACCATGACCGGGAACAAGTTCCGCTTCCGCGGCGGCGACCCGGTGGCCCTGCGGAACGAGCTGCAGAAGCTGCTCAGCGCGGCGCTCAAGAGCCCGGTGAAGACGACGGTCGAAAGTTAATCACGCCCCGAAGCCCGGGGACGGCCGTCCCCGGGCTTTCTCGCCCCTCACACCCACACCCCCACAGCCCCCATGAAACTGATTGTTGCGATCATCCGGCCCGAGCAGCTGGAGAACGTCCAGCGGGCGCTGGCCGAGCGGGACGTGTACCTGATGACCGTCAGCGACGTGCGCGGGTGCGGCCGGCAGCGCGGCTACACCGAGGTGTACCGCGGGGCCGAAGTCACCGTGCGCCTGATCCCGAAGCTGAAGGTGGAGATCGCGGTGAACGAGCCGTTCGTCGAGGCGGCGATCGAGGCGATCGTCGGCGCCGCCCGGACCGGCGAGACGGGCACCGTCGGCGACGGCAAGATCTTCGTGTTCCCGATGGACGACGCGGTGCGCATCCGCACGGGCGAGCGCGGCACCACGGCGATCGGGCCGTAAGGCAGAGGACAGAGGACAGAGGACAGAGGACAGAAGACAGAGGGCTCGGCTCTTCTGCTGTCTGTCCTCTGCCCTCTGCCCTCTGTCCTCTGTCCTCTGCTTCTACAATGCCCCCATGCATTCGATCCTGATCGTGGGGGCCGCGCTCGTCGGCCTCCCCGTGCTGCTGCACCTCATCATGAAGCAGGAGCCGAAGCGGCTCCCCTTCCCCGCGTTCCGCTTCCTCCTCCACAAGCTCAAGACCAACCAGCGCAAGCTCCGCCTCCGCCACTTCCTCCTCCTCGCCCTGCGGATGCTCCTCATCGCCCTGTTCGCCGTCACCCTGTTCCAGCCCACCGTCCTCAGCACCGGGTTCGTCGTCCTGTCCGGCGACCAGCCCGTCGCCGTCGTCCTCGTCGTCGACACCAGCCCCAGCATGGGCTACGCCGACGGCGAGGGGAAGACGCGCCTCGAAGAGGCGACCCGCCGCGCCGGCGAGTTGCTCTCGTCGCTGCCGCCGAACTCGCGCGTCGCGGTCGTGGAGTCCGGCGACACCTCCGGCGACTGGCTGCCGAGCGAGGGCGACGCCCGCACCCGGCTGCGCGACCTGACCGAGCGCGGCAAGAAGACCCCCGGCCCCGGCCGGCCCGTCACCGCCGGCATCGACACCGCCTACGGCCTCCTCCGCACCGTCGACGCCGAGAGCGACGGCGTCGGCCCGTACCAGAAGCTCGTCGCCGTGTTCACCGACCGCGCCGCCGCGAGCTGGGACGCCGCCCGCGTCGAGGAGCTGAAGAAGGCCCGCGACGCCCTCCCCGACCCCAAGCCGGCGCACGCCGTCGTCGACGTCGGGGTCGAAACGCCGTCGAACGTGGCGCTGCTGGCCGCCGGCATGACCGAGGGGAAGGCGCAGGTGATCCCCGCCGGTCCGCCGGTGGGCCTCACCGTGACCGTCGGCGTGGTCGGCCCCGACGACCTGACGGTTCCCGTGAACGCCGTCCTCAACGACGCCAAGCCCGTGCGCAAGGAGGTGGCGGTGCCGCGCGGGCAGGCGCGGACCGTGGCGTTCGAGTTCCGCGACCTGAAGCCGGGCCTCCACCAGGTGCGGTTCGAGCTGCCGACGAAGGACGCGCTCGCCGCCGACAACGTCCGCTACGTCACGTTCCGCGTCGCCGAGCCGCGGCGCGTGCTGACGATCGCCGCCGACCCCGAGGACGCCGCGTTCTGGAACCTCGCGGTGAACGAGGGGAAGGAGTTCGCCAACGACACCGTCACGCCGCAACAGTTCCGCCCGGAAGCGCTGCAAACCGCCGAGGCGGTGGTACTGTTCGGCGTCGCCAACCCCGCGGAGCCGGCTGACGACCCGCTGTGGGGGAAGCTCTTGCGCTACGTCGAGGGCGGCGGCAAGCTCATCATCATCCCCGGCGGCCCGGAGCGGATGGGCGACCTGAGCGGCTACGACCCCACGAAGGTGGAGGCGGCGAACAAGCTGCTGCCGGGGGCGTTCAAGCGGTTCATCGACACCGCCGAGGAGTTCGAGGAACCGAAGGACGCGAAGGCGAAGAACCGCCGCCGCGGCGTGACGTGGGACGTGTTCGCCGACGCCCCCGACCGCGCCTTCGGGCACCCGCTGCTGGCGCCGCTGCGCGCCTGGAAGCAGACGGGGAACGTGGACTTCTTCCGCTCGCCGCGCCGCGCCGCCGGCTACTGGGAGGTGGAGCCGCTGCCGACGGGGGAGGTGGTGGTGCGCTACGACGACGCCGACGAGGAGAAGAAGCGCCGCCCGGCGGTGCTGGAGCGCGGCGGCGGCAAGGGGCGGGTGTTCCAGCTGACCAGCCCGATGGACACCGGCACGCTGTTCAACGACTACTGGGACTACCAGAACTCGTGGACGGTGGTGTTCCCCGCGCTGCTGCTGCGGACCGCGGCGGGGAGCCGCGACGACGAGCGGTTCAACTTCGAGACGGGGCAGTCGGTGCGGCTGCCGGTGGCGAAGTTGGTGGCGGGCAAGGCGGGGAACCTGGTGCTGGACGGCCCGGGGATTCCGGTGGCGGAGGCGGCGGTGAAGCTGACGGACAAGCAGCCGGACGTGACGTTCGGCCCGCCGCGGACGAACGCCGCGGGGAACTTCGCGCTGACCGGCCCGAACCCCGACTGGCGCGAGGGCTTCTCGCTGAACGTGCCGGCCGACGAGAGCACGCTGGACAAGGTGCCGGCGGAGGGGATCGAGGAGGTGACGGGGGCGGGGAGCGTGGTGTCGGTGGGCCGCGACGTGGACCTGAAGGAGGTGTTCGGGAACACGGCGGCGCTGCGGGCGCCGGTGGAGCTGTTCCCGTGGCTGCTGATCCTGCTGCTGCTGCTGCTGTCGGCCGAGGGGCTGGTGGCGAACCGCTTCTACCGGCCGCGAAAGTAGCGGGCCGTGGGCAGTGGGCAGTGAAGACCGGGGGATTCCGCCGCTCGCGGCGTTGCAAGGGTGCCCCGGTCGATTTTGGCAGGTGCCCGTTCCCCGCGGACAAGTTTTGCCGCACGATGAAGACGGATGAACGCACGATCCGAACCCGGCTTCTGTTCGGATCGTGCGTTCATCCGTCTTCATCGTGCGGCTCACTCCGGCGGAGGGATGCCAAGAACGAAAGGGGCACCCCGTTGCAAGCCCGCGTTGACGCCCGCACGCCCGTCGGGGTACGCTCCCGCGTCCCCGGACAAGGAGGTGTCCCGTGCGCGCCCGTCTGCTGATCGTCCCGGCCGTGTTCGCCGCCGCGGCGGCGGTGGCCCACACCCAGCCGCCGCCGCCCCCGCTCATCCCGGACGTGCGGACGCAGCTGGTCCCGGCTACCCCGTCGGTGCCGGCCGCCCCGCCGCTGCTGCCGCTGGTGGCGGGGGAGAAGTCGCTGGAGAAGATGCTGGACCAGCTGGAGGGGCTGCGGGTCCGCAAGGCGGACCTGGAGAAGCAGGAGCAGGAGCTGATGACGGAGGTGCGGAAGCTGCTGGAGAAGCAGGACGAGCGGGTGAAGCGGCTGGGCGTGGTGTCGCCGCCGCTGGCCGTCCCGCCGCCGCCGGCCGTGGTTCCCACCGGGTTGACCCTCCCCCCCTACCCGCTCCCGAAGAAGAATTAGTGTCGATTCGGTTGGAGTGTAGCGGGTGCGACACCAACCCGAAGCGTGAGCGAGGGCCGCGCCGCCGGCCCGCCGGAAGGGACTCCGAATCCGCGTACGCGCCGGGCCGCACGCGGGCAATTCCCGGTAGCCCCTTCCCCGCGGAGCCTCCCATGCGACACGCCCTCGCGGGCCTCCTCCGGCGGGCCGACCCCGCGCCCGCCGACGCCCGCCTCCTCGACGACTTCCTCGCCGGCCGCGACCCCGACGCCGCCTTCGCCGCCCTCGTCACCCGGCACGGGCCGGTCGTGCGCGCCGCCTGCCGCCGCGCCCTCGGCGACACCCCCGACGCCGACGACGCCTTCCAGGCCGCGTTCGTCGTCCTCGCCCGCCGCGCCGCCGACGTGTGGCCGCGCGAGGCCGTCGGGGCGTGGCTGTACGGCGTCGCCGGGAAGGTGGCACGCAAGGCCCGCGCCGTCCGCGACCGCCGCCGGGCGCGCGAACAACCCCTCGCCGCCGCCCCCGAGCCCGCCGCGCCGCCCGAACCGGCCGGCCTGTGCGACGCCCTCGACCGGGCCGTCCGGGCGCTGCCGGAGGTGTACCGGGCCGCGGTCGTGGCGTGCGACCTCCAGGGGCTCAGCCGCGCGGAGGCGGCCGCGGCGCTCGGGTGGAAGGAGGGGACGCTGTCCGGCCGGCTGGCCCGCGCCCGGGAGCTGCTGGCGCGTCGACTGCGGCGCAGTGGCTTCACCCTCCCCGCCGGCGGGCTGGCAGTGGTGCTGGGGTCGCCGGTCCCCGTCGGCGCCGACCTGCTGGCGCGCACGGCGGCGCACTGGCGCGGCGGGGCGGCCGTTCCGGCTCCGGTCGCGGCGCTGACCGACGGCGTGACGGCGGCCGTTCTGCCCGTGAAGGCGGTCGCGGCGGCGGTGCTGGTGCTGGCCGCGGGCGTGTGGGCCGCGGCCCGCCAGGACGACCCCCCGCCGCTGACGAAGGCACCGCCGCCCGCGAAGGCGCCGGCCGCGCCGCCGGTCGCGCTCCCCGAAGGCCGGTTCGAGGCGATCTACCTGGAAGCGCAGGTGCTGGCGGCCGTACTGAAGCACGACGCCCGGCCGAAGACGGCCGACGGCCTCCAGAACCACTACGAGCGGGTCAAGCTCCGGGCCGACGCGATCCGGCAGCTCGCCGAGCAGTCCCAGACCGAGCTCGACGAACTCGACGTCCGCGCGAAGGAGGCCGCCGCCGGGGCGAAGGGCGAGCTCCTCGACGCCCGGGTTGCCTGGGTGTTCGCGGAGCGGACGTGGGCCGGGATGCGCGACTACGAGCCGACGCACCGGCACGACCTGTTGTTCGCCGAGACGCGGGTGATCCGCGCCCGCGAGCGGGTGGCGGCGCGGGAGAAGCCGGGGGCCGCGGCCGGGGCCGGCGTCGTGGTCCGCGGCGCCGACGGCAAGGACGTCGTCCCCGTCGATCGGCACCGGGATCAGTTCGACGCCTTCGCCGCCGACGTACTCGCCACCTGCCGCACGGAGGTGAAGGACGGCGCCCCGGCGGCGGAGCGGTGGGCGGCGGCGCTGAAGGCCGGGCACGTCCGGGTGCGGTACGCGGAGCCGCGGCGGTTCCCGGACGCGATCGACCGGCCGGCGCTGACGGCCGAGGAGTTCCTGATCCCCGCGACCGCCGACCGCGACCCCGACGTGGTGCTGACGCGCCACGGCACAACGTACCGGGCGTTCGCCGGCTGGCGCGCGGGGTGGGCGGCCGACCTGCGCGGGGCGCTGCGCGGGGCGCCGTGAGCCGGGCGGGGGCGTATCTCTAGCGGCATTCCCCAGCGAGGCCGCCCCATGCCCGACCCCCGCCCCCTCGCCTGGGCCGACCGCCTCGGCAAGCTCTACACCCCCGTCGTCGCCGACGTGCTCGACAAGCTCGGCTACCGCAACCAGAGCCTCCACCCGCGGCTGCGGCCGCTGTGGCCGGAGGCGAAGGCGGCGGGGTTCGCGCTGACCGTGCAGACGTGCCCGGCGCGCGACATCGCCCCCGCGCACCCCTACGCCGGCGAGCTGGCCGCGGTCGATTCGCTCGCGGCCGGCGACGTGCTGGTGGTGAGCGAGTCGGCGTGCAGCTTCTGGGGCGAGCTGCTGAGCACGGCGGCGAAGTACCGCGGCTGTCGCGGCGTGGTGCTCGACGGCCCGACGCGCGACTCGCGGGCGATTCAGGCGATGGGCTTCCCGGTGTTCCACCACGGCTTCCACCCCGCGGACAGCCTCGGCCGGCTGGACGTGGTAGGCCACAACCTTCCCGTGGTGTGCGGCGGCGTGCTGATCCACCCGGGGGATTTGATCCTCGCCGATCACGACGGCGTGGTGGCGGTGCCGCTGTCGGCGGCCGAGGAGGCGCTGCGACTGGCGGAGGAGAAGGTGAGCGGCGAGAACTTGGTGCGCGAGGCGCTGGCCGAGGGGATGACCACGACGGAGGCGTTCGCCAAGTTCGGGATTCTGTGAGCGGGGTCGCGTCAGCGCCCCGTGCGTACCCATCGCTTGAACGTGTGGGTACGCACGGGGCGCTGACGCGACCCCGCTCACAACGGGTACATCGGCCGCCGGATGCGCGTGTACACGAACCGCGCCGGGTTGATCGCCGTGAGGCCCGGCGTATCCACCTCGATCACCTCGCCGGCGATCGGCGCGTACGCCGCCTTGTACGCCACCGCCGCCTTCACCACGATGGCGCTCGCCCCGCGCGGGTCGATGCCCAAACTGGTGAGCTGACCCAGGCTGAACGGCGGCGTCCGCAGCGACGTGAGCACCACCAGGCTGCCGTCGCCGAGGTCGAGCACCGCGGCGTGACCCTGGTCGTTCTGCCGCCGGCCGCCGTGGCGCGCTTCCGTCTCGACCCACTTCCCCTCGTGCAGCGACCGCACCACGCCGCGTACCGTCACGGGTGGGCCGTGCATGCCGTCGGTGCCGCCGAGCGGACCGTCCGTCACGCCGCCGACGCCGATCGCCTTCGCCACCCGCACCGCCTCCGGGGCGTACAGCGCCACCAGAAACCCCTTCGCCCGCTGCTTCATCAGCTCCGCCAGCAGCACCGTGCCGTCGCCGGCCGACCCGCCGCCGATGTTGTCGCCGAGATCGACCAGCAGAACCGGCTTCTTCGATGAAGCCAGCGCGCGAGTCACCGCCTCGGCCGGCGTCGGGCACGGCACGTTCAGCTGCTCGCGGACGTCCCACATGGCGGCGGCCAATTCGTCGGCGGTCGCCTTCGCGCCGTCACCGTCCGCGACGACGATCACGCTCGGCCCCATCTCGGGCACGTCCGCGTAGGGGAAGCCGGCCATGACGCTCACGGACAGCACGCCCGGCCGTTCCTCGGCGCGGCGGGCGAGGCGCATCAGCGCCGCCATCGGCTCGCGGGCCGTGTCCTGGCCGAGCAGGTTGAGGATCAGCGGCGGCTTGGCGACGTGAACCTGCGGGTGGATTTCCCCCTTCACCGTTCGCGCCAGCAGCTGCGCCGCCAGCCGGCCGCGGGCGCGCTGGTCGACGTGCGGGTACGTCTGGTAGCCGACCAGGATGTTCGCCGTTTCGGCCATCTGCGGCGAGACGTTGCCGTGGAAGTCGAGCGACGCGGCGATGGGGACGTTCGGCCCGACCGCGGCGCGCAACCGCCGCAGGATTTCGGCGTCGGCGTCGGGGTAGGTCGGCGTCACCATCGCGCCGTGCAGCGCGACCAGAACGCCGTCCGGCTGCGCCATCCGCACGCCGGTGACGAGCGCGTCGGCGACGTGCTCGAACAGCGCGTCCGTGACCGGCCCCGATGGCGTGGCCCACGCCATCGCCAGCGGCACCACGTCGAACCCGAACTCCTCCGCGCCTTCGAGGAAGCCGCCGACCTCGTGGTGCGCCTCGCGCCAGACCGGCACGAGCGCGGCGCCGTAGGTAAGGCTCCCCTCGCGGAACCGGTCGCGGTCGGCCGCGGACCGGGAGAAGGTGTTCGACTCGTGCATGAACCCGCCGACCGCGATCCGCATAGCCACACCCGGAGAGAGGACACGTGACCGACGCCGGACGCCACCCGGGGCGTTGCCCCGGGCTATGCTATCCCAGGCCGTTGGCCTGAAACCCAGCCACCCGTCTTCACCCCGAAGGGGTGGGATAGCATAGCCCGGGGCAACGCCCCGGGAACCGCGGCCGCCCGGCACCCCACCGAACCCGACCGGTCGGCCGGTGTCAATCAGATTCCGTATCTTTTCCGGGGCGGCCGGGGGCCGCGTTCCTCTCACCGGTGGTGCAACAGTGGCCGTGAACGTGGCGGTGGTCGGGGCGACCGGGGCCGTGGGTGACCTCATCCGCACGGTCCTCGCCGAGCGCGACTTCCCGATTCGGACCATCAAGTTCCTCGCGTCCGAGAAGAGCGCCGGGAAAACGGTCACGTTCGCCGGCAAGACCTACCCCGTCGAGGCGATCCGCGCCGAGGCCTTCGCCGGCGTGCAGATCGTCCTCAGCAGCACGCCCAGCTCCGTCAGCAAGGAGTTCTCCCCGATCGCGGCGAAGGCCGGGGCCATCGTCGTGGACAACTCGTCGGCGTGGCGGATGGACCCGGACTGCCCGCTGGTGGTGCCGGAGGTGAACGCCGAGCAGCTGCACCACATCAAGAAGGGGATCGTCGCCAACCCGAACTGCGTGGCCATCCCGCTGTGCGTCGCGCTGAAGCCGCTGCACGACCTGGGCGGGGTAAAGCGGATCGTCGTCTGCACCTACCAGTCGTCGTCGGGGAAGGGGGCGAAGGGGCTGGCCGACTTCGAGTCGCAGCTGGCCGCGTTCGCCGCCGGCGGCCCGGTCCCGGCCCCGACGGCGCACCGGGCGCAGCTGGCCGGGAACGTCATCACCCTCGACTGGACCCTCGACCCGAACGGGTACACCGAGGAGGAGAACAAGGTCATCAACGAGACGCGGAAGATTCTGGGCGACGCCACGATCGGCGTGAACCCGACGTGCGTGCGGGTGCCGGTGCGGGTGTCGCACAGCGAGGCGGTGACCGTCGAGTTCCACCGGCCGGTGAGCGTGGCCGCGGCGAAGGCGGCGCTGGCGACGGCGCCCGGGGTGGTGCTGATGGACGAGACGAAGGGCGAGTTCCCGCAGCCGCTGCACGCCACCGGCACCGACCACACCTACGTCGGCCGGGTGCGGCAGGACCCGAGTTGCGCGAACTCGCTGAGCCTGTGGGTGGTGGCCGACAACCTCCGCAAGGGGGCCGCGAGTAACGCCGTGCAGTGCGCCGAGGAGCTGGTGAAGCGCGGCATCGTGAAGTAGAAGCCGAGGACGATTGGCCGCAAAAAGGCACAAAAGACACAAAAATGAAGACAGAACAGAACAGAGTTCAAATCCAGTCTCTGTTCTGGTCTCGGTCCTGGCTTTGTTCTTGGCGTAATTTTTGTGTCTTTTGTGCCTTTTTGCGGCCAACCTGCTTTCGCTGCCGCCATTCTCTGTTCTCGGTCCTGGCTTTGTTCTTGGCGTAATTTTTGTGTCTTTTGTGCCTTTTTGCGGCCAACCTGCTTTCGCTGCCGCCATGCGGAACCTCAAGCTCACGCTCCGCTACGACGGCACCGACTTCTCCGGCTGGCAGACGCAGCCCGGCCGCCGCACCGTGCAGGAGACGCTTCAAGGCGCCATCGCCGCCATCACGCAGGAGCCGCGGGTACGGGCGAACGCCAGCGGCCGCACCGACGCCGGCGTCCACGCGCTCGGCCAGGTGGCGAACGTGTACAGCGCCACGAAGCTGACGTGCGACGCGCTGCGGAAGGCGATCAACGCGAAGCTGCCGGACGACGTGGCGGTGACGGACGTGGCCGAGGCGGCGCAGAGCTTCTGCGCGAACAAGGACGCGGTGGCGAAGCGCTACCGGTACGTGATCCGCGACGGCCGCGTGCCCGACCCGTTCACGCGGAAGTACGCCTGGCACGTCCGCACCGACCTGGACGCCGACGCGATGCGGCGGGCCGGCGCGTGCCTGGTCGGCCGGCACGACTTCCGCTGCTTCGAGACGGAGTGGCCGAACCGCCTCACCAGCGTGCGCACGATCACGGCGCTGACGGTGGAGCGCGTCGAGGAGACGATCCGGCTGGAGGTGGAGGCGGACGGGTTCCTGTACAACATGGTGCGGGCGATCGCCGGGACGCTGGTGCAGGTCGGCCGCGGCTACTGGGCCGAGGGTGAGGTCGGCGAGGTGCTGCGGGCGATGGACCGCCGCCGGGCCGGCCCGACGGCGCCGCCCGAGGGGCTGTTCCTGCTGCGGGTGACGTACGCGGACGACGGAACCGCCGCCGAGCGGGGTCGCGTCAGCGCCCCGTGAGTCGAGCGCGCCGAACCGCGTTCGTTGTTCGCGCCGTTCAGCGCACGGGGCGCTGACGCGACCCCGCTCTTAACCTTCCTCGCGCCCCCTGATGTCCGACCACAACTACCCCGCCGAGCTGGCCGTCGCCCCGCTGACCGCCGCGCCGAACGCGACCGTCACCGTCCCCGGCAGCAAGAGCATCACCAACCGCGCCCTCGTGCTCGCGGCCCTGGCCGGCTATCAATCCTGCCACCTCCGCGGTGCCCTCCAGAGCGAAGACACGGCGGTGATGATCGAGGCGCTCCGCCGGCTCGGGGTCACGATCAACATCCCCGCGGACAAGCCGGACTCCATCATCCTTCTCCACCCCGAGCGGCTGGGAACCACGCCGACGCCGATCGACCTGTTCGTCGGCAACTCGGGCACCACCGTCCGCTTCCTGACGGCCCTGCTCGGCACGCTCACCGGCACGTTCCGGCTGGACGGCGTGCCGCGGATGCGGGAACGGCCCATCGAGGAGTTGCTCGACGGGATGCGACAACTCGGCGTGGACGCCCGGAGCGAAGCCGGCAACGGGTGCCCCCCCGTCGTCGTCAGCGCGAGCGGCAGGATGGGCGGCACGGCTCGCATCCGCGGCGACCGGAGTAGTCAGTTCCTCAGCGGCCTGCTGATGGTCGGCCCGTTCTGCCAGACCGAGACGGTGATCGAGATCGACGGCCCGCTCGTGTCGGAACCTTACGTCGCCATGACGCTGGAGATGATCCGCGACTTCGGCTACGAGGTCGAAGTCGGCCCGGGGCACCGCTACCGGTTCCCCCCGCCCGCCCAGGGTCGGGGCTTTAGCAACACGTATGTCATCGAGCCCGACGCCTCCGCGGCGTCGTACTTCTGGGCCGCCGCGGCCGTGGCCGGCGGGCGCGTCACCGTGTCCGGGCTGACGCGGAAGTCGCTCCAGGGCGACGTGCGGTTCGTGGACGTGCTCGCGCAGATGGGCTGCCGCGTCGAGGAGTGCGAAGCGGGCATCACCGTCCACGGCGGCCGGCTCCGCGGCGTCGACGTGGACATGAACGACATCAGCGACACCGTCATGACCCTCGGCGCCGTCGCGCTCTTCGCCGACGGCCCGACCACCATCCGCAACGTCGCCCACATCCGCCACAAGGAGACCGACCGCATCGCGGCGCTCGCCACCGAGCTGCGGAAGTTCGGCGCCGCCGTGGAGGAGCGCGCCGACGGGCTGACGATTACGCCGGGGCCGCTGCGGGGCGCCGCGGTGGACACGTACAACGACCACCGCATGGCGATGAGCCTGGCGCTGGTGGGGCTGAAGGTGCCGGCCGTCGTGGTGCGCGACCCCGGGTGCGTAGCGAAGACCTACCCGGGATTCTGGGGGGACTTGGAGAAGCTGCGGTGACCCGCCGCTTGCGGCGATGCCGCGTAGACGCGGCATCGCCGCAAGCGGCGGACCCATTACCCCACGTACTTCTTGACGAGCGCGTCGAACTCGGGGCTCGACTTCGCCGCGCCGCTCTTCAACTCCCGGAGCAGCTGCTTCTCCAGGTCGTCGACCGTGCCGTCGGCGGTGATGAACTTCTCCAGCCACGCGGCCTCGGCGGCGCTCACCTCGCCGTCGGCCAGCACCGCCTTCTTCACCACGTCCAGCACGAACTGGTGGAACTCCGCCACCGCCTTCGGCGCCGCCTTCCGCAGCTCGATCAGGAACTCCGCCTCCGCCTTGCTCACCACGCCGTCGGCGAGGATCGCCCGCTTCACCAGCTCCGTCTCCTTCCGCTCGATGTACCCGTCCATCAGCAACAGGTCCTTCGCCAGCTGCTTCCAGTCGGCCATCGTCGGGTCTCCGCGCAAGGTGTGACGCCGCCGGCGCTTCCCGGCGTGCCCTCAGTATAGGCCCGCCGCGCTTCCAGTCGTTACGGAACGTTACGCCCGGGAAACACCCGCCGCTCGTCTTACCTCTGCGGACCGGCGGAATCCCGCCGCCGGCCGGTTTCGTCTCCTAGACTTGGGGCCGGAGGCCGGGATGCCTCCCCACCCGCCGCGGACCGCCGCCATGCCCACCACCGCCCCCCCCACCCTCGCCGACCGCCAGGCGTTCCTCGCCGCCGTCGCCCGGTCCGGCCTCCTCGTGCCCGCCCGGCTCGCCAAGGCCACCGCCGCCGTCCCCGCCGACGCAGATACCGCAGCAGCCGCCGCCGCCCTCGTCGGCGCCGGGTTCCTCACGCGCTTCCAGGCCGACCGGCTCCTCGCCGGCCGAACCGACGGGTTCGTCATCGACCCCTACGTCATCCAGGAGGAGGCCGGCCGCGGCCCCGGCGGGCGGGTGTTCAAGGCCGTCCACCGGTCGATGAACCGCACGGTCGCGGTGAAGGTGCTCGCCGCCGGCCGGACGCGCACCGCCGACGCCAAGGAGGCGTTCCGCCGCGAGGCCCGCGCCGCCGCCCGGCTCAACCACCCCAACGTCGTCACCGCGTTCGACGCCAACGAGCGCGGCGAGCGGGCGTACGTCGTCGCCGAGTACGTGGACGGCCCCGACCTGGCCCGGCTGGTGCGCGAGCGCGGCCCGCTGCCGGCGGCCGAGGCGTGCGAGATCGTGCGGCAGGCGGCGGTGGCGCTGGAGTACGCCCGCCAGGAGGGGATGACGCACCGCGGCATCAAGCCGACGAACCTGCTCGTGGCGCGGGCGTCGAAGACGCTGCCCGGGTGCGTGGTGAAGGTGGCCGACTTCGGCATCGCCCGGCTGGCCGCGGCCGACGTGGCGGTGGACACCGACACGCAGCTGCCGGCCGCGGGCGACTACGCCGCCCCGGAGGCGACCGGCGACCACCGTGCGGACCTGTACTCGCTCGGCTGCGTGTTCTACTTCCTGCTGACGGGCCGACCGCCGTTCCCGGGCGGGTGCGCCGGGGCGAAGGCGAAGCGGCACCGGACCGAGTTCCCGGAGGCGATCGAGCAATTGCGGCCGGACGTGCCGCCGGGCGTGGTCGAGGTGGTGCGGCGGCTGATGGCGAAGGAGCCGAACGCGCGGTTCCAGTCGGCGGCGGCGCTGGCGGCCCGGCTCGACGCGCTCGCGGGCGGCGCCGTGGCGCTGGACGAGGACGGCGGGTACGTGGCGTTCGACGTACCCGCCGGTCCGCAGGGCTCGGCGGGCTACCACCCGGGCTACCTGACGGGAATGCACCCGGCGCCGGCGACGGGCCGGCACGCGCCGGTCGCGGAGACGCTGCCGGACCCGTCGCCGTGGGCGGCGCTGACGGAGGAGGCGCGGCCGCCGCGTCGCCGCGGCGGGGTGTCGGCGGTGACGCTGCTGGCGGTGGTGCTGTCGGTGGCGGGGGCGGTGGCGCTGGGCGCGACGCTCGTGATGAAGGCGCTGGCGCGGTAGGTTTCGGCGAGCGGCCCGCGTAAGCGGGCTGTTCCTCCGCGCTTCCGGCGCGCGGAGGAACAGCCCGCTTACGCGGGCCGCTCGCCATCCTCCTCCACCGCCTTCGTGGCGTCGAGCATTAGCCCGCACGCGGCGGCGGCCGCGAACGCCGCCGCGCCCACCACGAACACCACGTCCCACCCGGCCGCGTTCTTCACCGCCGTCAGCAGCACCGGGGAGAGCGCCGCGCCCAGGTTCCCCCACATGTTGCCGAAGCCGAGCGCGGCGCCGACGTTCTTCCCGCCCACGTCCTGCGCGAACGACCAGATCGACGGGTTGTGCATGTCCACCAGGAAGGCCATCAGCCCGAGCACGACCACCACCGCCCACGCCGACCCGAGCGCCGGCACCACCGCCAGCGCCAGCGCACACCCGCCCAGCGCCACCCCGATCGGCACCGACCGCCCCAGCCGCGGCCCGAGTCGGCGCCGCACCATGTCCGTGACGACGCCGCCGGACACCATGCCGACGCAGCCGATGCCGAGGACCACCGTCTGCATCAGGCCGATCCGCTCGGGCGGCAGGTCGTACACCTCCTTCAGGTAGGTCGGGAACAGCGTCACGAGGAACGCCCAGCCGAGGTTCACGCCGAACTGAAGGCTGCCGAAGAACCACATGTTGCGGCTGCGGCACAGCAGCCCCAGGCTGCGCGCGAACGACGGCGCGGGCGACGCGGTTGGGGGCTGATCGTCCGCGACCGCGGTCGGCGGGCGGTCGCGGACGATCAGCCAGAACTGCACCGCCACGGCGAGCCCGCACGCGCCGTAGATCACCAGGACGCCGCGCCAGTTCTGCCCGGCCGGGTTCCCCTGCCACGCCGTCGGGCCGACGCCGGCGAGGCTGACGGCGAGCCACGCGGTCAGCAGCGGGGCGATGAACCCGCCGAGCCGCCCGCCGAGCGCCACGACGCTGCTGAACCGGCCGCGCTCGTCCGGGTGCGCCCACCGCTTGATGAGCCCCGCCGCCGCCGGGTACGCCCCCGACTCGGTGACGCCGAGCATCAGCCGGATGACCAGCAGGAAGGCGAACGAGTCGGCCAGCCCCGTGAGCGCGGTGACGAGCGACCACGCGGCAATGGAGACGGCCAGCACCGCCCGCGCGCCGTAACGGTCGGCGAGGGTGCCGATCGGGATCTGGAACAGCGCGTAGGTGAGGAAGAACGCCCCGAGGACGTAGCTCATGCGGCCGTCGGCCCAGTTCTTCTTCTGGAGCGTCGTCACCTCGGCGGGCGTCAGTTGCACGTCGTCGGGGAGCGCGGGGTCGGCCTCGCGCTTCTTCTTCCGCGCGGCCTCGACCTGCTCGACGGAAAGCACGTCGTCGGCCGTCGGCTCCGGGGCGTGCGGCAGGACGAGTTCGGCGGTGATGGGCGGGGCGAGGGTGGAGAAGGAGACGCGGTCGATGTACAGCCACAGGGCCGCGACCGCGGTGACGCCGACGATCAGGTAGCGGTAGGGCATGGGGTGGGCGCTGGGTGGGTGGTTCGGGCGGCGCGTGCGTGGCTCCCCGGGGCGTTGCCCCGGGCTATGCTATCCCACCCCTTCGGGGTGATGACGGGTACCCGGTTTTCAGGCCAACGGCCTGGGATACGATAGCCCGGGGCAACGCCCCGGGGCAACGCCCCGGGTCGCACCCCGGGTCGCAGTCAGTTCGGCAACACGTCCGCGAAGAAGCGCAGCCAGTTGCCGTGCATCACGGCCTCCACGTCGGCCGTCTTGTACCCGCGCTTCGCCAGCAGTTCCGGGATGCGCTGCAGGTCCGCGATCGTGTCCAGGTCGGCCGGCACCTGCTCCGTGCCGTAGCCGCCGTCCAGGTCGCTGCCGACCCCCGCGTGCCGACAGTTCCCGGCGAGCTGACAAATGTGGTCGATGTTCTCCACGGCGCGGTCGATCGTCACCTCGCGCTTGCTCTGGCCGCGCACCCAGCCGGGCTGCAGCATCACCGCGTCGAACGCCACGCCGAGCACGCCGCCGCGGCTGATGACGTGCTTGATCTGCTCGTCGGAGAACTGCCGCTGCCAGTCGCAGAACTTGCGGGCGTTCTGGTGGCTCGCCAGCACCTTGCCGCCGAACCGGTCCGCGACCTGCCAGAACGCCTTGTCCGACAGGTGCGTCATGTCCAGCGCGATGCCGAGCTCCTCGATGTTCCGCAGCAGCGGCAGCGCGTCCACGGCCAGGCCCACCTCGCACTGCGTGCCGCCGCCGTAGCGGTTGGCGCCGTAGTGCGTGATGCCGATGGCCCGCAGGCCCATGTCGTACCACTCGCGGATGTTGTCCGGGTCCAGCACCGGGTCGCCGCACTCCATGCTCAGGATGTACCCGAACGGCGTCGCGGCCGGGTCGGCGCGCCAGTCGGTGACGTGCTGCTGGAGCTCGCGCTTCGTCTTGATGGAGCGCATCCAGCCGGCGCGCTCCATGGCGCGGTAGTAGAACAGGTGGCTCATCGCCACCGCGTAGCAGGCCTCGGGCGTGGTGTAGCCGAACGGGTGGTTGATCGGCCGCTCCTGCCGCGCCAGCACCGTCGCCACGCCGACGCCGATCTGCGCCTTCTTCAACTCCGGGAGGCTGACGGTGTTGGTCCGCCGCCCCGGGTCGGTCATGTTGTGGGTGATCTCCTGCACGCGAATCTCGGCCACGGCCATGCGCAGGTCGCGGTTCCAGTCGACGCCGTTGAGGCCGAGGTCCAGGTGGGAGTCGAACAGCAGCATGAAGGGGCTCCGGGCGGGAAGCCGCTAGTGTACCCGTGCGGGGCGGCAGGGGGCGAGCGAAAAGAGGCGGCCGTCACCCGTTACTGGCCCTCAGGTTGTCCGAGGTGCATTGCCCCGGTTCGGACTTCGTCGCAGGTGGTTCGCCCCCTCACCCCGCGTGCTTCGCCGCGACCCTCTCCCCCGAGGGGAGAGGGTGGGAGCGGGACGCGCCCGTCACGGGCGGGCATCGACCCGCGGACGAAGGGGCGTGGTTCGGGCGTCGGCGCGTGGTTGACCGCCCACGATGAGGACCGGTGTGGCCCACCCTCTCCCCTCGGGGGAGAGGGTCGCGGCGAAGCACGCGGGGTGAGGGGGCGAACCACCTGCGACGAAGACCAGGGGCCACGCACGCACCCCCAACAACCTGCGGACCAGTCACGCGCCACCCGTCCGGAATTCGAGGTCGAACGGCGATGCGATCGGACGTATCCTGAGGGTCTACACCCTGACACCCGGCACTCGTTTCGGCCGACCGCCCCTGGAGCGAGGAACCGTAACGTGCCGTCCGACCCGAACGACCCCCTCCGCAGCGCCGATCCGGGGGCGGGCGTCACCGCGGAGTTCACGCCCGACCCGGCCTCCGCCGACGGCAGCACGCTCACGCACCAGCCGGACGCGGGCACGCTCCCGGAGCGCGTCCCGCCGACGGTCTCGGTGCCGGGCTACGCGATCGAAGGCGTCCTCGGCCGCGGCGGCATGGGCGTCGTCTACAAGGCCCAACACCTCGCGCTGAAGCGCACCGTGGCGCTCAAGATGGGCCTCGCCGGCGGCCACGCCGGGCCGCACCAGCTGGCGCGGTTCCGCACCGAGGTCGAGGCCGCGGCGCGGCTCCAGCACCCGAACATCGTTCAAATCCACGAGGTCGGCGAGGCCGACGGGCAGCCGTACTGCGCGCTCGAGTTCGTCGAAGGCGGCACCCTCGCCACCAAGCTCGACGGCAAGCCGATGCCGGCGAAGGAGGCGGCGAAGCTGGTGGAGTTGCTGGCGCGGGCGATGCAGCTGGCGCACAGCCGCAACGTGGTCCACCGCGACCTGAAGCCGGCGAACGTGCTGCTCACGGCCGACGGCACGCCCAAGATCACCGACTTCGGCCTCGCCCGGCAGCTCGACAGCGACAGCGGCGAGACGAAGGCCGGCGCGGTGATGGGGACGCCGTCGTACATGGCGCCGGAACAGGCGTCCGGGCACGCCCACGAGGCCGGCCCCGCGGCGGACGTGTACGCGCTCGGCGCCGTCCTCTACGACTGCCTCGCCGGGCGGCCGCCGTTCCACGCCAAGACCGTCGTCGAGACGCTCGACCAGGTGCGGACGCAGGAGCCGAGCCCGCCGTCGCGCTGGCGGCCCGGCGTGCCGGTGGACCTGGACACGATCTGCCTGAAGTGCCTCCGCAAGGAGCCGGAACACCGCTACGCGTCCGCCTCGGCGCTGGCCAACGAGCTGGCCCGCTACCTGAACGGCGAGCCGATCCAGGCCCGGCCGGTCGGGCGCGTCGAGCGGGCCGTCAAGTGGGTGCGGCGCAACCCGGTGATCGCCGGCGCGACGGCGGCCGTGGCGCTGGCGCTCGCCGCGGGCACGACGGTGAGCTACCTGAAGTTCCGCGAGACCGAGGCGGCCCTCGGCACGGCCGCCGCCGCGCTGCGGGAGGAGGCGGCGCAGCGGCAGGCGGCCGACGAGGCCCGCGACACGGCCCGGCGCGAGCAGCAGGCCGAGCGCTGGGGGCGCTACCGCGCGAACATCGCCGCCGCGTCCGGGGCGCTGCAGCTTCAGAACAGCGGCGTCGCGGGCCCGGCCCTCGACGACGCCCCGCCCGAACACCGCAACTGGGAGTGGCACCACCTCCACAACCAGCTCGACGGCGCCGCCCGCGTGATCCCCGTGCCGGGCGGGAAGGTCCGGGCGTTCGTCCTCAGCCCGTCGGGCCGGCAGGTCGCCGCGTGCGCCTACGACCACAACGAGGTCTACCTGTACGACCCGGCCACCGGCAAGGAACTCGCCGTCCTCCGCGGGCACACGGCCCCGGTGACCGGCGTGGCGTACCGGCCCGACGGCGGGCAGGTGGCGACCGTGGGCAACGACCAGACGATCCGCCTCTGGAACCCGACGACGGGGCAGCAAACGGCCGTCCTTCGGGCCGCGGCGGTTCCGTCCGAGCCGGACCGGTTCCTCGACGTGGCGTACAACGCGGACGGCAGCCGGCTCATCACCTCGGCCCCGACGGCGGAGGGGGCCGGTACCATCCGGCTGTGGGACGCCGCCGCCGGCCGGGAGGTCGCCGTCCTGGCGGGGTGGCAGGCGGCCGCCCGCCCGGCCGCCTTCAGCCCCGACGGCAAGCGGGTAGCCGTGGGGGCCGCCGGGTCCGTCCACCTGTGCGACGCCGCGACGGGCCGCCGCCTCGCCGCGCTGGGGCCGCACGCCAAGGAGGTCCGGCTCCTGGCGTTCAGCCCGGACGGCAAGCGCCTCGCGTCGGGAACCGGGCACGAGGCGGCGACCGCCGTTCACCTCTGGGACGGCGAGAGCGGCGCGAAGGTCGCCGAGTTGCCCACGCCCTACGTAGACCGGGTGGTGTTCAGCCCGGACGGCACCCGGCTGCTGTCCGGGAGCAACTACCCGGACAACGCGGCGCGCCTCTGGGACGCGGCCACCGGCCGGCAGCTGGGTCCCGTCCTCGCCGGGCACAAGAACGGCGTCTGGTGGGCGGCCTTCGGCCCGGACGGCAAGCGCGCCGTCACCGCCTCCGCGGACCAGACGGCGCGGCTCTGGGACATGGAGAAGGTGGGCGCGTCGGTCGTGCTGAGCGGGCACACGGGCCGGGTGTCGTACGTCCTCTACAGCTCGACAGGGGCGCGGGTCGTCACCGCCTCGGAGGACGCGACCCTCCGCCTCTGGGACGGCCGGACGGGCGAGTTGATCGGCGTGCTCCGCGGGCACGTCGACGCCTTCGCCGGCCCGCCGGCCTTCACGCCCGACGGCGCCCTCCTGGTGTCCGGCTCGACCGACGGCACGCTGCGCGTCTGGGACATGCGCCTGGTGGAGCGGAACGGCCTCCTGACGGGGCACGAGAGCTACGTCTACGACGTCGCCTTCCACCCCGGCGGCGGGGAGGTGGCGTCGTCCGCGTGGGACGGCACCACGCGCCTCTGGGACGCCACGACCGGCCGGCAGACGGGCGAGCTGCGGCACGCGACGAAGATCCTCGACTCGGTGGACTACAGCCGCGACGGCCGCCGGATGGTCACGTCGGAGCGCGAGCGGGGCGTCACGCTCTGGGACGCGGCGACCCGGCAGCCGGCCCGCGACGTGTGGCCCCTGTCGGCCGGGTTCGTGGACGCCCGGGCCTGCTTCAACGCGGCGGGTACGCTCGTGGCGTCGGGGACGTTCGAGGGGCCGGTGTGTCTCTGGGACGTGGCCTCGGGGCGGGAGCTCGCCCGACTCGCGGGGCACCACAATCGCTCCATCGACGTCGCCTTTCACCCCGACGGCGGCCTGCTCGCCTCCACCGGGGCGGACAAGACGGTCCGCCTCTGGGACGTGGCCGCGCGCGCCCAGGTCGCCGAGCTGCGCGGCCACACCGCCGTCGTCTGGCGGGTGGCGTTCAGCCCCGACGGCCGGCTGCTGGCGTCGTGCTCCGAGGACGGGACCGTTCGCTTCTGGGACGTGCGCACCCGCGAGTCGCTCAAGGTCGTTCCGCTGGGGGGGGGCGTCTACGGCGTGGCGTTCAGCCCCGACGGGACGCGGCTGGCCGCCGGCTGCCGCGACAACACCGTCCGCCTGATCGACGTGGCGACGCGCCAGCCGGTGGCCGAGCTGCGCGGCCACACGAGCTACGTCCACGCCGTCGCCTGGAGCCCGGACGGCACCCGGCTCGTGTCCGGCTCCGGCGACGGCACGGTGCGCGTCTGGGACTCGCTGTCGCCGGCCGGGCGCGCCCGGCGCGGGGCCGAGTAGCCCGCACCCGAGCCCGTCCCGGGGCGTTGCCCCGGGCTATGTTGTCCCAGCCCTTCGGGCTGAAGAGGGGCCGCCGGTTTTCAGGCCAACGGCCTGGGATAGCATAGCCCGGGGCAACGCCCCGGGGCAGTTACTACCCGGATCGTGAGAGCCCGGTTACACTGCCCCCGCCGGTGTCGCCGGGCGCGGCGCCGGGCCGTTTCCGCTCGCACCCCCCGCATGGAGCCGCCGATGCCCCTGCGCCTCGCCACCGCCGACCGCCGCCGGTTCCTCGCGTCCGCGGCCGTGCTGCCGTTCTGGACCGTCCCCGGGGCGTTCGCGCAGGACTTGGCCCGCACCCCCACCCCGCCGCAGACCGAAGGCCCGTTCTACCCCAACCGCCTGCCGCTCGACACCGACAACGACCTGCTCATCCTCAACGACAACATGACGCCCGCCGTCGGCGAGATCACGCACCTGACGGGGCGCGTGCTCGACCCGAAGGGGAACCCGGTCCGCAACGCGCTGGTGGAAATCTGGCAGTGCGACGCCCGCGGCGTGTACCTCCACACCGGCGACAGCGACGGCAAGAAGGACCAGCAGGACCGCAACTTCCAGGGGTTCGGCCGGTTCCTCACCGGCAGCACCGGCGACTACTACTTCCGCACCATCAAGCCGGTGCCGTACCCGGGGCGGACGCCGCACATCCACGTGAAGGTGAAGCACGGCCGCCGCGAGCTGCTGGTGACGCAGCTGTACGTGAAGGACCACGCCGGCAACGAGCGCGACGGCATCTTCCGCTCCGTGAGTCGCACCCCGGCGACGAAGGCGGCGGTGGAGGTGAACTTCGTGCCGGTGCCGAACTCGCGGACCGGCGAGCTGAACGCCAACTTCGTCATCGTGCTCGGGCAGACGCCCGCGGGCTGACGCCGCCGCTTGCGGCGTTGCAGGAGACGCGGAGGCCGCGCATGACCGCCAACACCCTCCGCTGCCCCGGCTGCGGCCGGCGCGTCCGGGTGCCGGCCGGCACCGACCCCGGCCGCGCCCGCTGCTCCAAGTGCCGCACCCGCCTCCGACCCGCCGCCGACGACGCCTACCACGTCTTCGCCGCCGCGGCCGCGCCTATCGCCGACGCACCCGTGCCGCCGGCCGACGAGCCGCTGTCGCTCGACGAGTGCGAACCGATCCCGACCGTCGGCGCCGCCACCGTCGAGCTGCCGCCGCCGTTCAAGGTGCCCGCGGTCGCCGGCGACGGCCACCCGCTCCGCGGCCCGCTCACCGCCGTGTTCACGCCGTTCGGCCTGTTCGCCGAGCGCGTCCCCGACCGGCCGCTCGCGTTCGCCCCCGTCGGCACCGCCGCCGCCGCCACCGGTCGGGCCGTGCGCCTGCCGCTGCCGGGCGGGCCGCTCGTGCTCGTCCTCCCCACCCCGCAACTCGCCGCGGACGCGGCCGCGTTCCTGGCGGGAACCCGACCCGTCCCCGACCCCGCCGACTACCGCCCGCCGGCCCGGCTGCGGCCGTCCGCGCTGCTGCTCGCGCTCGCCCTCGTCGGGGCGGCGTGCGTCGGCGGCGTGGCGCTGGTTCTGGTGCTGCGGCCGCCGCCGGTGGTCGAACCGCCGCCGCCCCCGCCGCCGGTCGAACCCCCGCCGGTCGAACTCCCGCCCGCACCGCCGCCGGAGCCGACCGACCCGCCGACGTACTACGACCAGATGATGCGCGACGGCACCACGCGCCTCCCCGACGGCCCGGCCGCCGTCACCGCGCTGGCCGTGACGCCGGACGGCTCCGAGACCGTGGTCGGCTACGCCGACGGCACCACCTGGGCGTGGCGGCTCGACCAGCCGACGTTCGAGCCGCCGCGCGTCGGCCCGCGCGGCGTCGGCCCGGTCCGGCGCGTCACCTTCGCCCCCGCCGGCGACCTCGTCTACCTCGGCGGTGACACCGGGCTGTCGGTGGCGAACTTCCGCGCGCCGCGGGTCACGCTGCACGTCCCCGGCGGGCACGCGGCGGCGCTGCCGGAGCCGGGCCGGGAGCGGTTCGCCGCGGTGCGGAACGACAAGCTCGTCGTCCGCTACGTGCCGACGGCGCTGGCGAAGGAGCCGCCGCCGGGGCGGGCCAAGAACGGCGTCGTCACCGCGACGCCGAAGGACGAAACGCTCCCCGCCGGCGCCCGGTCGGACGCGCCCGCGCCGGGGCTGACGTTCGCCGCGTGGCACCCGTCGGGGAAGCTGCTTTACGGCACCCCGGACGGCACCATCAACGTCTACCCGCCGGCGCCGAAGGCGGCGCCGGCGTCGCGGCTGCACCGGGCGGCGGTGCGGGCGTGGGCGGTCGGGCCGGTGTGGGCCGACTTCGCCACCGGCGACGACGCCGGCGTGGTGGGGGTGTGGCCGGTCGGGGCGGCGGCGCCGTACCCGCTGCGCGGGGCGGCGGCGGCGGTGAAGGGGCTGGCGTTCAGCCCGTGCGGCGGCGAGCTGGCGGTGGCCGACGCGGCGGGTGCGGTGGCGGTGTGGAACCTGCCGACGCGGACGAAGGTGTTCGAGGCGGTGCGGCCGGCGCCGCCGGTGATCGCGTACGGGCCGCGGGCCGACGTGTTGCTCGTCTCGGACGGGGCGGGCGTGGAGCTGTGGTGGCTGCCGGCGTTGGCGGATGTCTGGCCGTGAGGGTGGGGGCAGGAAGCGGATTAACCACAGAGTCACAGAGGGCACAGAGGGAAGACAGGAAACCGAGACGGAGCAGAGTTTGAAATCAATCTTCTGTCTTCCCTCTGTGCCCTCTGTGACTCTGTGGTTAATCCGCCTTCCACCCCCCTACCACACCCGCGACACGATGCACTTCAGGTAGCCCGACTCGCGGCACGTCACCGCGACCGGGTGGTCGGCGCTCGGGCCGCGGCGCTCCAGAATCTGCGCGTCGCGCCCCGCCTGCACCGCCACCTGCGCCACCAGCTCCTCCAGGTCCGTCATCGTGATGAGGCCGGTGCAGCAGCACGACACCAGCACCCCGTCGCGGTCCAGCAGCTTCATCGCCAAACTGTGCAGCCGGCGGTAGCCCTTGATCGCGTCCGGCAGCGCGGCCCGGTTGCGGGCGAACTTCGGCGGGTCGAGCACCACCACGTCGAACTTCCGGCCGGCCTGCGCCAGGTCGTCCAGCGTGCCGAACACGTCGCCCTTCTGGAACGTCGCCTGTGCCAGCCCGTTCTCGATGGCGTTGCGGCGGGCCAGCTCCAGCGCCGGCGCCGACGAGTCGAGGCCGAGCACCTCGGCGGCGCCGGCCTTCGCCGCGTACAGCCCGAACCCGCCGGTGTAGCAGAAGGCGTCGAGCACCCGCTTGCCGGGGCACAGCCGGGCCACCGCCGCCCGGTTGTCGCGCTGGTCGAGGTAGTAGCCGGTCTTCTGCCCTTCCGCCAGATTCACCAGGAATCGTAGGCCGTTCTCCTCGATGGTCAGGTCGGCCGGCGGCGCCTCGCCCCACAGCAGCTCGTCGTGCAGTTCCACGCCCTCCAGGCGGCCGATGCCCTTTTCCGTGCGGAGGTAGATGCCGCGCGGCCCGAGCACGTCGCGCAGCACGTCGGCGATCATGTGGCGGCGCTGGCCGAGCCCCAGCGACGTGAACTGCACCGCGAGCCAGTCGGCGTAGCGGTCCACGACCATGCCGGAGAGGTAGTCCGCCTCGCTGAACACGACGCGGTAGCCGGCGGCCGGCACGCCCAGCTTCAGGGTGTCGTGCCGCAGGCTCACGGCGCGCTGGATGCGGGCGCGGAAGAAGTCGGCGTTCAGCTCGACGCCGGGTTCCCAGCTGTAGAGGCGGACGTGAATCTTCGACTGGCTGTTGAACAGTCCGCGGGCGACGAAGTTGTTCGCGGCCGAGAACACGTCCACCTCGGCGCCGTCGGCGGGGCTCCCTTCGACCTTGTCGATGGCCCCGGCGTACACCCACGGGTGGCGGCCGAAGAAGGGCTCGGCGCGGCGGGCTTTGAGCGTAACTTTGGGGGTCATGGGAGCTTTCCGTCGGTTCCAAAGACGTGACACGACGGCGAGCCGACCGCCGTGAGGCGGCGGGTGAAGAACGTCACCCGCCGCCTCACGGCGGTCGGCTCGCCGGGGGTGACTACACGCCCGCCTGCACCCGGCCCATGTACGCCAGCGCCCGGTCCAGCTCCGTGGCCTGCCCGCGGGCTTCCAGCAGCGCGCGGACGCGGATCAGCAGTTCGGTCTTGTTGATCGGCTTCGTGATGAAGTCGTCGGTGCCGACGGCCACGGCCCGGTCGACGTCGGCCGGCTGGTCGAGGGCCGTGACCATCAGGACGCCGACGCCCCGGGTGGCGGCGGCGGCGCGGAGCCGCTCGCACACCTCGAACCCGCTGACGCGCGGCATCATCACGTCGAGGAGGATCACGTCCGGCTGCCACTCGGCGGCCGCGGCCAGCGCCGCCTCGCCGCTGGACGCGATGCGCGTGTCGAACCCGGTGCCGTCGAGGTGCGCCTCCAACAGCTCGGCGTTCGGCTGGCTGTCGTCGACGATCAGGACGCGCGGCATGACCACCTCGGGCGGGACGAGTCGGTATTATAGGGCCACCGCAAAGCCCGGGGACGGCCGTCCCCGGGCTTTCGCCCCGGAGCGTGCCCGTGCGTGTGGTCTGCAACCCGAGCCACGCCGCCCACGTGCCGCCGCACGAGGTCGATAACGGCAGCCCCACGCCGCCGTGGGAGGTGCCCGGCCGCTATCACGCCGTCCGCGCCGCCCTCGCGGCCCACGGCGGCTTCGCCTTCGAGGACGCGCCCGACCTGCCGGACGACGCGCCGGCGCGCCGGCACGACGCCGGCTACCTCACCCACCTGCGCGACACGTCGGCGGCGCTGGCAGGAACCGGCGGGTGGGTGATGCCGTCGGTGTTCCCGTTCGGTTCCGGCGTGGCCCGCGGCGAGGTGGCCCGCCGCGGCGCCTTCTGCTTCGACACCTTCACCGCGATCACGGCCGGCACCTGGGCGGCGGCGCTCGGCGGGGCGGCGGCCGCGTGCCGGGCGGCGGAACTGGTCGCGGCGGGCGAGGGGCGGGTGGCGTACGCGCTGACGCGGCCGCCGGGCCACCACGCCGAGCGCGGCCGGTGCGGCGGCTACAGCTTCCTCAACAACGCCGCGCTGGCCGCCGACCGGTTGCGGGGTCGCGGCCCGGTGGCGGTGTTGGACCTGGACGTCCACCACGGCAACGGCACACAGCACCTCTTCTACGACTCGCCGGACGTGCTGACGGTGTCGGTCCACGGCGACCCGGCGGGCCTGTTTCCGTACTTCAGCGGCTTCGCCGACGAGACCGGCACCGGCCGCGGCCTCGGGTTCAACCTGAACCTGCCGCTGCCGCTCGGGACGGGCGTTGAGGGGTATCGGCCGGCGGTGTCGGCGGCGCTGGCGCGGGTGGGGCGGCACCGGCCGGCGTTCGTGGTGGTGGCGTTCGGGACGGACGCGCACGAGGCCGACCCGATCGGCGGGATGCGTCTGCCGACGGGGTACTATGCGGAGCTGGGCACTGCGGTGCGGGCGCTGGGTGTGCCGGCGGTGGTGACGCAGGAGGGCGGCTACGACCTGGCGACGATGGGCGCGTGCGCCGCGGCGTTCCTGGCGGCGCTGGACGGCGAGGCGAGCCGACCGCCGTCAGGCGGCGGGTGACGCTTACGCGGTCGGCGAGTCGCCGTCGGCCGGGGGGATGGGGTCCCCAGTCGCCGGCCGCCCGTACCGCACCGGTACTTCCCCGGGTGGTGGGACGTGCATCTGGAAAACGAATTCCTGGAACACGACTCCGATCCCAAGCGTCTCCGCGGAAGAGTCGTTCAGCTCGTCGCTCACGGTTGCCCCTCCTCGGGTTCGATCAGTACCAGTCGGGTGTCGCACACCCAGGCATTATTGCAGTACAGTTCCACCAAGTACACCCCCGGCCAGTCGAACCGGCACCGCTCGACCAACAGCGAAACCTGGATAACGGTCTGGCGGTCGGGGAATTGCAGCGGCCGTGGCACACTCGCGCCGACCACCTCTTGAGTCGAAGCGAAGCGGACTTCGAGGTGGACAGCCGGCGGTCCCCGTGCTCTCCCGCTCCAGCACGTAGACGTACTCGGCCCCGCAGCCCTCGCACGGCACCAGCTTCAACACTCGGCCGTTCACCGTCGCGGTGTACTCGGTCCAGATGATCGGGATCACGCGCGCACTCACGTTGACGGCGGGACATTCAGCCCGCCGGGGCTGGGAACCCGTCCGGGAACATCACGGTCAGTAACGCCGCCGTGGATCGGCCGAGAAATGACCCGCCCGGCGGGGCCCGTAGAATCCAGACCTGCCCCTGGGCGTCGAACACGGCGGCCAGTTCCCTGCCCTGGTAGGCCGGCAGCCGGTATCCGGACAGCAGGCGGTCTCCCCGGGCCGACCGATGGCGATCACCGGGCCGCAAGCGGACAGCCTCTCGTGCAGGTACTCCTCGAACGTCCGCGTGACCTTGCCGATGGATATAACGGGGAGCTGCGCCTCGTACCCCGGCAAGCGATAGAAGTCGTCGCGGAAGGCCCGGAGCAACAGCATCGGCGGGCGCGCGTCCTTCTTCAGGGCGGTCAGGGCGTGCCGGGCCCGCAGGCGACGGGCAAACCGGAACAACGACAGGAGCACGACGCTGCAGACCAACACCAGATAGTACCGCGCGACAGGCTTACCCCAGGAGCCCAGCGCGTCATTCAAAACGAGGTGTTCGATCATGCCCATGAACAGGAAGAAGCCCACGACCAACAAGCCCCCGGCGCTAGTCAACACGACGCCCAGCAGGTGACGGCCCCCCGACGGTGGTGGGGAGATCCAATCGACCCAGCGGCGTGGCCCGATCGGGGTCGGTCTCGGCTGCACGATGATCTTGCTGGCGGTTCGAGGCGTGACCACGGACGAGACCCCAGCGGCGATGGGCCGGCCGGGCGTGAGCCGGCCCACGTTAGACGATCTGACCACGGCCGTCGGCGCGTGTCAAGCCACGGGGTGCGGAACTCGCGCCGACCGCCGGGCCGCGTCGGCGCGCGGCCGATCACACGAACGCACCGCGCGCCGGTCGGCTTCGGGCTTCCGCTGCCGATTCGTGTAACGGGTTCGGAGAAATCCCTTCCGTCGGCCGTTCGCCCGGAAGTCACTTCGTATGCTCCGTATCCCAACTCCTTGCCGGGCAACGATTCGTGGCGCGATCGACCCGGCGGCGTTGCTCCGACGGCGATTCTTCTGGCAGAAACACTTGTTTCCAGAACCCGGTGGGGGGCGCGCCGGAAACAATAATTTCCACCCGAATGGACTTTTTCCCCGCGACCGCCGGATTCATCCGAAACCCTCGACGCCGCGAAATCCGTCCGCGCGCTACAGCCCGCTGGACGGGCCGCGGCGGCCGAAGATCATCGACACCACCGCCAGGATCAGGAACACCACCAGCAGCACCTTGCCGATCCACGCCGCCTCGCCGGCGATGCCGCCGAAGCCGAATACGGCGGCGACGAGCGCCACGATGAAGAAGATGATCGCGTAACGGAGCACGAAAGACCCCCGGGTCGGTGTGGGACGGGAAGCCGCACCGCACGAACGCGGTGAGCGGAATCCGACCATTGCAACTCCCGAGCCGAACCGAACCCGATCCCGGAATCGCCCCGAACGACTGGACCCGTGCCCGCCGACTGGTCGATACCACGAGCGCATCGGGGCGCGGCTCCGAACCACCTTGCCCGGCTTACCGCCGACGGCTATGGTGCCGCCGTCCGAACGGAGGCACGGCATGGTCCGCGGGTCGCTCCTGGTTCTCCTCGCCGCGCTCGCCGTCGGCTGCACCAACTACCGCTCTCGCGGTCAGGGGCCGTTCGCCGACCGGCCGCGCAAGGGGTTCACGCCGCCCGCCGCCCTGCCGCCGGTGAACCCGCCGACGCCGCCGGGGCCGGTCGCCAACCCCACGCCCCCGCCGCCGCCGCCCGAACCCCGGGAGGCGTCGCCCGTGCCGCCGCGGCCGCCGGAACCGACGCCGACCACCGTGGCACCGCCCACGGGGCCCCGGCCGCCGGTCGTCGCGGCGCCCGCGCCCGCACCGCCGCAAGCGGCTGGGATCGCGAAGCTCGCCGACACCGCCGCGAAGCGCTGGGCCGCCATCGACACGTTCGAGGCGAAACTGACCCGCCGCGAGGTCGTCCGCGGGGCCGCGGCGCAGACCGAAGAGGTGCTGCTGCAGATCCGCCGCGAGCCGTACGCGGTGTACATGCGGAACACCGGCGAGGTCGGCCGCGGACGCGAGGTGCTGTACAACCCGAGCCGACACGAAGACAAGGTTCACGCCATCGTCGGCGAGGGCGACTCGCGGCTGTACAAGGCCGGCAACAAGGCGCCGTCGCTCTCGCCCGACAGCCCGCTGGTCAAGAACAAGAGCCGCCGCAGCATCCGCGACGCCGGCCCCGGGACCGCCGTCGCGCTGTTCGGCCGGCTGGCGCAGACCAGTTCCGCCGACCTGCGCCACGCCGGCACGGTGCGGCGGCCGGAGTTCGGCGACCTGCCGCTGGAGTTGGTCGAGCAGACGGTGCGCCCCGGCGCCGAGCCGGACGCCGAGCGCGGCGGCGTCCGCAGCTGGTACTTCGACGCGAAGTCGGACTCGCCGTCGTTCGGGCTGCCGGTGCTGATGACGCTCGTGGAAGCCGGCTCGAACCCGCCGCGGGAGCTGGAGTACTACTGCTACACGCAGGTGAAGGCGCCCGCCGGCCTGACGGATGCGGACTTCGGGGTGGATCGGCTGGGCCGGCCGCGGCGGTAGTTGTGTTGCCGCTTGCGGCTTCGCGCCGCGGAGCGCAAAGCCGCAAGCGGCAACGTCAGTTTCAGCCGCGGCCGCTTGCCAGCCGGCTCAACTCCCGCCGCGCCGTCGGGTGGCCGGCGGCGACGGCCTTCCCGTACCACACCGCCGCGGCCGCGAAGTCGCGCGGCACGCCGCGGCCGGTCTCGTACAGCCGGCCGAGGTGGAACAGCGCCGCCACGTTCCCCTGGTCGGCCGCCTTCTTCAGCCACACGATCGCCTCGCGGTAGTTCTTCGCCACGCCCTGCCCGTACTCGAACAGCTGTGCCAGCGCCACCTGCGCCGCCGCGTGCCCGTCCCGCGCCGCCATCAGGAACCACGCGGCCGCCTCCCGGTGGAGGCGCTGCGCCAGGAACTCCTGCCCGCGCTGGAACGCATCGTCCGGCGGCAGGCGCGGCGGGCCGACCGCGGCGCCGGCCGGCGCGGCCGGCGCCGCGAGCCACGGCGCCAGCCGCTCCGCGAACGCCGCCGCGTCCGCCGGCCGCGCGGTCACGTCCTCGGCGGCGCTGTCGCCGATCAGCTCGATCAGCCCGTCGGGCACCTCGGCCCGCTTCAGCTGCCGGGCGTAGTCGGCCTTCACCTCGGCGTCGAGCCGGCCGGTGAACATCTGGTACGCGATCACCCCCAGCGCGTGAACGTCGTCGCGCGGGTCGGGCTCGGCCCCGTCGCGCTGCTGCGGGCTGGCGTACAGCGGCGTGTGCGACCCGCGCAGGTACGACTGCATCCGCCCCGCCCGCGTGCCCGCCCCCGTCGTCTCCTCGCGGATCGCCGCCGACGCCGTGACCGCGCCGATGCCGAAGTCCGTGACGCGCAGCCGGCCGGCGGCGCGGTCGCGCAGGACGTTCGACGGCTTCAGGTCGCGGTGAACCACGGCCGGGCTCAGCCGGTGGAAGTGGCCGACGGCCGCTGACAGTTCCGCCAGCGCCGCCACCGCCGCGGCGACGCGCCCGGCCGGCGGCAGCGCCTGCCACTCGCGGACGAGGTCGGCCAGGTCGCCGCCGGGGACGTACTCGAACATCACCCACGGGGCGTCGCCGTCGAGATGCACGTCGAGCAGCGGCACGATGCCGGGGTGGCGGCCGGCGGCGAGGACGCGGTCGATCAGGCCGCTCTCGTGGAGGAGGTCGCGGCCGCGCTCGCCGTGGCAGAACTTCACCGCCCCGGACAGCGACGCCAGCCTCGGGTGCCTGGCGAGCCACACCTCGCCGAACCCGCCGGCGCCGAGGAGGTCGGCGAGCACCCAACCGGGCTTCCCCGGCAGCGGCTGACCCGGGGCGAACCGCGGCGGCCGGGGCGGCAGGAGGCGGAGCACGTCGTCGGCGGTGACGAGGTCGAACGCCGGCGGGACGGTGAGGCCGGTGGGGTCGTCGGCGCGCTTCAGCGTCTGCTGGACGGAGGCGGGGAGCTGCGTCAGGTAGAGTTCGAGGGTGAGCTTGTCGGCGTCGGCGGCGTCGGCGGGGAGGGCGTCGCGGACGGCCTCGGCGGCGGCGCGGCGGACGTCGTCCGAGCCGGCGCGGGCCAGTTCCGCCAGGTCGTCGCGGAGGGCGGCCTCGCGCTTGAGCAGCCGGTAGCGCTGCCACGCGGACGCGGCCACGTCGGCGGCGAACTTGCCGCCGGGGACCATCTCGACGAGCCCGCGGACGCCGTGCTCGGCCACGGCCTCCGCGACGCAGCGGACGAACACGATCATGGCAGCTCCGGGGTCAGCCGATCGACGTGCGACCCACCTCAGGCTAGAAGGGCGGCGACGTTCCGTCCCGCCGTGGGGGGTGGGAGCGGGCGGCCGTCGCGGCGGAACAGGGCGAGCCAGTCTTCGACGATCCGACACAGCTCGCGGTACACCTCGGCCTCGTCCGGCCCGTGGCAGCAGGGGCCGATCACCCCCGGGCACTGCCCGACGAACGCCCCGTCGGCGTCCGACCACTCGACGATCTTCACGTACCGCGCCGCGTCTGTCATGTTGCCGTCTCACAACCCTAGCCAGTGCCGGACGGCATCCTCCACCCGCGCCAGATCGGTCGGTCCCAGGTCACCGATGCGACGGATGAGCCGGGTCCGGGCGACCGTCAGAACCTGTTGCGCGTCGAACGCCCCGGTCTTGAGGAAGCGCGCCGACACGTCCACCTCGAACCTCGTCCCCTGCACGCTCGTCGTGTGCGGGATGACGGTTACCAGGACGCGGTCTTGCGGCTCGGCGGGAATGCTGAGGACGAGACACGGACGGACTTTCGCCGCCATTCCCAGGTCCACGATCACACCGACCCGCGGCTAGCGGCCGGGGGCACGGGTCGCCTCCTCGGCGTCGAGCGACGCGAACAACTCGTCGGCCAAGTCGTCGAAGCCGGCGTCGGGGATGGCGCCTTCGCCTGGCAGTCGATGAAGGATTTCCCGTACCACCGAGTGTTTGTCCGGGTCGGGAAGTGCGTCGAACAGAGCGAGCAGTTGAAGTACGGGTTCGCTCACGGAATCCTCCGGTCGGGGCACGCGCATCGTACACCCCGGGTCCGATCGCCGCAACCTTCCGCCCTGCCACGCTGACAGCCCCAGCCCCGACGCCTGGCGCCGCTGGCAGGCTTTGACTACCCCGCAGCGGCATCAGTGGGGTAAAATGGGGTTGATCGGCGGAGCGCATCCGCCACACAATCGCCCGCTTACAACCGAACCCCCGCGCACGGTTGGGGTTCGGCACCGCGGTTGCTAGCTGTGCCGGCCGAACAGTCCTTCCGCGAGAGGGTTCGGACGCCGGCCGGCGATGAGGTGATACAGACGTGGTCACCGAAGCCCGACCCGCCCCACCGTTCACCGTGCTCGTCGCCGACGACGACCGCGGCCTCCGCGAGGCGCTCGCCGAAGTCCTCAAAGCACAGGGCTTCAACCCGGTGCTGGCGGCCGACGGCGGCGAGGCGGTCGAGATCGTCCAGGTGCAGCTGGTTCACCTGGTGCTGTTCGACATGCACATGCCCCGGCTGACCGGCCTGGAGGCGCTGACGCTGCTGCGGCAGACGCTCGACCGCGTGCTGCCGGCCGTGCTCATGACCGCCGACGCCACCACCGAACTGTTACGGCAGGCGTTGTCGGCGCAGGTGTACAGCGTGATCCCGAAGCCGGTGAAGGCCAACGTGGTGGTGCACACCCTGGCGCGGGCCCTCGCCCAGGTGTACGGCCCGCCCCCTACAACGACCCCATCCGCGGGCGGGCCGACGGCCCACTCCGCTTCCCCGAAGGCTGGTTGATCCAGGAGTAGTCGCCGATGAAGATCGTCCCGCTGAATGACAAGATCGTGGTCGAGCGCGTCGAGGCCGAGGACAAGACGGCCGGCGGCATCATCCTGCCGGACACGGCCAAGGAGAAGCCGAAGCAGGGCAAGGTGATCTCGCTCGGCGACGGCAAGCTGCTCGACGACGGCAAGCGCGCCACCTTCCAGGTGAAGGCCGGCGACCGGGTGCTGTTCTCCAGCTACGCCGGCAACGAGGTCACCGTCGACGGTAAGGAGTACCTCGTGATGACCGAGGACGACGTGCTGGCGGTGGTCGATTAAGTGGGCAGTGGACAGTGGGCAGTGGACAGTTGACAGTTGAAATCAAGAAGCCCGGGGACGGCCGTCCCCGGGCTTTCGTCTTCACTGCCCACTGCTCACGGTCCACTTTTCGCAGAAAAGTCTTGCGGCGGGGTTGACACCACTTATAGTGCAAGCACCGTACCCACGTCAGCGTGGTGCGGGGCGGCGTGCCTGGTACTCTGCAGGCGGTTCCTGGTCGGGCGTCGAACGGGGCCTGGGGTCTACGCGGCACACGGCAACGGTAGCGGTTGACCCTTCGTATGGCGACGAACATTTACGTGGGGAATCTCCCCTGGTCGACGACGCAGGACGAGCTGTTCGCGATGTTCCAGCAGTACGGCGCGGTCAACCGCGCCCAGGTCGTGACCGACCGGGAGACCGGCCGCAGCCGAGGCTTCGGCTTCGTCGAGATGGCCAACGAGGCGGAGGCCAACGCCGCCATTGAGGCGCTCAACGAGCAGCAGATGAACGGTCGGCCCCTGACGGTCAACATCGCCAAGCCCCGTGAGGGCGGTGGCGGCGCTGGCGGCGGCGGCGGGGGGTACGGCGGCGGTGGCGGCGGTCGCGGCCCGCGCGGCGGCGGCGGCGGCGGTGGCGGCCGGGGCGGGTACGGCGGCGGTAGCGGCGGCGGTAGCGGTGGCGGCGGTGGGTACTCCGGCGGCTACGGCGGCGACCGGTACTGAACCGAAATCAGACAGAAGCACGAAGCACGAAATTCGAACCGGCCGTCTGGTTCGAGTTTCGTGCTTCGTGCTTTCACTTTTTCCCGCGACGCATCGTCCATCCGCGTGGGGAACTTGAGTCAAAGTGCGCCGCGGGGGGCGGATTTTTCTTGACGCAGCGGACCGGAAAAGTGAAGCTAGGCGTATCGCCCGGGGACGCGGGCGGGGTTCCCATCTACCACGACCAGGGAGGGTCGCTCCGATGCTCATCCAGACCGAATCCAAGGCGCAGGGCTGGCGGGCGGTGGCCGTGTTCGAGGACGGCTCCGAGGCGCTGTTGTTCGTCGGCCGGTCCAGCACGCAGATCCGCCAGGAGTACGTCGAGGCGTACCTCTCGGCGGTGACCGACGAGGAGTGGGAGGAGGCGGCCTCCATCCGCATGGAGCAGTGGAGCGGCGCCCCCGACGCCGGCCGCTGGGTCGCCAAGTCCACGCTGAAGGTGCCGTCGCCCATCGTGGCGAAGCTGCGGGTCGCCGCCTGACGAGGACTGTGGGACAGGAGACAGTAAGAAATCCGAAGCCCGGGGACGGCCGTCCCCGGGCTTTCCTATTGCTACCTGTCTCCCGTCTCCTGTCCCCCGGCCCTGCCGGCCTTGCATATCTCCCCCCCGCCCCGAACAATAACTCATCCCCCGCGCGAGGGTCCGCGACGATGAACTCCTACGCCTCGCTGTGCGACGACTTCGGCGTGTCGTCGTACGTCCACGGCAAGCTCGACATGCCGACCGCCCGGGAGCCGGTGCTCCACTTCTTCGAGGCGGTCCAGCGCGCGGTGCCGAAGATGACGGAGTTCGAGAAGCGCGCCGACGGCGAGTACATGCTCGAGGAGGAGCGCGACGCCGGCAGCTACCGGTGGTGCTCACTCGACGCCCGCCGCCTCAGCACCGGGTTCGTGAACCCGCCGGCCCTGGAAGACGCCGACGCCCACAACGAGCGCGTGCTGGAGATGGCGCCGTACCACCTCGACCTGCACGCGCTGCAGACCGAGAGCATGGACGTGCTGTACTACTTCGACTTCCTCTACCAGGGGAACCACGACGAGGTGGTGGCCGAGGCGCTGACCGCGGGGACGCCGCTGGAGAACCTGGTGGGCCTCCCCGGGGCGCGGGTGCTCCACCACCAGCCGTCGCTGATGATGGCCCTGGACGAGAACTGCCAGCTCCAGGCCCGGCTGAGCGTGGAGACGCGGACGAGCGCCTACCAGGTGCGGACCGGGAACTTCTCCGAGTCGCCGATCACGGTGTACTTCACGATCCGCCAGTTCTGGGGGAAGCAAGCGTTCAAGACGTTCCCGGAGTCGTACCGGAACCAGCGCCGGCTGCTCGACGAGCTGGTGGCGAGCCACGTCATCCCGGGGGTGATCACGCCGCTGCAGCAGGCCATCGCGGCGAAGCAATAACGGGAGGCGTACCGTGGCGTACAGCGACTTCAACCTGGAACGGGTCGTTACCGACTTCGGCCTGACGAGGACGGAGGACGTGCCGTTGTTTGACGACACGCCGCCGATCGAGCCGGGTGAAGGTCTCCGTGCGTGGCTTGCCGAATACCGCCCGATCGCACTCGCGGTCGGGTCGGAAGCGGCCCGCAGCCAGTACCTCATCTCCCCGATCTTTGCGGACGCGCGCCGCCTTGCCGAAGCGGCATTCACCGTCCTGCCGGGCGTCACGTTCGACGTGGACCGCAGCCGCGGCCTCACCGGGGTCTGCGACTACTTGTTCACGCGCTCCCGCGAGTTCCACTTCGTCCGCAGCCCGATCGTCGCCGTCGCGGGAGCTAAGCGGGACGACATGGCCGCCGGCGTGGGCCAGTGCGCGGCTGAAATGGTTGCCGTCCGTCTCTTCAACGAGCGAACTGGAGACCTGGACCGGGTTGTACACGGGTGCGTGACCACGGGCAGCTTCTGGAAGTTCCTCCGCCTCTCGGGAACCGTACTGTCGATCGATCCGACTGAGTACGGGCTCGGCGAACTCCCGAAGGTGCTCGGCATACTCGTCCACATCGGGCGGGATTGACGCGGGTCTGGAAACACGGCCGCACGCTGCTCCGAGCAATCCCCCACGCCCCCTGTCCGACCGGGGGCGTTTTTCGTTTGCCGACACCATGAGCACCCCCGCGCCGTCCGCGTTCGCCCGCGGCCTCACGACCGAAGGCGCGTTCGCGGTCCTCGCCGTCGCCAAGAAGCTGAAGGCCGCCGGCAAGGACGTGATCGAGCTGCAGATCGGCGACAGCCCCTACCCCACATCCTCGTCGGCGCTAGCCGCCGGCAAGGCCGCGCTCGACGCCGGCCACACCCGCTACGCCCCGTCGATGGGGCTGCCGGAGTTCCGCGCCGGACTGGCGGAGCTGGTCCGCGACGAGTTCGGCATCGAAGCGGGGCCGGAGAACGTGGTCGTGGCACCCGGGGCGAAGCCGTTCGAGCAGTTCTTCTGCGAGCTGTTCCTCGACCCCGGCGACGCGGTGCTCGTGTTCGAGCCGGCGTTCCCGACGTACCTGCCGAACATCCTCCGCCGCGGCGCCCGCATGGTGACCGCACCGCTCAAACCGGAGAACGAGTTCCGCCCCGACCTCGGCGCCGTCGAGCGCTTCGTCCGCGACGAGCCGCGGGCGAAGGCGGTGTTCCTGAACTCGCCGCACAACCCGACCGGCGGCGTCGCCACGAAGGCCGACCTGGAGGGACTGGCGGCGCTGCTCCGCGGCACCGGTGTGGCGCTGTTCAGCGACGAGCCGTACTGCCACATGGTGTGGCGCGGCCGGCACCACTCGCCGCTGGCCGAGCCCGGCATGATGGAGCGGACGGTCGCCGCGTACACGTTCTCGAAGAGCTACAGCATGAGCGGCTGGCGGTGCGGGTTCGCGGTGACGGCCGCGCCGCTGGCCGAGCTAATCGGCAAGATGATTAACACGTCGCTCTCGTGCGCCCCGCCGTTCGTGCAGCTCGCCGGCCTGGCCGCGGTCACGCACGACGCCGCCGAGCGCGACCGCACGATGGGCGAGTTCCGCAAGAAGGTCGCGCTGCTGGTGGCCGAGTTGCGGCGGGTGCCGGACGTGAGCGTCGCGGAGCCGGCGGGCACCTTCTACGTGTTCCCGGACGTGCGGCCGCTGTGCCGGCGGCTGGGGATCACGTCGCACGGGCTGGCGATGTACCTGCTCGAAGGCGCCGACGAGGCGCGCGGCGTGGCGTGCCTCGGCGGCGAATGCTTCGGCGCGGCGGGTCAAGGCTTCTTACGCTTCAGCACGGCCGAGCCGGACGACCGCCTCCGCGCCGCGGTCGCCTTCCTGGCCGACGCCGTGACGCGGACGGACCGCGTGGCGGCGTTCCTGGCGGCGAACCCGCAGCATCGAACAAGTTGATTCGGCGAGCCGACCGCCGTGAGGCGGCGGGTGACGCTCCTGAAGCGCGTCACCCGCCGCCTCACGGCGGTCGGCTCGCCCGGCTGTTCCCATCGTTCCACGTGGAACAGCTCAGCCGCGCTTCCGTCGCGCCAGCTCGGCCAGCACCTCGGCCAGCGACCGCGTGTTGAACACGTCCTTCGCCTCCAGCCAGCCGCGGCGGGCCACGTCCACGCCGTACCGCGTCAGCTCGAGCTGCCCCGGGCTGTGCGCGTCCGGGTTGATGACCAGCATCACGCCGAGCGCCTTGGCGCGCTTCACGTGGACCCAGTCGAGGTCGAGCCGGTACGGGTTCGCGTTGATCTCCACCATCTTCCCGAACCGCGCCGCCGCCTTCAGCACCTCCTCCAGGTCGATCTTGTACCCCTCGCGCCGCAGCAGCAGCCGGCCGGTCGCGTGGCCCAGCATCGTCAGCGCCGGGTGGCTCAGGGCGCGGCACACGCGCTCGGTCTGCTCCGCCTCGGTCAGCCCGAAGTGGGTGTGGACGCTGCCGACCACGTAGTCGAACCCGGCCAGCAGCTCGTCGTCGTAGTCGAGCGAGCCGTCCTGGAGGATGTCGCTCTCGATCCCCTTCAGGATGCGGACACCCGTCAGCGCCGCGTTCACGGCGTCGATCTCGGCCCACTGCTTGCGCACCACCGACGGCGGCATCCCGCGCGCCACGGCGAGCGACTGCGAGTGGTCGCCGACGCCGAAGTACTCCCAGCCGAGCGCCTTCGCCGCCAGCGCCATCTCCTCCAGCGACGCCGACCCGTCGCTGTACGTCGTGTGGTTGTGGAACACGCCGCGGAGGTCGCCGTACTCCAGCAGCCGCGGCAGCGCCTTCGCCCCGGCGGCCTCCATCTCGCCGGTGTCCTCGCGCAGCTCCGGCGGCACGTACTCCAGGTCGAGCGCCGCGAAGATGTCCGCCTCCGTGGTGCAGCGGATCGGCGCGTCGGCGGTGCCCAGGCCGTACTCGCTGAGGAGCCAGCCGCGGTCGAGGGCGCGCTGCCGCATGCGGATGTTGTGCGCCTTGCTGCCGGTGAAGTAGTGCTGGCCGAACGGGAACAGGTCGTCGGTGAGCACCCGCAGGTCGGCCTGCAGCGTCACCTTGTCGCCGTCCACGCGGGACGTGGCGAGAACGCTGACCTTCGTCGGACCCTGGCCGAGCACGCGCACGACCTCGGGGAACGCCGCGAAGGCGTCGATGACCGGCTGCGCGTCGGCGGCGGACGCGAGGATGTCGAGGTCGCCGCACGTCTCGCGGCGGCGGCGGACGCTGCCGCACACCTCGGCGCGGACGACGCCCGGCAGCTCGCGGACGCGCGCCACCAGCGCCTCGGCGAGCCCCGACGCCATGTCGATGCGCACGCGCTTCCCGGCCTCCTCGCGGAAGCAGATCGCCTCCAGGATGTTGGCCTGCGTCTTGGCGCCGAAGCCCTTGAGCTTCGCCACGTCGCCGGCCTCGCACGCGGCCTTCAACTTCTCGACGGTGTCGACGCCGAGGGCGTCGTGCAGCGCCTTCACCTTCTTCGAGCCGACGCCCTGGAGCTGCCGCATCTCGATCAGGCCGGCGGGCACCTGGCGGCGCAGGTCGGTCAGGTACGGCAGCTCGCCGGTGGTGACGAGCGTGGTGATCTTTTCGGCGAGTGCGGCGCCGAGCCCGCGGACCTCGCCGACGCGCTTCTCGGCGACGAGCCGTTTCAGGTCGTCGGACAGGGAGCGAACGGTACGGGCGCCGTTGAAGTAGGCGTTGCAGCGGAAGGCGTTCTCGCCCTGCAGCTCGAGCAGGACGCCGATCTCGTCGAGGGCGTCGGCGACGTCGTCTTTGGACATGCGAGAGGCTCCGGGCGCGTGGTACGGATCAACATACCACAGACACCCGAGTTGCCGCTTGCGGCGATGCAGCGTCCACGCTGCATCGCCGCAAGCGGCGGATCATCAGGCCGCGATCCGCAGCGGCACCGCCTGGGCCGCGCGCTTCCGGGCCGGGGCGTGCAGCATGATCTCCATCCCGTTCACGACCCGGTCGGGGCCGCGGCCGTCGTACTGGTTGCGGGCGCACCGCGTCATCGTCTTCCGCTCCATCGCGTCGTCCAGCAGCACGTCCACCGCCTCCTTCAACTGCTCGAACGGCACGTCCGCCGCGTCGCCGAGGAACGTCGCCACGCCGTCCTCGTCCATCCGCTTGGCGTTCATCCCGTGCCGCTTCGACTGCGTCATGATGAGCTGCGGCAGCCCCACCACGCACAGCTCGCCGCTCCACCCGTCGCCGCCGGTCAGCGCGAAGTGGCTGCGCACCAGCCGCGTCATCAGCTCCTTCGCCTCGGTCACCACCTCGACCTTGCCGTCGGTCGCCTCGGCCAGGTCCTTCAGGTCGGCGTAGCGCGGGTGGTGGCTGCGGCACGCCACCGACACCTTCGACACCCGGTCCATCGTCAGCAGCTGCTCGGTGCGGGTGAACGCCTCCCCGGCCGGGTCGTCGTCGCCCATCGCCACCAGGGCGCGGAACGGACCCGCCGGCTCGGTGGCGCGAATGGTGCGCTGGCGGCGGAACACGCCGCGGCACAGCGCGTACTTGTGGCCGAGCAGCAGCTGACAGCCCGGCCCGGGGCGGTACGCCCGCCGGCCCGGCGCCGACAGCGGGTTCACCACCACGTCGGCGTCGAAGGTGAGAGCGGCGGCGCTGTCGAACACCACGACCAGGGTGCCGGTGGCGCGGAGGTCGGCGAGGTAGTCCTCGTCGTACCCGTCGCCGGCGATGACGACCGCGGCGGCGTTGAGGCGGCGGACCTGGGCGATGGTGGCGCTCAGGTCGCCGGGGCTGCCGAGGGTCTGCTGGGCGGCGACCCAGTCGTTGTTGCCGCGGTTCACGGCGGTCGCCAGCGAGAGCGGGTCGAGGTAGCTGAAGAAGTGCGTGCCGCGGCGGCGCCGCTGGAACGCGGCGGCCAGGGACAGGCACTGGTAGAACGGCTCCCAACCGGCGTCGGGGGTGCCGTCGCAGCGAAACAGGATCGGGCCTCGGGTCGCATCCATGCGCGGGGGCTCCTGCACCACGGGGGTGGGGACGGAGCGCGACCGGGCCGGGGCGCACCGGGGGCGCGGCCGGGCGTGCCGGGGCACGCGGCGGGACGCGCACGAGGGTGCGTATCGGGTACGGTCGCGCGGGTCTGGGGTGGTGCGACAGGTCCGCCGAAATGCGCCCCCGGAGGGGCACCGCGGGAGTACGCGGCGGCGGACCTCAACACCTCTTCTCAGGGGGCCGGGTGCGGCCCCACCGCGTTGCCTTCGGGTTCCGGTCCGTTGGCAGGCGGGTCGGGCGACGGGTTCCGGTCCGTCGTCCGACGGGCGGGATCGTAAGGGAGAATTCGCGCGGGCGACAAGTCCAAGTTCGTGTCGGGCGAGCCGACCGCCGTGAGGCGGCGGGTGAGTCACACGTCACCCGCCGCCTCACGGCGGTCGGCTCGCCTACCCACGTTCACCGCGGTGGTCTTCCCAAACCCCCGCGCCCCCGCTATGAGCTCGCCGCATGATCCCGCGGGAAACGGGATACCCGGAGGAATCGCATGGACGCCACCGCCACCAAGCCCCGCCTCGGCCGCGGGCTCTCCGCCCTCCTCGGCGACGCCGGCCCGGCCGACGCGCCCGCCAACCGGCTCCCCGTCGGCGACGTGAAACAGAACCCCTACCAGCCCCGCAAGCGGTTCGACGACGACGAACACGCCTCGCTCACCGCCAGCGTCCGCTCCCACGGCGTGCTGCAACCCATCGTCGTCCGCCGGACCGACGACGGCTTCCAGCTCATCGCCGGCGAGCGCCGCCTCCGCGCCGCCCAGGCCGCCGGGCTCACCGACGTGCCGGTCCACGTCGTCGCGTTCGACGACCAGCAGGTGTTCGAGGCGGCGCTGGTCGAGAACATCCAGCGGAGCGACCTGAACGCGATCGAAAAGGCGCAGGGCTTCCGCGACTACCTCGACAAGTTCGGCGTGTCGCAGGAAGCGCTCGGCGCCAAGCTCGGCCTCGACCGCACCACCGTCAGCAACCTCCTCGGCCTGCTGAACCTCCCGCCGGAGGTGCAGGACGCGGTGCGGCTCGGGCAGATCAGCCTCGGCCACGCCAAGGTGCTCAAGGGCGTGCCGGACGCGGACCGGCAGCTGGCCCTCTGCCGCGACACGATCCTGAAGAACTACTCCGTCCGCGCCCTCGAACTGCTGGTGAAGGAGCAGAGCCTCGAGGCCGCGGCCGCGGCGACCGCGGGCGCCGACGAGGAGCCGGAGGAGCGCCGCCCGGCGGAGAAGACGGCGCACGTGAAGGGGATCGAGGACGACCTGCGGCAGCGGCTCGCGGTGAAGATCGAGATCAAGGTGAAGGCGAAGGACAAGGGGCAAATCGTCATCGGGTTCGACACCAACGACGACTTCGAGCGGATCGTGCAGGCGCTGACGCGGTAGCATCAAACGATGGCGAGCGGCCCGCGTGAGCGGGCTGTTCCTGGCGCGGCAGTGGCGCTCAGGAACAGCCCGCTCACGCGGGCCGCTCGCCTCTCGCTTGCCTCCCTTCGCGCAATCCGCTACCCTGCCCGCGTCGCTCCCGGGACAGGAGACCCCCCATGCGGACACGGACGCTCCCCTTCGCCATCCTCGCCGCCGCCCTCCTCGCGGTCGCCGCCCAGCCGGCGGCGCTCGAGTTCCAGGCGTTTGCGTCCGCGGCCGGGCGCTACAAGATCATCTTCCCCGGCGCCGTGAAGACCGAGACGGCCGAGGTGAAAACCCCCGCCGGGCCGCGCACCCTCACCTTCGACTCCGTCACCCTCGACAACGACGTGCGGCTCATGGTGACGTACATCGACCCGCCGGACGACGTGGCGAAGCTCCCGGCCGGGCCGCGGCTCGACAAGGTCCGCGACGCCGCCAAGGGGAGCGACGGCAAGGTCGTGCTCGACAAGGAAATCGTGGTCGGCGCCGAGAAGCACCCCGGCCGCGACGTGCTCATCGAGAAGCCGCTGTACGCCGTGCGGAACCGCATCGTCGTCGCCGGCCCGCGACTGTACCAGGTGCTCGTGCAGGGGCCGAAGGAGTTCGTCACCGGCCGCGACGCCGACCGCTTCCTCGACGCGTTCGAGGTGACCAAGTAGCGCGGCAAAGCCCGGGGACGGCCGTCCCCGGGCGTTCGGAGGGTCTCATGCGTTCCGCGGTTCTCCTCACCATCCTGTTCGCCGCCGCCGCCGGGGCGCAGCCGGCCGGCGTCGACGTCAGCCCGACGGGCGGGCGGTTCAAGGTGCGCTTCCCGGGGAAGCCGGAGGAGAAGTCGCAGAAGGCCAAGACGCCGCTCGGCGAGCTGACCGTCTACACCGCGACGTTCGCCACCGCCGACGGCGGCGTCTACCTGGTCAGCCACGTGGACTACCCCGCGGCCGCGGCCGGGCCGGCCGAGCACGACACCCTCTTCAACGGCGCCCGCGACGGCCTCAAGGGGAAGGACGGCAAGGTGGTGTCGGACGGGCCGGTGCCGCACGCCCCGGACAAGGCCGCCGGCCGCGAGGTGGTCATCGACAAGGGGAAGGTTCAGCTCCGATACCGTATGTTCATCCGGGACGGGCGGCTGTTCCAGGTCGGGGCGGTCGGCGCCGGCGGGTTCGTCACCGGGAAGGCGGCGACGGAGTTCCTCGACTCGTTCGAGCTGGGCAAGTAACCACGGGAGAAACCGATGCGGGTCAAGATCGCGGCGGCGATGGCGCTGATGGCGTGCGGGCTGGTCGGCACCGCGCAGGACACGAAGGACGGCAAGTACGTCTCGAAGGACGGCGGCTACACGGTGCGGTTCCCGGCCGGGACCGAGGTGAAGACCAAGACGCAGGACGCCCCCGGCGGCCTCAAGATGGTCATGACCATCGCCGAGGCGGACAAGAAGTCGCACGTCGCGATGTTCATGGCGCTGCCGCCGGGGACGCTCAAGGCGGTGCCGGCGAAGACGATCCTGGACGGCGCCGTCACCGGCGCGCTGACCAAGAGCGGCGGCAAGGAGGTGAGCCAGAAGGACTTCACCCACGGCGCCGAGAAGCACCCGGCCCGCGAGCTGGTCGTGGACAAGGACGGCATGATCGTGCGGACGCACGTCATCGTCGCCGACCCGCGGGTGTACGTGCTGGTGGTCGGCGGCCCCGGCGACTACGCCAACAGCAAGGAAGCGAAGAGCTTCCTCAAGTCGTTCGAACTCACGCCGGCGGCGAAGTCGAAGGTCGTCGAGGACTGACCGTCCCGGAGGGTCCGATGCGGTACCGAATCGCGGCGGCCGCGGCCGCCCTGGCGTGCGGCGCGGTGCTCGCGGCGGCCGACGTGCCGACCGAGCGCTACGCCTCCGTCGAGGGCGGCTTCGTCGCGTTCTTCCCGGTCGGCGCCGACGTGAAGGTCAAGACCGTGGACATCCCCGGCGGCCTGAAGGCGGTCGTCACCACCGCGGTGCTCAAGGCCAAGGCGGAGACGTACATCGTGACATACACGCCGCACCAGAAGGGCGTGCTGAAAGCGCCGGCGAAGGCGATCCTGGAGCTGGGCGAGAAGGCGACGGTGGGGCAGCCGAAGACGACGCGGGTGTCGGCGAAGGACTTCACGATCGGCAAGGAGAAGTACCCGGCGCGTGAGATTCTGACCCTGCGGGACGGGCACGAGACCCGCACGCGGTTCATCGCCGCGGACCCGGTGCTGTACACGCTGGTGGTTGGCGGGCCGAAGGAGTTCGCCTCGGGCAAGGAGGCTACGGCCTTCCTGGACACGTTCGAGATGACCCCCTCCAAGGTGAAAGCCAAGAAGTAGAAGGCGAGCCGACCGCCGGCAGGCGGCGGGTGACGCTCCGCCCCGAAATAATTGTCTGGACGACTATTGTCGAGCCGGGTAAACTGTGTCCATGAGCAGCGCCAGGGGCGGGCGGCGGTTCGACAGCCCGGAGCAGGAGGCGTTCCTGAACCTGTGGCGGACCTACGACCGCCTCCGCGCGCTCGAGGACGAGCTGTTCACCGGCTTCGACCTGACCCCGCAACTGTACAACCTGCTCCGGCTCCTCAAGGCGGCGCGGCCGGAGCCGGTGCCGACCCTCGCCCTGGCGGAACGGCTGGTCAGCCGGGCGCCGGACGTGACGCGGATGCTCGACAAGCTCGAAGCACGCGGGTTGGTTTCGCGCGTCCGCAGCACCGAGGACCGCCGCTCGGTGCTGGTGGAGGTGACCGACGCCGGGTTGGCGCTGCTGGCGCGGGTGGCGGCGCCGCTGCGGGCCTGCCACGCCCGGCAGCTCGGGCACCTCTCGGCGGACGAGCTGGAACGACTGACGGAACTGTTGAAGGCCGCCCGCGCCCCGCACGAAACCTCCGAGACGTGGAGCTAATTCTTCTTCCGCCGCTTGCGGCGTAGCACCGCGATGCTACGCCGCGAGCGGCGGAACTACAGGAACTCGACCCATGACCGAAACCGACGTGATCGTGATCGGCGGCGGCCCCTCCGGCGCCACCTGCTCGACGCTGCTGGCAAAGCACGGCTATCGCGTCGAGTTGTTCGAGCGCGAGCACTTCCCGCGCTTTCACATCGGCGAGTCGATGATCCCGGACACGTACCACGGCCTCAAGCGCACCGGGATGCTGGAGAAGATGAAGGCGAGCCACTTCGTCAAGAAATACTCGGTGCAGTTCGTCAACCAGCGCGGCAAGCTGTCGGAGCCGTTCTACTTCAACGAGCACAAGCCGCACGAGTCGAGCCAGACGTGGCAGGTGCGGCGCAGCGAGTTCGACAAGCTCAACCTCGACAACGCCCGCGAGAACGGCGTGCACGTCCACGAGGGCGCCCGCATCCTGGAAGTGCTGTTCGAGGGCACCCGGGCCGTCGGCGTGCGCGTGAAGCCGGAGGACGGCCCCGAGCGCGAGGTGCGCGCCAAAGTGGTCGTGGACGCGAGCGGGCAGAGCACGCTCATCATCGACCGCTTCGGCCTCCGCGAGTGGGACCCGGCGCTGAAGAAGGCCGCGCTGTGGACGTACTGGAAGGGCGCCTTCCGCGACCCCGGCAAGGACGAAGGCGCCACCATCGTCATCCAGACGGAAGGCAAGAAGGGCTGGTTCTGGTACATCCCGCTCCACGACGACATCGTCAGCGTCGGGGTGGTGGCCGACCACGACTACCTGTTCAAGAACCGCGACACGAAGGATTTGGAGGCGCTCTACTTCGAGGAGGTGGCAAAGGCGCCGGGGGTGCAGCCGCGGATTGCGAACGCGCAGCGCTGCGACGTGTTCCGCGTGCAGAAGGAGTACAGCTACCGCGCCGCGCAGGCCGCGGGCGACGGGTGGTGCCTCGTCGGCGACGCCTTCGGCTTCCTCGACCCGCTGTACTCGTCCGGGCTGCTGCTGGCGCTGACGGGCGGCACGATGGCGGCCGACTGCATCGCCGAGGGGCTGCGGACGGGCGACACGAGCGCGGCGCAGCTGCGGAAGTGGGAGCCGGGCTTCCTGAAGGGGATGAACCGCATCCGCCGGCTCGTGTGCGAGTTCTACGACGGCCTGAGCTTCGGCCGGTTCGTGATGCAGCACCCGCACCTGAAGGGGCTCGTCACCGACGTGCTGATCGGCGACGTGTTCAAGGACGAGGTGGACCAGCTGTGGCCGCCGATGGACGCGCTGCGGGCGGAGCAGAACCTCCCCGCCTACGCGGCCGTCTGATGCCACCGCCCGTCGATGTCGTCGCGCAGCTCCTCCTCACGCTCGCGGCGGTGGTCGCGCTCGGGGCCGTGCTCGGGCGGGCGATGCGGGCCGTCGGCCAGCCCGCCGTGGTCGGCGAGGTGCTCGCCGGCATTGTCCTCGGCCCGTCCGTCCTCGGCGCGATCACCCCGGACGCCGACCCGACGGGCCGGGTCGGGGTCGCGCTGCACGCGGTGGCGCAGCTCGGGGTGGTGCTGTACATGTTCCTGGTCGGCGTCGAGCTCAACGACGCCCGGCTGCGGGCGCACGCCCGGCCGACGGCCGGCACCGCCCTCGGGGGCGTCGCCGTCCAGCTCGTCCTGGCCGTCGGGCTGGCGTGGTTCTTGTACCCGCGGTTCGCCCCGGCCGGGGTCGGGTTCGCGCCGTTCGCCGCGTTCTTCGGCGTCGCCCTCTCGACCACCGGGTTCACCGTCCTGGCCCGCTACCTCGCCGACTCCGGGCTGGCGAAGACGCCCCTCGGCGAGCGCGCCCTCGGCTGCGCCGCCGTGGACGACGTGGCCGCGTGGTGCCTGGTCGCGGCCGCGTCCGGGCTGGTCCGGGAGCGGTGGGCGGACGCCGCGGCGGTATTCGCCGGGGCCGTCGGGTTCGTGGCGGTGGTGGGGTTCGCGGTGCGGCCGGTTGTGGCGTGGGCGAGCCGGCGGCTCGACCGCGCGGCCGAGCTGCCGGCGGGGGCGCTGCCGCTGACGTTCGTCGGGGTGCTCCTGGCCGCGTTCGCCACCGAGTGGCTGGGGGTGCACGCGCTCTTCGGGGCGTTCCTGCTCGGGGCGGTGATCCCGCACGACGGCCGGCTGGCCCGGGAGGTGGTGGCCCGGTGGAAGCCGGGGGTCACGCTCCTGCTGCTGCCGGCGTTCTTCGCCCTGACCGGCCTGCGAACCGAGATCGGGCTGGTGGACGGCTGGGCGGGCTGGGCGACGTGCGGGGCGATCCTGGTCGTCGCCGTTCTGGGGAAGGTGGGCGGCACATATGCGGCGGCCCGGCTGACCGGGAGCGACCCGCGGACGGCGGCCGCCCTCGGGGTGATGATGAACACCCGCGGGCTGATGGGACTGATCGTGCTGACGGTCGGCCTGAACATGGGCGTGATTTCGCCGCCGCTGTTCGCCATGATGGTGCTGATGGCGCTTGCGACGACGCTGGCCACCGCCCCCGCCCTGGCCCGGCTACTCCCGACCGGGCCGGCGCGCGTCGCAGGCGACTCGTGAACAGGGTGCGGTGTGCGGGCCGGTGCGGTAGAATACCACGACCCGGCGCGACACCGACCGTGCCGCCGCGCCCCACCCGAGAGCGTCGCCGTGCCCGTATTCGTATCAAACCGCTCCCACGATTCGTTCGAGCCGGAAGTCCTCACCCTCGGGGAAACTGCCGCGTTCCTGCGCGTGCCGGAGGAAGCGGTGCTCGCCCTCGTCTCGAAGGACACGCTCCCCGGGCAGCAGATCGGCGGCGAGTGGCGGATCCTGAAGCGCGCCGTGGTCGAGTGGCTCCGCCTCGGCCCGCACGTCCCCCGCCAGTTCGAGCCGTTCACCCCGCCGCGCGGGTCGAGCGATGCCGTGCTGCGGCACTTCGCCGCGTTCCGGGACGACGGCGACCTCGACTCCCAGCTCGCGGCGGCCCGCGCGGCCCGGGAGGGGACGGGTCGATGATCCTGTTCGACACCGACACCCTGACCCACTTCTCCTATGGAAACGAGAACATCCGCCGTCGGGTCGAGCGGGCGGCGGGTGAGACGCTGGCGGTGGCCGTCGTCACCCGGGACGAGGCACTCGGCGGTCGGGCTCAGGCCGTCCTCAAGGCGGCATCGGAGGACGAACTCCGCACGGCCGTCGAGCGGTATCGCCGGACCGAAGAAATGCTGCGGGACTTCGAACTGGTGGATTTTTCCGAGGCCGCGATCGACCACTTCGGGCGCCTCCTTCGGCAGAAGAAACTGAAGATGCGCCGCGGGGACATGCTGATCGCGTGCATCGCGCTCGCAGACGACACACTTCTCGTGACGCGGAACACGAAAGACTACAAGAATGTTAACGGGCTCCGGATCGAGAACTGGGTCGATTGAGCTCGCACCCCCTTAGCAACCGTAAGGTCGGAACCATGCGCGCGTCACTCGCGGCGGTCGTTCTCGCCATACTGCCGGCCGTCGGCTGCAACCCACCCACACCCCCCCCGCCGCCCGAGCCCGTGCGCACCGACCGCCTCGCGGAGCCGGTCCGGCTCGTAGCCGACGGCAAGCCCATCGACTCCGGCTACCCGTTCCTCGGCGACCTCGACGGCGACGGGCGGCCCGAACTCCTCATGGGCGGCGACCGCACCGGCCGGCTGCTCGTGTACGCGAACGTCGGGACCGCAACTAACCCGCGGCTCGGCGCGCCGCAGTGGTTCGACGACCGCTACCCCACAGGCCGCGTCCCGAAGGGGTGAGGGAACACGTACTTCCGTCCGCAGTTGGCGGACTTCGACGGCGACGGCCGGCCCGACCTCCTTTCCGGCTCCCACTGCTGCGACTCGTACGGATTCCACGTGTTCCGCCGCACCGCCGACGGCTGGGCGCCGCGCCGGGACCTGAAGGTGTCCGACGCGAGCAAGCACGCCGTGGCCGGGTTCATGCAGCGCAGCGCCGTCGCCGCCGCCGACTGGAACGGCGACGGCGCCCCCGACCTGCTCTGGCGGACCCGCCGCGGTATCGGCGTGGCCCTCGGCCCGTTTCCGGAGGGCAAGCCGCTCGACGTGGCGCACGAGCTGGCGTTCACGCCCCGGCCGACGGCCGAGGACGAGTCCCTCGCGGAGATGACCGTCGCCGACTGGGACGCGGACGGGCGGCCGGACCTGCTCGCCCGCCTGTGGCTCGACGGCGGCCGCGGCGGCATCCTCTGGTACCGCAACCTCGGCGGCCCCGGCCTGACGCGGCTGGCGCCGGGCGAACTGCTGCTGGGCGCGGCGGCGCTGACCGGCCCGACGCCGCGCACGCGGCACGTCCAGGGTTGGTGCGCCGGCGACTGGGACGGCGACGGCCGGCCGGACCTGATCGTGACCCGCGACGACCTGACATCACTGGATGCGAACGGCCGCTGGGTCGGCAGCGCGTGGGTGTACCGGCGGGAGTGACCACCCGGCGAGCCGACCGCCGTGAGGCTCCCATCACCCGCCGCCTCACGGCGGTCGGCTCGCCGGGCGCGTATAATACCGCCGACATTCCGACGCACCGTGGGTTGGCCCTCCGCCACGTACAAAAACAAGGGAGCCGCGATGCCGGCTATTCTCGACGACGTGTCCGCCGAAATCCTCGACCTGAAGAAGCAGCTCGGCGCCACCATCCTGGCCCACTACTACCAGGAGGGCGAGATCCAGGCGCTCGCCGACATCACCGGCGACAGCCTCAAGCTGGCCCGCGAGGCCACGCACGTCGAGTCGCCGGTGATCGTCTTCTGCGGCGTCCTGTTCATGGCCGAGACGGCCAAGATGCTCAACCCCGACAAGACGGTACTGCTGCCGGACCTCCAGGCCGGGTGCAGCCTCGTGGACGCCTGCCCGGCCGACAAGCTCGCCCACTACCAGGACTTCCTCCGCGCGAACGACCGGAAGTTCCAGACCGTCTGCTACATCAACAGCTCCGCGAAGGTGAAGGCGCTCTCCGACTGGGTGGTGACGAGCGGCAACGCCGTCGAGGTGGTGAAGGATCGCGTGCCGGCGGGGTACGAGGTGCTGTTCGTGCCCGACAAGCACCTCGGCCGGTACGTCGGCGAGGTGACCGGCCGCGACATGATCCTGTGGGACGGGTCGTGCATGGTCCACGAGATTTTCAGCCTCGCGGACCTGCTGAAGCAGCAGAAGCAGCACCCGGGGGCGGTGACGATCGCGCACCCGGAGTGCCCGAAGAACATCCTCGACCACTCGGACTTCGTGGGCGGCACGGAGGTGATGATCCGCCACGTCGGCACGTTCGCGGCGCCGACGACGTTCCTGGTGGCGACCGAGCCGAACATGATGTGGCAGCTGGAGCAGCGCTACCCGCGGCACACGTACCTGGGCGTGCCGGGGGTGACGTGCGCGTGCAACGCCTGCCCGCACATGGCGCGGAACACGCTGGAGAAGATTCGGGACTGCATGCGGAACCGGTCGCCGGAGATCACGTGGCAGCCGGAGTTCGACCGCGCCCGCGAGGTGCTGGCCCGCAGCCTGCTGAACCCGCCGGCGCCCGCGCCGCACCCCGTGGGGGACTGACCATGAATACGACATCCGAACCCGCCACGAACGGCGTTGTGGCACACCCGCTCTCGCCGCTCGACGTGTTGACACTTGCTCAGGCGGCGGCTTACCTTCAGCTTCCACCCGACATGATCCAGGCCGAAGCGACCGGCAGGCATCTTCGCGGACGGCGCCTGGGTGACGAGTGGCGGTTCGTCCGCGAAGACCTCGTCCGGTGGGTGCGAACCGACCCGGTGCCCCCCGCCATCCCGGACGAGACCGAGGAAGAATACCAGGAATTTCTGGCGACAATCGCCCGGCATCGGGACGAGACCGACCGCTACCACGGCTGCGGGAAGTACGCCCCAGAATGACGTACCTTCTCGACACCGACACCTTGAGTCTCGCCTACATCGGCCACGACGTCCGGGTGCGGATGGCGCGGGTGGCTCCACCGGACCGCATCGCCGTCCCCGCCGTCACGCGGATCGAAGTTCTCAAGGGCCGATACGAGGCGATCCTGAAAGCTGCGGACGGCCCCGGCGCGCTCCGCGCGGTCGAGCGTCTTCGGGCTTCGGAAGACTATTTGGCCAAGTTCCAAATTCTTCCGTTCGACTCGCCCGCGGCGGGCGAGTTCGACCGTCTGCTTACCAACAAGGCACTCAGAAAGATCGGTCGCGCCGACCTGCTCATCGCTAGTATCACCATCGCTCAAAAGGCGACGCTGGTGACGCGCAACCTCAAGGACTTCAAGCTCGTCCCCGGCCTAACCGTCGGGAACTGGGCCGACTGACCCCCCCGCGAAGGACTCCCCCGTGCCGCCGATCGTCCCCGCCCGGTTCCTCGTCCGCGTCGCCCACCCGTGCCCGTACGTCAAGGAGGTACCCACAACCGGCGACGACGCCGACCACCTCGTCGAACTGCCGGACGCCGCCCGCCTCGACACCTTCGCCGCGCTCGACGGCCGCGCCGACTACGCCGACGTGCGCCTCGCGTGGAACGAGCTCGGGATCGCGGTGCAGGCGACCGTGACCGGCAAGCAGCAGGCGCCGGCCGGCGACGTGAGCAAGCCGTGGGCGTCGGACGGGCTCACCCTGTGGCTCGACACCCGCGGCGACCGCACCAGCCACCGGGCGAGCCGCACCTGCCACCAGTTCCACTTGCTGCCGGCCGGCGGCGGACCCGACCAGGAGGAGCCGGCCGTGGCGCAATCGAAGATCAACCGCGCCTTGCAGGACGCGCCGCTGTGCAACCCGGCCGACGTACCGTTCCGGTGCGAGCGGGTGAAGGGCGGCTACCGGCTGGAGGCGTTCCTGCCCGCGGCCGTGCTGGCCGGCTACGACCCCGAGCAGCACCCGCGGCTGGGCGTGTACTACGCCGTGCGCGACCACGAGAAGGGCGACCAGTTCCTCGCCGTGAACGCCGACTTCCCGGTCGCCGACGACCCGTCCCTGTGGGCGGTGCTGGAGCTGGTGCGATGAACTACGTCGGCACGAGCGGGTTCTCGTACCCGAAGTGGAAGGGGACGTTCTACCCCGTGAAGACCGCGGCGAAGGACATGCTCGGCTACTACGCCGGGCGGTTCCGGGCGGTCGAGATCAACAACACGTTCTACAAGCCGCCGGAGGCCGCGGGCCTCGCCGGGTGGGCGGGACAGGTGCCGGCTGGGTTCCGCTTCGCGTTCAAGGCGCCGCAGCGCATCACGCACATCCGTCGTCTGCGCAACGCCGACGCCGAGGTGGCCGCGCTGTTCGAGGCGCTCGACACGCTGGGCGAGAAGCTCGGACCGCTGCTGTTCGGACTGCCGCCGAACTTCAAGAAGGACGCCGAGTGCTTGCGGGCGTTCCTCGGCCAGATGCCGGTCGGGCGCCGCGTCGCGTTCGAGTTCCGCAACGCCAGCTGGTTCGACGACGAGGTGTTCGCGCTGCTCCGCAAGAGCCGCGTCGCGCTGTGCATCGCCGACGAGTCGGACTACGTGTTCTTCAAGCACGAGGACACGGGCACGGGGCCGGCGTTCGCAACTCGATTGTTGAAGGAGCTCGGTGAGAACTGATTCCGCCGCTTGCGGCGTTGCAGCCGCGGCGCGAAGCCGCAAGCGGCAACTCCGGTGGTTACGTTGCCGCTTGCGGCTTCGCGCCGCGGCTGCAACGCCGCAAGCGGCAACTCCGGTGGGTCACGCCCCGTAGTCGATGTCCTCGGGGTTGTTGATCTTGTGGTCCATGATGAACGCCTTGCGGCCCTCCACCTCCTCGCCCATCAGCGTGCGGAACAGCTCCTCCGCCCGCTGGGCGTCGTTCACCGTCACCTGCAGCATCGTGCGGTTCTTCGGGTTCAGCGTCGTGTCCCACAGCTCCTCGGGGTCCATCTCGCCCAGCCCCTTGAACCGCGTCACCACCATCCCCTTCTCCCCCAGCCGCCGCACCTCCGCCACCAGCTCGCGCAGGTGCAGCAGCTCCTTGCGGCCGCCGTCGCGCTCCAGCACGAACCGCACCGCCGGGTCGCGGCCGGCCAGCCGCGGCAGCGGCAGCAGGTCCGACGGCACGAACCCGTACTCCTTCTCCAGGCGGGCGGCCGCCCGGTTCAGCGCCCGCACCTCGTGCCACTCGTCCAGGGTGTAGCGGGTGGCCTCGTCCGCCGGCACGGCGTCGGCGCCGTCGGCGACAACCGGGGCGACCAGGTCGTCGGCGAGCACGAGCTCGCGGCCGAGCTTCGCCGACTGAGCGGTGCGGTACACCCCGACCTCCTCGGCCGTGTAGAACAGGTGCTCGTCCACCCCGTGGCGGACGTGGTAGCCGGGGAACCGGCCGTTCTTGTACCGGCCCACGAACGACTCGAACGTGTGCCCGCGGCGCTCCAGACTCACCACCGCCGCCTCCGCCTCGGTCAGCACCGGCAGCAGCTTCGCCAGGTCGTCGCTCCCCACCGTCCGCGGCGTCGTGGAGCCCGGCCGGCCGTCGCCGGTGACGGCCAGCGTGGTGTCCTTGGTGCCGCGGTACAGCAGCTCCTTCGCCATCTCCTCGCGGGTCTGCACGAACCGCGTCTCCTTCTTCTGCACCACCTTGTACAGCGGCGGCCGCGACACGTAGATGTGCCCGTCCTCCACCAGCTTCCGCATCTGGCGGAAGAAGAACGTCAGCAGCAGCGTGCGGATGTGCTGGCCGTCCACGTCGGCGTCGGTGAGGATGATGATCTTCCCGTACCGCACCTTGCTCACGTCCTCGACGTTCAGGATGTCCACGCCCACGGCCGAGATGAGCGCCGCGATCTCGTTGTTCTTCAGCAGCTTTTCGAGCCGCGCCTTCTCGACGTTCAGCACCTTCCCCCGCAGCGGCAGCACGGCCTGAAACATGCGATCGCGGCCGCCCTCGGCACTGCCGCCGGCCGAGTCGCCCTCGACCAGGAACAGCTCGCTCTTCTCGCGGTCGCGGGTGGTGCAGTCGAACAACTTGCCGGGGAGGCCGCCGCCGGAGAGGAGGTTCTTGCGGTCCTTCAGCGCCTCGCGCGCCTTGCGGGCCGCGATCCGGGCCTCGGCGGCGAGCTGAATCTTCTCGCAAATCCGCTTCGCCTCCTTCGGGTTCTTCTCCAGGTAGTCGGTCAGCGACTCGTAGATGACGCCCGAGACGATCCCCTCGGCCTCGGGGTTGTTCAGCTTCACCTTCGTCTGCGACTCGAACAGCGGGTCCGGGTGGGCGAGGCTCACCACCGCCGTGAGCCCCTCGCGGAAGTCCTCGCCCTTGAGCTCGATGCCGTCCTTGAACACGTTCGACTTCTTGCCGTAGGCGTTCACCGCACGGGTAACGCCGGCGCGGTAGCCGCTCAGGTGCGTGCCGCCCATCGGGTTGTACGCGCCGTTGGTGAAGCAGCGCTCGATCTTCTCCTCGCCCTGCGTGTACTGGAACGCCACCTCGACGCCGACCGACAGCGTCTTGCCGTCGTTGGTCTGGTAGGTCACGTCGCGCTGGATGTAGACGGCGTTGTGGACCGGCACCTCGCCGACGTTCAGGGCGACGACGTACTCGGCGATGCCGCCGTCGAACTGGAACAGCTCGCTCTTGCCGGTGCGCTCGTCGTTGAGCGCGATGGCGAGCCCCTTGTTGAGGTACGCCATCTCGCGGAGCCGCTCGGCGAGGGTGTCGTAGTCGAAGGTGAGGGCGCCGAAGAACTCGGGGTCGGGGTCGGGCTTGAACGTGATGGTGGTGCCGGTCTTGCCGTCGGGGATCGGCCCCAGGTCTTGCAGCTTGCTGGTGGCGTAGCCCTTCTCGAACTCCATCTTCCAGACGCGCCCCTCGCGGCGGACCTCGACCTCGGTCCACTCGGACAGCGCGTTGACGGCCTTCGCCCCCATGCCGTGCAGGCCGACGGAGACGCGGTAGGCGTCGTTGTCGAACTTGCCGCTGGTGCCGGCGACGGTCATGGCGTCTTCGAGTGCCGACCGGCCGGTCTCGGACTTGGTGCCGACGGGGATGCCGCGGCCGTCGTCGGCGACGGCGATGGAGCCGTCCTTGTGGAGGGCGACCTTGATGCTCTTGCAGTAGCCGACGAGCGCCTCGTCGACGGAGTTGGCGACGACCTCGTAGACGAGGTGGTGGAGCCCCGAGGACTGGGTGTTGCCGACGTACATCCCCGGGTTCTGGCGGATGTGGGCGGCGTCCTTGAGGGTTCGGATGTTGTCGCGGTCGTAGGTCGGGGCGGCGGCGTCGGTGCTCATCGCGGGGGAGTCCTTTCGAGGTCGAGAATCGTCGTTGGATTTCGCCGCTTGCGGCGGTGCAACCGCGGCGCGAAGCCGCAAGCGGCAACGTAACCACCTGTGTTGCCGCTTGCGGCTTCGCGCCGCGGTTGCACCGCCGCAAGCGGCGGCGCGCTCACGCCCCCGCGCGGAACTTCAAGTCCGTCAGCGTCACCGCGGGGAGCGCCGGGCGGAGCTTGCCGAGCAGCGCCCGCTTGTGGTACTGGGTCAGCTCGTGCAACAGCGGGCCGCTCCGCACCTCCACCTCCAGCACGCCGCGGCGGAAGCCCAGCACCTTCGTCTGCGCCGCCACGTCCGGGCCGGCGGCGGCGGCCCACGCGGCTTCGAGGTTCAGCCGGTCGGTCTTGCGGCCCCACCCGCGGGACGTGAACAGCCGGCCGAGGATGTCGGCGATGCTCTCCGGGCCTTTGTTCCCGTCGGCCATACTGCACCCGGCGAGCGGCCCGCGTGAGCGGGCTGTTGGTCCGCGCCTCGACAAACTCAAGCAACAGCCCGCTCACGCGGGCCGCTCGCCGGGCCCCTCACCCCGCCAGCGGCATCACCAGGTACTGGTACTGGTCGCCGCAGCGGAACAGCGCCGGCTTCGTGCCGTCGGACATTTCCAGCGTCACCACCGGCTCGCCCTCCAGCGCCTTCAGGAACTCCACCAGGTACTGCGGGTCGAAGGCGATCCGCACCTCGGGGCCGTCGTACTCCGGCAGCGGCAGCTCCACCTCGCTGCTCCCCGTGTCCGCGCCGCGGGCCTGCATCGACACCCGCCCGGGCTCGAACGTCATGTCCACCCGCTTGCTCTCGTCGTCGGTCATGATCGCCGCCTGCCGCACCCGGCTCATGAACGCCGGCACCGGCAGCGACACCCGCACACTCGCCCCCTTCTTCGTCTGCCCGATGATGTCGCGGTACGGCGGGTAGCGGCCGCTCACCAGCTGCGAATAAATCATCGCCCGCTCGGTCTGGAACAGCGCCTCGTTCGGCCGCAGCGCCACCCGCACCAGCTCGCCGTCGTCGGTCAGGTTCTGCGCCAGCAGCTGCATCGTCTTCGCCGGCACCAGGTGCGACGCCTTGGTGCCGTCGGCCGGGCCGTACAGCGTCGCCGGCCCCTCGCACACCGCCAGCCGCTTGCTGTCGGTGGCGACCAGACGGGCGATCTTGCCTTCGGCCTCCCACAGGACGCCGCTCAGGGCGAACCGCGTGCTGTCCTTCTTGTCCGCGGCGAACGACGTGCGGCGGATCATCGTCCGCAGCACGCCGGCGGTGATCTCGTGGTAGCGGCCGCCGTCGTCGAACGCCGGCAGGTCGGGGAACTCGTCCACCGGGTAGCCGGGCATCTCGAACCGGCTGGTGCCGACCTTCACCTTCGTGCCGCTGTCGTCGGAGTCGAGGCTGATGTCGGCGTCGCCGCTCTCGCGGAGGATCTGCGACAGCTGGGCGATGGGAAGGATGGCGGAGCCGGGGCGGCCGACGAGGATGCCGCGCAGCTCGTAGCGGATGCCGACCTCGGTGTCGGTGGCGACGAGCGTGAGGCCGTCGCCCTGGGCGGTGGCCTTGACGTTGGACAGGACCGGCTTGGTGGTCCGGGCGGCGACCGCGGATCCGACGAGCGAGCACGCGGTCTGTAACCCGTCCCGCTGGCACGTCACCTTCATGGCTGTCTCACTCCGTCCGGGGGTCGGGTTCGCCTCGCTCCGCGAGGGGGTATCGGAATACCCTTTATCTTTAAGTTTATCCATCCAGTAGACACAGTAAGGCGGCCGCTCCTCCTGGCGCGCCGACGGTGTTCACTGCCGCAAGCCCTGACCGCATCAGCGGATCAGGGAAGCAGGCGCTTGTGGAAAACCCGACGCGCCGCTGGCGCGCCCGTGTTTTCCCGTGCCGCGCACGTTCGAGGTCGTGATCGCGGTCACTTCCCGGAGCCGGTGCGCGCCAGTGGTGAGCGCCGGCGCGCCAGCGGCGCGCCAAGTTTTCCACAGGTGGCGCGTCACGCCGCCACCTCCGCCCGCAGCCGCTTCACGACGCCCGCCAGCCGCTCGTCGCCTTCCAGCTCCGCGCCGATCTTCCGCACCGCGTGCAGCACCGTCGTGTGATCCCGCCCGAACGCGGCCGCGAGCCGCGGGTACGACAGGCCGCACGCCTCGCGGGCCAGGAACATCGCCACCTGCCGCGGCACCAGCACCCGGCGCAGTCGGCTGGCCCCGAGGAGTTCCTTCCGGCTCACGCCGAACGCCGCCGCCACCTTGCCGATGATCCCCGCCACGTCCGGCCCGGTCGAGGTCGGCAGGCCGCTCGCCGCCAGAATCGTTTCGCACGCCGCCCGATCAAGCGGACCCGGGAACGCCTTCGCCCCCGACTTCAGCGCCGCCAGCCGACCCAGCGCCGACCGCAGCCCGACCGGCCCGGCCAGCCAGTCGAGAGCGTCGGGCGTCAGTCGCACCTTCGCGGCGTCGGCCAGCACCGCCCGCCGCGCTTCGACCCCCGGCGCCTCCAGCGGCACCACCAGCCCCGCCGCCAGCCGCGAGGTGAGCGCCTGCGGAAGTTCCAGGTGCGCCGGCCCGACCGTAGCCGTGACCACGACGCCCCGACCGCGGGCGGCGCGGCGGTCGAGGAGGTCGGCGACCGCCCCGGCTTCGCGCGGCGGCAGCAGCTGTACGTCTTCGAGCACGAGCAGGTCGCAGCCGCGCAGGTCGGCGTCGGCGAAGCCGTCGGCGGCGGGGTCGGCGGCGGCGCGGGCCACGTCGCCGGCGGACACGGCCTGCGCGGTCGCGGTGCCGGTGGCGGCCTCGGCGAGCAGCGCCGCGACCAGCGCCGACTTGCCGCAGCCGGTCGGCCCGTGGAGCACGAGCGGCGACATCGTGGGCCGCTTGCCGCGCCCGACGATTCGCGCCAGCACCCGCGCCGCGCGCACGGCGGAGCGGTTCTCGGCGAACACCCGGAGGGCGTGCCAGCGGCCGGGTTCCGTGCCGGCGACGGTGGTCATTCGCACGTCATTCTATTGGTTCCGCGGGTCCGCGGGAAGGGCGGTCGGCGGGACGTAAGTGGGGAATTTGAAAACACTTTGCGACGCCGATTCGTGCCGCAAATCGATCCGACATCGATTTGTGTGCTTGACTCAATGCTTGCGGGACGGGGTCCCCCCTTCGGCCGCAACCAAGTGTTCCCGTCCGAGCGACGCCCCGCGGAGTCGGCGGACCGCCTGACCGATGCGACCCGCAACCTCGTCAATATCGGCAAAGTCGGTGTCGCGGCCGAAGCTGAACCGCACGGCAGACCGCACCACGTCGTCGGGCAGTCCCATCGCCCGCAGCACGGGGCTGGGCAGCAGCGAGCCGCTGGCGCACGCCGCCCCCGCCGCACAGGCGACGCCGGCGAGGTCGAGGGCGGTCAGGAGGAGGTCGGCGCGGGCGCCTGGGAAGGAGACGTTCAGCGTGTTGGCGAGGCCGTTGGGGGGCGAGTTGACGACGATCGGCCCGGCGGCGAGAAGCTGTTCCGCGAAGCGCTGCCGAAGCGCTTCCCACCCGGCGCGGCGCTCGTCGAGCTCGCGGACGGCCAGTTCCAGCGCCACGGCCAGGCCGACGGCTAGCGGCACGGGTTCGGTGCCGGGCCGCCGCCCGCCCTGCTGATGGCCGCCGAACACGGTCGGCGTGAACGGCGTGCCGCGGCGCAGGACGAGGAGGCCGACGCCCTTCGGCCCGCCGAACTTGTGGCCGGACGCGGTGAGCGCCGCGACGCCCAGCGCGCGGACGTTCACCGCCATCTTGCCGACCGCCTGTGCCGCGTCGGTGAGGACCGGCACGCCCGGCAGTGCGTCCACGACCGCGCGGACGGGTTGCACGGCACCGGTCTCGTGGTTGGCGAGCATGACGGCGGCGAAGCGCACGTCGGCCCGCGGCGCCGGCACTTCCACGATTCCCGCGGGTGTGACGGGGAGCCATTCGACGGCGCCGAGGCGCCTCAGCGGCTCGGCGACGCACGGGTGCTCCAGCGGCGACGCGAGGACGGGGCCGCTTCCCGCGAGGCCGAACACGGCAAGGTTGTTGGCCTCGGTGGCGCCGCCGGTGAAGGTGACCTCGTCGGGTTCGCAGCCGAGCGCGGCGGCGACGCGCTCGCGGGCGTCGTCCAGCGCGCGGCGGGCGGCGCGACCGGCGGCGTGGGCGCTGGACGGGTTGCCGTCCGGCGCGGCACGCACGGCGTCCCACACCTCGGGGCGCGTCGGCGTGGTGGCGTTGTGGTCGAGGTCGATCCGCCGCATGGGGGGAATTCTAGCCTGCCCTCAACCGGATTCCCGCGCCGTCACAGTTCGTGCGACCGGCGCGACCGCACCGGGGTTCGTGAACTACAGTCCCGGTGTCCCACCCACCCCGGGAACGAGTCATGCCCAAGCTGTGCGAAGGGTGCGGGTTCTACTCCGCCGACAACGCCCCCGCCGCGTGCCCCGACTGCTCCGCGGCGCTGAAGTTCACCTTCCTGCCGCCGGCCGGCAAGGCCGCCGCGCCGATCAAGGGGCTCGCCACCAGCGCCGAGGACGAGTTCGGCCGCCGCAAGCGCGCCGCCGGCGGCAGCGGCATCAACTGGCTGCTCGTGAAGGCCATCGGCGCCGCGGTCGTCACCGTCACCATCGCGGGGGTGCGCTTCTACTTCAAGCAGGAGGCGCGGGAGGAGCAGGAGGCGCAACAGACGGCGTCGGTGGAGCGGGTGAAGCCGGGGATGCACATCTCGAAGGCGGCCCGGCTGCTGGACGCCGCCAGCAATATGCCGCGGTGGCACGGCTCGACCGGCGGCGACTTCGACGACGACTCGGACGGCTCGATGGAGGTGAACGACGGCCGCAACGACGTGAAGGTGACGTGGCGCAATGGCTACGTGGTGTCGGTGGAGCGGGCCGACGGCGGCGGCGGCACGCGGCGGCGGGCGTCGGCGACGACGGTGGTGTCGGACGAGGTGGCGGAGGGGGTGGACAAGCCGACGGGCGGGGTGGTGCACCCGGCGGAGCGTGTGGTTGCCCGGCCCGGCGGCGGCCGCTAGCATGATCTCCGTTCCGACGAACCCGCCCGGATCAGGACGTGTCCGGGCGTCGGAGCGGTGCTCGAGTGGTTGAAGAGGCGGCACTGGAAATGCCGTATACGGTTTCCCCGTATCGAGGGTTCGAATCCCTCCCGCTCCGCTGGTTCGTCCCCTGTCAAGTCGCGCGGCCCATTCGGGCCGAGATTATTGTTTCCGCCGCGCCCCCCACCGGGTCGCGGAAACATGTCACGCCGCCAGAACGATCGCGGTTCGATCCACGTTGTTGAACAGAACCGCTGACAGAAGAACGCTTTACGCGGCGAGCCGACCGCCGTGAGGCGGCGGGTGATGGGAACGTCACCCGCCGCCTCACGGCGGTCGGCTCGCCGCGCTCGTTGGTTCCGCCCCGTTGCCGACGGGCGCCCGCGTCGTGCCTCGAAGACTCGGCACGACTTGTCGAACGGGCCGCCGGGCAAGGTTTCATCGTAGTGAATGCCCCATCATGTGAACGTGGTTTGGAATTCAGCTGCGCCTAATGACGCACTTGGTCTCGGATCCGCGGAATCGAATCGTAGCGGCGATTACAGTGACTTCTTGACCCAGCCGAACTTCTCGGCCGCCGCGTCCTTGCAATGGTTGAACAAGTCCTTGGTCCGCAAGAAGTCGTACCGCTCGTTCTCCAGCCGCTCCTTGTACTCATCCCGTCCGAGCACGTCCCTGAGGATTGGGTAAAGCTTGCTCGACGCCAGGTTCCGCAAGTATTCGCGGAAGGACGCCTCCTTCTTCAAACTGGTGCCGTAGTCATCTAACACCACGGACAGCCTCGTGTCGTTGAGGACACCCTGGATGAGTAGTGCCCAGACCAAGTTGCGTGCCCGCCCGACGGCGTGGGCCAACTTCTGGCTCGACCGCTCCTCGAGTCGCTGGAGAGGGTCACGCAGGACCAGATGCACCTTGTATGCGACCACAATCTTCCGGGCATCACACTGGAGGTAGCTCTCCCGGAATGTGTCCTCGTACCACTTCTGGTTCTCGAACACGTCGGGCAGCTTCGACATCCGCGTGATCTCTCCCTGCAAGGCCAGGAATGTTTGGGCCAGCGGGCGGATGCGAATGTCCCTCGCAGCGTCCACCCCCATCTCGTCCAGGTGTTCGAGGGAGTGATTCTGGAAAGCATTCTCGTGTCTGGAATAGAACACTCGCGCATCCTCCCGCAGCTTGTCTTGCAGGTCGCACTGAATGCGGTCGTTCGCCCGCAGGTTCCACGGCTCTACCGGGTTCTGCCTGTTGTTGCAGATGGTTACATTGGTCACGAACACCCCTGACGGATCGTCCACGACGATCTTCGCCAGCACCTTGACCGCCCCCAACAGGGCGGCGTTAGAAACCAGGGCCGGGTTCCCTTCGTTGTCGGCCAGGAACTTGTCCACGCTCGTGACGGTCTGCGCCCCGTTCAGCAGCCGGGGCACCTTGATGACCGCGTCCCCACCTTCGAAGGTCAGTTCCTCCGCGGCGAGCGTGACCCCGTTGTGGTTGAAGGCAAACACCTCGGGCCGCACCTTCTGCCTGAGCACGATGTCCGCCAGAGCCTCACGTATTCGCACGTTCGGGGCGTTGTCGAACGACAGCCCGAATCGAATGTTGCGGTCAAGGAACCGGAGGCCCAGGCTCCGGTGGATGCCGACCAGATCCATGAGCGGGACGAACCCGACGTACATCAGCTTGCCCTCGCCCGGCACTTCGACGGAGGCCGGCTGGGCGTAGGCGATCTTGAACGTCTCGACCGGCTTGGGCACCGGTGGTCGCCGCCGGTCAGACACGAACTCCACGGTCACGTCGATGCTCGTGTCGCCAAAGTAGGTGTGGACCAAGTGGGCCTTGCCCTCAAGCGTCTCCCGCCTGTTGCGGAGCCCCTCGCTCTCCTCGGCGGCGTCGAGGTCGCCCTTGAAGACGAAGTGGACCAGTACGTGCTTGATGGCCGACCGGTACTCGTGCAGTTCGGCCCGGAGGGTGTTCAGCAACTCGTTGGCAGTCGGGTCGGCCAGCGGGTTGCCGAAGATGCGATGCATCCCGTCCTTGGCTAGCCGGTCGAGCGAGTCTTTGAAGAGGTTGTGGTTCTCGGACCACTTGAACTGGTACAGGTACAGGTTCTTGGATGCGGGGTCGATGTGGTAAGCGTCCAGCCCGAAATCGTTCCCGCCGAACGCGACCCGTGGGGCCAAGGCGGGCACCGAGCAGCGGAATTTGTTCGCCAGGTACAGGCAGGCGAAGTAGTCCTCTTTCAGGCCGCTGTACTTCTCGGACCAGTCACTATGGCACTGATTCAACTCCATCGTATCCTGTTTCGTAATCGGCACGGACGTTCTCCGATGCGTGTGTCGTTCGGGTCATCTGCTCGGCGTCAGTAGTCATGTCCTTGGGCTGGCTTGCACCTGTTCACCCCGGACCTCGACTCGGCGCCGGGTCACATCCCAACTCACCCTACCTTGATGTCGTGCGCCTCGGCGACCGGCGCCAGGTCCGCCAGCAGCGCCGCCGCGCTCGAGTAGCGGTCCTCCTGGTGGCACGCCAGCAGCTTCATCACCACCGCGTCGAACGCCGCCGGCACCTTCTTGTACGACAACCCCGGCCGCGTCACCCGGCCGGCGTGCGCGTTCGCCGCGATCTCCGCCACCGACTTCCCCGCCACCGGCGGACGACCCAGAATCAGTGCGTACGCCACCGCCCCCACCGCGTACAGGTCCGCCGACGCGTCCACGAACGCCCCCGGGTCCGACTGCTCCGGCGCCGCGTACGGCAACTCCGCCAACAACTTCGCCGCCCCCACCCGCGCGTGCAACCGGCTCCCCGCCAAGGCCTGCGCCAGCCGCAGGTCCGTCAGCTTCGTGGTGTGGTCGTCGGCCCGCAGCAGCACGTTCGCCGGCGTGATGTTGCCGTGAACAACGTGGTGACGGTGCAGCGCGTCCAGCGCCCGCGCCAGATGAACCGCCACCCGCGCCGCCCGCGTCCAGCTCGGCTTCTCGCCCGCCGCCACCCGCGCCACCACCGCCGCCGCCGACTCGCCCGACACGTACTCCCGCGCCACCCAACACCCGGCCGGCGTCCGCCCGGCGCCGTACAGGGCGATCAGGTTCGGGTGCTTCACCACCTGCGCCGCCTTCAACTCGCGGGCGAACGCCTCCAGCTCCGCCGGCGCCGCCGGGAACTCCGCCGCCAACAGCTTCAGCGCCGCCACCTGACCCGTGCCGTCGTGCGTCGCCTCGAACACCTCGCCGGTGAAGCCGCGGCCGAGCGACCGGCCGAGCTTGTAGTGGCCCACCACCGGCGCGTCCGCCGCCGGCGGCTCCGGCTTCGCCGCCGGCGGCTTCGCCGCCCGGTGAACCTTCGAGCCCTCGTCGGCCGGCGGCGGCTCGTCGGCGGCGGCGAGTTCGAGCCGCAGGTGCGAGTTGCCGACGCGCAGCACGCCGCCGCGCCTCAACTCCTGCGTGCCGTTCACCCGCTTGCCGTCGATCAGCGTCCCGGCCACGCCCTCGACGTGGGTGACGACGACGCCGGCCGGCGACACGTCGAGCGAGCAGTGGACGCGCGACACGTACAGGTCGTGGAGGCCGATGTCGGCCGACCCGCCGGTCTTCCCGACGGTCACGGTGCCGGCGTCCGGCAGTCGGAAGGCGTGCCCCTGGTCGCCGCCGTCGATCACCTTGAGGCGGCGCGGGCCGGCCGCCGGCAGCGCCGGGGCGACTTCCGTGTCCTGGGTGAGCGCCGCCACCTGCGCCGTGCCGGCCATCGACAGGCTGGAACTGCCGACGCGGAGGCTGGTGCCCGGCCCGAGGGCGCGCTTCACGAGCACGCCGGGTTCGTCCACGGGGACTTCGCCGTTGCGGTCGTCCTCGAACTCGACCTCGCAGCGGACGCGGACGACGCGGAGGTCGCGGATGAGGCCGGCGGTGTGCGCGGGGCCGTCGCCGACGCGGACGGTGCCGGCTTCGACCGCGAGGAGGAAGTGTTGCAGGTCGGTGCCGTCGATGACGAGGGTGCGGGTGGGCACGGGAGAGCCTCTTCAGGGGGAGGGCTGAAGTGACGCGGGGCGGGTGCGAGTCGGCTACCAGTGTCGCCGGGGCGGCGGGGGGCTGTCAAGCGGGGGTGGCGAGGTGCGCGGCGAGCCGACCGCCGTGAGGCGGCGGGTGACGCGGGACTCACCCGCCGCCTCACGGCGGTCGGCTCGCCGCGCAACTACTTGACACGACCCGGAATTGTGGTAAATTCGTACCCAGTTTCCCGTCCGGTTGCGTGCGATGACTCGTGCCCTCTCCCGACTGCCGGTCCGCCCCGTCGCCGCAGCGCTGCTGTTGGCCGCGGGGCTGTTCGGCCCCGCGGGGCGCGCCGAGGCCGGCTGCGGCGACTACCTCGTCATCGACGGCCGACCCGTCACGCACGAACCGACGCCGCCCGGCGAGCCGTGCCAGGGGCCGAACTGCTCGGCCCGCGAGGCGCCGCCGTCGGCGCCGCTGGCGCCGCCGACGAGTCCGAACCCGGCGCCGAAGGACCGGCCGGCCGACGCGGCCGCGCCCGCCGACCCGGCCCCGATGTTCGGCCACGTCGCCGAGCTCCCCGCGGGCCGCGCTGTCCACGTCTCCTACGTCCCGTTCCACCCACCCCGGTCGGTCTGACCCCACCCGCGGCGCCACCGCTGCGCACCCGCGCAGAAGGTCCGCGCCGCGGCCGTCGTGGCGTCATTCCGTACCCCGGTTCACTCCGCGCGTCGCCGCGCGGGGTGCGCCGTCACTCCCCGACCGAGGTGGTCCCGTGTCTCTCCGTCGCAATGCATTCACGCTCATCGAGCTGCTGGTCGTCATCGCCATCATCGCCATCCTGATCGGGCTGCTCCTCCCGGCCGTGCAGAAGGTCCGCGAGGCCGCCGCCCGCATGAGCTGCCAGAACAACCTGAAGCAGATCGGCCTCGCCGCCCACGCCTACCACGACACCTACGGCGGCCTGCCGCAGGGGCGCTCGCCGTCGAACACCAAGTCGTTCTCGTCGCTGGCCCAGGTGCTGCCGTTCGTCGAGCAGGAGAACGCCAAGCGGCTCATCGACTTCAACTTCGCGTGGAACCACGCCAACAACACCGCCGCCAAGGGCACCCGCATCAAGACCTTCGTGTGCCCGTCGGACGACACCTCGGCGGTGCCGGCCGACATCGCCCCGAACAGCTACCGCGGCAACGAGGGCACCATCGTGGCGATGTGGCAGGGCGCCAGCGACGCGAGCGGCGCGAACGCCGCGCTGCCGCCGAACAACGGGCCGTTCTTCTGCAACAACCCGTACCGGTTCGCGGACATCACCGACGGGACGAGCAACACGGCGGCGTTCAGCGAGCACGTCAGCGGCGACTACAGCCAGACGCAGGCGAGCGCGAAGAAGGACACGTTCGCCCCCGGCACGTACCCGGCGACGGCCGACGAGGCGGTGACGATGTGCAACGCGGTGGACCCGAACGACCTGACGAAGCAGGGCTTCTCGAACGTCGGCGGCCCGTGGCTGTACGGGTACCACTCGACGACGAGCTACTGGCACGTCGCGCCGCCGAACGGCCGGTCGTGCATGTACCCGCCGAGCCGCATCGCCACCAGCGCCAACAGCAACCACACCGGCGGGGTGAACGTCGTGCTGTGCGACGGCAGCGTGCGGTTCGTGCGCGACGCGATCGCGATCAGCACCTGGCGCGCGCTCGGCACCCGCAACGGGAACGAGGTCGTTGGGGACTACTGACCCAGAAATCCAGAGGACAGAGGGCAGAAGACAGAAACCAGCCGACTGGTCTGTCTTCTGCCCTCTGTCCTCTGTCCTCTGTCCTCTGAGGCTGCCATGAACGCCCTCGCGCTCGCCGCGCTGCTCGTATCGCAACCCGCGCCGTCGCCGGAGCCGAAGCCGGTGCCGGCCACGCGCACCGAAGTGAAGGCCGCGATGGAGGCGCACAAGACCGCCCGCCCGCGCATCCCGTTCCCGCCGGGCGAGGGCGACGGCCCGCTCGCCAAGGTGAACAACGGCCGGTTCCGCGCCTACTACCTGCCGGCCGAGTTCCGCGACTTCGGCCTCGGCGGCCGCGGCGGCGCCCCCGACACCGCCAACACCCTCGACAACACGTTCAAGACGCGGCTGTTCTGGGTCGTGTCGCGCGTCAACAACTGCTACTACTGCCTCGGCCACCAGGAGTACAAGCTCTCCGCCGCCGGCCTCACCGACGACGAGATCGCCGCCCTCGACGGCGACTGGGACGCGCTCGTTCCGAACCTCCGCGCCGCCGTCCGCTTCACCCGCAAGCTCACCGTCGCGCCGCACGCCGTCACCGACGACGACTTCGCGGAGTTGAAGAAGCACTTCACCGCGAACCAGTGCAGCGAGATCGTGCTGGCCGTGGCCGGGTTCAACGCCATGAACCGCTGGACGGACGGCCTGAACATCCCCGGCGAGGCCGGCGGCGACTTCTTCGCCAATGAGGGGAAGAAGACGGCGTCGTTCGGCACGCCGGCGTCGCCGAAGTACGCCGACTTCGTGTCGCAGGTGGCGGCGCTGCCGGAGAAGTGCGTGAAGGCCAGCGCCCCCGCGTGGCCGGCCCGCCCGAAGCTCGAGGCCCGCGCCGCGGTCGAAGCGGCGTGGGCCGCCGCCCGCACGCCGCGCCTGCCGGTCGCCGCGGACGCGAAGGTCTACGGCTACGACGGGGCCGCGCCGAACTGGGCGAAGATGCTGGCGGTGTTCCCGAACAGTACGAAGGGCCGCGCCGCGGGGCTGAAGGCGGGGATGGAGGCCGGGAAGCTGTCGCCGCGGCTGAAGGCGGCGGTGGCGTGGGCGGCGGCGCGCGACGACCGCGCGTGGTACGCGCTGGCCGTGGCCCGCGACCGGCTGAAGGCGGCCGACCTCACCGACGACCAGATTTTCGGGCTCGACACCGACGCGGCGGCGCTGCCGGAGAATGAGCGGCGGGCGCTGGCGTTCGCGCGGAAGCTGAGCGCCGCGCCGGCGACCGTGACCGACACCGACGTGGAGGCGCTGCGGAAGGAGTTCACCGACTTCGAGGTCGCGGAGCTGGTGCACCACGTCTGCAACGCGTCGTTCTTCGACCGGGCGACGGAGGCGGCGCGGCTGCCGCTCGACCGGTAACGGGGGTTTCGCCGCTCGCGGCGGTGCAGCGCGCGCTGCACCGCCGCGAGCGGCGAAGCCCCGAGCCGTGTACACTACACGGCAATGCGCCGTCCCATCGTCCTCACCGTCGCCGTCGTCGCGCTCGCTGCCGGCGTCTACCTCGTCACCCGCCGGCCGACGTGCACCCTCACGATTGATTCCAGCCCGCCGCGCGTCCGCTTCACCGACGTGACCGCCGCGTCGTACCTCCGCTTCACGCACGCGAACGGCGCCACGCCGCGCAAGTTCCTCCCCGAAACGATGGGCGGCGGCGTCGTCGTTCTCGACTACGACAACGACGGCCGGCCCGACCTGTTCTTCCCGAACGGCCGCCCGTGGCCCGGCGAGCCCGGCCCGCTCCCCACGCAGGCGCTCTACCGCAACGTCAACAACAACACCTTCGAAGACGTGACCGCCGCCGTCGGCCTCGACGTGTCGCTGTACGGCATGGGAGCCGCCGCCGCGGACGTGGACGGCGACGGCTTCACCGACCTGTTCGTCGCCGCGGTCGGCGCCAGCCGGCTGTTCCGCAACGACGGCGGGAAGCGCTTCATCGACATCACCGCGACCGCGAACGTCGCCGGCGGCGCCGAGCTGCCGACGCCCTTCGACACGCACGCGGGGCCGATCCCCTTCCCGTCGTCGGCGGCGTTCCTCGACTACGACGGCGACGGCCGGCCCGACCTGTTCGTGTGCCGCTACCTGACGTGGAGCCCGGCCGCGGACCTCGGCGTGAAGGCCGAACTCCCCGGCGGCGGCCGCGCCTACGTGCCGCCGACGCAGTTCCCCGCCGCCGACAACGTCCTCTACCGCAACCTCGGCGACGGCCGCTTCGCCGACGTGTCCGAAGCCGCCGGCGTCCACGTCCGCGACGGCGGGAAGCCGGCCGGCAAGGCGCTCGGCGTCACCGTCTGCGACCCGGACCGCGACGGCCGACCCGACCTGATCGTCGCCTGCGACACGACGCGGAACCTCTACTTCCGCAACGTCGGCGCGCGCTTCGAGGAAGCGGCGATGCCGGCGGGGTTGGCCTACGCCGACGGCCGGCCGCGCGGCGGCATGGGGGTTGATTCCGCGTACCTCGACGCCGAGCGGCTGGCGGTCGTGGTCGCCAACTTCACGAACGAGCCGAACACGCTGTTCGTGTCGGGCGCACCCGGGCGGTTCGCCGACCTGGCGCCGCGCCTCGGACTCGCGGGGCCGAGCCGGGCGCCGATGAAGTTCGGGGCGCTGTTCCTCGACGTGGACCTCGACGGCCGGCCCGACCTGCTGACGTGCAACGGCCACCTCGAACCCGACATCGCGGCGGCCCGGCCCGGCGAGACGCACCCGCAGGCGGCGCAGCTGTTCTGGAACGCCGGCGACACGTTCGAGCCGGTGACCGCCGCGCGCGTCGGCCCGGACCTGTTCCGCCCGCTGGTCGGCCGCGGCTGCGCCGTGCTGGACTACGACGGCGACGGCGACCTGGACGTGGTGCTGGTGGCGAACGGCGGTCCGGCCCGGCTGCTGCGGAACGACGACGGCGCGAACCGATCGCTGCGGCTCGACGTGCCGCCCGGCAGCGAGGTGACGGTGGGCGACCGACGCTTCTACGCGACGCCGGCGCGCGGCTACCTGAGCCAGTCGGAGGGCGTGCTGACGGTGGGGCTCGGTCGGTCGGAGGTGGCGGAGCGGGTGACGGTCCGCTGGCCGGGCGGCGCGACGGAGACGTTCACGGACGTGGCGGCGGGCGGGGTGCGCCGGCTGCGTCCGGCGCGCTAAGGTCCGCCGCTCGCGGCGGTGCAAGGCGCGCCTTGCACCGCCGCGAGCGGCGAAGCCCCGAGCCTACTCCCCCACCTCCTCGAACACCCGGTCGAGTTCGTCGGCGCATCTCACGAACGCCGTCAGCAGCGCCGGGTCGAAGTGCCCCGGCGATTCCTTCACGATCATCCGCACCGCGTCCGCGTGCGTCTTGCCGTCCTTGTACACGCGCCGCGCCCGCAGGGCGTCGTACACGTCGCACACCGCCAGGATGCGCGCCCCCAGCGGGATCGTCTCGGCCGACAGCCGGTCCGGGTAGCCCTTCCCGTCCCACCGCTCGTGGTGGCTGCGGGCGATGTCCACGGCCGTCTGCAGGAAGCCGAGCGCGAACGGGTGCTCGTCGGCCACGGCCTGGAGCGTCGCGGCGCCGATCGTGGTGTGCGTCTCCATCCGCGCCCGCTCCTCGGCCGTGAGCGGGCCGGGCTTGTTCAGGATGCCGTCGGGCAGCGCCGCCTTGCCGATGTCGTGCAGCGGGGCGGCGTCCTCCAGGTTGCGGACGAACACCGGGTCGACGAGCGGCGCGAACGCCGGCAGCTCGGCCGCGGCCTCGGCCAGGACGCGGGCGTAGCGGCGCAGCCGCATCAGGTGCGCGCCCGTCTCCTTCGACCGGTGCTCGACCAGCTTCGCCAGCGCCAGCACCAGCCCGCCGCGGGCGTGGGTCAGCTCGCCGTCGCGCACCGCGACCGCGTCCTCGAGTTCGGCGGTCATCGCCAGCAGGCTGCGGTTGAGGCGGTCGGACCGGTCCTGCGCCGCCTTCAGCCGCAGCGCCGCCTTCACCCGCGCCCGCAGCTGCACCGTGCTGAACGGCTTGGTGATGAAGTCGTCGGCCCCGGCCAGCATGCTCCGCGACAGGTCGTCGCCGCTGGCGTTGCCGGAGAACATCACCACCTTGAGGTTCGGCGCCGGCGGGTTGTGCCGCAGGCTCCGCAGCACGTCCTCGCCGGAGCAGCCCGGCAGGTCGCAGTCGAGCAGCACCAGGTCGTAGTTGCGGCGCGCCGCCGCGGCGACGGCGGCCGGGCCGGTGCCGACCTCCTCGCAGACCAGTCCGTCGGCCGCGAGCACCATCCGGCACAGCCGGCGGATGTCGGGCTGGTCGTCCACGATGAGCACCCGCTGCGGCGCCGGCTCGGCGGTCGGCGGGCGGGGGGG